>Ga0306926_10009829_pt1 | contig 10544 bp, 8 predicted proteins | sample flu12Cox44000178_FD_203759 | JGI IMG/M metagenome (GOLD analysis project Ga0306926, IMG submission 203759) | Lab enrichment of tropical soil microbial communities from Luquillo Experimental Forest, Puerto Rico - flux8day.12C.oxic.44.000.178 (v2)... | ecosystem: Environmental > Terrestrial > Soil... | reverse complement strand
GGGAAGCTCACGGACCCGATTCGCGGCGATAAACCCTACCAAACGATCGCTACCGACGATATCGGCGGTTTTGTGGCATTGGCATTTGAGCGTCCGCAACAATTCATCGGAGTGGAACTGGAAATTGCGGGCAGCGAGTTAACCAACATTCAGGCGGCTGAAGTGTTTAGCCGCGTCATGAACAGACCCGTCAAATTCCGAAAGCTACCGATGCCGATCGTGAGACTCTTCTTAGGGAAAGAGTTCTACGAGATGTTCTACTGGTTCAATAAAGAAGGGTTCCGAGCGAACATTCCCGAACTTCGCCGCAAATACCCCGAAGTTCATCTGCACACGCTGGAAGAATGGCTGCGCGAAGACGGATGGGACAAGCGCGGATTGCGTTTCCGAGCCCCGAAGGATTGAGGCTCGAAGAATCACTTTGATCAGCAACGGACAAATATGCAGACACTAATAAACGACGATCCGTTTTTCCAGGTGAGCTGGGATGAAAGCACGAACGTCATCGGGATCCAGTGGAAAGAAACGACGTCGTCGATGACGATTTCAAATCGGAACTTCAGCTGTTCGTAGGCTTGGTTGAATCCAAAAACGCGCAAGGGATTCTCGTGAACGTTGCCCGTTTCCGGCACAAGATCGGACCGGACGTGCACGACTGGCGCATAAGGAATATCTCGACCTGCTACAGCGGGGCGGCCGTAGGGCGGTTTGCGTGCCTGCTGCCCGCAGATGCCACGTGCCACCAATGATGAACCAATCCTCTGCCGGCGAGAGTCTTTTGACGCGACGATTCAACAGCGCTGAAACAAGCGATGGCCTGGCTGACCGCGGCGCCACCCGCAGAGCAAGGCCGTTAGGGCAGCTGTCCCAACGAGCGCTAAGTGTTACTTGACTCTTACGTAAGGACTCGCTTACGATCTCTCCTGTGGATGCGGCCCTGCAAGCTTTGGCGGACGCAACGAGGCGGCAGATCCTGGCGCTCGTATGGGACGAGGAGCGCCCGGCCGGCGAAATCGCAGGTCATTTTTCCCTTACCCGACCCGCTATCTCGCAGCACCTCACCGTGCTCCTTAACAGTAAGCTCATCGCGGTTCGCCAGGCGGGCACACGCAGGCTTTATCAGGCCAATCGGGAAGAGCTAGGACGCTTGCGATCCGAACTTGAGGCGTTCTGTGACGGGCGATTGCACCGGCTCAAGGCCGCGGCTGAACGAGCACAGAAGAACAAGGGGAAGAGGCAATGAGCAAAGAAGGGGCTGTGGTTGAGCCCAGATCTTTATCGAGGCCGAGCCCGAAACCGTGTTCGGTTTCCTTGTCGATCCTTCGCTCATGGCGGAGTGGTTCGGGATATCGCACATACTCGAGGCCAGGCCAGGTGGAACGTTCCGCGTCGAGGTCAGCCAAGGCAACGTCGCGATCGGGGTTTTCACGGAAGTGACGCCCTATCGCCGCGTTGCATTTACTTGGGGATGGGAGTCCGCCGATGCGGCGCTTGCGGAACTGAAGCCCGGCGCCTCCCGCGTCGAAAACGACTTCCACCCTCAGGATGTCGGATCACTCCTGCGACTCACACATACAGGACTTCCGAAGAAGCTCGAAAACATACACGCAGAACGCTGGGCTCTGTACCTCGGCCGACTGGAGGTGCGACTGAGAGAATCAACCCATGCGAGAGGGCAGCGAATGCAGACGAAAACTATCCGGCAAACGGTGATCTTTAAGGCCACGCCGATCGAGGTCTATCACATGCTGATGGACTCCAGAAAACATCGGTCGCTTTCAGGCGAGGAAGCCAAGATCAGCACGAAAGTGGGCGGCGCTTTTACGGCGTGGGGATCACACATCAGCGGCATCAATCTTGTGCTCAAGCCGGGAGAGCGGATTGTGCAGGCTTGGCGCGCGACTGGGTGGTGGCCTGATTACCATTCGATTGCGATTTTTGAGCTGCAGAAAGTCAACAAGGGCACAAAGCTGCGCTTCACGCAGATCGGTGTGCCTCCCAACCGCTATAGCGGTCATTATCGCGGATGGATTGAGACCTACTGGACGCCGATGCGAGAGATCCTTACGACCGGCAGGATCAGCGAACGAACTCGGGCGAGAGTCAAAGCCGACAAGACTCAGCGCATCGAGCGCGGACAGTTTCGCCGCAAGGTAACAAAGGCGTCTTAAGCGCTTCGATAGCCCGCGGCCGGGGCGGCGGTTGGCTGACTACAGTGTGTCGAGAGCGTGGGTAACTCCGTAAGCGCCGCGGCTGCTGATTAAGCACGGGCTCGCTTTCCGGATTCTTCTGCTGCCTCAAAAGCATTTCGCAATACGGGAAAGCCGGTACCCGGCATAAGGCCCTTCGGCCATTGCGAGACTGATATTCCGCCGTGAGTGCCGATTCAGAAAATGCTCGCTGCGTTGGGCCGGCGATAATGGCACAGACTGTGCCTCCGATGATTAATTAAGGTTTGGCGGCATAGATGATCGCGTATCCAGCCCTCGTCCCGGGCCATGTTGGAGGCGATCCGCAGATCAGGGTGGCGGTGGCTGTTGCAACTGTGGTGGAGTTAGGAGAATAGAATCGGTTATGCGCACCGCACCTTTTCTCCCGTTGATGCTGACAGCCGGTCTGTCCGCCCAGACACCGATACGCTTGCAGGTTGACGCCACTGACGCGCCGCGGCGCCTGTTTCACGTGCGGATGGCCATGCCGGCCAAGCCGGGTCCGTTGACGCTGCTCTATCCGCAGTGGATTCCCGGCGAGCACGGCCCGACCGGCCCGGTGGTCAACCTGGTGGGGCTAAAGGTTCAGGGCGGCGGCCGTCCGCTCGCCTGGAGGCGCAACAGCGTGAACCTCTACGCGTTCGAAGTGGATGTCCCGGCCGATGTGAGCACACTCGATATCGCGTTCGATTACATCGCTCCACCGGAATCGGAAGGTTTTACATCGGGTGCCTCCACCACCAGCGAACTGGGGGTGCTCAACTGGAATCAATTGCTGCTCTACCCGAAGGGGGCGGACGCGGACTCCTTGCAATTCGAGGCATCGCTCAAAGTACCGGCACACTGGCGCTACGGTACTGCCCTGCCGATCCGTACGGAGACCGGCAGCGAGATCCAGTTTCAGCCCGCTTCCCTCACGACGGTAATCGACTCGCCGGTGTCGATGGGCGCGCACTACCGCACCATCGATCTGGGCGCGGACCGCGCCATCCCGCACTACCTTCACCTGGCAGCCGACAGCGACCGCGCCCTAGAGGTCGCTCCAGAGGTCATCGCCCAGTACCAGAATCTGGTGAAGGAGACCGGGGCGTTATTCGGCTCACGCCACTACCGCGGCTACCATTTCCTGTACACACTGAGCGACCATGTGGCGCACTTCGGTCTGGAGCACCACGAGTCCAGCGACGACCGCTACAAGGAGCGGACGCTAATCGATCCCGATCTCCAGAGAGTGGAGGCGGACCTGCTGACGCACGAATTCGTGCACTCCTGGAATGGCAAGTACCGCCGGCCGGCGGGGCTGCTCTCCGGCGGCAAGGACGGCGGCTACGACACTCCTATGAAGGGCGATCTGCTCTGGGTCTACGAAGGCCTGACCCAATACTTGGGCGAGATTCTGGCGCCGCGCAGCGGCCTGCGAAGCGCAGAGGATTTTCGCGAATCGCTTGCCGCGACGGCAGCAGACCTGGACCACAAGTATGGCCGCACTTGGCGGTCCTTGGCAGACACCGCCGTGGCTGCGCAGATTCTTTACGGAGCCGGCGATGACTACGACAACTATCGCCGCGATGTGGACTATTATCCCGAAGGTACGTTGATCTGGCTGGAAACAGACGTAATGATCCGCCAGCTCAGCAAGGGGACAAAGTCCCTGGACGACTTTTGCCGTGCGTTCCACGGCGGCCCCGGTGGCTCGCCTGCGATGAAGCCATACGAGTTCGAAGACGTGGTGGCGGCCCTAAACGCGGTGCAACCGTCCGATTGGGCCGGCTTTCTAAACGAACGGCTGCATTCCACTGCGGCCCAAGCCCCACAGGGCGGGATTGAACGCTCCGGATGGAAACTGGCGTACGACGCGGTCCGGTCCAATTACTGGAAGGCCGCGGAGGACAACAAGAAGTGGACGGACCTGAGCTATTCGATCGGGCTCAAAGTGAAAGAAGACGGCACGATCGCTGACGTTCAGTACGGTGGCCCGGCGCAAAAGGCCGGCGTGGCGCCCGCTCTGAAACTGATCGCCGTCAACAGCCGCCAATTTACTCCAACCGTGTTGCGCGAAGCCGTGGCTAACACCGGCGCGAGCAACCAGCCGCTGGAGTTGCTCATCAAGACCGGCGAGTATTATGAAGTGCACCGCCTTGACTATCACGGCGGCGAGCGGTATCCGCACCTGGTCCGCGACGGAGCGTCGGCGGATCTGCTGTCGGAGATCATCAAGCCGCATGGGCAGTAGAGCACGCGCTGACGGCCCGCAGGCGCGAGGCGTGGACAATCCAGTTCATGCCGTTGAAGGGGCAATTTCAGATCGTGCAGTATCATGCGAACTCGCTCGCGGCGGCTTGATAACAGCCGTTCCAACAAACTGCCAACATTGCAATAGTTGGGGATAACGTCGCGATCAGCCGGTCCAGATCCCGCACGTCAATGGAAACACGCCGGTCAATCCGGACAACGGGAGTTTTACCGCTGGCGATCAGGTACTGAACGGCGGCTCGTGTTCGGCCGATTGTGGGTGGCCGCTTGATCTACCCTCAATAGCCTTGGTGGGGTCGTGACGATACCGCTGCCCTTCTTCGCGACCGCGAGCGTTTGGGTCAGGGCCTCCTTGATCAACGTGCAAAGAAGTTCATCGATAGCAAATGGCATGAGTGTTCGACCTTGCGCATTTCGCTCCACCAAACAGGCGGTGATCCAGCGGTCAAGTACCGCGAGGCGCAGGCCGAATGTCCTTCCGCGCGGCAACCGTCCGGTGGCTAGTTTTACTGATGGCGCAAAGAAGTGTTCTGTGGCGGCCATTCGGGCCACGTATTTCCAGCCGTAGCGTCAATCGCAATTGGCCCTAGCAGGGAAAACCCGGGGACGAAGCCGGGCGGCATAGGTCGCGACGGACGCGCCGGCTGATGGTCCACCGTCGTGGTGCAGCGCATTTCGTTCCATCCGCTGTGAGCGGTCACGTGCTTGTAGAAGGTCGGTATTTCACCATCGCCCCAGTCTTCGTGGAGGATGTTGAACTTCAGTACGTCACCTTGGATCTCAAAGTCGTCCAGGGCGGCCATCGTATAGGGGTTATCGCAGGTCCCGCAGACCATTCCGCGCAGGTTGTTGCCAACCTTGCGAATGATGAAGTACTGCTTGGGGGCGCCGACGCCGAAGCCCAGCCAAACTCCGATCGCGTCCTTCTCGGTGAGCTTTGATTTCCACGGCCCAGGTTGAATGTAGGGCGGGGCGGGCGCACCCAGTCCTTGCTGATTGACCTTGACGGCGGGGACTGGAGGAGCCTTGGGTAGTCTCGAGACGATGACTGGCAGCGGATCTGGTCCGCGTGGGTCTTTAATGAGAATGCGCTCGAATTTGCCGCCACGCGGAGCACCGCTGGTGCCGGTTACGATCAGTTTGCCGTGATCGAACTTCGCCGTCGCCCTATCCTGATACGCGGTGCTGCCGTCGGGGCTCACATGCGTCACCATGAAGCTGATCCCACCCGTTGAGAAGGTACCGTCGACAAAGGCCAGCGTCGTCGCATCCGCGCAATACGTGCAATAGATCCCCCTGACTGTATTGCCCCGGATCGAGAACTCGTAGGTGTGCGCCTCGCCCCCGTCCGTCCTCCAGCCGCCGCGGTAATCATCGGCATCCTGGGCGGAGGCCGTATAGACCAGTCCCCGTATCGAGAGCAGCCATATCAACTTTCGTCCCCTGATCATCGATTCGAGCCCCCTTGTTCGCGGATTTCCTTGACCGTAATCTATGCTAACCCTGGCACGGGTCTTTTGTTCTGACGGCTTGCGAGCGGCGAACAGATGCAAAGCCGGGGGTGCCTGCAGGCGTTCTTAGAAACTCTCGTGGCGCAGGGTGAGACGAGTTGCGTTCTGGCGCCTGGTTTGGGTGGGTTGCGTGGTGCTCGTCCTCCCTCATCCGCCCACTGTTGGCAGAGACTTCTGGAAGCCCCAATCGGATCGATTTGGCTTAAGGATGGGATCCCTACCGGAGATCCCGAAATGGAAATCCCGGATCTGATATACTCTCCTAGACATTCTAGGAGGCTCCCGATGGCCAAACAGCCGCCCCCACTCGACATTCTGCAAGGAACGCTCGACATGCTCATTTTGAAGGCCGTCTCGCTCGGCCCGCTACATGGCTATGGCATCCTCCTGCGGATCCAACAAATCTCGGGGGCGGCGCTTCAGATTCCGCAAGGTTCCCTCTATCCTGCCCTCTACCGGCTGGAGCATGGCGGATTCATCAAGGCGGAATGGGGGGAAAGCGAAAACAGACGCCGCTCAAAATATTACCGACTCACTCCCGCAGGCCGAAAACGGCTCCGGGAAGAATCTGCCTGGTGGCGGCGCCTGACAGCAGCGATCGGAAGCATATTGAGCGCCCGTCCTGACGAGGCCTGACATGTTCAAAAGAATCGTTTCGTCTCTTGGCTCCGCGTTGCGGCGTTCCCGGTTTGAATCCGAGCTCGAAAACGAGCTTCGCGATCACCTGGAGAAGTATCGGGATGATCTTGTCTCGGGTGGTCTCTCCCCTGAGGAAGCGGAGTTTCGCGCGCGGCGGGAATTTGGCTCGCTGCTCATCGTCAAGGAGGATGTTCGCGAGACCAGCGGCCTCGCGTGGGTGGACGCGTTGTCACGCAATTTCCGCTTCGCGCTTCGCATGCTGCGCAAGAACCCGTCATTTGCTGTGACAGCCACGCTCGTATTGGCTTTGTGTATCGGCGCGAACGTGGCGGTTTTCGCCGTTGTCGATCGCATGTTGCTCCGTCCGCTGCCGTACCCTCAGCCGGACCGGCTTGCTCGGATCTCCGTTCTCACGCGGGGTTCGCACGGGCAAGACGAAGACACTACGGTAGATGGTAGGACCTGGGAATATCTTCGGGATCGCGTACGCAGCCTGGCTCTCGCTTTGCATGCACAGCCGAAGCCGGTGAATCTCATAGCATCGGGAGGGGCGCAATATGTGGAAGAACTCTTCGGGGTACTTTCGTGTGCTCGGTGTGAAGCCGCTAATGGGGCACGAAATCGAGCCCGCGCAAGACCATCGCGGCGGACCTTCCGTCGCTGTGGTGAGCCACGGGTTGTGGACCAGCAAACTGGGCGCAGATCTCCGGATCATCGGAAAGAAGATCCTGCTGCGAGGCGAGCCATACACGGTTTTGGGAGTGATGCCGCCGGGGTTTGTCTCTACTCCGCCCGCCGATGTCTGGACTCCGCTGCGGCCATCCACGTCAGGTGAGGGCGGCGGTACGAACTATGCCTTAATCGCTCGCGTGCAGCCGGCGGTTCGCCTCCAGCAGGCCGAAGCAGAGTTGAATGTCCTGGCATCCTCTCGCGATGCGCAGCCGCGGCCCGGTCCAGGCACTTCCATCGCTTACAGGTTGATTTCCGTGCAACGCGCCACAGCCGACGATAGTCCAATACCACTTGGGCGCCCGTTACTGCTGTTGTGGGCGGCGGTGGGAGTGGTGTTGGTCATCGGCTGCGTCAATATTGCCGGTCTGATTCTGACGCGCGGCGCCACCCGGCGGCAGGAAATTGCCACACGGCTCGCTCTCGGAAGCAGCCGGCGCGGCGTCGCGGCCCAGTTGTTGCTGGAGAGTTCGCTCCTTACTGCCCCTGGTGGAATTGCAGGTCTTGCGGTCGGTTATGGAACACTGCTCGCGCTGAACCAACTTGCTGCCAAGCCGCTCGATCTTACACGCCCAGTTAGCATTGACCTTCGCGTGCTGGCTGTGACCGTGGTGACCGCTCTACTGACGGCAATCTTGTCTGGACTTTATCCAGCTTGGAGCGTGGCTGCCTTGGACGTTCGCGAAGCGCTCGCCACGGGAGGCCGAACGACGCGCCGTCGTTTCTGGGCGCGGGGCGGATTTGTAGTCGCGCAAGTTGCTCTGAGCATGGTCTTATTGGTTGGTTTCGGATTGGTTTTGCGAACTCTCGTTCACCTCTCGGAACTAAATCCGGGCTATGATGGGAATCGCGTCCTCACCGCCTCCCTGCCATTACAGGATGCCCGCTACTCCACGGCATCCAGCATCAATAGGCACTACAGCACAAGTCTGGCCCGCCTCCGGGAATATCCGGGTGTGGAAGCGGCAGGCGTTGGTCTCTCGTTGCCTTATGAGCGAGCTTTGAACGACAGGGTCCGTGTGGTCGATGGACCGCGCGCGACGCCGAAGGATCGAATCGCGAACGTCACCTATGTCACTCCGGGATACTTCGAAGCGTTGCGTTTCCGGCTGCTCCGCGGGCGCTTCTTTACGGGTTCCGATCGTGCAGATTCTCAAGTAGTCGCTATCGTCAACGAATCGTTTGTTCGGCGTTTTCTAAAGGACGATGAGCCGCTGGGCCGCCACGTTGAAGGAAACCGGGAAATCGTCGGGATCGTAGGCGATATTCAGGTACAGGGATTCGCCGACCCGCTGACCACGTTTCCCAACTTGTACCTGCCCGTGACGCAAATTCAGGACGAGTATTTCCAACTGATCCACGGATGGTTCGCCCCGAGCTGGGTGGTGCGCGCTTCGGGCCCGGAACCCACTATAGCGGCGGAAATGCGAGCTGTGTTGGCGTCAGTCGATCCGCTCCTGGCATTCTCCGGGTTTAGGCCTATGGATGAAGTTCGCGAGGAGGCCTTCGGACTCGAGCGGCTCGAATCCGTACTGCTCGGAGCGCTGGCCGGTTTGGCGTTGCTGCTGTCCGCGGTCGGTATTGTGGGCCTGATGGCCCAGACCGTGGTGGAACGAACTCGCGAATTTGGAATACGTATCGCCCTCGGCTCATCTGTAAGCCAGGCTATCTTTGCTGTGGCGGGGCAGGGTGTTCTGCTGGCCGCCGCCGGAGCAGCAATCGGAATCGCGTTGTCGCTTTGGGCCGGCAAACTGTTCCAAAGTCTGATCTACCGAGTGAAAGCCTCTGACCCGTTGACATTTGCTGCCGTCGCCCTCACCCTGCTTTCGGTCGCCGCGGTCGCGAGCCTTCTGCCTAGCATTAAGATCGCGCGCATTGACCCCGCGAGCACTCTTCGAGGGGATTAGAGTGGCTGGCGGCCGCAACCGTGTCAACCGCCCGCTATGAATGTATGAGCGATGCCGGTCGAAGCACCATTTGACAACTCGAAGGGGTTCGAATGACTCGAAACAATCCAATTTTATTCCCGTTTACCTTAAGTGGTGCATCTGGGAATTGCGACGCCAAACTGCGCCCGAAGAAGCCAGTGGTCGTAGGTGAGTAAAAGGAACTGCCATAAAGAACAGCCGCCCGATTTGGTGGTGTGGTTCCTGGTTTGTGGTCTTGTGGACTTCATTCCGCAAAGAGGCTTATGGAGGTGTTCTATCCGATATCCCTGTTTTAATGCCGTTGCCGGGAACATCCGAGGGTGGGCGTGTTACAACAAGTGAATTGATGTCGCGTGATCCGGCACAAGCATTGCCGTTGCAGGCGCCCCCTGGCCTTAACGACTACGTCACCTACCGGCCGCCTACAGGTGGCAGGTGTCGCGCAAAATCAGAATTGCAGCCCAGTCAGGTGCAACTCGGTTCGGTGTCTGGGGCGCTACCTGGTGCGAAAGCCCGCGAGTGACACCTTCTGTGACTCCTGCAGGAAGCACGCCGCCGGCAAGACGACGGAACCCTTCGGCAGCGCGATCGGCCGAGACTCCGTCTCCTGCATGGATAGCCAAGCAGAGCCAGCGGATTCGCGCGGCAACTCCAAGCGCACGGAGACAACGCAAGAGTGACCATCTGTGGACTTCGGAAGCCCGCCTTGGATCGACTCGGTGTTGGAGACCACGTCCCCGGTCGATGGGTCATAGGACCACGCACTCGTGCTGGAGCCGAGGTAGCCGTAGAACCCCCAGTCCGGCCCGATGTCCCAGAGCAACATAAACCCGATGCCGAGCTGGGCGCCAGCCAACTCGTCGATCACGAAGTCCCAAAGGAACCGTCCGCTGTGCAGATGGGCGCGGGTGGGCGCGGGAACCCACGCTGGCGGGTAGTACTTGCCGGTGTACTGCCGCTTCCTCGGCCCCCACTCGATGGTACGACCGCCGTTGGAGACCGTCAGGAGGTCAGCATTATGACCGGTGGTCCCACTCGAAGGTCCCCCAATCCGTTGGAGCAAGGGCCGTGGCTTTCAGAAGCTCGGGTTTGCGTGTGGGATCGGCATTCATCGCCCGCACTCCTCCGCCGAAGCCTTCCTCGCTGGCTTCACGGTCAAGTCTACACCACATCAGATGGGCGAGAAGTCGACTCGGAGAAACTGCCCGTCCAGATTGAAGGGGCGAAGCGGATCGGCGTGCGACTGGGAATTGGCTGACGGCCGATCAGAGTCG
>Ga0306926_10009827_pt1 | contig 10545 bp, 11 predicted proteins | sample flu12Cox44000178_FD_203759 | JGI IMG/M metagenome (GOLD analysis project Ga0306926, IMG submission 203759) | Lab enrichment of tropical soil microbial communities from Luquillo Experimental Forest, Puerto Rico - flux8day.12C.oxic.44.000.178 (v2)... | ecosystem: Environmental > Terrestrial >... | reverse complement strand
CGTATTCCCAGTCGTGGCGGCCGCGGCGCCGGCTCGTTTCGATCAAATCGCTATAAGGGTATGTGTTCTGCGGATACTTGTACAGATACTTCATGTAGGAGTGGGTCGGCGTGCTGTCGAGATAGAAATAATATTCCTTCACGTCCTCGCCGTGATTGCCCTCGGAATTGGTAAGACCGAACAGGCGCTCTTTGAGAATTGGGTCCTTGCCGTTCCATAGGACAACTGCAAAGCACAGCCGCTGGTGATCGTCGCTGAAGCCCGCTAGGCCGTCCTCGCCCCAGTGATAAGCGCGCGAGCGAGCCTGGTCGTGGCTGAAATAATTCCAAGCATCGCCGTTCTCGCTGTAGTCCTCGCGGACCGTGCCCCATTGCCGTTCGCTGAGGTATGGCCCCCATTGCTTCCATGGCATCCCCTTCTCGCGCGCCTCGTCGAGACGCAATTGCTCCGCAGCTTCGGCATGGTCGAATACTGGTTTGTCAGGCACCGCCTGCTCCTCCCTACACGCTACTAACCATCAATCTCTGAATGTTACTTGAGTTGGGATCAGGCGCCAGCGCAATTCTAGCTCGGCGCATCCCTGAGCAAACTCGCGGGAGACCGTCCGAACACTGGTACCGATCAGGTGCGAAGGGTGCGTGCGCGCCAAGCGCTGCTGAACAGGCAGCTGGACTACCGCAACCACGCCTATTAGTCACGGCATCGACATGCCGGAGATCGTCGACTGGCGACGCCGCCTTGAACTAGCGAACCGATGCTCAGCGGCGGCGCTCGGCCAGTTCCATTGTCACGAGGCGGGCGACCGTGATGGCGAGAAAGAATGGTCCAATAACCGACTCCAGATTAGCCAGGCTGCGGGCGAACGGATCAAGCGGCACGATGTCTCCGTACCCGGTCGTGGTCAGAGTGGTAAAGCTGAAATACAGCATAGTCGCAACCTCCTCCGGGCCGCCCGCTTGGGCGACGGGATTGGCAAAGGCGCCGGGGTTCAGCTCCCAAACCAGGCCATAGGCCGCTGCAAAAATTGTTGCGAGGCTCAGATAAATTACGATCGCACCTTGAAGTCGGTGAAATGTAATGCGGCCGGGGGCATAGACCGCGTGCGCTACCACCCAAGTCAGCGCGGAGAACATGAGAATCTCGCCGGTGCGGCGAAGCATGGTGGCCGAAACCGGCGACCAATCGATGCTGAGCGGGAAGCTCGCCACGGTGACCGCCAGCCCCAGCAAGATTAAGATAATGGCGGCTGGTCTCGGCGACAGCATTACGACGATCACCACGACCGCAAGAACCAATGTATTAGCGACCGCCCGCGCAATCGGTAGGCCCTTCGCGGCCAGTGGTGCTGCGACAAACATCGCGCAGACCTCGAGGACCAGCAAAACTGTTAGGCTCGGATCTCTGATCCGATCCCGCCAGGCAGCGACCGACTTTCGCCGATCGCAGAGGTCAACCGCGGTGCGCCGACCGCTTGGTGCGGGAACGGGCTTATTCGCCACGCTAGCCGCGTCTCTCTGCGGCTCAGAAAACCTCCGGAATCATCCTGAACGGGTAGTCGGGGTCCTTGTAGTCGCCGCGATGCTGCCGCTTCGGCAGCTCGACCTTCGAGCGCTTCGGGTCTTCGTAGGGGATCTTGCTGAGGATATGGGTAAGGATGTTGAGCCGCGCGCGCCGTTTGTTGTCGGAATGTACGACATACCACGGCGCCCATGAGGTGTCGCTGGCTTGAAACATCTCGTCGCGGGCTCGCGAGTAATCGTACCAGCGCGAATATGATTTGAGGTCCATGTCGGACAGCTTCCAGATCTTGCGCCCGTCATCGATGCGGCCTTCCAGCCGTCTGGTCTGCTCGTCGGGGCTGACCTCCAGCCAGTATTTAAGTAGAATAATCCCGTCCTCGACGACGACCCTTTCGAAGATGGGGACCATCTCCAAGAAACGTTTGGCCTGTTGCTCGGTGCAGAACCCCAACACCCGCTCGACGCCAGCCCGGTTGTACCAGCTGCGGTCGAAAATCACGATCTCTCCCGCGGCCGGCATGTGTGACTGGTAGCGCTGGGCGTACATCTGCGACTTCTCCCGTTCGGTCGGCGCCGGGAGTGCCACGACCCGAAAGATGCGCGGGCTCACCCGCTCGGTTATGGCCTTGATCGTGCCGCCCTTGCCGGCTCCGTCGCGGCCTTCGAAGATGATGCAGACCCTTAGGCCTTTGTGCACCACCCACTGCTGGAGCTTGACGAGCTCGACGTGCAGGCGCGCGAGCTCCCTCTCGTAATCCTTCCGCTTCAGCTTGCCGTTGCTGTCGATGGCGTCATTCTTGGCACTGGAGGTTGGATCACTCATAAATCGGATCCTTCAGCAGCTAAGTGGGAGATGCGCAAATATACCAGAATGCCGCCATCCTGGCCGCCTTTCTTCTGATCTACAGCGCGTTCGCCGGCCGGGTCGAGCGGTCCTGGTTCAGTGCCCGATCGTGTTTACCGGGATCGGCTTTGTCCTCGGCCCGGATGCGTTGGGCGTTCTGCGCATCAACATAAGCGGTGAGGGGCTGCGCCTTCTGGCGGAACTGACGGTCTCAATGGTGTTTTTTACCGACGTGGCCAACGCCGATTTCGGTGTTGTCAGGCGAAACCTTGGGCTCCCGGAGCGGCGGCTGCTGGTCGGTCTGCCGTTGACGATCGTGCTCGGCTTCCTGCTCGCCGTGATCGTGTTCCCTTCACTCGATACTCCGGAGATAGCTTTGCTAGCGGCAATGCTGGCGCCGACGGACGCAGCGCTCGGCAAGCCGGTTGTGGCGAACCAGGCGGTCCCGGCGGTTATGCGCGAGGGGCTCAATTTGGAAAGCGGTCTCAACGACGGCATCTGTGTGCCGATCGTCGTGATCCTGCTCGGGCGGGCGGTCGGCACCGAGATCGAGGGGGAACCATGGTGCATGTCGCCCGGGTAGTCGTCGAGGAGATCGGTATTGGACTTATCGTCGGCCTTGTGCTGACCTGGTTAACCACCTTGATGCTGCGATTTGCCGAGCGGCACGGCTGGATCAGCGAGCACTGGGTGGAAATCCCGATCGTGACACTCTCGGCCGCGTGCTTCGCAGCGGCGCAGGCGGCAGGCGACAGCGGGTTCATCGCCTGCTTTGTCGGCGGGCTCTTGCTGAGCGGGCTCGGCGCGCGTCACAAGGAGGAATTGCTGCGCGGCGCCGAGCACACCGGCGAAGCCATGGCGCTGCTGACATGGATGGTGTTCGGGGGCATTGTGGTCGCCCGCATGATCGACCGTGTCACCTGGCCGGCACTGCTCTATGCGGTGCTCAGCCTAACCGTGATCCGGATGCTTCCGGTTTTTCTGTGCCCGATCGGCACGCGAACGATACGGCGGACAGGCTCTTCATAGGGTGGTTCGGCCCGCGTGGGCTAGCGACCATCGTCTTCGCGGTTCTCGTCCTCGACGAAAAGCTGCCCGGCAACGACACGATCATGCTTGCAGCTGGCTGGACGGTCCTACTCAGCGTCATTGCCACGGCGTGACCGCCAACCCGCTCGTCAAGGCGATCGGGGCGCGTCCCGCTGCTCTGGGCGAAGAAGCGGCGCGGCGGTGGGAAAATGTTCGCGCCGGCTCATCGAGGTTGCTTATGCCATACGTAGTCGACCATGCAGGCGGGACCCTGATACCTCCCTTTGATCACGCTTTGCGGGTCGATCTGGGCGTCGACCCGCATCGAGAGCTTGTTACGTAATACTACGTCGCCTTGCGGGCCCACGGTTCCAGTCCACCTCTCCCTCGCCGACGATTGGACGGCCCCGTTTGTAATTGTCAGCGTGTCGGGCGCGTGTTGACGCGGACATTGTCTGCCGTGGGCCGTACTCTTCGCTATGTGTGCGGATACGCCCACATATTTGCCGTCGAAACCGGCGACGGGGCTTGCGCCCCGGCAGGCATAGCCAGCGCGAAGACCGCCACCGTCAAGAGTGCTCTGGTTCGGCCCGACATGCTTCCCTCCCTTCAGCGATATTCTTCTGGTGACGATACTTCGAATCGATCACCGGCGCGCGAAAATCTGCATTCGACGTGGTGGCGGCATGTCTACGTGCGATCCTTCGTCGCCCATGGCGTCACCGCTGATCCGTCGGTGAAGAGGATGGCTGCGCGCACGGCAGAGCTACGCGCCCAGACCGGCGAGCATGCCGTCGGCTCCGAGGGTTAACCACCCAGCGGCGACAAATCGAACTCGGGCTGCCGCGGCGTCGCCAAGCGTCATCCGGCCGGTCGAGTCAGGATTATCATGCCACGCCCCGCGAAGCCCGATGAAAACGCCTATTGCGGCGGGTTTGGCGGCTGTCGCCCGGCACCGGCCTGGTAGCCCGCACTGTAGGACGCGGCTTGGTCTTTCTTCACTTTATCGTAAATGAGGCCGCCGGCGAGACCCGCGACCGCGCCGATGCCCGCACCGAGTCCAGCATTGCCGGCAATAGCGCCGATGATTGCACCACCCCCGGCGCCCATCGCTGTGCCGGAGAGCGCCCGCTGTTGGGTCGGGTTCATGTCGGCGCAGCCGGCCAGCGATAGCGCCACCACCAAGCCGGCCAGAATGAGCCTTTTCATCGCGCTCTCCGTTTCCGGGTGGCCTCTTGCGGACAAGGGTACGTTTCCGCCAAGTAGATGAACATGCCGTCGATCGCGGGCTCGTCGAGCCGAGACGGCAGCGCATTGGCCCAGGCGATGAACTTGGTTATCTCGGACCCGCTCGCTGGCCCCGGCGAGGGCAGGCAGAACAGCTGGCGTGCATCTCGGTGGCCTTCATGTGCCTCCTCGACGATTACCGCGCCCTGGGCAAAGCCATGACAATAGTTGATTGCAGCGGTCATCATCGGATCTTCCTTGGCCGGCGCGCAGATCTCGATCAGGTCCCGCACCGTCCTCGGCGGAAATTGAGATTCCGTCACCGTAGCCGATGCGATCGTCGCACCGGCTGTCAGCGCCACGCCGAGCGCCACACCTCCTACCTTCATCTCCTCCCCCTCTCTCGCGCTTTGGGCCAGATGGTCTTTTATTTCCACGTTAGAAAGAAGCCGATATCGCCGGGCATTCCTCCCGGGTACTCGACCACCTCGGCCTTCAGCCCGAAGCCGAGCGGCCTCAGGTGATCGTGCCAGAAGTCGTATGCGGATTTGGGGCGGCCCTCCAAGGTCGTTTCCCAGCCGGGTTCCGAGTTGTTGATCCTTCGGCCGCGATCGCTGCACAAGGCGTTCGGAAAGCGGTAGACCTGAACCTCGGTCTGTCCGGCCTCGGCGGCGTGATTGACCAGCTGCATTATCGTCGGCATCAGTTGCTCGGGTGTGCGGTCCGGTGGTTTGTGAAATTCTTCCATCACCGCCTTCTGCTTTTCTTCGTGCTCGCGCATGCGGCGCAGCTCCTCGGCGGCCTTCGCCGCCTCGCGCTCGGCCATTCGACGCTTGAGATCGGCGGCGGAAAATGTCCCGGTCCCCGTCCCCGCCGTTTGTGTCGTGCTGCGATCGGATGACATGACCTTTACTCCATCCTGCCCAGTCAGTTACCTACCAGGGCGCGGGCATGGCGGGCAATCATCAGATTCTCGTCTGTCTTTATCACATAGGCGGCGACGCGGCTCCCGGGCGTGCTGATGCGGGTCCGGTGCTCGCGGTTGGCCGCCTCGTCGAGCTCCAGCCCGAGCCAGCTGCATGCCCGGCAGATGGCGCTGCGTACCGGTGCGGCATTCTCACCGACGCCGGCGGTAAAGATGACGCCGTCGAGGCCGCCGAGCGCCGCCGCGAGCGAGCCGATCTGCCGGGCCGTGCAATAGTAAAACACCTCTAGCGCAAATCGCGCGCGCGGCTCCTCGCTCGCCAGCAGCTCACGGAAATCCGATGAAACCCCGGATAGCCCGAGCATGCCGGACCGACGGTAGAGGAGATCGACCAGCCGGTCCGCCGACATCCCCTTCTGCTGAATCAGGTGCAGGACCACGCCTGCGTCGAGCGCACCGCAGCGGGTTCCCATCGGCAGGCCATCGAGGGCGGTGAAACCCATCGATGTTGCGATCGAGGTGCCAGCCTTGAGCGCACAAGCCGAGCAGCCGTTGCCGAGGTGCAACACGACCACCCGGCCGTTGGCAATCTCGGGCGCGTGCTCCGGCAGCACCGAGGCAATGTACTCGTAGGAAAGGCCGTGGAAGCCGTAGCGCCGGACCCCCTCCTCGTAGAGCGCGTAGGGGAGCGCAAAGGCCTGTGCGACCTCGGGGGCGCTGCGATGAAACGCGGTGTCGAAGCATGCGAGCTGCGGCAAGTCCGGGTTGAGGGTCATCGCCATCTTGATCGGCGCCAAGTTGTGGGGCTCGTGCAAGGGTGCCAGCGGCACCAGCGCCTCCAGCTCGGCCAGCAATTCCGACGTCACGCGGGCCGGCCGGGAATGGCGCAGGCCGCCGTGCACCACGCGATGGCCGAGCGCCGCGAGACGCCGCGTGCCGAGTTGCCCTCTCAGCCACGGCAACAGCCTTGGCAACACCTCGCTCGGCGTCGCCGGCGGCGGCGCACCCAGATCCGGGGCCGCGATCGCTTGTCCATCGGGTCCGGCGGCGGTCACCGCCGGTCGCACCCCGATCCCGTCCACCTGCCCGGTGAACAACCGTCTTTCACCCTCATAAACGCTGAACTTGAGTGACGACGACCCGGCGTTGATCACGCCGATCAGCGGCTCTGTCATGTCAGGGGCCCCCTGATAACCCGGGAAAACAGGGTGAAAAATCGCAAGGCTCTGCCGCTCATCGTAAATAGGTCCATTAATTCAGTGCCTTACACTTCCGTCGCCGTGCCGCCAACAGGGGGATTTCCCACGGCTAGCAGGGGGAGCAAATCGATGAACAGGGTGAAAACAGGGGGGCATGCCGAGACCGCACGCTCTCACCCCAGGATGTGGTAGCCGCCGTCGATGTAGATCGTGTCGCCGGTCATCGCACCGGCATAAGGGCTCGCCAGGAACACGCAGGCCGCGCCGACCTCCTCGATCGTCACCAGACGCCGGGCCGGCGCGCGCTCGGCGACGCGCCCCATCAGCGCGTCGAAATCCGGGATCCCCGAGGCGGCGCGAGTGGCGAGCGGGCCGGGGCTGATGGCGTGCACGCGAATCCCCTTGGGCCCGAGCTCGGCCGCGAGGTAACGCACCGCCGATTCGAGCGCCGCCTTGACCGGACCCATGATCCCGTAGTTTTCGATGACCTCGTTGGCGCCATGATAGCTCATGGCGAAAATCGTGCCTCCGCCGGTCATCAGCTTTTCGGCGCGGCGGGTCAGGTCGAGCAGCGACCAGCACGATACATCCATCGCCGTCAGAAAGCCGTCGCGCGGGCAGTCGGTGACGCGGCCGGCCAAAGCCTCGCGTGGGGCGAAGGCGATCGAGTGGACGAGGATGTCGAGGCGACCCCATTTCGTCGCGATCGCCTCGAACAGAGCATCGACCTGAGCCGTGTCGCGCACCTCCAGCGGCAGCAGCAGCGGCGCCTCAACCGCCTTCGCCAACGGCTCGACATAAGGCCGCGCCCTGTCGTTGAGATAGGTCATCGCAATCTCGGCGCCGGACCGATTCATCGCCTGGGCGCATCCCCAGGCGATCGACCGGTCGTTCGCAACGCCGACGACCAGCGCTTTTTGCCCTTTAAGGATCGAGGAGTGGGTCAACTCGGGCGGCATGCCGCGTGCCTCCCTCACCGGATCGCCGCCGCCGCGCTCTGGCGTCGGGCGTCGGCCACCAGGCTGGCGACGGCGCAGGATGCGAGGCGCGAGACCACCGAGTCAGCCCGGCTGGTCAGGATGATCGGAACCCGCGCGCCGAGCACGATGCCGGCGGCATCGGCCCCGGCCAGGAAGGAGAGGCTCTTGGCCAGCATGTTGCCGGCTTCGAGATCCGGCACCACCAGCACGTTGGCCCGCCCGGCGACCGGGGAGACGATCTCTTTGATCGCCGCCGCCTCCTCGCTGATCGCGTTGTCGAGCGCCAGCGGACCGTCCAGGATCCCGCCGGTGATCTGTCCTCGATTGGCCATCTTGCACAGGGCTGCGGCTTCGATCGTCGAAGGGACTTTGGGGTTGATCGTTTCCATGGCCGACAGGATCGCCACACGTACATCCGGAGACCGCAATGCATGAGCAAGATCGATCGCGTTCTGCACGATATCGACTTTGGCTTCCAGATCCGGGGCTATGTTGACCGCGGCGTCGGTGATGATCAGCGGATCCTTGTGGCCGGGGACATCCATCACAAAGCAATGGCTGATGCGCCGGGAGGTGCGAATGCCGGTTTCGCGGGCCACCACGGCAGCCATCAACTCGTCCGTGTGGAGGCTGCCCTTCATCAAGGCCTCGGCCTTTCCCTCGCGGACAAGCTCGACCGCCTTCTCGGCAGAATCGTGGCTGTGCGCCGCCTCCTTCAGCGGGAAACCCGATATGTCGAGCCCCGCCCGCCTGGCGATATCGCGAATACGCTCGGGCGGCCCGACCAAGATCGGGGCGATCAGGCCGAGCCTCGCGGCCTCGACGGCGCCCTTCAGCGAGACCTCGTCACAAGGATGCGCGACCGCCGTCGTCACCGGGGGTAGGCTCTGCGCCGCGCGCAGCAGCCGCTCGTAGCGCTCGTTCGACCGGATTGCGTCCTTTTCCATCGCTCCGCCTCACCTCTCGGCGATTTACGCCGCCTTATCCAGCCCGATCTCGGGGCAGTGGACCGGCGAACACTCTCATCCCGCCGGCACTTTCAGGGAAAGATAGGGGCGGCGGCTACGCGTACTTTGATATGGGTCAACGCCAACCTCCGGAGTGCTTCAAACGGCACGTTCTGCATGATACAGGGATTGTGCATCGCAGCATTGATCGAGATCGATGGTCCGGTCAACCGAATCACAAAAAGTTCACGGGATGACCTGAACCCACAGAAATATCCTTCTTGCACCTGGATAGGGGACGGATCTCAATCTCGTTGAGGTCATGAAGAGGGCTCGGCCCCACCGCCTCCAGGGACACACCAAACGGGAGGTCCGAATGACCAGTGACGATACGGCGCGCATGACTGCGAGGCTCGTCGCTGACGGGAAGGGAATCCTGCCGCCGACGAGACCGTCCCCACTCTGACGAGGCGGTTCGACACGCTCGGCATCGAGTCGACCGAGCTGAGCCGTCGCACCTACCGCGAGATGCTATTCACCTCTCCGGGCGCGGACGAGTTCATCAGCGGCGTTATCCTGCAGGACGAGACGATCCGTCAGAGAAGCTCCGGCGGGACGCCACTCGCGGAGGTCGTCTCGAGCCAGGGTATTGTTCCCGGCATCGAGGTCGACACCGGCGCGAAGCCACTCGCCGGGGCCCCCGGCGAGACCGTCACCGAGGGGCTCGACGGTTTACGAGACCGCCTCTCGGAGTACCACACGATGGGCGCCCGTTTTGCGAAGTGGCGGGCAGTCATCCACATCACCGAAGCTCTGCCGAGCCCTGCCTGCGTACGCGCGAATGCACACGCGCTGGCGCGTTACGCCGCGCTCTGCCAGGAGCAACATTTCGTGCCGATCGTTGAGCCGGAAGTGTTGATGGACGGATCGCATACAATCGAGCGGTGCGAGGAAGTCACCGGCGAGGTCCTCCAGGCCGTGTTCGATGCTCTGTTTGAGCAATATGTCTCGCTGGAGGTGATGCTGCGCAAGCCCAATATGGTCATCGCGGGCAAGGAATGGGCGCATTCAGCCTCTGTGGCGGAAGTCGCGACCGCGACGCTGCGCTGCTTGCGCCGCCATGTGCCCGCGGCAGTGCCCGGCATCGTGTTCTTGTCGGGTGGCCAAGAGGATCGGGTGGCGACAGCCCACCTGGACGCAATCAACAGATCGCCTGGGCCCAAACCGTGGAGGATCAGTTTCTCCTGCGGGCGCGCCCTCCAGGATCACGAGCTGAGACGTGGCATGGCAGGGACGAGAACCTGGGGGTCGGCCGGCAGGCCTTGTACCAGCGGGCTCGCTGCAACAGCGCCGCCAGCCTCGGGAGGTACACGAATGAGATGGAGACCACGCCGGTGGCTGCCGGCAGTCCTCCGCATCGCCGCGAGTGGCGCGACGACTGATATAAATGGCCGGGACCTGAGAATTTGTTCGACCCAGACCGGCCACATCTGAACAGGGGTATAGGCACGTGAACGTGTTCGTGATCAGACATGGGGAGACGGCGTGGAGCCTGAGCGGTCAGCATACGGGCACAACGGATATACCTTTGACCGATAACGGGCGTCGGCTCGCCGAGAGGCTACGCCCCGTACTAGCCAAGGAGCGGTTTGCGATCGTTCTCTGCAGCCCGATGCAACGCGCGCGCGAAACCTGCGAATTGGCGGGTCTGGGCGCTTCAGCCGTCATCGATGCCGACCTGTCCGAGTGGAATTACGGTGAATACGAGGGGCTGACCTCGGCACAGATCCACGAGACCCGGCCGGGTTGGCTGGTTTTTCGCGACGGCTGTCCGGGCGGTGAGACACCCGAGCAGGTGGGTATCCGGACGGATC
>Ga0306926_10009826_pt1 | contig 10546 bp, 8 predicted proteins | sample flu12Cox44000178_FD_203759 | JGI IMG/M metagenome (GOLD analysis project Ga0306926, IMG submission 203759) | Lab enrichment of tropical soil microbial communities from Luquillo Experimental Forest, Puerto Rico - flux8day.12C.oxic.44.000.178 (v2)... | ecosystem: Environmental > Terrestrial > Soil... | reverse complement strand
GAATTCCATCGCGCTTTAGCTCTTTGATTGAGCATGATCGTGGAGAGCCGCTACACACCTTTCGGCTTCATGCTCTATGGGTTTCAACTTCTATTTTTGATTTTTTCTAATTGCTGCCTGTGTCCCTTACGACAAATTTTTTTCTAGCACCGTAGTTCCAACAGTTGACAGATAGGTAGCACCCTTCGCATTTTCTGCCGCCGGTAACAACCCACCAGTCAGTTCATTGTCGATCTCTCTGAGCACTCCCCGATCTTCGAGCAAGCTTTGACGATGCTGGCAACGAGGCCCATCCGGTTGCGATTTGCCTCGCTCGTAAATTCCTGATGCAGAAGGAACGTCGGAAATGTCCATCAAAGCACCGAACCCTGTTGACAAATATGTCGGCAGCCGGGTGCGGATGCGCCGTATCATGCTGGGTATGAGCCAGGAGAAGCTTGGCGAGGCCTTGGGCCTGACCTTCCAGCAGATTCAGAAATACGAAAAGGGCACCAACCGGGTCGGCGCGAGCCGCATCCAGCAGATCGCCGAAGTGCTGCAGATCCCGGTCTCGTTCCTGTTCGAGGGGGGGCCGACCTGTTCGCCCGGCAAGGACAACTTTGGCGAAGGCGCTTCGCCGGCCTATGTTTCCGACTTCCTCGCTACCTCTGAAGGGCTGGCGCTGACCCGCGCATTCACGCAGATCGCCGACGGCAAGCTCAGGCGCAGCATCGTCGACCTGGTCGAGCAGATCGCTTCGCGGGAGGCGCCCGAGCGAACCTGAGCCCGCCCATTTGGATTTGAGCCATCGCGAAATCTGGCCTATGTCGGGAGGGAGTCCCCCCTTTCCCGCCAAGGCCGCGCGATGCTCAAGTCCTCCAATCCCTTCGATTCCAGCGCCATCCTCGACGGCATCCGCCGCTGGGTCGAGATCGAGACGCCGACCGAAGCGCCCGAGCAGGTCAACCGGCTCGCGGCGCTGGTCGCCGACGGCTATCGCGACCTTGCGGCCAGTGTCGAACGCGTCGGTGGACAGAACGGACGCGGCGATCACCTGATCGCACGCTCGGCCTGGGGGCAGGATGCGCCCGGCATCCTGGTGCTGAGCCATCTCGACACCGTGCATCCGCTCGGCTTCATCGAGCGGCTGCCGTTCAGAATAGAGGGCGACAGCGCCTTCGGGCCCGGTATCTATGACATGAAGGGCGGCGCCTATCTCGCCTATCATGCCTTCCGGCAGCTTTGCGCCGGCGGCGAGCGCTCCCCGCTCGGCATCACGCAACTCTATGTTTCGGATGAAGAGATCGGCAGCCCGACCTCGCGCAGGCTGATCGAGAAGGAAGGCGAGAAGGCCAAATATGTGCTGGTTACGGAACCCGCCCGTGACGGCGGCAAGGTCGTCACCGGCCGCAAAGGCGTCGGCCGCTTCGAGGTCTCCATCAAGGGTGTGCCCGCGCATGCCGGCAGCCGGCCCGAGGATGGCCGCAGCGCCATCCGCGAACTCGCCAATGTGATCCAGACGCTGGAGGGCCTCAACGACCCGACGCGCGGCATCACCGTCAATGTCGGCGTGGTCAGGGGCGGCACGCGTCCCAATGTGATCGCGGAAGAGGCCTATGCGGAGGTCGATTTGCGCGCACCTTCGGTCGCCGCTGCCGACGAGCTGGTTGAAAAGATCCTCGGCATCAAGTCGCGCAGCGAGGGCGTCAGCGTCACCGTGACGGGTGAATTGAACCGTCCTCCTTACGAGAAGGGCAATGCCGGTGCTGCGCTGTTCGAGCACGCCAAGACGCTCGCCGCCGAACTCGGCTTCGAGCTGGTCGATACGTTCACCGGCGGCGGCTCGGACGGCAATTTCACCGCCGCCCATACCGCAACCCTCGACGGCCTCGGCGTCGACGGCAAGGGCGCGCATACCCATTACGAACAGCTCTACATTTCCTCGATCGAGCCGCGCGCGCGGCTTCTATATCGGCTGTTTCAGACCCTGCGATGAGCGCGGCGGAACACGACAGTGAGCGGCGCGATTCCTCGCGGAGCGAGGGAGCGCGGCAGGCGGGCTCGTTTTTCGGCCGCCGCAAGGGGCACAGATTGCGCACCCATCAGGCCGACCTGATCGAGCATTTGTTGCCGCATCTTGCGCTCGATATTGCAAATCTGCCGCCCGTGGATGCTGCTGAATTGTTCGATCCGCCCGCCGCCGCGTTGCGGCTCGAGATCGGCTTTGGCGGTGGTGAACATCTGGTGGCCGAGGCTATCGCGTTTCCGGACACCGGCTTCATCGGCTGCGAGCCCTATGTCAACGGCATGGCCAAGATCCTCGCGCAGATCGAGGCCCACAATATCGGGAATATTCGCCTGCTCGCGGGCGACGCGGCCGAGCTGCTCGGCTGGCTGCCATCGCAGGCCCTGTCGCGGATCGATCTCATCCATCCCGATCCCTGGCCCAAGCGGAGGCACTGGAAGCGGCGTTTTGTGCAGGACGCGACAATTGCCGCCATGGCGCGCGTCGTGAAGAGCGGCGGCGAGTTTCGCTTCGTCAGCGACATCGACGATTACGCCGCATGGACGCTGTCGCATGTGTTGCGCTCGGCGGATTTCGAATGGATCGCCGACCGAGCCGACGATTGGCGCCTGCCCTGGGAAGGCTTCACCAAGACGCGCTACGGCCAGAAGGCCGAGCGCGAGGGACGCAAGGCGACGTATTTGCGGTTTCGGCGGGTGTGAGACACACCGTCATTCCGGAGCGGCGCGACAGCACCGAGCCCGGAATCTCGAGGTTCCGGGTTCGGTCCTTACGGACCGCCCCGGAACGACCGATCCCTTCACGCCGACTGGCGTGTCTTCCAGAAACTCACCACGCGCTCGGCGGTAGACGGCATCAGGCGGGCATAATTGACCCGCACGCGTTCGATATCGGCTGGCGCCGCCACGCGGTGCGGGCCCAGACGAAGCAGGACCAGGGCACGGACGGTCGCCCATTCGAGCCCGACGGTCTTGCCGACGATCAGCACCGGATCGTGACGATCGCTGGAAATCAGCCGGTCGAGCGTTGCGATGCCGACCCCCGACATTGCGGCGAGGGCCGCGATCGCTTCCTCGTAAGCGAAGCTCTTGGCAAAGCCGAGCAGCGCGGCTTCGTTGAGATTGCCCGCCTTGTGCAGAGCGAGGATGGTGCGCTGCGCCGGGACGAAGTTGCGTTTGCTTTCGACCGTCTCGGGGACGTCGCTGATCTCGTTCATCGCGCGGCTGATCGCGGCCTGCCGCTCCGGCTTGGCCAGGTCGAACAGGCGACGGCGAACCACATCCAGCGATCCCGCCAAGAGCTCCTTCAGATGCGCGTCCGAGAGATCGCCGCGCTGACCGACCGCAAGCGTCAGCACGCCGTCCTGCGCTGCGCGCTTGATCAACGCCTGGTAGCCTGTCGCCGAAAGCGCTGCGCCTGCATTGCCCGCCGTGCGACGCACCACCTCGCGATCGCCGCGTCGAAGCATGACGTCGGTGATTCCGGTCGAGAGCGTGTTGCGCTCGGCCATCGCAAGCAGGTGGCCCTGCCCCTTCAGCCGCGCCACTTCGAGCAGCACCTCATCGTCGAGCACAAGCGAGCGACGCAGCACGGGCCCGGCCACGAGGATATCATTCTCGCGCGCCAACTGACCAACCAGCGCGCGCGGCGCGTTGGCGAGCAGCGAGAAGCGCTCGGCCAGCTCGGCGCGCGCCACCGTTTCGACATAGGGCACGAGGTCGATCAGGATGTCGTCAAACAGCGCGACATGACTCGCACGCAGCTTATGAGCATCCTCGAAAAACAATTCGGCGATCCGGCGCGCCGCCTCGGCGCGGCGCGCCGGATCGCTGTGGTGCACGATTTCATCAAGCCCGGGGATCAGCGACGCGGCCGCTGTCATCACACCTTCCCCATACGCAACCGACCCCATGCGGCGATGCGCCCGCGTAAAGCGGCAGGAAAAAGCTGAAGAACGGACGCTTTGGCCAATTTAGGCGGGCTTGGTGAAGGAACGGTTAGGCCCGCAATCGTGCACCCGGTCGGATATTTGGCGCGGCCGAAAAACCCGGCTCAAAATCCCGCTCGATGCGGCCTACGGGCCCTTGTCGGAGGACGAGAAAATCGCTATATCAGCGCCTCGTAAAGTTCTCATACGAAACGCGTATTGAGAGTGGGCCCCCCGGGACCCGCTCTTTTTTATTACCTGAAGCTGCCGGGCGGATGAAGGCCGGCCGGCTCGGGGTTGACGCCACCGGGACCGGTCCTTGAGAGAGCTTGGATCCGCCCCACCTGAAAGCAGAATAGACCTGTCGCAAGTCCAAACCGTCTTGACCCTCGATATGACCGATCCGACCGCGCCTCACACGGACGCCGACCTGCTGGCCGAACCGCGCCTGGTGGTCGAGCCGGGCGTGGCGGCGCGGGTTGCCGCGGTGGCAAGCCCCGTCCTGCAGGGCATGGGCTACAGGCTGGTGCGCATCAGAATTACCGGCGAGGCCGGCTGCACCGTACAGATCATGGCGGAACGGCCAGACGGCTCGATGCAGATCGAGGATTGCGAGGCGGTCTCGAAGGCGCTATCGCCGGTGCTCGACGTCGCGGACCCGGTCGATCGCGCCTACCGGCTGGAAATTTCCTCGCCGGGGATCGACCGGCCGCTGGTGCGCCGCTCGGATTTCGAGCGTTCCCGCGGCCATCTTGCTAAGATCGAGATGGCGGTCGCCCATGAGGGGCGTAAAAGGTTCCGCGGCACGCTTCAAGGCGTGGAAGGTGAATGCGTCAAGCTGCATCGGGATGACGCGGGCGAAGGCGAAGACGCCGATGTGCTGCTCGCCATGGAAGACATTGCGGAAGCAAAGCTTGTGCTGACCGACGAACTCATCGCGGAATCGATGCGTCGCGGCAAGGCCGCTGAACGCGAGCTGAAGCGCAACCTCGGGCTTGAGCCCCCGGCCGCCGCGCACGCCGGCAAGCATACGAACAAGCATACGAAGACGAATGCGCCGAGACCTAAAAAGAAGCCGGCGCCGAAGAACACCAAACAACATCGTCTCGCCGGGATAAGGCCGCGCAGAGGCGAAACCGATCCTGATAGAGGAGATTGAGCCATGGCAGTCAGTGCCAACCGACTAGAACTGCTGCAGATCGCAGACGCGGTTGCGCGCGAGAAATCGATCGACCGCGGCATCGTGATCTCCGCGATGGAAGACGCCATCGCCAAGGCCGCCCGCGCCCGTTACGGCAGCGAGACTGACGTGCATGCCGAGATCGATCCGAAGAAGGGCGAGCTGCGCCTGTCGCGCCACATGCTCGTGGTCGACAAAGTCGAGAACGCCTCCAACCAGATTTCGCTCGAGGATGCCCGGCGTGCCAATCCGGGCGCGCAGATCGGCGACACCATCGCCGACACGCTGCCGCCGCTGGAATATGGCCGCATCGCAGCCCAGTCCGCCAAGCAAGTGATCGTGCAGAAGGTGCGCGAGGCAGAGCGCGACCGGCAGTACCAGGAGTTCAAGGACCGCATCGGCGATATCGTCAACGGCATCGTCAAGCGCGTCGAATATGGCAGCGTCATCGTCGATCTCGGCCGCGGCGAAGCCATCATCCGCCGCGACGAGATGCTGCCGCGCGAAGTGTTCCGCAATGGCGACCGCGTCCGCGCCTATATTTTCGACGTGCGGCGCGAGACCCGCGGTCCGCAGATCTTCCTGTCCCGCACCCATCCGCAGTTCATGGCGAAGCTGTTCGCGCAGGAAGTGCCGGAAATCTATGACGGCATCGTCGAGATCAAGGCGGTCGCCCGCGATCCGGGCTCGCGCGCCAAGATCGGCGTGATTTCGCGTGATTCCTCGGTCGACCCGGTCGGCGCCTGCGTCGGCATGCGCGGTTCGCGCGTGCAGGCCGTGGTCAACGAGCTGCAGGGCGAGAAGATCGACATCATTCCGTGGTCGCCCGACATCGCGACATTCGTGGTCAACGCGCTGGCGCCGGCGGAAGTCGCCAAGGTCGTCATCGACGAGGACCGTGAGCGCATCGAGGTCGTGGTGCCCGACACCAACAACCAGCTGTCGCTGGCGATCGGCCGGCGCGGCCAGAACGTTCGCCTCGCCTCGCAGCTCACCGGCTGGGATATCGACATCCTGACCGAGCAGGAGGAATCGGAGCGCCGCCAGGCCGACTTCGAGAACTCCACCCGCGTGTTCATGGAATCGCTCAATGTCGACGAGGTGGTCGGCCAGTTGCTCGCCTCCGAAGGCTTTACATCGGTCGAGGAACTGGCGCTGGTCGACCTCAAGGAACTCGCCGGCATCGAAGGTTTTGACGAGGAGACCGCGACCGAGCTGCAGAACCGCGCCAAGGAATATCTGGAGCAGCAGGAGGCCGAGCTCGAGACCAAGCGCAAGGAGCTCGGCGTTGAAGATGCGCTCAAGACCGTGCCCGGCGTGACTTCCAAGATGCTGGTGAAGTTCGGCGAGAACGACATCAAGACGGTCGATGATCTCGCGGGCTGCGCCACCGACGATCTTGTCGGCTGGACCGAGCGCAAGGAAGGCGGCGAGCCGACCAAGCATGCCGGTGCGCTCGACGGCGTCGAGATCTCCCGTGACGATGCGGAACAGCTGATCATGCAGGCTCGGGTCAAGGCCGGCTGGATCACCGAGGCCGATCTCGCCAAGCCAGGCGAGCCGGCTGAGGCCGCCGCCGACGCGCCGACCGCGTAGGCTCGAAGGAGATGGCCGCCGCATGCTCGCAAGTCCTGACCCCGACCTCGACTTTGGACCGCGGACCGAAAAGGCCGCGACCAAACGGATGTGCGCGGTCAGCCGCGAGGTGCGCCCGATCGAGGAACTGATCCGCTTCGTCGTTGCGCCGACCGGCGAGGTCGTCGCCGATCTCAAGCGCAAGCTGCCGGGCCGTGGCCTTTGGGTCACGGCCTCGCGGCAGACGGTTGCGGAAGCGGTCCGCCGTCACCATTTTTCCCGAGGGTTCAAGCGCGACCTTCGGGTCTCGCCGACACTCGCCGCCGACACCGAAGCCCTCCTTGTCCGCAGCGTGACCGACGCTCTGGCAATCGCCGCCAAGGCGGGCCAGGTGGTGGCCGGGTTCAGCAAGGTCGAAGCCGCCCTAAAAGAGCGGCATACCCGGGCTGCGGTCGAGGCACTGATCCACGCCGCCGACGGGGCACCCGACGGAATCCGTAAATTGGACGCTCTGTTGGGCCAAAATGCCGGAATTGAGGGGGGATCCGCACGGATTCCCGTCATGACTGTCTTAACTTCAGCAGAATTGGATTTGGCACTCACCCGGTCAAATGTGATACATGCAGCGCTGCTCGCGGGCCCGGCGAGCAAGACTTTCCTGTCGCGCAGCCAGACCCTGGTCCGATACCGGATGACCGACGCCGACAAGACTGCCGGAACCGGTGCCAGGAATTCGAAATCGCATTCAACGTCGCTCTCGCGAGACGGCGACGACTTGCAATAATGGACGGTGCGGGCGCGCACCTGAGGAACGGATTGGGACGACTGAATGGTTGATAACAACACGCCTGGCGATAAGAAATTGAGTGTGCCCAGCAAGACCTTGACGCTGAAGCCGCGCGTCGAGACTGGCACCGTTCGCCAGAGCTTCCCCCATGGCCGCAGCAAGCAGGTTGTGGTCGAAAAACGCGGCAAGCGCAGGATCGGCGGCGAGGGAGATGCCCCGCACGCGCCCGAACCCGTTGCGCCCAAGCCCGCGCCGGCCGCGAGGCCGCCGCTGCAGGGGCGCCCGGGCGGCCACCAGCCGAGCCAGCCGCGCAACACCTCCGGCGTGGTGCTCCGCACGCTGACCGAGGACGAGCATGCGGCGCGTGCCAGTGCGCTGGCCGATGCCAAGCTCCGTGAGGTCGAGGAACGCCGCCAGGCCGAGGAAGAAGCCAAGCGCCGCGCGGCCCGCGAAGCCGCCGAGAAGGCCGAGCGCGAGGCTGCCGAGGCCCGTCGCAAGGCCGAGGAAGAGCGTCACCGCCACGAAGAGGAAGCAAGGCGCAAGGCCGAAACCGAGGCCAAGAAGCGCTTTGGCGAGGGTGAAGCTCCGCGCGCCGCACCAGCCGCTGCCGCTGCCGCAGCGGCCCCTGCGACCGTAGCTGCCACTGCTGCTGCGGCTCCGCAGCCCGCCACAGCCCGCGCCCCCACGCCAGTTCGTGCGGGAGCGCCCTCGACCGCGCGCGCGCCAGCGGCACGCGCGCCGGGGGCAACGCCAGCTGCTGCCCGCCCCCCTGCGGCGGTCCGCGCGCCAGGCGTCGCCGCCGAGGCAGAAGAGGATGAAGGTCCGCGCCAGGTCCGTCGCGGCCCGGGCGGTGCCATGCGTCCGGTGGCTGCGCCAAAAACCACCCATAAGCCATCGCCGCAGAAGCAGCGCGGGCGCCTGACCGTCGTCACCGCGCTCGATGCCGATGACGTGCGCGAGCGCTCGATTGCCTCGTTCCGCCGCCGCACCCAGCGCCTCAAAGGACATGCCTCCAACGAGCCGAAGGAGAAACTGATCCGCGAGGTGACGATTCCGGAAGCCATCACCATCCAGGAACTCGCCAACCGCATGTCGGAACGCGCGGTCGATGTCATCCGCCTGCTGATGAAGCAGGGCGCGATGTACAAGATCACCGACGTGATCGATGCCGACACCGCGCAGCTGATCGCCGAGGAGCTCGGCCACACCGTGAAGCGCGTCGCCGCCTCCGACGTCGAGGAAGGCCTGTTCGATGTCGTCGACGACTCCACCGACACCGAGCCGCGTTCGCCGGTTGTGACCGTGATGGGCCATGTCGACCACGGCAAGACCTCGCTGCTCGACGCGTTGCGCCATGCCAATGTTGTCTCGGGCGAAGCCGGCGGCATCACCCAACATATCGGCGCCTACCAGGTGAGTTCGCCGGAAACCGGCAAGAAGATCACCTTCATCGACACGCCCGGCCACGCCGCGTTCACCGCGATGCGCGCGCGCGGCGCCAAAGTCACCGATATCGTCGTGCTGGTGGTCGCTGCCGATGACGGCGTCATGCCGCAGACGGTGGAAGCCATCAATCACGCCAAGGCGGCCAGGGTTCCGATCATCGTTGCCATCAACAAGATCGACAAACCGGACGCCCGGCCCGAGCGCGTGCGCACCGAGCTGTTGCAGCACGAGGTGCAGGTGGAATCGCTCGGCGGCGACGTCGTCGATGTCGAGGTCTCCGCCAAGAACAAGACCAATCTCGACCGCCTGCTCGAAATGATCGCGCTGCAGGCCGAGATCCTCGAACTCAAGACCAACTCGGAGCGTCCCGCGGAAGGCACCGTGATCGAGGCCAAGCTCGACCGCGGTCGCGGTCCGGTGGCGACCGTGCTGGTCCAGCGCGGCACGCTGCGCGTCGGCGACATCATCGTGGCCGGCGCCGAGATGGGCCGCGTCCGCGCGCTGATTTCCGACCAGGGCGAAACCGTGCAGGAGGCAGGTCCCTCCGTGCCGGTGGAAGTGCTCGGCTTCAACGGCCCGCCGGAAGCCGGCGATCGTCTCGCCGTCGTCGAGAACGAAGCCCGCGCCCGCCAGATCACGAGCTACCGTGCGCACCAGAAGCGCGAGAACGCGGCAGCCTCGATCTCGGGCATGCGCGGCTCGCTCGAGCAGATGATGTCGCAGCTCAAGACCTCGGGCCGCAAGGAATTCCCGCTGGTCGTGAAAGCCGACGTGCAGGGCTCGCTCGAAGCGATCCTCGGCTCGCTGGAGAAGCTCGGCACGGACGAGGTCGCCGCGCGCATCCTGCATGCGGGTGTCGGCGGCATTTCCGAATCCGATGTGACGCTGGCGGAAGGTTTCAACGCCGCGATCATCGGCTTCAACGTGCGCGCCAACAAGGAGGCTTCGGCCTCCGCCAAGCGCAACGGCATCGAGATCCGCTACTACAACATCATCTACGACCTTGTGGATGACGTGAAGAAGGCCATGAGCGGCCTGCTCGCGCCCACATTGCGCGAGACCATGCTCGGCAATGCGCAGATCCTGGAGATCTTCAACATTTCCAAGGTCGGCAAGGTCGCGGGCTGCCGGGTCACCGACGGCTCGGTGGAGCGCGGCGCCAATGTCCGGTTGATCCGCGACAACGTCGTCGTGCACGAAGGCAAGCTGTCGACACTGAAGCGCTTCAAGGACGAAGTGAAGGAAGTGCAGGCCGGCCAGGAATGCGGCATGGCGTTCGAGAGCTACCACGATATGCGCGTCGGCGACGTGATCGAGTGCTACCGCGTGGAGACCATCCAGCGCTCGCTGTAAGTCCAAATCTTACGCAGCGCTCGAGGATGCCTGCTAACTGAACGACGTCGGCATGGCCTGAGTTGCTCCGGCCATGCACGTCCTGGTCATTTTGGAAATGGAAATCGTCGATGCCCGCGTCACGCGCGGGCATGACGGCTTTGAGAGAACACAATGCCTCGTGCTCACCCCAAAAAAGGCTCTACGCCCGGCGGCTCGCAACGCCAGCTGCGCGTGGGCGAAGCGGTGCGCCACGCTGTTGCCGATATTCTTCTGCACGGTGGCGCGCACGAC
>Ga0306926_10009825_pt1 | contig 10547 bp, 8 predicted proteins | sample flu12Cox44000178_FD_203759 | JGI IMG/M metagenome (GOLD analysis project Ga0306926, IMG submission 203759) | Lab enrichment of tropical soil microbial communities from Luquillo Experimental Forest, Puerto Rico - flux8day.12C.oxic.44.000.178 (v2)... | ecosystem: Environmental > Terrestrial > Soil... | reverse complement strand
CGAAACGGCAGAACCAAGGTGGCGGCTTCGGTGCATTGCAGGCCCCCGCAACCATTCTTAGTTGATAATGAACGGCTTAGGAGGCTCCACTCCTAAGCCGTTTCTCTTTTCCGTCCAACTAGCGTCCAAAATTCCCCAAACCGCGTTGCTAAGTTGCGCCGCAATACGCTTTCCGTCCTTGCTGATTACGTGCGTGTAGATGGTCTCCGTGACGGGCGAGCCATCAGCGTGTCCGAGCCTCTGTTGACGCAATTTCTGCGATGCTCCGAACCTGTTCATCAGAGTTGCGTTCGCATGACGGAACGCGTGAAAGCCATTGCCGCGTGGTACCCGGATACCAAGCCCCCGAAGCAGTGGCTTGAACTTTCGTTTGAGTAACAAGTTCTGATCCCACGGCGTTCCGTTGCGAGTGGCGGAAAGCAACCGACGTTCGTTCGGATGCCAAGATTCCAAGAACGTCGTCAGGTGCCTGCAGGCCTGGGGTGAGAGTTCGACCACCCGAATGGACGCATCTGTCTTCGGATCGCCGAGTTTCCCCCGCCATGCCCTCTGCCGCACTTGAAGCATTCCGCGGTCCAGGTCCAGGTCGTCGACTGTCAGTCCGCACAACTCACCGGCTCGCAGGCCGATTTCCGCCGCAAGTCCATACCCTGTGCGGTGCGGCTCTTTGGCCTTCGCTGGTCATTAGAAACGTCCAGCCATTTCCATTTCTCGTTGCATTTTTCCTACTTGACAAGTCGTGAGCGAGGGAGCAACGTTGACCCCCTATTCCAGGTTTCCCTAGGTTCTTCAGGCCCTTAGCCATCACTCGGCGGTCGACGTGTTCCTTTCGGATGCACTTGCGAGCCGAACCGAGAAAAACGGAGAACAGCGATGAACGAGCAAAGCAATAACCCTTGGAAAAAATTTCAGGAGAAGTGGGTGAGCCGCCGCAATCTCATCCGTGGAGCGGCCGGGACGGCACTCGGAGCAGGTCTGGTTCGTCCGATGCTCGGCCACGCCCGGGACGAGGAGGACGACCGCGGGCACGGAGTTTTCTTCGGTCCCCATCCCATTCCGGGGGGCAATCGGGGACTGTCACCCGGTCCCGGGCTACAGCCCTACGGAGTCTTCGTCCACCACAATCCGCTCAACCCAGCCACGGCGCTCGCCAATATCAGCGATCCATCGCAGATTACCGATTTTGATGGGTTTGTGGGCCTGACGAATATTCACGGCGGCGGAACCGGGACGGATACCAACAAGGGCATGGCCACGCGACTGTCCTTTCGGGCGGATATGGGTTTCAGCCAGGGCAATTTCGTCGCGACGGATGGCCAAGTGCACAAAGGCACGTTTGCCTTTGTTTGACTCGACCTATACACCGCTCCAGTTGGACCGGTTCTCCCTATTCCGACGCAAATTCATGATTACAACGTGCACATTGACCGCAACGACGTGTTCTGGATGATTGCGGTCGATCACGACGCTGTGGAGGTGGACTTCGATAGCGGGCGCGCTCGCCTCCGTCTCCGCGGTTTGGAAGTCTTCGACGACCACGACATTGCTAACTCCCTAACGCTGGGTATTGGCATTCCCGAGCCACCCTTTAGCCAGCCGGGTGTTCCTCCTGTTCGCGCAAAGATTTCCGTCGACGTCGAATGGAATGGCGCTCTGAGCATGGCCGCTATCGATAACCAAGACCAACATTTCAAAGGCACTTTCCTTAGCACCGACGCGACGATTGTTTGGTCTTCAGAACAGGATGGCTTTCACTTCGAGTCAGACAACCCAGCCGACCCTAAAGCGAACCTGGTTTCTGTGCTCGGGCGTGAGAAAAATGGGGTTTTCTTTTCAGGATGATTTGCCTAAACGTCCGCTTGGAGAGATGCCCGGCGCGCCGGAGATTGCGAGCACGACTCTGGGGGCGGTCCCTTCCGGAAAACAGCAAAATAGAACTCATCTTGCAAGATTGCGTGGTTCAAGAAAACTGGGAGAGCCTCAGCAGTCCATACGCGGGCCAAAGCTACAACATCCACAACGCCACGCTCAAGCGCTGGGAACAGTATTGGGTCGACAACGTCGGTGGAAATGTTCTCTTCTACGGCGGACTGAAGGACGGCGTGATGGACTATTGGACCGACGACGTTCTGTAATCCGATGGCACAAAACTCAAGCGTCCGCATGGCGGGACGCTCTGGATGCCGCGGCGGTTTAATCGAGAGCTATCAGCCGCTGGGTCGATGGGCTTCTGTTTTCTTTTGCGTTGCTCTTAGCACGGCCGCTCACTATAATCCCGCCATTCCACGCTCTTAACTCCACAAACTGTCCGAAAAGAGGTCGAACGATGATTCGCCAAACGATATGGACTTTGGTGGTTGCAGTTGCGTTCTCTTTGCCCGCATCAGCCCAAATGCAGCAACAGGGGCAGGTCGGGTATCACACAGTTGCATGCATCAAGGTAAAACCGGAAAAAGGTAGCGAGTTCCGGGCCTGGGCCGCATCGGACTTGCATAAGTATGCTCAATCCAGGGTGGACACGGGGGTACTGTCCACGTGGTTCCTGTTAAGGTCGGTTCAGCCACAGGGTGCCTCGGCAGATTGTGACTACCTGACCATTTCTATCTATCCCGGCGCTCCACCCGAGCCCCTCAGTCCTGAGGCACTGGGCGAGGCACTGAAAAAAGCAGGGCTCACGATGAGTGCGCAGCAGTTCATGGATCGCCGCGATTCCCTCTCTATGCTGATCTCGAACAACCTATTCCAGAATCGCGCCTCCGTGGGAGACCCTATTAAAAAAGGAAATTATCTGGTAGCGAACTACATGAAGGCAGCTAACGTCGATGATTGGGTTGCTTTTGAGAAAAAGGTCTGGCAACCCGTGGCCGAGGCGTTGATAAAAGATGGCAGGGCAGCGGGATGGTCGCTTAACGTGCAGGTTCTGCCCGGGGGCACCGATTTGAAGTTCCAAGGAGTGACGGTGGACGTGTATCCGAGTTGGAACGACATTTTCAAGGACGACCCACAATTTATTGAGCGTTTCAGGAAGGTGCATCCTGACAGAGAGTTCGGCACAACGTTCGAGCAGTTTGATAAGCTGCGCACGCTGGTGTCGCTCCAATTGTTCACGGCAGTCGACGTGGTGACACCGACGAAATAGGCAACCGCACGTCGGCTAAAGGGGTGGCCACGCACTTTGGTCCTTTTTGTCTCATGGTTTGGCTTATCAGTACGCCCGCGCGTCGACCACTCAATTTTTCGCGTCCAAAACTCCATCGCCGCGTAATTTCGCGTCCTTCCCCGGGCAACTCTCGTTCGGCGATGTAGGCGTAACGATCGGAGATCGGCTTCGTGCGTGGCCGGCCTGACGGATTGCCGCTCTGGCCCGGTTTCCACGCCGGCATGAGCTCCATTTTCTTCGGATTACGGTTAGCCATGCGGTGCTTCTTTCACTGTTAGCACAGATACCCCGGGCTTCGTAATTGCAATTATGCCCCCATCCCAGGCACGCATGTACGAAATCCTTGCCCCGCTCGGAGTTGGCGGGATGGGCGACTCGTCAGTAGATATGCAATTTTTCCAGGAGCGCGAAAGTGTCATCGAGGGACTCGAACAAATCTTTGTTGTGTTTGATCATCTTGCTGCGCATGTAGACACGGAGCCATTGCTTATGAATGTAGTTCTCATATCGGTTGAATGTTTCCGTCAGTGGTTGATCGCTCTGCCCGAGAAGTCCGGCCAGAAACGTCGCACACTCGAAGCCCAACGAAATTGACTGAAAGTATGGCGAGCCAATAGCCGAATCGCCGACCAAAAAAACAGGTGAGCCTGCGAAAGGGTGGTCGGTGAGACCGACTGCGCGCCATTTCCGGCTGGTCGCATTGCGGGCCCGGTAGAGGTCTAGAGGGATGCGGATGATCTCGAGGTCACCAAGTATCTCACCGCCGGTTTCATGTTTTATTTTTTGGATGAAGCGGTCCATCGACTGAGCAGCCCCGGGGAAATTATCGCGCAGCCACCGACCGTCGAATCGCGGCGGCATCGCCTCAAACTCCTCGGCAGCGATTTTGACGATGCCCGTTACATGGCTGACGCTTTGGTCGTAATAGGTGCGGTGGACCGCTGGAATGAACTTGTAGCGCTCGTTCTCGACGTTTTTGTAATACTTGCAATACTCGTCGCAGATATATGTCTGGCTATACAGGAACGTGACGACGAGCGCGTATTCAAGCCGGATCTTGAACGTATTGGTACCTCCACCCAGCACCTCGCCGACGGGCGGCGCAACTTGATCCCGAAGCAGCGAGTTGCTGCCGGTGCAGTCGACCAAAATGTCGTCCGGCTCCAGCATCGCCATTACCTGCTCTGCCGTTACGGCCGCAGCGATGCGCTCCACTGAATTTGATGCACGCACACCGATCAGATCGCTAAGTGAGCGTTCGATGGCATTGAGCGGGCAGAACCCCTGCGTCCAATTGCCGAGAAGTGCCTTTAGGTCCGAAGGAATTGATCGTCTAAAAGCGAGACCCTCCTCAAGCTCGGTTCGATCGAAGACCGCCTCGACGTTCTCTCCATCGACGAAGTCGATACAATAGCTTTCGACCGAATCCGCCACGAGGTACGAGTCGAGTTTGACCATCCTAGTACGGGTGTACTCGCGTCGCTTTTCATATAGGCGGATTGAGAAGGTACCCGTCGTCTGGAGCAATGCCGTCAGCATAAGACCGACCGGGCCTGCACCGACGATGTGCACTCGGCGCTCAGCACGCCTGGATTCGGGGGCCATTCGCCGTCTCCACAAGCAACGATGAAACGTCGCCCGGCGAGAGTCGACGGTGCACCATGCGCTGCTCCGCCGACAATCGTTGGAACGCATTCGGCAGCGCGGCCAGGTCGCTGCTTTCAGCGCGTCGACCACGTATAATAGCACCAGGCCGCCACACGCAGGACGGGTAGGTGGAACCGTACCGTGCGCGAGTACCCGACCCAAGGGTCTGCGTCCGTACTGAATTCTTTTTCGGTACACCGCACTCTCCGTTACGACCGTGCCACACCCCCTGGGCCACCGTCGATGCGAGACCCAGATGCGATGCAAGTCGGCACTTTCAGAATTTAGCGAGTTGTATCATGACGAATACAGCCGGACAGAAGGAAGGAGACTTTCCAGTCTTCGAATTGGGGTATTCAGACGGTCTGACCGGCGGACCAAAGTATGTCAGATCAAGACAGGGCTTACTTTTTGTGAGACTGACGAGCGGAGGCGCATTCCACTGGATAAATCTAAGGATTGTTTCGTCACGGATACCTCTCACGCTAAAGTACAAGTGCCTTTATAAGGAACCTGGAACCGAAATTGACCTTACGGCAGAGGCTTCAGATGGCCAACAATGCCCGCAAGGAGACTCGCATTACATCAAGAGGCTCGCAATAGAGTCCAAAGTATATTATCGGTGTTGGCTTACCCGGGATCAGCACCCGGACGAATACGAACGAGATCCCGCAGGGGCATTCTGGTACGGGAGCGGCCGGTTCTGCGGGACTGAAGAAGACAACTGTTGGATCACGGCCCTCGAAATCAAGATGCCTCCGCTGGTTGACGGGTGGCGGTCGGCGTAAGGGGGCTGAAATGGTGACAAAGGCAGCCATGACACTCAAGGTGGGATCTACCGAATTGTTCATCATCTGACTGTGCAGGCCCACCGAGGCCACCGCAGCACCGTCAAGCGGCGACCACGATCCGGAATTCCGTGCGGGGACCGGTTTGCCGCTCGTGATTTTGCAGTCTGGATTCTGCCCCGCCAAGCCGCTTGTCTCACGCGCAGTTCATCGGTGCCAATGTCGCACCGCTAGATAGTCTAGCGCCCCCAATCGGAAAGTCTCAATAATCGTGCTGGTTGCTTACGGGCAACTACGGAATTGCTCAGACGCAGCGACAGTCCGTTTCTGCAAAGTTAGGATTAATAACAAGAAGTGATTTCAAACGGGGAATCCGCCCGGTCGGAAAAACGGCGAATTCTTCCGCACAGTCGACTAGCGCGGTCAAAGGTCTACTGAGGCTGTTGTGGGCAGAGCCAGACGCATTCGAAAGCAAGCGCCGTGTTTTCGACGAGTGATTTGAATCACGAACACAGCCCCATAGTGAGAAGAATCGAAGAGTGGCCTTACCTAGCAGGGACGCAGGACAGCAAAGGACCGGGACCGCAGCCGCGGCAGACGGGTCAACTCTTTCGGCCAAACCCAAGAAGAAGTTAGCAACGTACGTGCTTTGCTGGCACGAATGCCCCACCTGCCATGGAACCTGGTCCCATCGGACGCATAACTCCAAGACTGCCGACCGATACCTGGCGAAGTGTGCGACGTGTCTGAACCCTCATAAACCTGATGACCTCAACTCATGATTAACGGGCGCTAGGTGGTCTGTGGTTTGGTGCGGTGAGGTTTGAATAGGTTCTTCGGGGTCCGGAGCCCATGATAGACACTAAAAAGGAGACAGCGTGAGAAAGGGGCTACACTATTCTGCGGAGAGTTTGCTGGAGGATCCGGAATTCCTTCCAGCGTATGTGCGTCCCAAGCAGGGAGAGAGAAAGAGAACCAAAAAAGAACACTACAAGAGGAGCGCGGCCCGGTACAAAGCCCTCTATGAGGACCTCAAGAAAAAGAACCGGGAGCTGTCCCGGGCTCTCGCCAAGCTGGGCAAGCCCATCCGGTTCCCCAGAACCAAGCCGATAAGATTCCCTAGAACCAGAAAAGCAGTGAGAAATGCCTAGGGCCCTACTCGCGTCGAGGAACTTAATCGGGGAAGACTTTGCAGCCTTTAAACAACCCTTTTGGTCCGAAGGTGTAAATTATGTCTTCGGAACGTTCTGTAAGGGATCTCTCGGGACTGTACAAATGTGATTTTGGTGGACGAGATGGGATTCGAACCCACAACCTCTCATTGCAAACGAGGCATTAAAGCTAAGACGTGTCGCCACAATTGGTTAGCTTTTTGAAAAGGCCGTGAAGTGCCCAACTCGCCAGGATCGGGTTTTAGTCTCAATTTGATATAGCAAGCTAGTTCTGCCGGATACCCATTTATTTTCTCTTTTCCCTTGACTTGAAAATTTCACGGGAAGATATTATGCAACTCGAATAACACAGTCCGTGGTGCAACGGCGTGCCTTGGCGGAGATTTCGATTAGGAGCCAAAAGCATGCAGCAAAACCCACTTTTCATTTCCAGACTTCTTAGCTGGGCATTCAGTTTTTGTACTTTGGCAGCAATGCTTTGTTGTCCGCAGTTGAAGGCCCAGACCAGTTACGGGGCTATCTCTGGAACCGTAATGGATCCCACGGCTGCGGCCATCGCCGAGGCCGAGGTCACGCTAACCAATAGCGCTACCGGAGAGAAGCAGGTTCAACGTTCAAGCCCCGATGGCCTTTACGAGTTTGTAAACCTGAAACCGGCCACCTATAAGATCGATGTGGAAAAGGCTGGCTTCAAACACATTTCACGTCCCGATGTAATCGTCCAAGTCGATCAGAAGGTGCGCATTGATTTGACGATGCAGGTCGGCGAAGTTTCTCAGACCATAGAAGTCACCGGTGAAACGCCGCTGCTTCAGTCGGAAACGTCTTCTTTGGGACAAGTCGTAGAGGGCCGTAAGGTCACGGAGTTGCCGCTAAACGGTCGCAACGTTTTCAATCTGATTACTCTCGCGCCTTCGGTCGTTCCCCAAGGAAGCGCCGGCGGTACACCCGTCGGGGTAAATCCCTTCGGCTGGGGAAACTATCAAGTGAACGGTTCTTTCGGAAACGAAAGCGCCCAATATCTGGATGGGCAACCTCTCAACATCGGCTACATCAACCTCCCGGTTATTATTCCCACGCAGGATTCCGTCCAAGAGTTTAAGGTCCAAACCAGCAACACAGGCGCGGATTGGGGCAAGTTCTCCGGTGGGGTGATCAACTTGAGCACGAAGTCGGGCACAAATGGGCTCCACGGCGAGGCTTACGAGTATTTGCGAAACGCGGTATTGAACGCAAACACTCCGTTTAACAAGGCGCAAGAAATTCAACAGGGTAAGGCGAACAAGCCAGGTGCGTTCACCCAAAACCAGTTCGGTGCGAATGCGGGTGGCCCCCTTGTCATCCCGAACGTTTACGACGGACGGAACAAGACGTTCTGGTTCGTTAGTTGGGAGGCCTTCCGCCTGCGTGAAGGTGTTCCGCCAATTCTGACCACTGTTCCTACGAACGCGCAATTAGCGAATCCAGGTGATTTCTCCTACTTGCTGACCCCGCTCAGGGATCCCTGCAGCGGGACGGTGACGACTCCGGTCGCTTGTCCGAATGCCCCTACGACGCCGGTCGTGAATTTTCCGGGAAACGTCATTCCTGCCAGCCGGCTTAGTACCACATCGCTGGCCTTGCTTCCCTTGATTTTCCCCAAGCCCAACTTGCCGGGCAGTGTCGATCCGACCACGGGAGCGACAATTAACAATTACGGAGCTTCGTATGCCGCCGGTGGAAACCAAAATGAAGTCGTAGGGCGGTTTGACCAGAACATCGGCGCCAAGCAGCGCTTGTATTTCCGATATACGTATTGGAACGTGCTGGACTTGCCTCAGAATCCCCTGAACAATGGGCTTTGCCTGGATCGCTGTGCCGAGATCTATTACACCTATTCGGGTGTGTTGGGTTATAACTACAGCATAACCCCGACTAACATCGTCGCCGTAAACGCGAGCCTTAGTCGGTTCAAATACAATCGAGCGCCGATAAATGCCGGATTTGACCTGACGAAAATTGGCTGGCCGGCCTCGTTTAATACCAATATTCCCTCGGGCGCTCGAACACCACCCACACCGTGCATAGTGAATTACGGAGACAGCGTGATGTGCACGCAGGGACAGAGCTTCATTCAGGACCGCAATACGCAGTGGGACCTCGGTCCCAACATAACCATGCTGCGTGGCCGTCACAGCATTAAAGTGGGATACCAATTGGAAGTCGGGCGTGATAACTACGCACAGACAAACATAGCCAGCGGCTCTTATGGCTTCGGTTTGCCTTCTTTCACCGGGAATGCCTTGGCGGATTTCCTACTCGGCTACGCAGACAATCCTACCAACATTGAAAACCACTTCTTTGGCCAGACTATTATCCCGGCTTTGGTTGCAGGTCAACAGATCTACAATGCTTTTTATATAGATGATACTTATCGCGTGACCCATAAGTTGACCTTGAATCTGGGTCTTCGTTATGACCTGCAGGGGCCGTGGTCCGAGCGTTTCAATCGCCTGTCTTATTTCAATCCCAGTGCGCCGAGCTGGCTGGCGAACCCAACGGCGAGCACGAACGGCGCCGTTAATGCTCCAGGCGTCCCTGGACTCAAGGGAGACGTTTTCTTGGTGAGCCCGAACGCTCTGCCGTTCAACCGTACTTCCATTCCGAAAAGTTATTCAGAGTGGGGGCCGCGCATCGGTTTCGCTTACAGCATAGACCCAAAGACGGTCATCCGCGCTGGCTACGGAATTTTTTGGATTCCAAACTATGTGTCGTTCGGTCTGAATCCTAACAATGACTTGGTGAATGATGCCACCTCGTCTTATACAGGTACTGTTAACGGCATCACTCCCGTCAATACGCTCAGCAATCCCTTTCCAACGACACCCAATATGGCGCCGGTTCCCCCCGTGGGCCGCACGCTGGGCACGCTCGGGACTCAACAATACGCTTCGCAGGTGACGCAGAGCTTCGCCACCGCCGATTATTTCAATCATCCTTCCGGCTACGTTCAGCAATGGAACCTGAATATCCAACGTCAACTACCATGGGATTTGTTTGTTTCAGCAGCCTATGTCGGATCGAAGGGCACTCATTTACAGTCCTATGCGCAGTCAATTAACCAGATATCTAGCGGCCAATTGGAAACGGCTGCAGGGCAGTGCGAGGCGCAGTCAGCTGTTACGGGTGTGCGGTGCGTGGCTACGGCTACAGGTGCACCTGCGGTTGGTCTACTCCAGTCTGTGGCGAATCCTTTCTTCGACACTGCTACGGGCATGGCCTGGGCTGGGTCGGGCACTAGCACTACTGCTGGACAGCTCCTCCGTCCATACCCTCAATACGGCAATTTACAACTGGCAGGCCAGGGCTCCTACGACAGCAGTTATAACTCGTTTCAGGCAACCGTAGAGCGCAAGTTCACTAGCGGGGGCTCCCTGCTGGTTACTTATACCAATTCTAAGCTTCTCAGTGACACCGACACGCTGACGAACTGGCTTGAAGCGTCAACCGGCCAAATTCAGAACAATAACAACAACCGCGCAGAGCGCTCCTTATCATCGCAGGACGTTTCGCAGCGACTCGTTATTAGCTACGTTTACGATTTTCCGTTTGGCAGTGGCCAGAAGTATCTTGCCAATCTCGGCACAGTTGCGAACAAAGTCGTCAGCGGTTGGGGAATAGATGGCATAACAATCTTCCAGAAAGGCTTCCCGCTGGCCATCACCAATCTCGGCGTCAACGGTGTAGGTAACTATACATCTCTTTTCGGTGGCGGTCAGTCGCGGCCGAACTATATCTCCG
>Ga0306926_10009824_pt1 | contig 10547 bp, 8 predicted proteins | sample flu12Cox44000178_FD_203759 | JGI IMG/M metagenome (GOLD analysis project Ga0306926, IMG submission 203759) | Lab enrichment of tropical soil microbial communities from Luquillo Experimental Forest, Puerto Rico - flux8day.12C.oxic.44.000.178 (v2)... | ecosystem: Environmental > Terrestrial > Soil... | reverse complement strand
TTATGGTGTTGTCGACAGGGGGCCTGAAACCACGCCCGGCTCTTGCTCCGGTAGGGGTGCTGCTCGGCTGTCTCCTCCTTTGGGGATCGGCTTCAGCCGTTTGGTCGGTGGATTGGCTGCGCAGCCTGATCGTCGCGGCTCGACTGGCCGGGTTGTTTGCGGCCGGCCTTGCTCTGGTCTATGCGGCTGACTCGATCAGGGCGCCGGGCCGACTGACGTTCATATTACTCGGAAGTCTTGCTCTCGCTCTCGCGTTGGCCGCAGCCGACCTGGCTACCCATGGCGCGGTGGGGGGCCCCTTTACCGACCGCGCCTATCAGCCGGCGGGGCTCAACCGCGCGTCGGTTGCGTTTGCAATCCTGTTATTGCCGATGACCGCGGTGCTGGTCGGCAGAAGCCTGCCGATTTGCGGTTTGCTGCTGGCGACCGCAACAGGGGCGATGATTTTTATGCTTGCCGGAACGACGGCGAAGGCCGCGCTGGCAGCAGGCTTGCCGATAGGTGTGCTGCTCTATCTTTCGCGAAGCCATGCCACTCGTGCCGCCGTAATCATATCGGTACTTGTCACCATCACCGCCCCGCTGACTTTCGCACGCCTCGGGTGGCTCCCTGCACTCACCGAAAACGCCGATGCGGTCAAGCTCTCGGCCGGGCACCGGCTATGGATCTGGTCGTTCGTCGGCGACCGGATCGCCGAGCACCCGCTCGTCGGCTGGGGTTTGGATTCGTCGCGGTCGATCCCCGGCGGCAAGGATTCGATAAGACCCGGCGAGAGCTGGTTGCCGCTGCATCCTCATAACGCACCATTGCAACTCTGGCTTGAACTCGGGGTGCCTGGCGCTGTGCTCTTCGCACTGATAGTTGCATGTATCTGGCACGCCATCGCCGTGGCTCCCTGGCCGCGAATGTTCGCCGCCGCAGCGGGCGCAAGCCTGGCCAGTGCTCTGATCGCGTGCGTTGCGGCCTATGGAATCTGGCAGGAATGGTGGATCGGGGTATTGTGGTTCTCGCTGTTTGGGGTTCTCGTAATGGCGCGGGCCGCGCCCGCAACGATCGGGAGCATGCAACCACGACCGCTCGCCCGCTTTCGATGATTGCGAGCGGTTTCGAGGACATCGGTATCACGGAGCGATTTTCGCACCGTCCGGACGCTACAACAGAAAAATGGCCATCCCGATAAGGATGATGACGACGATGGCAAGCGAATACTTGATCAGCCTGGTAAACCCGATCCACGTTTGACGATGCCGCTCAAGATCGGGATCGATCGCCGTCATACCTTCCTCTTCCTCTAAAAAACCGTGGACCAGCTATACCCCAACCGGAGCCCCGGACCAACCGCCTGCGAGCGACTTTCGAGGCGGTTCGCGCGGGTTCAACACCGCGAGCCTCGGAGCCCGCCATCCGTCGATCTCGACCTTGCCGGCGACGACCCGAACGCGGCGCTCGGCGATAAGGCGCAGGGCGAGCGGGTAAAGCCGGTGCTCGACGCGAAGAATCCGAGCCGACAGGCTCGCCTCATTGTCATCGGGACGAGTCGGCACCACCGCTTGAGCGATGATCGGCCCGGCGTCGATCTCAGGGCGAACGAAATGCACGGTACAACCGGTGAACCGAACGCCCGCGGCCAGCGCTTGACGTTGCGGGTGCAGACCGGGAAAGGCCGGTAAAAGGGAGGGATGGATATTGACCATCCTGTCGTGCCACGCCTCGACAAAGGCGGCGTCCAGCACGCGCATGAATCCGGCCAGGCAGACGAGCTCGACCCGCTGCTCATGTAGCAAGGCCTCGGCTCGAGCTGCGAATGCCCGCCGGTCAGGATGCGGGATGACGGTGCTGCATATGCCGGCTGATCGCGCGAACGCTAGTCCGGGCGACTCGCCGCGGTCGCTGAGGACCGAGACGACTTCGACAGGATAGGCAGCATCGGCGCAGGCAGCGATCAACGCGCGGAGGTTCGATCCGCGGTCCGAGATCAGCACACCCACCCTCAGCTGGGGCATCGCCTCGGCAGGGCGAAGCAGGACATTTCCAGCCCGGTGGTGAGGCAGGTCGGGCTCTGGATGGCGTCCTCTCGAAAACTACTGTATTACCGCCTCGCTGCGGTTGAAGGCCTGAGAAAATATCGGATCGGAGGCGGTTTGCAATGGGCTGCGGCTGGTTTCCTATGATCACGGGAAATCGAGCTGTCTGGCGCTCATTGGGCGGTCTGCTGTTGCTGCTCGGCGTGGTGACAGGTAGCGGATACGGGCTCGCCGAGGACAGCAGCGAGGGCTTTTCGGCTACGGTCAAAGTCGATGCCACCGCCGACAGCGCCGCGGCGGCACGTGAACTCGCTCGGATCGATGGGCAGCGCCGAGCGCTCATGATGGTGATAGATCGGCTCTCCGGCTCACCGGACAGCGCGAAGCTCTCAAAGCTCGATGACAAGACCATCACCGACATGGTCGAAAGTTTCGAGGTCGCAAACGAGCGTATGTCTGCGGTGCACCATCTCGCCGACTACACCTTTCATTTCCGTCCATCGAAGGTGCGGCGGCTGGTGCACGTCGCCGACAGCGCGCCCTCCGAGGTAAACAGCAAGCCAGGTGCGGCCGAGGGTGGCAGCAAGTCGGTTGTGGTTGAAGGCGGCGGCAAGCCGCTCATCGTCCTACCCGTTTACAAGGACTCCGGCAGCACCGTGCTGTGGGAGGACCCAAACGCCTGGCGCGAGGCTTGGGGGCAACGCTCGGCCGAATCAGGGGGTACCCGCCTGATCGTTCCGCTCGGCGATGCGAGCGATTTGGCGACCATCGATGCCGGTCGGGCCGAAGCAGGCAAGTCCGATGCCTTGGCGACGATCGCTCAGCGGAATGGCGGCGATGAGGCGATCGTCGCCCTGGCGACAGCGCAGCACACCGGAGACGACCTCGTTGGTCTCGATGTGAGTATCAAGCGCTACCGATCCGGTCACCTTGTCGATACCCACAGCACGACACTCGGCGCCAACCCGAGCGAAAACCCAGACGTCTTTCTTGAGCGGGCGGCGGCTACCGTCGCCAATGAGATCGCGAATAGCGCGACGAAGAGTCCGGCTTCGCGTTCCGACCAGCAGGCCAGCCTATCGGTGAGCGTGCAGATCGGAAGCATCGGCGATTGGGTGCGGATAAGAGACCGGCTAGCCTTGGTGCCGGCGATCCGCAAAGTCGATCTGCTGTCGCTCAATCGTCACGAGGCGAAGCTTCAGATCAAGTATTTCGGCGGTCCCGACCAGCTGAGATCCGGTCTTGCCGGGGTTGATCTCGGTCTCGACGGCGCCGATCCCGAATGGCGGTTGCAGCTCTCGGGGGTCGCGGGCGCCCGCTAGCGATACCCAGTATGACGAGTTTACGCCGAGTAACTTTGTGCGTTCGTATCATTTTGCAGATATTGCGTGCACCGCACCAGTCTGCGGCGCAACTGTCGTAAGTCCGCATCCGGCCCATGATCATGAGGGGGCTCGGGTTGAACCTTCCGAATTTGATTTCGCTGGCACGTCTGCTCCTCGTGCCGCTGGAGATCTGGTTGATTCTCGGTGGCCGGTATGGACCGGCGTTCTGGGTTTTGGTTGCCGCAGGTATCTCAGACGCGCTCGACGGGTTTATCGCTAAACGGTTCGATCGCCGCACCCGGCTCGGCGCGCTCCTCGACCCGGTCGCGGACAAGGCGATGCTCATCAGCGTCTATATTTCGCTCGGCGTGGCGCAGCAGCTGTGGACTTCGCTCGTTATCCTCGTCGTATTTCGCGACGTCCTGATCGTCGGCGGGTTCCTACTCATCCAGATATTCGCCGTCCCCAAACACTACGACCCCCTTTACATCAGCAAGCTCAACACGGGTATTCAAATAATCTTGGTCGGCTTCGTTCTCGCCCGGCTTAGCCTTGGTGCTCCCCCGGGCCCGGCCGACCTCGTCTTGAGCCTGATCGTTGGTGCGACAACGATAGCATCGGGGTTGTCCTACCTGGTCCGGTGGGCGCGCATACTTGCTCGCCCGGAGCAGGCTTTGTGAAAGCTCGCGGCACTCGCGCTATCCTGCTTGCCCAATTATCCTCTTTGCATGGTTCAGCTCGCTCTCGACTTGCCCCGACGCACGGCGCTAGGACGATCGGATTTCATGGTTTCGCAGAGCAACATCGCGGCCGTCGAGCGGATCGATCGATGGCCGGATTGGCCTTCGGCAGGACTGGTGGTGCATGGCCCGCCCGGTTGCGGCAAGACGCATCTCGCACATCTCTGGCAGGACCGCGCTTCCGCTCTCTTCATCGCAGGAGAAGCATTAACCGAGGCGATGTTGCCCCGCCTTCTCGACGAGGTTCCACGGAGGATTGCAATCGACGATGCGGATCGGGCGTCGGAGCCGGCCTTGCTCCACCTCTACAATTCTTGCATCGAGCATCAGGGCAACGTGCTGATCACCGCTTGCCGGCCGCCCGGGTCGTGGCGGGTAGAGCTCGGCGACCTGCGTTCGCGTTTGCGCGCGGCCCCGACTGTCGAGATCGATCCTCCTGACGACGGGCTTCTCGGCGCGGTTCTCGTCAAGCATTTCGCCGATCGTCAGCTTCGCGTGGCGCCTGACGTGATCACCTACTTGCTCAAGCGCATCGAACGCTCCTTTGCGGCCGCCGGGCGGATTGTGGCCTGCCTCGATGGTGCCGCCTTAAGCAATGGAAGCCCGGTTACTATCCCGCTGGCTCGCAAAGTGTTGGGGGAAAGCGGTAGTCAGCCTTTGTCGCCGCGCAACGAGTCGACGGTGACGTAAGCGACAAGCTCGTAGCGTGAGCCACCGAGTGTTGACCAGGAATCCGACAACCGGAAGCTGGCCCGCGCAGCGGTCGGAAATTTGCCCGAAGCGAGCGCGTGAACGCTCGGCGAACTCACATCTGCAAGGGCGACCGCGAGCTCGTGAAGCCCCGGATTGTGTCCGACCAGAAGGACGTTTTGGTCGTCTTCGTCGAGCCGGCGCAAACGGGCGATCAACTTTTCTACGCTGGCCGCGTAGAGCTCGTCCTCGATGATAATGCGCGGCCGTAGCTTGTAGCCGGCAAGAACGAGTTCCATGGTCTCGCGGGTGCGCCGCGCGCTCGAGCAGAGGACGAGGTCAAGCGAACCCACCGTCGCCGGCAAGTGCCGGCCGACTCGCCGCGCCGCCTCACGGCCGCGGCGGTTCAACCGTCTCTCGCGATCCGCGACGTCCTCCTTCCAGCTCGACTTGGCGTGCCGCAGCAGGTGCAACGAATGCATCGTCGTTCTCCTCACCAGGCGGTGCCTTTACAGGCCGCCGGAATCTGTGGGAGCAAGGCTTTTGCACGATCGTACTGCCGCGACCGGCCATCGCACCCGACAATCCTGACGGCAACATGACAGGTCGACGGCCGTGCGTTAGAATTTATCGAATACCGATCAGGGAGAGCGGAAGTGAGAAATATTGCGCGGCCGGTCGAGACCTCGGCGGTCGACCTCCAGGCCGACGCGCGCTTTATCAACCGAGAGCTCTCCTGGCTCGCCTTCAACGAACGGGTTCTCGCCGAGGCCGACAACCGCCGCCATCCACTGCTCGAGAGACTGCGCTTTCTGTCGATCTCGGCTAACAATCTTGACGAATTCTATATGGTACGCGTGGCCGGTCTCAAGGGCCAGCATCTCGCCGGCATCAAGACCTTGAGCCAAGACGGGCTGACCCCTGCCCAACAGCTCGAGGCAATCCGGCAGCGAGCCGGAAAGCTGATGGCCGACCAGCAAGTCACTTGGATGGAGTTGCGCCGACAACTCGGCGAGGTTGGCCTCGCCGTCGTCGAACCAGCCGATCTCGAACCGGGTGACCGATTCTGGCTCGAAGAGCGGTTTATGGCCGACGTCTTTCCGGTGCTGACCCCGCTGGCGATTGACCCCGCCCATCCCTTCCCGTTCATCGCCAACCGTGGCTTTGGCTTGGTACTCGAGCTCGAGCGCATCACCGACGGCGCCCGCATGCAGGCATTGATCCTGATCCCTTCCTCGATCGACCGTTTCATGCGCCTGCCGGGCAGGCGCATCCGTTTTTTGCCGATCGAGCAAATGATCGCTCTGTTTCTCGACCACTTGTTCCCGGGGTTCGCGGTGGTTGCCCAGGGCGTTTTTCGCGTGTTGCGCGACAGCGAGGTGGAGATCGAGGAAGAGGCCGAGGATTTGGTCCGCCTCTACGAAACGGCACTCAAAAGACGCCGGCGTGGTCACGTGATCCATCTCGCGGTCGATTCCACGATGCCGGCCGATCTGCGTCGTTTCCTGATGGAAAGACTCGATGCCGCCCCCGCCGACGTCTTTGCGAGCGACGGGATCCTCGGTCTCAACGATACCGAGCAGCTGATCATCGACGAGCGCCCCGACCTCGTTTTTACCCCGTATCACGCTCGCTTTCCCGAGCGCATTCGGGACTTCGGCGGGGACTGCTTCGCCGCGATCCGACAAAAGGACATCATCGTCCACCATCCCTACGAAAGTTTTGACGTAGTTGTTCAATTTTTAGGACAGGCTGCCCGCGATCCAGCAGTCGCGGCGATCAAGCAGACGCTCTATCGCACCAGCGAGGACAGCCCGATCGTGCGCGAACTCGCCACCGCCGCCGAAGCGGGGAAGTCGGTAACCGCGCTGATCGAGCTCAAGGCGCGCTTCGACGAGGAGGCCAATATCCGCTGGGCGCGCGATCTCGAGCGCGCTGGAGTCCAGGTCGTGTACGGCTTTCTGCAACTCAAGACGCATGCCAAGGTGTCGCTTGTTGTGCGTCGCGAAGGCGGTGAGCTCTGTTCGTACGTCCACTTCGGAACCGGCAATTACCATCCCTATACGGCCAAGGTTTACACCGACCTGTCTTTTTTTACTTGCGACCCGGCACTTTGCCGGGACGCGGCGCGCCTGTTCAATTACATGACCGGATATGCGAGCCCGGCGAGCCTCGAGAAAGTGGCGGTCGCACCGATCGACTTGAGGACGCGGCTCTGTGAGCTGATCGAAGCCGAGATCGCCAATGCAAAGGGCGGCAAGCCGGCGCAGATCTGGGCCAAGATGAACGCCCTCGTGGACCCGGCAATCATCGACCTTCTCTATCAGGCCTCACAAGCGGGGGTGAGTATTGATCTCGTAGTCCGCGGCATCTGCTGCCTGCGCCCGGGCATCCCGGGGCTTTCGGACAATATCAGGGTCAAAAGCATCATCGGTCGTTTCCTCGAACATGGTCGTATCGTCTGTTTTGCCAGTGGCGAGAAGCTGCCATCGGATCGCGCCAAGGTCTTCATCAGCTCAGCCGATTGGATGCCCCGAAATTTTGACGGACGCGTCGAGGCGCTCGTACCGGTCGAGAACCAGACGGTGCACCGTCAAGTGCTGGACGAAATTATGGTAGCCAACCTTCGGGACACCTTGCAGAGTTGGCGCCTCTCGCCAGATGGGAGCTATGAGCGCGTACCGGTCGACGAGGAAGCCTTCTCGGCCCACACCTATTTCATGACCAACCCAAGCCTGTCCGGGCGCGGCACAGCGCTCAAGCGGGGCCAGCCGAGGCTGCTCGTTCGCTGAACTGATGCCCGACCCCGATACGACTGCAACTGCCGGCCGCATCGCCGTCATCGACCTGGGCTCGAATTCGTTGCGGCTTGTGGTCTTCGAGCGATACGGCGGCACTTTTTTCCCCCTTCTTAACGAGAAGGTCATGTGCGCCCTCGGCCGAGGAATCGCCTCGACCGGCCGTCTGAACGCCGAGGGTACGGCACTCGCGCTCGCTAACTTATCCCGGTTTGTCGCACTCGCCCGTGCTCTTGGTGTCGGGCATCTCGCCGTTTTAGCGACGGCAGCCGTGCGCGATGCGATTGACGGCGTGGCCTTTGCCGACGAGGTCGAGCGCGAGTGCCGCGTGCCAGTCAAAATCCTGGATGGTGCCGAGGAGGCGCGCTTGTCCGCTGCCGGCGTGCTCGCCGGAATTCCCGACGCCGATGGGCTCGCGGGGGACCTTGGCGGCGGCAGCGTTGAATTGGTTCGGATCGGAGCAGGAATCTCGCCCGGGACCGGCGAAAACCGACAGATAGGCCAAGGCATCACTCTGCCGCTAGGACCGCTGCGCCTGACTGAACTCGGCGATAGCGTCAAGGCAATTTCCGAGGCGGCAGAGCGTGCGCTGGCTCCGGCCGCGGTGCTACGCGCCGCACCCGGAAAGAATCTGTATCTGGTCGGCGGGGCTTCGCGCGCCATTGCTCGGCTGCATATGGAGCACACGCACTATCCGCTTCACATCGTTCACCAATACACGATCGGTCGCCGCGAGGCCGAAGCCTTCTTCGACATCATCGGGCGACAATCGCGCAAGTCGCTGGAAAGAATTACGACCATCGCGCGCAGGCGCCTCGAATTGGTGCCTTCGGCGGCATTAATTCTTCGCAAGCTGGTAGCCATGGCCGCACCGCAAAGCGTGATTTTCTCCGCGTTCGGGCTGCGTGAAGGCTACGCCCATAGCCTCATTCCTGCCTCTGAGCGGGAGCCTGATCCACTGATTGCCGCTTGCGCCGCGATTGCCCGGCATCAGAGCCGCTTCCACCTCGACGCAGACCGGTTGCAGGAATGGACGTCGCCGCTATTCCCCAACCAATCCCAAGTAGCACGACAAGTTCATCGAGCCGTCTGCTGGTTGAGCGACATTGCTTGGAGCGAGCACCCAGACTACCGCGCAGAGCAAGCATTTACCCGCAGCCTGCGAATGCCGTTTGCTGGAATCAGTCACGCAGATCGCGCATTCGTCGCCGCGGTGCTGCATACCCGCTATGGCGGTGCAGCGGACGATGCGGTCAGGGAACCGACACGCCAGCTGCTCGGCGAGCGAGCCTCCGGTGAGGTATTGACTCTTGGTCTCGGACTCCGCCTCGCCTACGCTCTTTGTGGCGGGGCGACTGATCTTTTGTCTCAAACACGGCTCGACCTAGAAGCCGGCAGCTTGGTCCTCGAGATCCCTTCAGCGGGCAGCCTGTTTCGCGGCGAAGCCGTGCAGCGCCGCCTCGACGCTCTCGCTAAATCTCTCGGGACGAGCCCGACGGTGCGACGTCGCGAACCGAGGCAGCTGCCTCGCGGTTAACCTCGTCCTGTATTCTCTTTTCCAAGGAGGGGTCGACTTTTATCGCTTAGCCATCGTTGCCTTGAAATTGTCAAATACGCATCCTATATTGCGAGCGATTGCGAACGATGAGGAACCTCAAATTAGTGAGCTCGATGGTATCTATTGCGCTGACCAGGCCAGGGACACCGGTCCCATGGCGATCCACCCAGGGCGGGGAGGCCACCCACACAGAGCGGACGGTACAATTATAGCGAGAGTAAACCTGATATTCTCCTGCAAAAGCAGGACTGCAGGCAGATACGACTCAACGAGAACTTGTACATTCGGTTCCCCAGGAATTGGGCAGCTACAGGGGCTCGCCGCGGACGAGGCGAGGCAAGTCGCCAAAGATCCCCATCGCGTCGTGCATCAGCAGGCGCTTGAGCGGCGGGAGGCGGTGGACTCCAGCGAAGCCGAGACCGCGGGCGAGCCGTATCGGGGCGATCGAGTTCGAGAACAGGCGGTTGAGCCCGTCGGTCACAATAGCGAGCATCAGTGTGTCGAAACGGCGCCACCGCTGGTAGTGGGCGAGCAAGGTGTCGTCGCCGATGTCAAGGCCGAGCCGTCGTCTGTCAATCACCAGTTCAGCCAACGCGGCTACGTCGCGGATTCCGAGGTTGAGGCCTTGACCGGCGATTGGATGGATTACGTGGGCCGCCTCGCCGACGAGTGCGAGCCGGCATGCAACGTAGCGCTCCGCCAACATCAGCCCGAGGGGATAGGTCCAGCGCGGGCCGATCACCTCGACCGCGCCAAGAAAGTCTCCGAAGCGGGCTGCGAGCTCCGCTGCGAAAGCTACATCGGGGAGCCCAACCAGCCGGCTGGCAAGCTCGCTCTGTTCGGTCCAAACGATCGAGGAACGGTTGTCGTTCATCGGCAGGATCGCGAATGGGCCCGCAGGGAGGAAGTGCTCGACCGCGATGCCGCCGTGCGGGCGTTTGTGCTGCACTGTTGCCACCATACTGGTCTGGCGGTAGGGCCATTCGACGGCGCCAATGCCCGCTGCCCGGCGCATCGGGGACTTGTGACCATCGGCTGCAGCCACGAGGCGAGACCTGACCGTTCGCCCGTCGCTAAGGGTCGTGACCGCGGCAAGAGCCGAAGCCTCGACCGAGTCGACGGTGAGCGGAGCGAGGAACGACAGGCTCGGAAGCGATCGGGCACGCTCGACCAGCACACGGCGGAGCACCAGGTTTTCAACGACATAGCCGAGCGGCTCACCGGTCCTGAGCTGCTGATGGTCGTAGTGCACAAATAGCGGCGATGTATCGTCAGCGACCCGAATCTCGACGATCGGCTCGGCTCGTGAGCCAATTTCCGACCACAGGCCGAGAGCGTCCAAGACCCGACTCGACCCATAGGCAATCGCCGAACAGCGGCCGTCGAAACCTTCACCGAGCATGGCGGCGGGA
>Ga0306926_10009822_pt1 | contig 10548 bp, 7 predicted proteins | sample flu12Cox44000178_FD_203759 | JGI IMG/M metagenome (GOLD analysis project Ga0306926, IMG submission 203759) | Lab enrichment of tropical soil microbial communities from Luquillo Experimental Forest, Puerto Rico - flux8day.12C.oxic.44.000.178 (v2)... | ecosystem: Environmental > Terrestrial > Soil... | reverse complement strand
AAAACGGACGTGGTGTCACCATGGACTATGGCGAAGCTGTGAACTGGTATCGCAAGGCTGCCGACGCCGGTGATGCTTCGGGCATGAATTATCTCGGCGACATGTACCATTACGGACGTGGTGTCACCAAGGACAATGGCGAAGCTGTGAAGTGGTGTCGCAAGGCTGCTGACGCCGGAGAAGCTTCGGGCATGGCGCAGCTCGGCCACCTGTACGAGAACGGCGAGGGAGTCGAGAAGGATCAGCAGCAGGCGCTTGCGCTCTACCGCAAGGCCGCGAAACTCGGAAGTCAGTACGCGAAAGATGCTCTCAAGCGCTTGGGCGAGACTCCCTGACACATCCCCAAACCAAGACCGCACCCAGACTTCTCCAACATTTTGCATGAAACCTTGGGCAATCTGACGAACGCACCACCCCAGTAAACCCCCACCTGCTGTATTCCCCGCTAGGACGACCCTACTAATCGAAACCCCGTCCGCCACACACAGAATTTCTGCGAAATCGGAGATTTCCCCTTGACAGCCAACTGCTTAGGAGTAAACTGCCTGGTAAGTGGTAAAAAGTGGGAGATGGTGGTAAGCCCTTAAGGCTCCCGCGGAAGCTCTCAGCCGTACATGGTTCCTTTCGCCCAACGCGACTCGCAACCAGAACAAAGCTTCCGCATGGCATTGAGCCATCGCTCGGTCGGCAACAACGGCCCGGAGCGAACTAGACGGTCAACCTCCTTTCCGGGAAACGATGTAAGCGCCGATGTTTCGCGGCACGCACTTAACCCGGCTCGACGACAAGGGGCGCCTCAAGGTGCCGGCGGAATTCAAGCGCCAACTCGACGAGCGCTATGGCACGCAATTGTACATAACAAGCTGGGACGGCAAGAGTGCCAAAGTTTATCCCATGGAAGAGTGGGAGGCGATCGAGCGCAAGCTGGCCAGCCTTTCCACCTTCAATCCCACCAAGCAAAAGTTGCTGAAGCGCACCAGTTATTACGGCCAGGCGGTGGAGTTCGACGGACAAGGCCGTCTGCTGCTGCCTCAGATCATTCGCGAATCGGCCGAGTTGAAAGGCGAAGTGGCGGTGGGCGGACGGTTGAATCATCTCGAAGTAGAAAACGCGGAAGCACTCCGCAAGGAAGTGCAGGAGCCGTTTACCACTGAGGATGAAGAGATCCTGGGCGGGTTGGGGATATAGCGCGGGTTGGGGTTCCATTCGCGATCAGAAGCCGGGAGTGAATGGACAACGAGTTTGGAAAAACGGGCGAGCCCCAAGAGGGCAGACATGGCGAGCGAGATTTCGGCCATGTCCCGGTTCTTTTACAGCAAGCGATCGAATATCTGGCCGTCCAGCGTGGCGGGACCTATATCGACGCAACGTTGGGCTTGGGCGGGCACAGTCTGGAAATCGCAAAACGCCTCGGCACAGAGGGTCGTTTGATTGGCTTCGATAAGGATCCCGCGGCGCTGGAGCGTGCGCGTGAACGGCTAATGTCTCCTCCCACAGAGTGGGAGTCGGACTGGCCGCGTATCGAGTTGGTGCATGCGTCGTTTGCGGAGGTGGCGCAGCATGTGGCGCCGGCTTCGGCGGATGGGCTGCTGGCTGATCTTGGTGTCAGCTCGATGCAGTTAGAAGATCGGGCGCGCGGATTTAGCTTTCAGGCCGAAGGTCCTCTAGATATGCGGATGAATCCGCACTCCGGGCTGACCGCCGAACAAGTGGTAAACCGCTTCGACGAGCGTGAGCTTGCCGATGCGATTTACGAATTCGGTGAGGAAAGGAGGTCGCGGAGAATCGCCAGAGCCATTGTTCGGGCGCGGCCGATTACCACTACGGCGCAGCTTGCGCAGGTTGTATCGGCTGCGGCCCGGCCAATGAACCAGGCTGAGCGGCGCATTCATCCGGCGACGAGGACCTTTCAGGCTCTCCGAATTCTGGTAAACCACGAGTTGCAGGACCTGCGGGAGTTGCTGCGTGCGGGCACGGCTAGGCAGGTCCTTCGTAGGGGTGGGCGGCTGGTTGTCATTAGCTTCCATTCGCTGGAAGACCGCATCGTGAAAGACGCGTTGCGCGATGGTGCGCGCGAGGGCTTTTACCGGGTTTTAACAAAGAAGCCGGTAACTGCCGATGAGGAGGAGATCGATCGCAATCCGCGTTCGCGCAGCGCAAAACTGCGAGCAGCGGAAAGGATTAGATAGTGCCGGCCCTTAAGGCGGCGTGGTGGCGCGGCTTTGAAAGGGGGGGGGGCGGCTTTGGCCGTCCTGCGAGATTTGCACATTATCCGCAGAGATTTTCACAGGCGCGCGGTGGTGGTGCCCACAGGGTAGGACGGCTTTAACAGGAGGCGAAATGGCGGCCGGAGTGCTTTTTCCTGCTATGACAATGTCGGATATGGACGAAAGAACTCAGTCCATGCAGCAGCCGGTAGGCATGTTCATCGGCACCCCTGAGATCTATTTTTCCAAGCGTATCGACAACTCCCGTGTGGTTCGGGTTATCGATCCTAAGCGCCGCCGCGAACTGCTTTCGTTTGCCGTCACGCTGAGCGTCCTGCTGCTGTTGGTCATCGTCTATGTCTGGCAACATTTCAGCGCGATTGAATATGGCTACAAGATCGAGCAGCTTAAGTCCGAGCACGAAGCCATCATGGAATCAAACCGCGCGCTGAAGCTGGAAGAGGCGTCGCTGCGCGACCTGTCTCGCATCGACATTCTGGCGCGTCAGATGGGAATGCAACCACCGTCTGTAGGACAGATTGAGGTAATGGAAACGTCAGCGACCGATTCGGAAGCTCCGGTAATGGCCCGAGCAAGCGGCATCATGGTGGTGTCGGCTGTGCAGTAGAAGATGTTTTTCTCTACGGATTAAGGTATCCCACAAAGTGGGATAGCCCTCTTGCGACGCGCTCCTGTGTCCTGTTGGTCCACCAGCTGTTTTAGGCTGGGAAGTCGGAATGCTAAGGACGGCATAATCTGGCCTAGGGTCCTTCGGGCTGCGCCCAGGGCGGGCTGCAGTCCCGGATGAGTGCCATTTTTTGAGTTGAGTTCCTTGAGGACAGCACAAAGCAGATTTCTCGCGGGCTGCAGCCCGCTCGGGATGACAAACAAATTGTAGGGCAGGCGATGGCACGGCTGAAGCCGTGCCCTTTCAAACGCTAGGGAGAAAGCCTTTCCTACCAGTGGAGCCTCGTTGCCAAGCCGTCAAAAGGCCGAATCCAAAGCGCCCGGCAAGCGGCTGATCATCCTTTGCTGTGTGCTCATTGTTTGGATGGTGGCGGTGTGTTTCCGCCTGCTGCAGATGCAAGTGATGCACTATGGCGACTGGGTGCAAAGAGCACTTCGGCAGCAGAGCCGCACGATCAACGTCGAGCCCCGCCGGGGGATTATCTACGACCGCAATGGCCTGGAACTGGCCATGTCCATTGCGGTGGATTCGATCTTCGCGGTACCCAGTGAGATTCCCGATCCCGAGAGCACGGCGAGCATTCTGAGCAACGTGCTGCATACCGATCCCGATGACATACTGGCGCGCATGAAAGGTTCGCGGAGCTTTGCCTGGGTGATGCGCAAGGTTGATGCCGACACCAGCGAGCGAGTGCGCAACCTGAATCTGAAGGGGATCTATTTCCGCAAGGAACCGAAGCGCTTTTATCCCAAGCGCGAATTGGCTTCGCAGGTGCTCGGCTATGTCGGACTCGATGACGAGGGCCTGGGTGGCGTTGAACTGGAGTTCAATGACGATCTTCAGGGAATTCCGGGGCGCGAACTGATCTCGGTGGATGCGCGCCGCAAGTGGTTTGGACGGGTGGAGCGGCAGCCGGACCCGGGACAAAATCTTGTGCTCACGGTTGACAGCACCATTCAGTACATCGCCGAGAAAGAGCTGGCACAAGGAATACAGGACACCAAGGCCATCACAGGCACCGTCGTGGTGCAAAATCCCCGTACCGGCGAAATTCTGGCGCTCGCAAACTGGCCAACCTTCAATCCGAACGTCTTCAGCCAGCTTCCGAAAGAAGCGCTGAAGAATCGCGCGGTGAGTGATGTTTACGAGCCGGGCTCGGTTTTCAAGATCGTCACCTACTCGGCAGCCATCGAGCAGCACCTGACGCGCCCCGAAGAGCTGATTGATTGCCAGAAGGGCTCCATCAACGTCTTCGGCATGCGCATCCGCGATCACGAGAAGCTGGGGACCATCAGCGTCGCGCAGGCGCTGGCTCATTCCAGTGATGTCGCGGCGATCAAAGTGGGCATGCGCCTGGGCAATGAGCGTTTCGATCACTACATCCGGGCTTACGGATTCGGGGCCACCACCGGCATCGAGCTGCCCGGCGAGACGCGCGGACTGGCCAAGCCGGCCAGCCGGTGGTCGAAAGTGTCGATCGGCGCCATCTCGATGGGCCAGGAACTCGGCGTTACGCCGTTGCAAGTCATTTCGATGATCTCAACAATCGCGAACGACGGTGTGTATACCCCGCCGCGGATTGTTGCCGGGGAATTGCCGCCGAATGCGGGGCCGAAGCCGGTGGTCTTCCATCCCGCGCAGCAGCGGCGCGTGATTTCCACCGAAACTGCCGTCACGATGAAGAAGATGATGGAAGGCGTAGTCCTCTTTGGAACGGCGCGCCGTGCGATGCTCGAGGGCTACAGCGTGGCCGGTAAGACAGGTACCGCGCAGAAGCTGGATCCGAAGACCGGGACGTACTCCAAGACCAAGTACATCGCATCGTTTGTGGGCTTCGCCCCGGTGAATGAGCCGGCACTGACAGTTGCTGTCATCCTCGATTCTGCGGAAGGCCTGCACCAGGGTGGTCAGGTGTGCGCGCCCGTTTTCCGCCGCATTGCGCAGCAGGTGCTTGAGTACATGCATGTGCCTCATGATTTGGAAGTAAAGAACGATGCGAAGCGACAGAGGCTGCTTGCATCGGCGAAAGAGGCGGACCTCGATGAATCTTCCGACCACCTGGGCACGCCGATGGTGATGGACGACAACGACGCCAACGGGATGCGGGCGGCGGCCACAAGCAACATGGCTGCGCGGGCTTCGGGTTCCAGCGTTCCGCAAGTTATTCCGGCAGCCGTGCAACAGCCTCCCACAGCGTCGGATGCCACAGCCTTCTCTGCTACTCCTACGTTGTCAGGATTGGGCACCAACATGCCAGTCCCGCCCCGAATCTTACCTGGCGGCACAGTCGTGCTCGACACAAACAGCGGGATGCTTGTGCCTTCCTTCCTCGGTAAGAGTGTGCGCGGGGCCGTCGAATCAGCCCAGCAGGCGGGCATCGAGATCAGCGTTCTCGGTACCGGAATCGCGCGCGAACAATTCCCGCCAGCCGGAAGCCGCCTCTCCGTCGGCCAGCGCGTGACGCTGCGCTTTGCGCGCTGAGGTCCAGACCCGTAGGTCCCCTCTTCGGCAACTCGCAAGCAGGCTGTGTTACCCCACCAAATCAATAATCGGCTACTTTGAACTTCAAAATAGCGCACCACCACAGTTTCCGGTGGCTCTCCACTCGAGATGCGAGCCTATAATGCACTCAGAATGAAGTTTTTACGGCTACTCGATGGCGCGGAGTACATGGTTCAGCAGGGAGATCCGCTGATTGCGGGACTCGACTACGATAGCCGCCGGGTAAAGCCCGGCTGGTGTTTTGTAGCCATACGCGGCGAGAAGACCGACGGGAACCAATTCATCGATCAGGCCCTCTCGGCAGGTGCGGTTGCAATTGTCAGCGATTCGCTGCCGCCGCGACCCGGCGTGGCATGGGCGCAAGTTCCACACGGACGCCGTGCGTTGGCACGCCTGAGCGCGAACTTCTACCATCGCCCCGCAGAGAAGTTCAAGACTACCGGCATCACCGGCACAAACGGCAAGACGACCACGTCATTCCTTCTGCACCGCATGTTGCACGCTGCGAATCGGAAGGCCATGCTGCTGGGCACAATAGAGTACCGCATTGACTGCGAAGTCTTCCCGGCTCCTCACACGACCCCCGAGTCGCTGGAGTTGAATCAGATGTTTGCGCGCGCCCTCCAGGCGGCCTGCACTGAGGCGGTGATGGAGGTCTCGTCGCACGCCCTCGATCAGGGGCGTGTGTACGGAATCCCGTTTGACGTGGCGCTATTTACCAACCTTACCCGCGATCATCTCGACTATCACCAGTCCATGGAGAACTATTTTGCGGCGAAAACTGTGCTGTTCAAGGGATCGGGCGTAGAGCCTCCGCGGGTGGCGGTGATCAACATCGAAGATCGTTACGGGCAGGAACTGTTGAAGCAGTGCAACAAGCATGAGGAACTGATCACTTACGGAATCGAGCGTGGCGACTTTCACGCGCGTGACGTGAAGATCGAACACTACGGTGTGAGATTTAGACTCGTCATGCCCAATGGAGAAATTCCTATCTACAGCCCCCTGCTCGGACAGGTGAACATTTATAACCTGATCGCCGCATCTGCCGCCGCGTACGCACGGGATATCGAACCCTCTGCCATTGCAGAAGCCGCCGACCAGAATGCGCAGGTGGCTGGACGGTTCCAGCGGGTCGATGCGGGACAGCCGTTTACGGTCATCGTTGACTACGCCCACACGCCAGACGCCTTGCTGAATCTCACCGCGGTGGCGAAAGATTTTCTACAGCAGCGCGGAAGTGCGGGGCGCGTCATCACTGTCTTCGGATGTGGCGGCGATCGCGATCGCAGCAAGCGTCCGCTGATGGGCGAGGCCGCGGCCAGCGCCAGCGACATCGTTGTGCTTACCAGCGACAATCCACGCAGCGAAAGTCCCGTGGACATCATCAATGATGTCCTACCGGGCATTCAGCGTACCAGAACCAAGTACAGGCTCGAGACCAACCGAAAGAAAGCGATCGAACTGGCCATCAATGAGGCCCAGGCAGGTGACATCGTGCTGATTGCCGGCAAGGGGCACGAGAAGGTGCAGGTCACCAGTGAGGGTACAGTGCCGTTCGATGATGTTGAGGTCGCGCGAGCAGCCTTGCGCCATGCCGGTTATGGGGCATCTGAGACGGTCCATCCGGCTACGGTATGAAGCTGCCGCTATGGCAGGCCGCGGAGTTCATGCTGGCCACCGGAAGCTTCCATGGCGAGGCGGTAGCCAGCGGATATTCCATTGACTCGCGCACTATCCAAGCGGGCGATCTATTTTTCGCAGTCAAGGGAGAGCGGCTCGACGGGCATGACTACGTCGAGGCCGCGCTTGCTAGCGATGCAGTGGCGGCGATTGTCCAAAAGGACCGGCTCGACCGTTACCCAGACAGGTCCTGCCTCCTGACGGTTGACGACGCGCTCGTGGCGTTGCAGCGGCTTGCCGCTGCTGTTCGACGGCTCTGGGCGAAGCCTTTGATTGGCGTGACAGGATCAGCAGGAAAAACCACGACCAAAGAGATCATCGCTCAGGTTCTCTCCACACAGCATCATGTGCTTAGGTCGCACGGTAATCTCAACAATCAATTCGGGATGCCGCTTCAATTGCTGAAACTGCAACCTGAGCACGACCTGGCAGTCATCGAAATGGGCATGTCGCATGCCGGTGAGATCCGGGAACTGGCGCGCCTGGCTGAGCCTGATTGCGGTGTGGTAACGCTGGTCGCGCCGGTACACCTTGAATTTTTCGACTCGATTGCAGAAATCGCCCGCGCCAAGTATGAGCTGATCGAGTCGTTGCCTGGGGAAGGGACCGCGGTACTGAACGCCGATGATCCGTATGTGTCTCAATTCGGCCGCGACTTCCAGGGCAAAGTTGTGACGTTTGGGATCCAGAAACCGGCCGACGTAATGGCTAAGAATATCGAATCCTGCGGGGCTGCGGGCTCGGTATTCGAGGTCGTGGTCGATGGCGAGCAAGTACGCGGTACATTGCCGCTTCTCGGCGAGCACAGTATCTACAACGCTCTTGCCGGTATCGCAGTGGGCTTGCAGTATGGTGTATCCCTGCAATCCGCGGTCGAGTCCGTGGCGACGATGAATCCCGGCGACAAGCGCGGAGAGGTGATCAGGTATGCGGGAGCGACGATCATCAACGATTGCTACAATTCCAATCCAAAGGCACTGGAGAGCATGGTGCGATCGCTGGCGCAGGTGAAGGCGCGGCGGCATATCGTGGTTGCGGGCGAGATGCTGGAACTCGGTCCGGCGGGCGAAACCCTGCATCGCGACTGCGGACGGCACATGGGGCACCAGGGTATCGACAAGCTGCTGGGCGTGCGGGGATTGGCTCAGGCAATGGTGGAGGGCGCGAGAGAGGCGGGTGTAGACGCCGAATTCGTTGATAGCCCCGAGCAGGCGGGCGAGTGGTTGCGCACCACCGTGGAACCCGGCGATGCGGTGCTCCTGAAGGCATCGCGCGGGGTGCGGCTGGAGGTTGCGCTGGATGCGTGGATGAGGGTGTAGGAGTGGTGCCGATGATGGGCCACAAAAGCGTCGCCAAGATCGCCTGTCGTGCGACGCTCAAAAAAACAGCGCCCTCGGCGCGGCTCAGCCTGGCGGCACATCTGTCGTCCCTACGGGACTCTGATCTGTGACGGCGCGATACCCAGCGCTCCCGCGCTGGGCTAGACTGTGGTCTCGGCTTCGCGGAGTCATAGCGTCGCAGACATTGATTATGCAAAACGGGGAATGATTTGCTCTATTGGCTGCTGTACCAGCAGGGATTTCTGGTCTTCCATATCGGTCCGTTCCGCATCTTCCGCTATCTCACTTTCCGTACTACGTTCGCCAGCCTGACAGCACTTTTTATGGGACTGATCGTCGGTCCGGCTGTGGTGAAGCGGCTGCGTGAATTTCAGATCAGCCAATACATCCGCGAAGAAGGTCCGAAGGCGCATCAGAAGAAGGCGGGGACCCCGACCATGGGAGGTGTGCTCATCGTGGTTGCAACAATTGTGCCGACCCTGCTTTGGGCCGACCTGAGCAACCGCTTTGTATGGATCGCTGTGGTCTCAACGCTGGGGTTCGGCTCCATCGGTTTTGCGGACGACTACCTGAAGGTTGTCCATCGCCGCAATCTGGGCCTTACGGGACGGGCCAAACTCGGCTACCAGTTCCTGGCCGCGTTTGCGGTGGCCGCAACGCTTATCGGACTACAGCACTTCGGACTCTACTCGACCCACCTCATCGTGCCGTTCTTCAAGAAATTTCGCCCGGACCTGGTAATTGCCAGCCTGCAGCACACTCATCTATGGCCGCTGGCGTTTCTTCCTTTCTTCTTTTTCGTCGCGCTGATTATTGTCGGCGCCAGTAACGCGGTGAACCTGACGGACGGCCTTGACGGGCTGGCGATCGGATGCACGGTTATCGCGGCGGGCGCACTTACCGTGCTTACCTACGTCAGCGGCCACGCAATTTTCGCCGATTATCTCGAGTTACAGAAGATGCCGCAAATCTCCGAACTGACGGTCTTTTGCGGCTCGATGGTCGGATCGGCCATTGGATTCCTCTGGTACAACGCCCATCCCGCTGAGGTCTTCATGGGGGACGTGGGCTCGCTCGCGCTGGGCGGCGCGATCGGAACAGTTGCCGTGCTCATCAAGCAGGAATTGCTGCTGCCATTTATCGGAGGAGTGTTCGTGATTGAGGCATTGTCGGTGATCTTGCAGGTAGGGTCGTACAAGCTGCGCAAGAAGCGAATTTTCAAGATGGCGCCCATTCATCACCACTTCGAGCTGCTGGGCTGGAGCGAATCCAAGGTGATCGTGCGCTTTTGGATTGCCTCCCTGGTGTTTGCACTCTTTGCTCTCACCACGCTGAAATTGCGCTAGGACCATCCGAAAATGGCACAATGACGAATTGGGCTTCGCGGCTATGGATTTGAACGGAAAACGCGTGCTGGTCGTCGGTTTGGGGAAGTCGGGCGTAGCCTCCGCACTGTTCCTGCACAGGCAGGGAGCGCGGGTTTCTGTATCCGACGCCAAGTCCCCCGAGCAGCTCCACAAGGAAATCCCGGCTCTACTCGATGCCGGCATCTTTGTCGAGACGGGGCAGCATGGGGAGCGAACGTTTCGAGAGCAGGACCTTATCGTTGTCAGTCCCGGCGTACCGTTCGATGTGCGGCAGTTGTTGCGTGCGCGCGAGCGCGGAATAGCGGTGATCGGCGAAGTCGAGCTGGCGGCGCGTTTCCTGAAGGGCAACATCGTTGCCATCACCGGCTCGAACGGAAAGACCACCACGACGGCACTTACGGGAGACGTGATCGCCGCTTCAGGCCGGAAAACGCTGGTTGGCGGCAACATAGGCACCCCGGCCATCAGCTTCGTCGAGCCTGCGAGTGAGGATACCTGGGTTGTGCTGGAGATCAGCAGCTTTCAGCTCGAAACCATCGAGACTTTCCGTCCGAAAATTGCCACGGTGCTGAACGTCACCCCCGATCACCTCGACAGGCATTACACCTTCGAGAACTATGCCGCCGCCAAGGCACGCATCTTTGAGAACCAGGCCCCCGAGGATTTTGCTGTGCTCAACGCTGATGATCGAACGTGCGTAGCGATGACGCCGAATCTGAATTCAGGGGTGTACTGGTTCAGCCGTGCGCGCGAGATGGAAC
>Ga0306926_10009821_pt1 | contig 10549 bp, 8 predicted proteins | sample flu12Cox44000178_FD_203759 | JGI IMG/M metagenome (GOLD analysis project Ga0306926, IMG submission 203759) | Lab enrichment of tropical soil microbial communities from Luquillo Experimental Forest, Puerto Rico - flux8day.12C.oxic.44.000.178 (v2)... | ecosystem: Environmental > Terrestrial > Soil... | reverse complement strand
TTTCTGAGTTTCCTGCCATTGTCGCATTCCTACGAGCACACCGCCGGCGAGATGTTCCCGATTTCATTGGGTGCGCAGATTTATTTTGCCGAAGGCGCCGAGACGCTCGCCGCCAATATGCTCGAAGCCCGGCCGACGATCATGACCGCGGTCCCGCGGCTCTACGAGACATTGCACCAGCGCATCCGCCTTGGGGTCGAGCGCAAGGGCGGCTTCTCGCAAAAGATGTTCGACCAGGCCGTTGCGATCGGGCGCAAGCGGCTGCTCGCCGAGCGCACCAACCTCGGCGACCGTCTCATCGATCCACTCCTCGACCGCCTGGTCCGCGCCAAAGTCCGCGCGCGTTTCGGTGGGCGCCTCAAAGCGATGGTCTCCGGGGGCGCGCCGCTCAACCCCGAGATCGGCCGGTTTTTTCTGGCGCTCGGTGTTGCTCTATTACAGGGCTATGGCCAGACGGAGGCCGGGCCCGTCATCAGCTGCAACCTGCCCCAGCGGATCAAGATCGACACCGTTGGGCCACCGCTCGACGGCGTTCGGCTGCGCATCGCCGAGGACGGCGAAATTCTCGTCACGGGCGACAACGTCATGAAGGGATATTGGAACGACCCTGAGGCTACGGCGCAGGTGCTCGAAGACGGCTGGCTGCATACCGGAGACGTAGGGACGATAGACCAAGACGGCTATCTCCAAATCACCGACCGTAAGCGCGACTTCATCAAAAACTCCGGTGGCGAGATGATCTCCCCGGCCCGCATCGAGGGCTACCTGACCCTGGAGCCGGAAATATCGCAGGTCATGGTGTTTGGCGATCGCCGCCCCTACCTAGTCGCTGTCGTCGTCCCCGACCCGGAATTCGCCGCGGCCTATGCGGACGGCGACGCATACCGGGATATGAGCGCGCTCGCGGCCGATCCCGACTTCGCCAAGGCGATCGGCGCTGCGGTCAACCGGGTGAACCCGACCCTTGCGCCGGGCGAGCGGGTGCGCCGCTTTATCGTCGCAGCGGAGGCCTTCACGATCGCCAACGGCCAGATGACCCCGACGCTCAAGATCAAGCGCCACGTGATCCGCGAGACCTACGGCGCCAGGCTCGATGCGCTCTACTACAGCAAGGAGATCGCCGCCTAACCGCGGCCGACTGCAGGGCGGGGCGGCTGGCGCGAGAATTCTCATTACCGGAAATCCGGACCGCATCCTCGAGTATTACGGCGCCGGCCAGCCGTACCTATCCAAGCCGTTCCCGCTCGACGGGTTCTGCGACGCGTCGGTGAGATCCTTGGGGCAGCCTGACTGTCATTTTTGAATATAGCAGATCATATGCAGGTCTCTGTCACTTCGCCTGCAGATCTCTGTCACTCAATCGCAATAATTAACCAAAACGCGCGACACGCTGCCGCAGCGTCGACTTTCCTAATTAGATGAACAAATCGCGCATGCCATCGTTAAACACGTCGCTTACTAGCGAAACAGAGGTGATTCCAGATGGGAGAACTAACTGAGCGAGCCCGTGCGTATCTAGCTGCTTTGGAAGCCGACCGCCAGGAGGCGCTCGCCTTGAGTGAGCAAAAAGCCGAGGAAGCCAAGCTGATCCGAGCCCGGCAGGAAGGTTTTCAAGCAGCGATGGCGATGCTGGATGGTGAAACTTCTGTCGGCAACGGCGGATCCCAGCCCAAGGAGCCGGGTCGCCGCCGGGGCCGCCGACCGATACGCCAAATGATTTTGCGGGAGTTGTCGTTCTCAGGCCAGGCGATGACGGCAGCCCAGATCGGCAGGGCGATCGGTTACCATCCCGAGCGAACCGAAACGGCGTTGGAGCGCTTGGAGAAAGGCGGCCACGTGCTTCGAGACGAAGGTGGTCGATGGGCAATCGGGACGACAGCCCCTACCCACCTGAACGGGCACGCCGTCAAGGCCGGCAACGGCAATTCCACAGCGTCGCCGGACGCGTAGAAGACACCGAGCGCTGTTTCGATCTGACTGTCGGGCGTCGCCAGATCGGCGCTCGTAGCCACGCCAGCGCCGGCGGAGATCGGCGCATCGGAGAGCTGGCCGATGTTTGCCGGCCGATTTCGCTGCCCGTTATCTTAAGATGGGGTACCGGATTTGCGTCACCCTGCCCCACCCTTCTCGACCGTCTCGGCCTCCACCTCGTAAAACCTGTCAAGGCCAATCATGTCTTCAATGTCCTTGCGCAGCGACGTGAACTGGTTGTCGCCGATGGCGGTATATCGCCCGGTCTGGATGATTTCGGCCAGTGCCTCCTTGATGAAGTGCACGGCGACTCCAAGCAGCAGTTGGGCGTCGATGCAGGCGCGATACCCCATGCGCTGCAATTCGGCCAAGGAATAGATCGGGCGGCCGTCGCGATTGCCGCGGCTCTGCACCCAAACGAGCGGCAGCTTGGCCCGCTTGGGCGCGGCCTCCGCTTCGCTGTCGTTGCGCGGAAACACGAGGCCGAGATCGGCACCGACTTCGGCCGCCGCGTTGACCCGGCCAATCGCCTCATCGAGACCGAATTCCCGGCACGTGTCGGACCGCGCGATGATCACGAAATCGCTGTCGACGCGGTCGCGCTCACGACACGCCCACCGGATCTTGTCGACGAACTCGGGCAGGGGCACCGCATGCGCGACATATTTGTGGTAGTGGGCGCGCTTCGGGAACAGCTGGTCCTCGATGTGGATCCCCGCGACCCCGGCGGCGGCGAACTCGCGCACCGTGCGCATCGTGTGCAGCGGCTCGCCAAACCCCGCCCCGGCGTCGGCGACGAGCGGCGCCGCGACAGCGCGAGCGACCTCGCCCGCGACGCGCACCTGCTCGTCCATCGTCAAGAGCGGCTCGGTAATCGCGCGGCTGGCACCCGTCGCGTAACCGCCGGTGTAGATGATCTTCGCGCCCGCAGTCTCGGCGAGCTTCCCCTCGATCGGCGTCGTTGCTGACGGCATGTACAAGAACTCACCCGATGCGAGGAGAGCACGCAATTGCTTGGTTTTTGCGGTCATAGGTCATTTCCCCCATGATCAGATCATTTCCGCTGGCGTTCACCTGGGCAGCGTCGCAAGGTATTCGGTAAGGGGCCGGCTCGCCGCTAGGAAACGAGTGAGTTGCTGTTCCGCCGGATCTTGCGGATCGTCCATGCTCGCGGAGATCGCGGCGAATGCGGCAATGGGCGCGCGATCGAAGAGCACGGCACGCGCCCGCAGCAACTTTGTCTCAAGGAGCCGGGCCGCGATTCTGCCGTCAACGACATAGAAAGACCATACCAGACGACGGCGCTGGCCGCTCACGACCTCGGTGCTCGCTACCATGGTCGGGTGCCCGGCCAAATTGGCTTCGGACCACCCATACCCGGTGATGTGCCATCGCTCGTCGGCGACCAGACGATTTCCCGTCGTCGTCAGCGCGTCGCCGCTTGCCCGCAGCCGATAGAGCGCGACGAAGCGAATCACGATCCCTGAACCGGGCGCCTCGAACCCGTCGAGGAACTCATGATCGGCGCCGTTCACGAGAGGATGCCAATCCGCTGCGGCATGCGATGCGGAGCGCCAGGGCGCCGCTACCATCGGCGCTTGAGAGGCCAGAAGTGGCGAGGACGGAGACAGCGCATTCAGCCGGGCGGCATAGGCCGGGCCGGTCAGCGCGAGCACCACCGCCGCTGGGATTGCCGTCGCAACGCGCCAAGCCGCAGGCTTCGACCATCCGGTCGAACGCACGGGGATGCTCCGATCGATCTTCTGCGCAAAAGTCATCCCGATTGCGATCAGAATAATAATAACCAAGGTAAAGAAGAACCAGCCATAGAGTACGTGGTCGGCTTCGACCGCCGTCGCGCTGCCCTCAAGATGCGCCAGCACGATGATTCCAAGAGCGCGCAATCCGTTGGCCACGATCGGCACGCTCACCGACAAGGCAATAAACAAGGCTCTTCTGACGGCGCTCCGGTACATGACCACCGCAAAAAAACACCCGAAAACGATCGAGGCGATCAGAAAGCGCAAGCCGGCGCAAGCTTCTGCAATCTCGAATGTTCCCTCTGGTATTTCGATCATAAACCCGTCGGAAAATACCGGAATCCGCAGCAGATCCAGGCCTGCGACCGTGATCTGCGCGGTGATTTTCTGCAATGTCGGGACGAGAAAAGCGCCGCTCGGTACGAGAAAGAATAAAAACAGCAAAGGCGCCAGCAAAAACCAGCAAAGGCGTGGGCCCAGTGCCACCAGGAGCACTATTTGGAACATCGCGACCAGCAGCAATTGTCGCGCTTCCTGGATGTCGAGAATTGCGGCAATCAGCCACAGAGCCGAGAGCAGCGGCATTGCGATCAACGGCCACAGGGTCGGACTCGGCGACACCGACGCGATGACCGCGCGCCGCTCCCATAGCAGAAAACCGACCAGTGGGAGGATCAGAAAACAGTGATTGTAGGCGGTCGAATCGATCCAAACCCGAATGGCCCCGCCAATGTCGCGCCGAAACACCAAGCCAAACACGAGGGCGGCAAGGCCGACAAAGATGAGCGCCGGCGCCCAGCCGGGCGCGACCACCGACTTGGCGACCTGATGCCCGGTTGACTTCGAGCCAATCATCGTTGCGCTATGTTTCCAACTTGCCGGCTTGCCCACCGGGAAGCGCTTCAGCAACAAAACAAACCCTGCATGTCAGCCAATACCTCTTACGATCAGCGGACCGAGCCGGGTCGCGACCGCCAACGGCAAGCGTTTCCATGCTGCGATAAATATCGCGAGCTTTGGGTTCAGCGGGTTCAAATCCGGCATCGAGCGCCCGCGCGCCAGACGGAATTGGTAGGCGAGCGGGGTTGGGTGGAACCCCCAGTTGCATTTGAACGCGTACGACCCCGTGCCGATTTTGCTGCGTCCGAAGTCGAAGACGCGGTAGCCCCGTTCACACGCTCTGCGCATCACCTCCCAATAGAGGAAATCGTTGGCGGCGAGCTGTCGCGCAGCCGCGACCCCGCCGCCATAGAATGGCAACACCTCGTCTCGGAAATAAAAGTTAAGAACCGAGGCGACAGCTTTGCCACCCGATAATACCGTAATGACATCCGACGCGTCCGAAAATTCTTCCTTAAGAATGCGAAAATAAGATTTGGCGAAGACAGGCGTGCCCAGGTTGCGAACACTTTCGGCGTAGACCCGATACAGACGATCGACGCCGTCGTCGACCTCAGAACGCAACTCATGGCCTATGCCCTTGCGCACCATCGCCCGCTGCTTGCGGGGTATCGCTTTCAGATTGCGCTCGACCGCCGGAACTAGTTCACGTCTAAAATTTGCATAGAGGCCGGATTTGCTCGGCCAATCGGCGCGGCTCGCGGAGAAATCGCGCAATTCGAGCACCGGAACGCCGAGGGCCTCCATCAGCCGCACGGCCTCACCTTCGAGCGCCCGCAGGCTGTCGTCATCGGCGGCGAGCGGGCCGCCTCGGACCGCGAAGGCGTTCGATATTAGTGACGAACCGAACAGCAGGGATTTCACATGGGTTAGCGGCAAGACGCCGCTGACAATCCCGCTGCGCTCGGCGACCAGGTAATGAGTTGGATGGCGGAAGGCGCGTTCAATAACCCGCTTCCAACCGGCGAGATGGAAGAACGTTCCGCCGGGATGAGCGAGCACGAACTCGTCCCAGCGCTCCTCGTCGCCCGGTCGGAACAATCTTACGGCGAGGCCTGATAGCGATCCGTCCACGACGTGACGACCGGAAACGGCCCTTTCTCGTCGCCAAGGAAAAGCCGATCCATGCGCGTCCAGGCGAAATTGCGGAGCAGGCGCCGCAGCCGTGGCTCGGTGCGGTCCAGGTTCAAGTAATGACGGAAGCGCGATTTCCACGGCGCCGATTGCTGGCGGGGCTGCTCGGGATCGATCTCCCAGGGATGCAGATAGAAAACGGCCGGCGAACGGTTCACCCGCCTCGCACGGTTCAACAGTCCGCTGGTCAGGTGATAGGGCAGCAAACGGAAATAGCCGCCGCCGGAAGCCGGTATGTCGATCCCCAGCATCCGTACCGCGGTCAGCGGGATTTCCAGCATGCCCGGCACTGGCGAGAACGGGGTTCGCGGCGCCTCGGGCGTGCCATAAAGATCGTGCTTCACCGGGTAAACGCTGGAGCTGTAACGGTAGCCTTCTTCCGCCAGTATCGCGTGGGCCCATTTGCTGGCGCCGCCGATAGAAAAGGTCGGGGCGCGATAGCCGCGGACCGGCACGCCGGCGAGGTCCTCAAGCACCTGCTTGCTGCGGCGGATGTCATCGCGAAATTCTTCGGGCGATTGGCAATCTACGCGAACATGGCTGCAGCCATGGCTCGCCACCTCGTGCCCTGCTGCCACCACGCGCCGCACGAGGTCAGGATGCCGCTCCGCCACCCAGCCCAGAACAAAAAAGGTTGCCTCGATTTCGGCGTCACCCAGGATCTGGAGCAGGCGCTCGGTGTTGCGTTCCACCCGCCGCGGCAGACTTTCCCAATCGCTCCGCTGGATTGTCGAGGCGAAGGCCTCCACTTGGAAATAATCCTCGACATCGATCGTCATTGCGTTCGGTAGGTCGCAATTCAGTCGCCTTCGGGGAGCTTCGGTAGCCGGCGCCGGCGCGTGCTCCATTACCCCACTAGCGAGCTCCCGAACCGCTCCGGTCGATGCGCTCACGGGCGATCGCCCTGGAAATAGCTGGCGGCGATTTCGATCGCGCGCTTGATGACGCGTCCATGTCGGTCGACATGCTGTTCGAGCACGCTGAGCCGCTCGGCTATTTCGGAGACCGCTTCCGATTTGCCGTTGGCTTGTCCGCCAGTCGAAGTACCGATCGGCTCAGTTGTGACGACTGCGATTTCCTCGCGCAAGTCATTGGCCACTTTCTCGACGGCATTGGCCTGCAGCGTGTGGAGCTGCTCGAGAAACCCGAAGAGCAATAACCGCGAACACAAAGTATTGATCTGCCGAGGCACACCGCCGGTGTGCCGGTAAATGAGCGGAAAGCAGTCTTCGGTAAATTCCGGATCGCCCTTCCAATCGGCCCGACGCAGACGATGCTCGACATAAGCTTTGGTCTCGGCTTCGCTTAGTGGCCCCAAATGGTAGGCCGCAGTTACCCTTTGTCGCAACTGCTCTAGCCGCGGGCTGCCAAGGATCGACCGAAACTGCGGTTGCCCGAGCAGGAAACTCTGCAATGCCATCGTCCTGTCGACGACGATATTGGACAGCATGCGCAGCTCTTCGAGGGCTTCGAACGACAGGTTCTGGGCCTCGTCGACGATCAGTAATACACGCCTGCCATTCCGTTGCTGCGCCAATGCGAAGTCGTTGATGCGCTGCAGCAGCGATCCCTTGGCCAATCCTTCCTGGGCGATGCCGAAGCCCGCCGCAACCAAATGCAACAGGTCGTCTCCTGCCAGCTGGGTGGTGACGATTTTGGCAATGATGAAATTACTCTGGTCTATTGTCGAGAGCAGGTTGTCGACCAAGATCGTCTTACCGGCGCCGACCTCCCCGGTGATGATGATGAAGCCTTCGGCGTGATGCAGCCCATATACCAGATAGGCCATCGCCTGCCGGTGCACCGTACTCTCGTAAAAGAACCGCGCGTCCGGCGTCAGCTGAAACGGTGGTGTCGCAAGACCGTAAAATTTGGCGTACATCGTCGTCAAAAGGTCTTGCTCAGTAGAAACTGCAACTGATTGGCGAACACATCGCCATTGCGGCCTCCGGCGAGAACGGTCCCGTTGGTTTGATACGAAAAAGTGTAGATGATCGAACCTGTCAGGGTACGCGCGAAGACGTAGCTGATGCCGAGGCTCGCGTTAGCGGTGTTGAAATTGGTCCTCTGATTGAAATTGATCGTTGTTGTTCCGGGTACCACGGTTGGAGAGTTGACTGAGTTGTAAAAGCCGACCGACGCATAGCCGCTGACGTCCGGTCTGATGTCACGGTTATAGTAGAAATTTATGCCGGTTGTCTTGGTGGGAACACTGACAGTCGTTGTCAGCGACTGCTGCGACGTGTAAGTGCCGTAAAGCGAATAATAGTTGGGCGGCAGTGCATCGGTCAAACTGGCGGCAAAAATGTGCTGGCGGAAGACGTTGTTCGACAGCCCTAAACCTGGGCTGGTGAGCCCGATTGGCAGCCCGGTCGATTGATTGACGATCGCTCCGGACGGGGCCAGCGTCGAGTTCGCGAGGTTGGACGCGAAAAACTGCCCTTGCGAGCCGACCCCCTGAACCAGATTTGCGGTAAAGACCATACTAGGCGTTACGTTGACTTGAGAGGATCCAGTAAGCCCAAAGACTCCCTGCTGCCTGCCGTATTGCAGGGCGACATAGGCCGGCTGATCCGGCCCGACGGTTCCGATACGTCCGCCGGCAAGCCAGGTGGCTCCTGCAAACGTTGCTGCCGGCGAACCCGGATAGCGCTGGTTCTGGTAGCCGGCCCGTCCGAGTGCAGCAATCGACGGGGTAAACAGATATTGGACATCGTTATAGGCGCTGACCTGAGTACTTTGTGCCACCGACGAGCTGTTGAGTTCGGCGGCGTCCGCGGTAAACCGCAATGTCGTCCGCTGAAAATCCTCGCCCGTGACGGCGATAAACGTTCCCTCGTTCAGCGTCTGGCCGGCGAGATTGTTGAGGCCGGGAACGAGCGGCGATGACGTGACTATAGTGTTGCGGCCGTAATTCGTCGAGCTGAAGGTGTAGCGGAGCTCGGTGTCGGCGACACTGCCGAACGATTTCAACAGGTATGGCGAGACATTGGTGATGAATTGTTGAGTTTGCTGATTTCTCGGCAATGTCGACAGGTTCTGAAAGCCAAACCCCGGGAGGGTAGTCGACTGGATTAGCGAGCTTTGGGCGTCGACATATAGCAGGTCGGGATATATCGTGCCGTGACCGTTGGCGTAAAGGCTGCCGTAGATCTGATTCAGGGTCGAGTTCGAACTCGGCAGGTAAATTAATCCGCTCCCCTGGCCGGTCGCGACGGCTTGCAATCGCGGAGTATCAACCGAGGCCGACAGACCGCCTCCGAGCTGTGTGACGGCCGCAAAGTCCCGGGGTGAATGGACGTAATTGACGTTGTCGTTAAAAAGCTCACTAAGAAACAGGCGGGGCTGGATCAGAATAGCTGGCGCGGTCGGATCGTAGGCCTGCAAGGGAACAACCCCGGCATAGGGTAGCAGCCGTAGCGTCGATGGAGACGTCAGCGTCGGGATTTCGTTATTGACCGAGTAAGGTGGGGCAGCCGGGTTTGGGAAGCCGAACCCGCTGGTCGACGGAGGCGGCAAGGTCTCGGGCGCGAAGCCGGGCACTGCCGGTGTGATTGTGCCGCCGCCACCGGTCCCGCCCGGCCCAGCTGGCGGCCCTGCGGTTGTCGAGCTCGGCCCTCCTCCGTCGCTCGTCTGCGCCGCCGCAGGGACTACCGCCATAGCCCAAGCGAGCAGTAAAAACCACAGTGTCAGCCCGAGGTGCCACCGATAACCTGCACGGACGGCCAATCCCCTACGCGGTTTCGGCCGAGCGCTGCTCATCGCTCCCGCTGTCGCCGGAATGGTAATTGTAGCCGTAGGAGCCAAAATGCTCGGTCGCCAGACTGTCACTCTTGTTGAGCAGAAGGCTGATCCGGGGGCAGGCGCCGAGGGTGCTGAGCGCGGCTTCGATTTCACCTTGCTGCGTGTTGTGTGCCTCGATAACGAACACGATTTGTCCGACCAAGGGTGCCAACGCCGCGGCGTCGCTGCTCGCCATGCAGGGTGGCGTATCGATTATGAAGTAGTATTCACCCAGCCGTTGGGTCATCTCGTCCAACAGGACGCCCATTTCGTGGCTCGACAGCAGCTCGGGCACGTGTGGCCCGCCTCGCCCCGCCGGTAGGATCATCAGATTCGGAATGTTCGTCTGAATCAGCACTTCCGATAGCTCGAGGTTTCCCGCGAGCACATCGACGATGCCCTTATTCCCGCCGATCCCGAGGACCTTGGGCACCGTGGAATGTTGGGTATCGACATCGACGAGCAACGCCTTGACATTGCGCTCGGACGCGAAAGCCAGCGCGAGGTTGAGCGCCGTAAACGTCTTGCCCTCGCCCGGCCGGGCGCTCGTCACCATGATGAGCCGGCTCGCGCGACGGTCAGCGCGCAAATCGTTCTGTGACCAGGCCGAGATCAGATTTCGCTTGATGAGCCGGAATTCCTCCACCGTCCGCGACCGCGCGGCGGATGGGATAGCGATCCCGAAACCGGCGAGCCGGCCACGATCGAGGACGAGCTCGGGCTCGGCGGACGTTAAAGCCGGTCCGGCGGCAGGCTTGATCAATGTGACGGGCTCGGCAGCTTCCTGCTGGCGCAGCAGCGCCGCCGCTCTTTCGATCAATCCGACCGTTTCCGCCATTTAAGAGACGCCCATGGTATGGAGCCCCATGCTCAACGCGATCAGGGTTCCATATACCGCGATCAACAGCACCGCGCTTGCGCACACGCCCGCCAATTGGATTGCCGCGCGGCGCCGCGCAACGCCGAGCGACAGCCGCGACACGCTTCCGAGAATTGGCAGG
>Ga0306926_10009820_pt1 | contig 10550 bp, 13 predicted proteins | sample flu12Cox44000178_FD_203759 | JGI IMG/M metagenome (GOLD analysis project Ga0306926, IMG submission 203759) | Lab enrichment of tropical soil microbial communities from Luquillo Experimental Forest, Puerto Rico - flux8day.12C.oxic.44.000.178 (v2)... | ecosystem: Environmental > Terrestrial >... | reverse complement strand
CTCAACGATCTGCGATCCGCACCCTGACGGCGCAAATTGCCCCTTCTGACCGGCTCTGGCAACATCTCCGCTTATCCCAAACTCAACCCGCCGTAGAACAACGATGTCGATATGAAATTTGACCAGCACCCGCTACCCCGGCGGTACAGCCAACAGCGCGGTCCGGCCCAACATGGCTCCGAACCCGAGCCGGTTCAGATGGCCTTCGCCGAGAGAAACCAGCAGTAACGCCCACGTTTCACCAATCCCCCCAGTCTTTACTATCCGTTGTTGCAGACTGGTCAACGACCAGTTTTCGATGCGTCGTGGCAGCGCCAGTCTCCGCAAAAATTGCCCCGATTGTAGGCCAGTAGGCTCTGTGCCTGCTGCACCTCGTTGGCGCGGAAACGGTGACAGGAAAAACGAGTCATGTTCACCGCCTGCTTCCCCTCCTTGATCCATTGCTCCGCCGTTCCTCGGTTATTGTAGAGCGCGCGACCGCCCAACTTAGCGTCTCCAGGTTGGTCACTCCCGATAGTCTATTTCAATGCGCTCACCTGTTGGCTGCCGCCCGACATTTGGGCATCCAGGGAAAGAACATCCTTCCTCGAGGCCAACCCCATGAATCGCAGTCGGTGTCTCACGAGTAACCTTAGCGCTTGTTCTCTGCAAAAACCTCATCCGTCCTAGCAGATGATTCGGTCAAGAGTGAGATAAAACTTTTGACGCTGACATCTAATGTCGTGGTTCGCTGAGAACACCTCAAGTGCCCTAGCGGCCAGCTTCTCCCCGTAAGATGGTGAGAACGCAACCTTTTGGATTCCGCAAGCCAACGCCGTTTCGCTAAACTCGTCCACGATCTCAGCGAAACCCTGCTCGGATGCATAGCGAACCAAACTGGAATTCCTGGGACCGAAAACTACAATAGGTTTGCCCGCTGCCAGATAGTCTGCGGCCTTAGAAGGAAAGGCTGTTTTCACTGCCTCTTGAGAGATCTTCGAGAACGAATAGGGAAGAAAAAGAATGTCGGCGCTCGTGAGTTCTCTTGCCAGTTCCGACTGCGATAGCCAGCCTTTTGCGACGATACCCGGGCGGTCCCATCCATGCTTCTTTATCTCGGTGTCTGTCATACTCGTGCAGAGGTGAAGTTTAGCCTCGGACATTCCATATTCTCTCAGCCTTCCCGTTGCGATCAAGTTCGCCAGTAGGTCTAGGCAATCCTTGACCGTGTACCCGACCGTCCCAGCAAACAAGATGACAGGACGGCCTAAGCCTATGAGGTGAACCTGGCCGTCAGCTTCGCGGGCCGGCATTGCGGAGGAGGGCAGTTGAATCTCTGCTTCCCGGCCGCATTTTCCAAAAACCAAACGCTGCATCTCTGGGCTCACGACATAAATGTGGGCGACACCTTGCAGGATCCTTTTGGTCAATCGCCGTCGCATTGTCGCCAGAAACTTCCAGCGGTCTACATCTGAGGCATCTAAGTTGTCATGCACGATTGCGATTTGGGGTGTCGCCGTTACCCAGCTAGCAAGAGCCGCCGCGAGGTAGTAGCGCCCTTGAATAATCGTAATCACCGCTTCCATTCGCTGGCGTCTGATCTCCTGAGTGGCTGTGATAGCGACCCGGACGAGACTAAGACAATTACCAAGCTTCCTGAGCCAGGGATGTCCAGTTCCGAGAAGGATGGGAAATGCTATATGGCGACATTTAAGAAGGTCCATTCCTTGCGAATGTTCCAAGCCGTGTTTCGAAGTGATTACTGTCAGACAATCCACGGGATGGTCTTCCAGCAGTCGTCGCACGAGTATGGATCCACCATGATGGTTGGAGGGCGGAAATTCCCCAACGAAGAGCAACTGACGAGCCCGCGCGGTCGCCCTATCCCGCTCACAACTTAGTGGTGTGGTGACATGTCTCGTAGTGAACTCCTAAACTTCAAAGCTCGCATTTGTCGTTTGGTAAACCCGCAGGTTGTAGACACAGCACATCCAGTCGGCCGTAATGCGAAGCCCTTCTTCCAAGCTGTAGGTGTCTTGGTGGCCAAGATCCCTGATCGCCTTCGAAACGTCGACTAGCTTGTGTCGTGTTGTCAGCGCCTCCGAATCTTGATACCGAACCAATGACGCTGGTGCTCCCGTCACCTTCAGCACGGCGTCGGAGAGTTCTACGATGGTGTGATGTTGACTCCCCCCGATGTTGTACGTCTCTCCAGGCCTGAAATTGTTAACAATGTTCGCCAATGTCCGGACTGTATCTGTCAGGAAAGTCGAAGTGCGCGAATGGCCTCGAAACACGGTCCAAGGCAACCCATTGAGCGCGCAATACAGAAAACGGCAGTTCGCTGAACGATAAGGGCTGTAATACTCGCCCGGTCCAAATGTGTTGAATAACCGCACCACCACAGACTCAGTCCCATATCGCAGGATCGAGTTGCGCACCTGCATTTCGTTTACCCACTTGGTCATAGCGTAGTCATTCAGCTGCTTGATCTCGTGCTCGTCCATTACCGTTTCGACCATCAATTCAGGCCAATCGCCGTACACCTCAGAAGAAGAAAAATGAATCAGCCGGAACTTGAGCCGCTCCTGTAGACGGATGATGTTTTTTGTGCCTACTGCATTGGTGCGCCACAAGGTCTCGTAGAAGTCTTCCCCGTTCCAGCGGCCGAACTCGGCGGCGCAATGATATACATAGGAAAATGGACCCATGTGCTCAATCACGCGCTCGATCTGCCGAAACTCTCCCACATCGCACCGAGCATAGAGCGGCTCGATGACATCGATAGGTACGGAAAATCCAACTTCATCTGGTTGATGGGCTATGTCGCAGGAAACCACGTGGTGGCCGCGATTGCGAAGTACGGAGACCAGTCCTGCCCCTACCGTGCCCAATCCTCCGGTTACTAAGATTCGCATACCTCTACTCCGAAATCCAAAAGCGGTGGATACAGAGTATGCACGCGAGGGCAGGGCGAAGTCGGCCGCCAACGACTTTGAAGACTAAGTCGCCTGAGTGCTAGTGGATGCATGACTCCGACAAGTTTGTACGTGAAGAGGTAGAAGGCGGTTGCAGTCGAAGATCCACCGCTATATCCCAGACACTTTGAAATAAAAGACTTGACTGCGATCACGCACGCAATATCGCACATTTGGATTCAAGAGGTTGTCACACTGACGTCAAGCCCTTGTCAAGAGATTGTCAACAACACGGCGATTGTTTCTCCACGGGATCATTCGGCTTCCTCAGCTTCTGATTGGCCTACAGACAAGCTCAATGTCGGAAAAGAGAAGAAGAGTGACGCCTTAGTACTACGGTGCAACGACTACCATGTTCAAGGGCGCAGCCAGGAGCACCGGGGTCGCGACTCCCGTGACCTGAGTAAGAGCACCGGTATGGGGGTCGATGGCCCAAGAGGTAATCGTGTCTGGACCAGAACCCTGCTTGACGGTGTAAATCATGAACAGCCCTTGTGACGGCTCCACCACAGCAAAAACTGGAAATCCCTCTGTTACAAATGGAGAACCCGCCATAACCCGGCATATTGGTCAGGTTCCCCGACGCGGGATCGACGACACCACCATAGAAACCGGACGGGAACGTGATGTCGTTCGCTCCGAGGTCAACAACATAGGCGAAGCTCGTCGGAGTAAAACTGATCGATTCGGGGAGGCATGGACGTCCAAAGGAAGTATTCACGTAAGAGCTGTAAATCTCCGTCAATGATCCCGTATTCGGAGCAATTGACCAGATAAAGAGTGCTCCGCAGCCACAGATCTCCGGCCCAGTCTGTAACGCGTACAGCGCATGGCCGAGGGGATCGCTAGTAAAAGAGACCCCTGCCGAGGCTAGATGATTAAAGGGGATAGCTTGCAACAGCGTTAGTGAACCGTCACTTTGATTCACCGAGTACGTAGCTAGATTGCCGGAATGGCTCAGTTCCGGTCCGAACGCGAAATTTCCGGGAGGCGCAAACGTCGGCAGCACGCCGCCGGCGAAGCAGCAGGACTCTGTCAATGTCCCCGTCGCCAGGATCAATCAGATACGACAACGTGCAGGTCGACTGAGAGAATCCGTTGGACGCCACCACCGAAAGCTGCACGGTTCCGCTATACACGCCGATGGGGACAAACACCGACTGCGTCGAGACACTGAGAGAGAAATCAGGTGTTAGGCCTGTCATCGTACCGGTCGATGAGCTGCAACCGCACAACACGCCCAAAACAACGCACCAAGGCCACAGCTTCAACCTCCGTACCTGACTCACGATCTCAGATCTCCGGTTCAGAATTATGCTCCCGATATACGATGGTAGCCAGGTGCACAACATTTGCGCGGTGATCATGATGACTTAGAGCGTGCGCTTGGATTCGATTCCCTGTCATGATCGTTCTAAACAGCAGTGGCTGAAAAACTCAATTGCTTGGCCTTTGGGCGAAAAACGACGTGCTAGGATGCTCTATAAACATCGTTCTCGAGATCGGGATACATTTGCCATCATTCGTGACTGCCAAGAACAGACTCTTTCAACACCCACAGCCCTTATCACAACCGACCGGATCGCAATCAGCTGAGCAGCAGTTCCAGCCTGCTTCTCTGTCGTTGTCCCAACACGTTACAGGTATCGAGGTCTGTTTCCAAACTGGCGATCCGTTTACTCCGAGCCACTTTCGAAACTCGGAGACCTATCGTCACAAGGATTCTTGACTCCGGCGACCATCAGCAGTGAATCGCGTTGTTCAGTTCGAATGCCTTCAAGCCCGGCGTTGCGAAAATAAGCGATCAATTCGTCTGCCGTTGAAGGTATTGGAATGTACGGTGCGTCCAGGCCGTTCCTGCGCTGTTCCAAGTTGTTTGAGAGCATGTGCCAACCTTCCGAGGAGTCCAACGCAATCGTGTCGATATACAGCCTGCCTGAAGGCCGGAGAACGCGATGCGCCTCCAGCACATATTGCCAGCGCTCCATCTGGTCCAAGTGAGGCAAAACGTTTGTACAATAGACCACATCAACCGCCATGTCGGAGATCCCACTCAGGTCCGCATGGTCCAGATGGGTGAGTCGCACGTTTGATAACGCCGCAAGACGCTTACGGGCATGTGACAGCATGTTCTCGGAAATATCGCATCCGATCCAAGAGCGGCATCGGGGAGCGATAGCCCATCCGACTCGGCCAACGCCGCATCCGACTTCCAAAACATCGTCAGATGGTTTTAGCGAAATGAAGCCAGCTATTCGGTCCGCAACTTGCTTTCCGGAAGATTGAAGCGATAGTTCACAGGAGATACCCGCGGCTGCTTTCGCTGCGATTTCAGGGATAGGACTCAGCGAATCCCAAACCGCAGAATACTGAGATCGCCGGAGTTGACGAAGCGGAGGCCATGCGCGAGTAAGGTGAGTCGAGTATCCCCAGATGAAAGCACAACCGAGACAGCCAACCACTGCGAATAGCGTGAGCACCTTGCTAGCGCCGGATCCGACCGCAGCGACAAACACGGCCAATGTGCAAGCAAATGTTGCGGCGGGGAGCCACGGCCGGGAGCGAACCGAGTCTCTTAGTCGGAGCCGAAATGTCCGTATCATTGCTCTTTTCTGTTTATCAAAACCACTTCATTCTAGTTGAAGATCGACGCACGGATTATAGCTTGGCCCGCTCTGTCCATTCGTGGATGAATTCGACAGTAGCGGGAACTCCTGGGAAGTGTTGACTATAGATACGCCACGTTCTTTGATCCCCCATCGAACGGATCTTGGTTGCTTCGGATTCGAACGCTTCGCATTGACTGCCAAAACTTGAATCTAAACCGCGGTTTGGAGGATTCGCAGTTCCGAGGACGGTTGGACGGTTGAACCAAGGCTCCATACTCGTTAGCAACTTTAACGCCAGCAACAATTTTCAGGGCACGGGAACAACCATCGTACAGATCTCCCCAACCAGAAATTTCAGCCTGTTTGCTCAAATCAACAGGGTTCTCGGAACGCACCGACCCTGCTGCCTTGATGATTAGGCCCACCGGTGTCGCGCTCAGCAAGAATAACAAGGTGCTTACATTGCCGACAGCCGGAACAACTGGATTGCGGCGCTTGACCATCCGCTTGGCCGTCCGACTAGCGCTGGTACGGGCACCACGCTCTCCAGCGGCGGCAGACTGAACGATCCTCTGGGTCTCATGCTGGCTGTCAACGGAGACATTCTCGCTACGAACGGCAACGATGGCAACTTGGCGGTAACCGAACCCAACAGCCTGCTAAGCGCGACGATACTGCTCGACCGGCAGGTGCAGGAGTCCTTTTCGGTGTGACCGCTGTTCCGCGACAAGGCGTCTATGTCGTGGATGACCCTACGAACACCACCTTAGACCTACTGCATTGAGTCGCGCGAGGGTCGCAAACTTGATGTGACAGGCAAGTCAGAATACGGAGCCGCACGTTGGCTCCGTAGTCTCGACAAGAAGACTGAGACGACAGAGACTGCGGCCCATCAGAATCGGCCCTGGTCTTCGTGGGACTGTGTACTGGAGGTGGTAAACGTCCACCCAGCAGACTCGAACCGATAGCCTTCGCCGTGGACTGTCTGAAAGAAAACAGAGCTGCCCGGCCTTCTCTCAAGTTTTCGTCGTAGATTCCAGATACAATTGTCAACTGCCCGCAAGCTCGCTCGTTTTCGCTTTTTCCATACTGCACGAATGAGCTCCTTCCGAGAAATCACACGATTCGGGTTCTCAAGGAAGAACTTCAACAGCCTGAACTCTAGAGACGTGGCGGGGATCGGCTGGCTGGAGCAGAAAATCTCCATCCGGTCGAAGTCAATTAGGGTATCGCCGAATGTAGCCCTCCCCCGCGATTGCATGAGGCAAGCCTATTTCGAACGACGCGGCAGATTGTCATGAGAATGTCAAATCTTCTAGTCACCCAACAGCAACCTGTATTTGGTCCGCGCCGGACCGGATAGCTAGCAACAATGAGTCGCGTGTCATTGACGAAAGTGGGGATAATTGCAGCGGGCATTAACGGGAAATGTCATTGCCAAGGCTAGGTCGACGAGGACATCGGTAAAGGTGTCAAATCCAATCCCTAGCACCTAAATGCAGCCCGCCAGCGTTTCATAAAAGCAATTCTGCGCCTTTTTGCGCGACACAGAGAGCTCCTGGTGGCAATGTATCATTTACAGCATGACAATGGGTCGAATAGCCCTGATTGCGGCCCTTGTCCTGGTCGCTCTTGCAGCACTAGGGGCATCGTGGATCAAGTGGCGTGGATTTCGTGCCTCATCATCCCCTTCCGCAATCGAAATTCGTGTGGCGCGTTCTATGCGGAACTTTGCAATTCCGAGCGGTGAGCGTAAGCGCACCAATCCGTTCGCCAACGACGAGGTTGCACTGGAACAGGGGCGAGAGCATTTTCTGGCACAATGCGCTACCTGTCATGGAGTTGATGGCCGCGGCAGCACATCGATCGGCGCAAATGAATATCCCCGCGTTCCCGATCTCCATTCCAATCTGACCCAGCGCCTGAGCGACGGCGAGATCCACTACATCATCGCAAACGGCGTGCAACTCACAGGCATGCCTGCCATGCAAGGTGCGCATTCGGCGACGGATGCCGAGAGCTGGAAGCTAGTCTCTTACGTCCGCAGTTTCCAATCGCCCACGCGTCAAACGGCGGTCCTTCAAGAAAGAGCCGCGGACACCGCCCACTACGTTGGCTCCGCATCCTGCCAGAAGTGTCATGCGGCGATCTATGAGCGATGGAAGAAAACGCCGATGGCGAATGTCGTTCGCGACCCCAGGGAACATCCGGACGCCATCATTCCCGATCTCGAAACGAACAACATCGCAAAGTTCACCATCGATCAGGTGGCCTTTGTCTACGGCAGCCGGTGGAAGCAGCGGTATTTCACAAAGATCGGCGACGACTACTATCCGCTGCCTGTGCAGTGGGACATTAATACCAAGCAGTGGCTCAAATATCACGTTGCTGATAAGGGCCAAGACTGGTGGGCGGACTACTACCCTTCGGACAATATGCAGCGGCCCACCGGCCCGACCTGCGATGGTTGTCACTCGGTGAACTATGACATCCACGCCAAGCAGGTGACGGAATGGAATGTCGGCTGTGAACGTTGTCACGGCCCAGGCAGTGAGCACGTCGCGCATCCTACCCGCAACAACATCCTGAACCCCGCGGAGATGGATGATGTGGCTTCAAACGACACGTGCATCCAGTGCCACTCTCAGGGACGGCCTCGCGCGGGCCTCATTGAAGGAAAGGCCTATGACTGGCCTGTCGGGTATCGCGTCGGTCTGCATCTGGCGGACTATTGGATGCTTGAAGACAACACGCTTGGCCAGACAGATTTCCTGCACTTTGCCGATGGCACAGCACACAAGAACCGGATGCAGGGCAACGACTTTGTGCAGAGCGTGATGTACCGTCACGGGGTGACCTGCGCCACGTGCCACGATGTCCACGGCACTGACAACTATGCGCAACTCCGCGAGCCTGCCGACAAGCTTTGTCTTGACTGTCATGGCCTGGGTTCACCCAACGGCCCTCACACCGCGACCATGGAGGAACACACACACCACAAAGATGGAACTTCCGGCAGCCAGTGCGTGGCCTGCCATCTGCCGAAGATCGAGACGCAAGGCGTGCCTGGTACGTTCGTCAGGACGCATACCTTCAAGTTCATCACGCCTGCCATGACGGACAAGTACAACATTCCGAATCCTTGCAACTCTTGCCATGCGGACAAGTCCACGGAGTGGGCCAACAAAGAACTGCTGACATGGAAAACTACTTCTCCATGGCGCGTGACGCATTAAGCACCGCGGCATACTTGTTTTACGCGGTCAGGAAAACACCAGGGCCCACTATCTGCGGAGTTGATTGGATGGCCTTAACTATGTACAAGAACTTGAACGACATAGAGCTTGAGCTGATGGCTTGTGTAAATTTCCTTGTGGGTATTGAAAAAGTCGGTTCCTGGCAGTCTCGGATGATGGTAAATGTATGCTGATTTTGAGAAAGATGTTTATAGCGCATCGTAGCGCGTCGTTTTTGTCGGAGCGACGGGGAAAAGAGTTTTTCAACACCCACTTCCCCCTTACAGAAGTAGCTCACGCGACTTTTGCTGCAGAAACGTTCGAAAATCATCTGCTGGGGTCGGATTAATTTGTGTTGAGATTCAGATTCCTACGCCCACAAGTAGGCTACGTTGAGCTCTGGCATTGATCCTACGATAGGCGGTCTTGCCGCCATTCGCACGCAGCGCGGCCCTGGGAGCCAGTGATATCAGAGCAAAGTTGGAAAGGCAGAAAACGGACTGCAGAGATGGCCCTGCTCTAGTTTCGCATCAGGGAAATTTAATTCCCTGTTCCGATTGCGGTGCAATTGTTCGATCTTCGCGGCTATCCTACTGTGCATCTGCGGCTGGCGGTTTGATAGTGCAATTCAGAAGGCAAAATCTGCCAAATTCCCTGTAAAATTCCCTGTTAGTAGGGAATTCGCAACGGAGACGCGGTTCGCATGCGACTGCGCACTCCGCCATCTAGTCTTGATCTGGTTCGTCCCGGGGCAGTGGCAGTGACAGTGGTTCGCGACCGCAGAATAGAAGTGATTAGCGGAGCTCTTCGGTTACCGGCCGTGGACCTCGATCCTGTGCTGTCCAGCGCCGGTGTCGGCTGGGAAGGAATTCTGCTCGAGGAGCACGATTCCGTTACTCCGCGCCTGGTAAATGCGCCGGAGCACTTCAGTTCCAAACACATACTTCGGTTGAATACAGGGGGACCTAGTAGGAGCGACTGGCGTGTGGATGGGCAAAGTCGGCGAACCCATGACCAACCCCAAGCCGTGTCCATTCTTCCAGCGGGCACGCGTGTCTCGGTGATGACCCATCGAACCAGCGGTCTGGTGCTGGAAATCGATCCGCTGCTGCTGCATCAGAACGCAGCCCCTTCCGTAAGTGGAGGTCTGGAACTTCCGGTCAAACTTACGATTCCCGATCGCAAGTGTTCACGCCGAAGCTCGAACCGTACCAGGGCAGCCAGCGAAACATTGTTTTCCAGGTTTTGTTCGATGTATTCACGCACCTGCGCACGAAAACCATCTTCCTTGAATTTATCCAAAATGTTACTTTCTAGGAATCTTGCCAACTTTCGATGTGCTCGGTTTCGAGGTTGCTGTTGCGGCCCAATCCTCATGGCATGCAGGAATCATGCCTTTGCGGTCGGTGTGGTCTTCACGTTTTTTGCGGCTGATGCGCAGGACATTTTGGCTGCTTCTTTTCACATCGGTTGTATACGCCGATACGGAATACTACCAGCATGTGCTATTCGACAACAGCCTCGAATCAGATGCGTATTACTACAGTCAAGGCAGGAGTTCGCTGCCTTCCACCCTGGAACTTGACCGGGACAGACTTCCCGTAAGCAGGGGAATATTCCTGACTCCCCCGAATGCACTCCGTTTGAAATGGCGTTCGGTCCCTGGTGGTGGCTGGGAAGCGGGAATCCGCGTAGTGGATTTCAGAAATCGTGAAATCAGGTTTCGCGGGGATACCTTGTATTTCTGG
>Ga0306926_10009818_pt1 | contig 10551 bp, 10 predicted proteins | sample flu12Cox44000178_FD_203759 | JGI IMG/M metagenome (GOLD analysis project Ga0306926, IMG submission 203759) | Lab enrichment of tropical soil microbial communities from Luquillo Experimental Forest, Puerto Rico - flux8day.12C.oxic.44.000.178 (v2)... | ecosystem: Environmental > Terrestrial >... | reverse complement strand
CCTACACCCTGCCCCCAGACGTCGAGCAGCGCACCGGGCACATCGTCCACGTGGTGGCCGGCTCGGGGGTGGTACCCAACTTCAGCATCCTCAAGGACTCGCTCCGGAGCCATCCCAAGCTCCGGCACACCTTCATCGACACCAACAAGACCTGGGGCGACGTCATCTTCCAGAGCGCCCTGGCCCGGCTCGCCGCCGAGCACCCCGACCGGCTCCGGGTGGTGCACACCCTGACCCGGCAGGAGGACCTACCGCCCGGCGTCCGCAAGGGACGGGTGAGCAAGGAGCTGCTCGAGGAATTCATCCCCGACCGTGACACCGCCTTCGCCTACGTGTGCGGGCCGGCCATCGCCTCCTGGGATCGGAAGAAGGCGATGGAGGCTGGGGAGCAACCCACGCCGCGATTCCTGGAGACGACCCTCGCCCATCTCCAGGCGGTGGGGTTCACCCCGGCCCGGATCCGTCGCGAGGCGTACGGCTGAAACGGTTCCGCCGCGCGGGCTTCACCTCCGCGCGGGGCAGCCGCTCGCCGCTCCTCGGAGGACTCAGCGCTGCTCGAGCGCTCGCACCAGCGCCGGACGCACCCCGGTCTCGGCGAGCAGCGCATCCAGCTTCGCCTGCGCCTGGGGGGACTGGCGGCGGACCTTCTTCCCGAGGATCAGCTCGTTCTTCAGCGAGTGCTCCCACCCAGTGAGCTCGGTGACGGTGACCGCGTAGCCGCTGGCCTCCAGCGCCAGCGCCCGCACCACGTTGGTCAGATGCGCCCCGAACTCCCGGCGGTGCATCGGATGCTCGGCCAGGGCCGCGAGCGCGGGGGAGCGGGGCGTCTGCTCCTTGAGCTGCCGCGCCACCTCCGCCTGGCAGCAGGGAACCACCGCCACCTGGTCCACCCCGTGACGGATGGCCGCCAGCAGCGCGTCGTCGGTCGCGGTGTCGCAGGCGTGCAGGGCGGTGAGAAGATGGAAGCGCTCCGGCCAAGGCGCCTCGGCGAGGGCGGCGGTGGCGAACGACATCCGGTCGAACCCCAGGCGGCGCGCACGCTCCTCGGCGCGGGCGGTGAGCTCGGGCCGCCCCTCGATGGAGAGCAGCTCCCCCTTGCCCGCCGGCTGGAGGTACCGGGCGTAGAGGAGGAAGCCCAGATAGGCATTCCCGCTCCCGGCGTCGACCAGCAGCGGGCGTCCGAAGCGGCCCAGCACGTCCTCCACCGCGGGCCGGAGCAGCCCGAGCAGGTGGTTGACCTGCTTCAGCTTCCGTAGCGCGTCGGCGTTGAGGTGGCCATCGCGGGTGAGGAGGTGCAGCTCGCGCAGCAGCTCCGGCGACTGCTCGGGCAGCAGCTCCCGCGGAACCTCGGCGGCCTTGACCTGGCGTCTCAACGCCCGGCCCCCGTCAGACGGGAACGACCTCCACCACCTCGGGCACCACCTCGCGGAGGCGGTTCTCGATGCCCATCTTCAGGGTCATCGTCGAGGAGGGGCACCCGGAGCAGGACCCCCGCATGTGGAGGTACGCCACCCCGTTCTCGAAGCGATCGAGGGTGATGTCCCCGCCGTCCTGCATCACCGCGGGGCGGATCTCGAGATCCAGGATCTGCCGGATCTTCTCCTCCACCTCGGAGCCGGAGGCCACCGCCTCCTCCACCGCCCCGGCCACCACCACCGGCTCGTTGGCCCCCAGGTGGGAGTCGAGGGTGGCCATCACCGCGTCGTTGAGCGCGTCCCACTCCCCGGCCTCACCCTTGGTGACGGTGACGAAGTTGCTGCCCAGCATGACCCCGCTCACTCCCTGGATGCCCATCAGCTTGGTCGCCAGGGGCGACTTCGCCGCGGCTGCCTCGGGGGTGGTGAAGTTCAGCGCTCCCCGGGGCATCAGGGTGCGGTCCACCACGTACTTGAGGGTGCTCGGGTTGGGCGTCCACTCGAGCTGGATGTTCACGGACATGCCTGAGCTTTAAGGCCAGTCCGGCCCGAGTTCAACCCGACGGGCTGGCCCAGGGGGGCGAGCAAGCCCCAGGGGGTCGAAGCGGAAACGTGGCGTCGCTTCCTCCCCCCGGTGACCCCCCGGCTCAGCACCGGCTGAAGCGACGCCACGTCTCCCCGTCGTTCAATGAACGAACGGGACGCGGCGTTCCCCTCACCGGTGACGCTGGCGCCAGAGGCTCGCCCCGGCGCCGACCACGGTCGCGACCACTGCAGTCGCAAGCAACACGCCCAGTGCCGGTAGCTCCGGCACACGGGGACGGGTCCAGGCATCGCCGAGGAGCACCACGTCCGCCCAGGCCGCGGGTGGGGCGCCCCTGGCGATGAGGCGGCGCTTGGCGTCGGCCATGGCTTCCCCGATGGCCATCCCTCGGGCCAGGCTCCGGTACAGCTCGGCGAAGAAGGCGGCGGTCTCGTCGTCCCGGGCGCGGTTCAGCGTGCCCACCACCGAGACTGCCCCGGCGCTGAAGAAGGCCCGGGCGAGGCTCATCACCCCTTCGCCGCGGCGCACGGTGCCGGCCGAGGTCTCGCAGCCGGCGAGCACCACCGTCCGGCCCCGCAGCGGCAGGCGGGAGATCTCCCCCGGCTCGAGACGCCCGTCCTCTCCCTGCCCGGGGGCGAGGACCACCGAGGACCGCTCCGGGTCGTGGGTATCGGCCACGGCGTGGGCGGCGATGTGGATGAGTGAAAAAGGCTGGAGGTCCGCGGACTTGAGGTACGCCTCGGAGGCGGCGGAGCCGGTTCGAAGCTCGTTCCCCGTCGGGAACGCGGCCAGGGCCGCGCGGGCTTCGCCGCGAGCATGGAGGAGCACCCCGAATCCGGGAGGGCTTCCGACCCGTTCCATCGCCACGTTTCCCTCCGCGCCCTGATCCCCCGCGGGGTCGGCCAGGACCAGCACCGCCCCTGGAGGTGGTGGGCTCGCAGTCCGGAGCTGGAGCCAGAAGGCCCCCGATGGAACGACCGAGACCCGGAAGCGCTCGGCGAGGTAGGGCGCACCCGGTCCGGCGGAGAGGGCGTCGAAGGGCAGCCGGTGGAGCACCCCGTCCGGAACGAGCACCAGCGACTCGGTGTCCAGGGGGAGCCGGGCCAGCACCGGGGCGAAGAGGGCGGCACCCACCCGGGCTCCCGCCTGCCGGGCGGCGCCATCGCGGGCCTCGAGGAGCCCGATGAAGGCGCGGATCTGCGGCTCGAGAGCGTCGGCATCGGGCAACCGCACCACCTGGGCGCCGTGGGCGGTGACCAGGGTCGCCCAGGAAGACCCCTGCCGGTAAGGCGCCTCGGCGGAAGGCTCTGCCCGCCAGATCTGGAAGGAGACCAGGGCCTCGCGGGGAGCCAGCGCCCCCTGGACCTGCGCCAGGGACGGCACCGGAGGAACCCGGTCGTGCTCGGCCAGCGTCTCCAGCAGCCCTCGCGCCCGGAGCCGCTCCATCACCCGGAACGCCTCACTGGGCGCGGCCGGTCCGAAGTCCTCGCCGTGCTCGAGGATCGCCCCGGAGACGGCATGGTAGGCGACCGAGAGCGGCTCGACGTAGCGCATCCGCACCGAGACGTCGGCCTGGCGGTCACGCAGCCCCTCCATGAGATCGAGCGAGGCCAGTCCGTCGGCGACGCCATCGCTCACCTCCTGCCGTCGGAAGTGGATCCGCGAGCGGAGGAGGAGGCTCCGCGCCTGCTCCCAGTGGCTGCTCTCGCGGAAGGAATACTCCACCGCCTGGTCCGCGGCCGCGAGGGCACCGTCGAGCTCTGGGTGCTCCTGCGTGGCGAGCGACTCGCCGAGGGAGAGCAAGGGAAGGAGGGGATTGTTCCAGCCCTTGCGGGCGAGCTGCGCGGCAACCGTGGAGCGAAGGAGGGCGATCGCCTCCGGCGTCGGGCCCAGGAGCAATGCCAGATGGACCCGGTTGGAGAGGTAGCCGTTCTCCTGCCAGTAGGCATCGACGTGGATCCGTTCCTCCGCGGCGATCGCCTCCTGGAGCAGGCGCTCGGCCTTCGACGGATCCTCGAGGCCCTGCAGCGCGAGATGTGCGGACGCCGCCGCCACCCCACCGAGCGCGAGCGCACGTTTCTGGTCGGAGGGCTCGAGCCGGTCGCGGAGCTCGCCGTAGAGCTGACGCTGCTTCGGGTAGTCCCAGACCATCGCCGCGAGGTGGGCTCGAGCCATCAGGCTCTCCGCCCGGAGCCAGGGAGCCGACGGCTCACCCAGCGCCGAGAGTCGGGCCTCGCTGGCCTCCCCCCGCGCCAGGTCGTCGGTGGCGATGGCGTACTTCAGCCACCACACCTCCGCCAGCTGTCGCAGCTCGAGCTTTCCGGAGCGACGGGCGAGGAGATCGGCGCGTCCGACCATCGACCGGGTCCGGTCGTCGCACTTCCAGCGACCGAAGCACAGGTCCCCGACGTGCGAGGTCAGCGCGTAGACCTCGCCGGTGACGTCTCCCTCGCGCGCGAAGCCCGCCGTGGCCTGGGTCCACTCACTGTCCGGTACGGCCTCGCCCCCGAAGTGACGGACCAGCGCACGGTACAGGCGGGGCCGCGGATCATCGGGACGGCTGCGGAGCCGTGCCTCGAGGAAGTCGAGCACCCGCTGCCGCTCGAGCCGCGAAGCACCCAGGAGACAGCCGTAACCTTCCAGCGACTTGGGGGCTGAGAGCACCGCGGCGCGACACTCGTCGAACGTGCGCACCGAGGCCGCCGCCGCGGGGAGCGTGGCCAGTGCAACGATCGCCCAGACGAGGCGTCCGGGACGACGGACGTGCAATCGCGGGTTCATTGTCCGTCCGAAAACGTTACCCGACGCTGCAGTCGTGTGGTTACTAGGAACCGCGACCCATGGCCTCACGGGGGGACACCCAGAAGGGCGACGACGAGAAGCACACCACCGTCCAGGGTCTGGACACCGCACGCCTCCGGGAGGTCCTGCTCCGCGCCGTGGAGCGACAGTGTCCGGCGGAGCTGGCCGCCCACCGGGAGGACTTTGTTCAGCTGGCGCTCCTTCGCCTGCTCGATCGTTCCCCGAGTGAGGGAAGCCGCCCCCTTCGAGCGTCATACCTCTGGAAGGTCGCGTACACGGTGATCATCGACGAGATCCGCCGGTTCCGGCGGCAGCAGCGCCAAGGGGAGGCGCTGGCGGGCGGCGACGCGTCGGCCCCGGGGCCCGACGTCCGGACCGAGATCCAGGACTGTCTCCAGGGACTTCAGGACCGGCGCCGGGTCGCAGTCACGTTGTATCTGGAGGGGTTCGGCACCTCCGAGGTCGCGCAGGCGATGGGGTGGACCCTCAAGCAGGCCGAGAATCTGATCTACCGGGGGGTGGCCGACCTCCGTGAGTGTCTGGCGGGGGGAGAACGATGACCGAGGTTGACCCGGAGCTCCGCGCCCGCTTTCGCGCCTCCCTTCCCCTGACCGACGGCGGGAGCTGTCCGGATGCGGCCGAGCTGTGGGACACGGCCGCCGGTGGGCTGTCCTTCGTCCGCTCCCGGGCGGTGGTCGATCATGCCCGCGGCTGCGTCCAGTGCTCCGAGGCGCTGCGCCTCGCCCGCGACGTGCAATCCGAGGCGCCAGCAGATGCCTCGGCACCGGTCTCGACCTTCCGCCGGCGCGAGCTCCCGGTGCTGGTGGGGCTCGGGCTGGCGGCCGCCGCCGGTGCCTTCCTCTTCCTGCGGCCCGCTCCTCCAGGCACCGCGACCGTGGAGCGGGGCATGTCCTCGGCGGGGGCGAGCGAGGCCCTCCGGGCGCTCTCCCCGGACCATCAGCGCGCCGACGCGGTGGTCCTCCGCTGGGCCGCCCATCCGGGCGCCGGGAGCTACAACGTCACCGTCCTCACCCCCGAGCTCCAGGTCGTCCACCGGGCGGTGGGGGTGAGCGAGGCCGAGCTCCGGGTTCCCGCCGGGGCGCTCCGTCAGACCGCGACCACCCGGGAGCTGCTGTGGAACGTGGACGCGGTGTTGCCCGACGGACGCACCGTCGGCTCGCCCACCTTCCGCCTCCGGCTGGAGTGAGGGAGCGCCGAGCTCAGAGCACGTCGCAGGGCGTGCCCAGCGGCTGTCCGGAGTAGACGCCGAGGTCCGAGTAGATGAGCTGGACGTTGTCCTCCACCGGGAGGCTCTTCAGCTCGCGCTTCTTCCCCTTCTCCACCCAGGCGCTCTGCTTCTTGTCCAGCACCAGGCGGAGCTCGCCGGAGCGGGTGGAGAAGATGTCCCCCTCGGAGTCCGAGACCAGGTTGGTCATCTTCAAGGGCTTCATCGACCCCCGCTGGCCGGTGTAGAGCCGGAACTCCATGCTCCCTTCCTCGCGGCGCCGGTCGACGTAGTAGTAGGTCCCGGCGTCGTCCCGGGCCAGGGCATAGGCGCGGTACTTCCACCGCGGAGGGTGGAAGCGCGCGGTGTCCAGCATCGCCTGGGTCTTCTCCGCATCCAGCGGTTTGAGGTGGGTGGCCCGGTCGGCGCACTGGACGGTGTAGACCGCATCCTTCATCCCGAAGCTGCCCCGCCACCGCTCCCGGACCCGGGGCTCCCAGAACACCCGGTCGAACGACTCGGTGCCGGAGGACCCCCCGCCGGCGACCCGCTGCTGCCAGAAGTCCTTGCCGTCCGGTGACCAGTAGAGGTGGTCCCAGACGCTGTCCCCGAAGGGGATGACCGCCACGTAGTGGCCGTGGCCGTCCTCGACGACAACCAGCTTGTCCTTCACCGGGGTGATGTCGATGGGGTCGGGGGCCGGGTCGGCGGCCACCGCGAGTCGGACCAGGATTCCCAGTGCCAGTGGCTGGAGTGTCACGGTCGGCGGACGAGTATAGTCGCTGGCACCGGCGATGGAGTCACGACGCGACGTGCTCGACGTGGGTGCGGTCCTGGGAGAGACCTACCGTATCCAGGCTCTCATCGGGCGCGGCGGCATGGGCGCGGTGTGGGCGGCGGAGCACCTCCGGCTCCCCGGGAAGCACGTGGCGGTCAAGGTGCTCCTCGACGCCACGGCCGGCGGCGACGAGATGCTCCAGCGGTTCCGGCGCGAGGCAGAGATCGCCTCCCGGCTCGGTCACCCCAACATCGTCGAGGTCCTCGACTTCAACACCCTCCCCACCGGGCAGCCGTACATCGTGCTCGAGTACCTGGTGGGAGAGACCCTCGCCTCGCGGCTGACCAAGGGACGGATACCGCTCGACGAGACGATGGCCATCGCCCGGCAGGTGGGCTCGGCGCTCCAGGCCGCGCACCGCGCCGGGGTCGTCCACCGCGACCTCAAGCCGGACAACGTCTTCCTCTGCACGCCGGAGGAGGACGTCCCCACCCGGGTGAAGGTCCTCGATTTCGGTATCTCCAAGATCCGCGGCTCCAAGTCGCTGCGAACCCAGGACGCGATCCTGATGGGGACGCCGCAGTACATGTCCCCCGAGCAGGCCACCGGGAAGAACACCGAGCTCGACGGGCGGACCGACGTCTTCGCCCTGGGGGCGATGGTCTACGAGATGCTGGGAGGTCAGCCGGCCTTCGCCGGAGGCTCGCTGGCCGAGGTGGTGTACCGGGTGGTGCACGGACAGCCGACGCCGCTGGTGGAGCTGGCTCCGGCGCTGCCGCCGAACGTGCTGGCCGCCGTCGACCGTGCCCTGCAAAAGGACCCGGCCGCGCGGCCCCCCGACGTGGGTCAGTTCATCCTCGAGCTGACCGGGCGCCCCCTGCATTCCTTCCACACCGGACAGCCGGTGGGACTGGAGGCGACCCGCCTGACGCCGCAGGCAGCGAGCGCCTCGGCCATGGACGCCACCCACACCCCGAGACCGGGTGGAGCGTCGACCTCGCCCTGGTCGGCCTCGGCCCGCCAGTCCTTCGAGGCGGCAGCCCGCTCCAGCGCGCTCACCGCTCCGCCCCCGCCGACGCCCCGGCCGGCCTGGCCCATCGTCCTCGCCTCGGGCATCGCCCTGATGGCCGGGGCCATCGCGCTCGGACAGTGGCTGTCCGGGCGCCAGCCTCAGCGCACCGCGGCCACCGAGGCGCTGGAGCCGATGAAGCAGATTCCTGCCCCGCCCCCTCCTCCCGCACTGGCGGTGGCCCCCGCCCCGCCCCCCCCGGTGGTGGCCCAGGTCGAGCCGCCACCGGCGCATCCGGCGCAGCCCGAGCATCCCTTGAAGAAGGAGCCGCTCCGCAAGCGCCTGGCCAAGAAGGTCGCGCCGCCCGAGCCCGCTCCCGTCGAGCCGGCGAAGGGACCCCAGGTTGCACAGGCTCCGGCCCCGCCGCCACCGGTGGCACCGGCCACACCGGGCGACACCTCCATCCGCCCCGAGGCGCGCAAGCTGCTCGATCAGGCCGAGGAGGCGCTGAACAAGAACCGGCCGCTCGATGCCTCACGCCTGGTCGACCAGAGCTTCTTCATCCAGAAGACCTCGCTCGGCTACGCCATCCAGGCCCGGGCGGCCTGCCAGCGCCGGGACGTGGGCGCGGCGCGGGCGGCGATCCGCAACGTGCTCGACCCGGCGCTTCGGCGCACGGCGGTGCAGGACTGTCTTCGCCAGGACGTCTGGCTGTTCTGAGCCATGCGCTATCCCGCCCGGCTTGCTCACCTGGCCACGCGCGCGGTTGTGGCTGCCAAGCTCGCCCCCACCTTCGCCGAGGCTCACCACCTCGATCATGACGAGGCGGTGACACGGCTGCAGACGGCGCTCTCCGGCCCGCTCCTCGATGACCTGCTGGCCTCGACCTGGCAGGCGCTGCTCGGCGGAACGAAGAAGCTCGACGAGGAGGGATTGCTGGAAAAAGTGGCCCGCTCTCTGGCCGATCGTCCCATGCGACCCGGGAGGGTCGCGCCGCTCACCGCCGACCTGAGCGCGTTTCTGCTGCTCGCCGACCTGGCCGCCGGCACCGCCAGCGATGCGGCGGGCCGGGTGATGGAGACCGATGCCGGCAAGGCCCGGGCCCGGGCCGGACTGCAGGCGGCCGGACAGCACCTGGCCCGCGAGCTGACACGCTGATCGGGAGCGGGAGGCACCGGAAGCGGCGCGGCGTCCGTCCGGGGTGTAGATTCGACGCTGGACAGCAGCAACGGTCGAACGGATGTCGCAGTCGCTCCCTACCCAGCTCCGGGTTCATCGCTCCATCGCCGAGGTCCCTGAATCGGCGTGGAACGCGCTGGTGGATGCCGAGGCCGCGCCCTTCCTCGAGTGGGGCTGGCTCGAGGCCCTGGAGTCGAGCGGGAGCGTGTCCTCCAGGACGGGGTGGGAACCCCGGCACCTGACCCTGTGGCGGGGAAATCGCCTGGTGGCCGCCGCGCCCGCCTACGCCAAGTCGGACAGCAACGGCGAGTTCGTCTTCGACTTCTCCTGGGCCACCGCCAGCGAGCGAGTGGGCATCCCGTACTACCCGAAGCTGGTGGTCGCCGCGCCGCTCACCCCGGCCACTGGCCGGCGGTTCCTGGTGCTCCCCGGGGAGGACCGCGCCGGGCGGGTGCTGGAGCTCGCCCGGGGCGCCCTGGAGCTGGCCCACGCCGAGGACCTCTCCAGCGTGCACGTCCTCTTCCCCACCGCCGAGGAGGCGGCGGCGATCGAGCCGCTCGGCTTCGCGGTGCGCCACGGGGTCCAGTACCACTTCCTCAACGCCGGCTACCGGACGCCTGACGACGTCCTGCAGCGCTTCAACGCCAAGCGGCGCCACCAGCTTCGACGGGAGCGACGGGCGCCCGCGGAGCAGGGGATCGAGATCCGCGTCCTGCGGGGCGAGGCGCTGGGCGAGGCCGACCCGAAGGAGAGCTTCCGTCTCTACCGCTCGACCGTGGTGAAGTTCGCCTGGGGACGACAGTACCTGACCCCCGCCTTCTTCACCCGGGTGCTGGAGCGCTTCCGCCACCGGGTGGAGCTGGTCCAGGCCCGGCGCGGGGAGCGGGTGCTGGCCCAGGCCTTCAACGTTGCCTCGGATCAGGTGCTCTACGGCCGCTACTGGGGCTGCTTCGAGGAGGTGCCGTTCCTCCACTTCAACGTCTGCCTCTACGCCGGGATGGACGAGACGGTGCGCCGGGGCCTGCTGAGGTTCGAGCCCGGGGCGGGTGGGGAGCACAAGCTGGTCCGGGGATTCACCCCCAGCCTGACCTACAGCGCCCACGCCCTGTTCCACCCCGCTCTGGACCGCGCAGTGCGTGAGTTCCTGGCCCACGAGCGGGCAGCCATCGCCTCCGGGATGCCCTCCTGGCGGGCGGAAACCGGGTTCAAGGACTAGAGAAAGTACTTCCCATGCCCGAGCGCCTGGACCCGGACAGTGGAACGGACACCGAGACCCGGACCGAGCGGCAGCTCAAGCGGCCCCAGCTCTACAAGGTGCTGTTTCACAACGACAACTACACCACCCGCGACTTCGTGGTGGCGGTTCTGCGGGAGGTGTTCCACAAGTCTGAGTCCGAGGCCGTGGCGATCATGCTCCTTGTTCACAACACGGGCTTCGGCGTCGCCGGGGTTTATACACACGACGTGGCTCGGACGAAGATAGAGGTGGTGGAGGCGCTGGCGCGGGAACACGAGTTTCCGCTCCGGCTGACGATGGAACCCGAGGAGATCTGACGCCGTGGCCACGCCGCTCATCGCCAAGGAACTCCAGGCCAGCTT
>Ga0306926_10009817_pt1 | contig 10551 bp, 10 predicted proteins | sample flu12Cox44000178_FD_203759 | JGI IMG/M metagenome (GOLD analysis project Ga0306926, IMG submission 203759) | Lab enrichment of tropical soil microbial communities from Luquillo Experimental Forest, Puerto Rico - flux8day.12C.oxic.44.000.178 (v2)... | ecosystem: Environmental > Terrestrial >... | reverse complement strand
GGACTCCTTGTCAGTGTGCATTGGCTTTCTTCCTATTTGTGGACGTAGTGGCACTAAGAGGGATGCTGAGCGGCGGTGAGAGGGTTGTCGCCGCAAGCGAGGTTGTGCGCCTGGGACGGCCGCAGCCCCTAAAGGGGCGATTGGAGCAAGAGGGGGACGGCATCGCTAAAGCGATGCCCTGATACGAAACATGGGCGATTGCGGGATTGCTAAAGCGATGCCCTGATACCAAACATAGGCAATTGCAGGATTGCTCCGGGGGCCGTCCTCATACGAACCCGAGACAGGCTTGACCTCCGTGTGCTGATCGGTTCAACTCTCAGGCCATGACCGACATACTGGGGCGGCGGCAATTCGTGCAGGGCTTAGGGCGCCTGGGAGTGCTCGCGGCTGCGGGAGGGAAGGCGATGGCGGGTGGGAATACGTCCGTGCGGTGGCCGGTGCTGCAGGGGAGTCCGGTGCTGGATAGTTTGCGTCCGGTGATTGAGCACTCGCGCGACGTGTTTACGCATGTCGATCGCATTCAGGAAGTGGCGGGATGGATGGCTTACGAAGAACTGCCCATGCCGGATTATGCGCTGCCACTGGGCGTGGGCGCGGGCAGCGCTGAGGACACCATCGATTTCATTCTGACCGCCGACAGCGTGGACACGGCGTTCACCGATTTTTCGACGCACGAGAAGTTTCAGGTGGACTTCTCGGGGCGGCACTGGTCGGATTCGGACGCGCTGTTTGCCTGCATGAAGCGCGCGATGGACAACGGTGTGCCCATCCTGGATGGTAAGTTTCTGGCGCGGTTGACGCGACCGGAGATGGAGAAGATTTTTGCGGGCAACATCGAACTGCCCATGCTGGATGAAAAGATGGCGGTGTGGCACCAGGTGGGCGGCGTGCTGACGGAGAAGTATGACGGGCGGTTCCACAATTTTGTGAAGTCGTGCCCGCCGCGGCTGTATGACAACGGAGCCGGGCTGGTTGACCGGTTGGTGAAAGAGTTTCCGCGCTTCAACGATGTGAGCTTGTATGACGGGCAGACGATCAAGTTCTACAAGCTGCCGCAGTTGGGATTGTGGTTTGTGTATTCGTCGCTGCGGAAGACCGGGCAGTTTCCGCTGGAGGACGTGCAGAAGGTGACGGCATTTGCGGATTACATGGTTCCGGTGGCGCTGCGGGTGATGGGGATCATGATTTACTCGCCGGAGTTAGAGAAGGCGATTAATACGCATCAGATGATCACGCGGGATAGTCCGCAGGAGGTCGAGATACGGGCGCATTGCGTCTATGCTTGTGCGCTGTTGTGCGAAGAAGTGAATAAGATTCGGCCGAAGGACATGCAGATTATTAATCCGCAGATTGATGCGCGGTTGTGGACGCATTATCACACGACTTGGTGGCCGCATCATTTGACGAAGACGATTATGTATTGAGGGCGCAGCAGCACCCCCTAAAGGGGCTTTAGCGTGGCGTGGGTAGTCGCTTGCACCAGCTCTACAGCCGAAATCCAATCCTACTCACAGAAACTTCTGGCGAGCTTCTCCCTTCCGCCCAGATGAGGGCGTCTGCGCCTACATATATTCTTGGCTTGGTCAAAGAGCGGGTGCGGCGTGAAGGCGTCAGAGAGTGGGTACTCGACGCGGACTACTTCACTCGGGTCGTAAAGATATACCTTGGCGCACTCGTCGCAACGGACGTGGAAGGGCGGACCAGGCACTGGGCAAGGCGCGAAGGGAGCGGCTTCGCCGAGAGGAATCTTATGCCCAGAGAAGAAGTTGCGCCGACGATGGAACCAGTGGTTCTTGCAGACCACGACCCAGCAGTAACGGACGTCATCCCACATGCGAAGGCTCCCTGCAAAACGCAGAAACTGATGGAGGAGACGAGCGCATCGAGAATGCGGGTTCGATGCTCTGGCCGCGGGGCTTTGAGTTTCTTGCCCAAATACACTGTGTCCAACTCTCTCACAGAGAGGCGGGGCAGCAAATGGGATGCCTCAAGAAATGACAACCTTTTTACAAATCGCGCCGTGCCAGATAGAGGGGGTCAGACGCCGGAATCGAAAAAGCGCTGGATTTGCGGCCAATACCGACGGACGGTGCCGTCGGTTGAGATATGGCCACCGCGCTTCATGAGTTTTAGACGCGCGCCGGTGAGCCGGGCGAAGCGGGCGACGGTGCGCCATGGAACAGAGGGATCGTCTTGCGCGTGGAACATCTGGATTTTTGCGGGATCGAAGGCGCTAACGTGGTGGATGGGGTTGTAGAAGGTGCCGGTGCGGAGCTTGTCCCAATTTTTCTGACTCAGGCGGTATCCGCGGCCGAAGGCCTCGCGTATGTAGGCGACGTAGTTTGGCTTGTAAGTTTCAACCCGCTCGCTTGAGTCGAGGATCGACCAGTCGACGACCGGGCAGTTCGCGATGACGCGAGTCACGCGGGGGTCAAGCGAGCAGAGGAGGGCGGAGGGACCTCCGAAGCTGCCGCCGATGATGAAGATATTGCTCGGCGATAAAGCGAACGTTTTGCCGAAGGCGGCGTCGCGCAGTCCGTTGGGAAGTTCGCTGATAACGTCGAGGATGTCGAGATGCGGAGAGCGGGCGAGGAAGACGCCGGCACTCTCCCATGCGCCACGATAGCGCGGATAGATGACCCAGTAACCTTTGCCCGCCAGGAATTCAGCGAGCGGCTGCTTGCGGGGCATGGAGGGCATGCCGTCGCAGAGGATGATGACTTTCTGTTTCTTGCTGACGCGGGTGGGCGGGAGGAATTCGGCGACGATTTGTTTTGCGAAACGTGTGCGGAACATTTGGGGATGATAGCAAGCGGGCGAGACAGGGTCAGTTGCCTTTGTGTTCTAACCGGCAGCGGGGAGTTTCAGGTCGTCGAGAAATGCCGTGAGTTCCTCCGACCGGTAAGGCTTGTGAAGCAAAACGATGTCAGCAATGCTTCCGGTGAGATGCTCGCGGACAGGCGCGATCGCGGAGTACGTCTGGACGATGATGCGCTGCTTTGCATGCAGCTTGCGGATGGCGACCGCGAGCTGGATGCCGTTCTTGATGGTCTTGCCATCGCCGCGCATGGTCAGACGCCAGTCGGACCAGTCGTAGAGCAGATCGGTGATCACGAGAGCGATCGGGCGGCGGTCGCGGTAGAGCTGAAGAGCTTCATCGCCCCAGCGAGCCTGGATCACCTCGAAGCCGCGGGCAGCACAGATCGCCGAGTTGAAATTGCGCAGACCCTCCTCTTTGGTGGCGACGAGGACGCACGGTGGGGAAGAGGCGCGGCGGGCGGGAGCCGGCTGGGGACGCCGCGTTCCGTGCGTTGTTTGGTTAATCCCTAGCACCATGATCGACAATATTGTATACCATCGAAGCCCGGCAAGAATAAGATCCTCGCTCTGACGGTCAAGGACGTTGGGTTGATTGTGGATGCCTACAATTTCGGGATCGGCCGCCGCTCGAAGGTGGCGGCATCTTCCAGTTTGGTGTTCAGTACGGCGGCGGTTTCAAGTATCCATTGACGCAACATTTTTTTCGTTCGCTCGATTTCCGCGAGACGCTCTCTCCCCAACCGAACTGGTGGGGGCCGTCTCTGGTGCATCGGGCTGGCATTCTCGGACCCGGGCTGATCACGATCACGCCGGGGCCACGAAGCGTACCCGGGCCGCTACGGCAGCCATTGTATTCGGCGGGAATCGGGGTCTCTTTCTGAAGGGCCCAACTGCATATCAGCAGCGTGGATTCCCTTCCGTTGACCTTCCTTTCCACCCGCTCTAGACTTTGCAGCGGAGAGGTCTTTGATGAAAAACTGCCTGATTGTCCTGGCACTTCTTTCTTTCTGCGCTTATCCGCTCGCGGCCGATGACGAAGGCCAGCATCATCATCACGAGGCGTTGACTGAGCAACAACTCGGTACCGTGCATTTCCCGGTGTCGTGCACGGCGGCCGCGCGGAAGCCGTTTGAGCGCGGGGTGGCGCTGCTGCATTCATTCTGGTACGAAGAAGCGCAAAAGGAATTCGAGGATATCGCCAAGGACGATCCGAAGTGCGCGATGGCACATTGGGGAATCGGAATGAGCCTCTGGCACCAGCTCTGGAACCAGCCCGACGCCAAGGTGCTGAAGCAGGGGCAGGGCGAAGTGAAGCGGGCGAAGGCGCTGCATCCGAAGACAGAGCGCGAGCAGGCATATATCTCGGCGCTGGGAGCCTTTTATTTCGGCAAGCCTGACCACGAAGCGCGTGCCAAGGCTTACGCAGCGGCGATGAAGAAGGTTTACGAGACTTACCCTGAGGATCATGAGGCGGCAGCGTTCTATGCGTTGTCGCTGCTTGGGTCAGAGTCGGATCACGACACTACGTTTGCGCAGCGCAAACAAGCGGCGGCGATTCTGGAAAAGCTGTTCGCGAGTGAGCCCGATCATCCGGGGATTGCGCATTATCTGATCCATGCTTATGACAAGCCGCAGTTGGCACAGCTTGGATTGCCGGCCGCGCAGCGGTACGCGCAGGTGGCACCGGCCGCGCCGCATGCCTTGCACATGCCGTCGCACATCTTTGCCCGCGTCGGGGCCTGGCAGGACGACATCAAGTCGAACATCGCCTCAGTGGATGCGACGCGTAAGACGGCCGCGATGCACATGGGCGGCGAAGGGCATCAATTCCATGCGTTGGATTTTTTGGTGTACGCGTATCTGCAGTGCGGGCGCGAGGCGGATGCGATGGCGATCATCGAGGATGTCAAGACGATGCCGCCGATGCCCGATATGTATGGGATGGGGTTCGATCCGCGGACTTTTGCGCTGAGTAAATTCCCGGCCACTTATTACATTGAGCTGCGGCAGTGGAAGGAGGCCGCCGCTTTGCAGCCGGTGGAGGGAGCGTCCGAGGGCAACCAGGCCTTGACGCATTGGGCGCGCGCCATTGGGGCGGCGCGCAGCGGGAATAAGGACGCCGCCAAAGAGGACTTGGCCGCTATGCAGAAAGAGGAGAGCAGCTTGAGCGGCAAGCGGCGAAAAGAGGCCGCGGAGTTTGTGGAGGACAGCCGCCACGAAGCGGAGGCCTGGGTGCTGCATGCCGAGGGCAAGAATGATGAAGCATTTGCCCTGCTGCGCAAGCTCGCCGATAAAGAGGACGCAGAGGGCGAGGAGCCGGTCGCCGTTCCAGCGCGCGAAATGCTGGCCGATATGTTAGTTGAGGCGAAGCGGCCAGCGGATGCACTGGCCGAGTACCAGACGGATCTGAAGTTCAATCCAAAGCGGTTTAACGGACTGTACGGGGCGGCGCAAGCGGCCGAGGCCGCCGGAAAATCCGACACTGCGACTCAGTACTATGCGGAACTCGTCCAGGAGTGCGCTGGTGGGAGCTCCGATCGTCCGGAGTTGACGCGGGCCAAGGGATTGGTCGCGACGAAGTAGGGGAGCATTTTTTCGCCACGGAGATACGTCAGATCATCAAGAGATGAGAAACGCGCGAACGAACGAGATGGTAAGGAACCGTTGAAGGGTGCTGTGAACCAGCAGACGCACATGCGAATGGTGCTTTTTTATGGAGCAGGCAATTACGTTCGCCTAAGAATTACTGCTGACTGGCGATCCAATCGCCATCCGACTCATTGAACCCAAATTATGGCGGACGAACGGCGCAAGCTTGTGCCATCGCTCCATTTCGCCTGTTGAGTAGCGCAAAGCCAGGCTTTGGCTTGCCCTTCACGCGCAAAGACGAAGACTCGTATCAAGAGTGCCCAAGGAGACCGAACCTTACTTCGCCTCTCCCACCTCCGCCCTACGCTTAAAGGACTTTCTGTGCACCGGTAGTCACAATTTTGAGGTTACCCAAGTTCCAGGAGCTTGGCTAACGGATCCAGACAGTTGCAGACGAAAAGCCCTTACTTCTCCCCCCTCCACCATTACCAAAGTGAAATGACAGCATTGTACTTCCGGGTCTACGCTGCCCTCCAGTGCTTGAGAAGTTGAACCTGAACCTCAGGCCCGCAAAAGTTACTCCCCCCAAACGGCAGTTCCCCCGATTTGCGTATGTCACTTCGAATCGAGGCTCGGAAGCACATGAAAAGTTGTCGTCTTGGGTTTGCGGTTGCTGCGATTCTGGTAGCTGCGGGGTTTTTGTCTTACGAACTGCGCGCTTTTCTCCCCTATCCGAACAACTACGTGACGAGGCTCCAGTATCTGGATGGCTGGATGAGCCGCGGATACTACGGGTTCAACTGCGCGGCGCTGCTTTCGAACGCGCACGGGGAGCGGTATCTCACCGAGCGCGAAATGTGGGCGGGGGCGCGCGGAAAGCTGGCGCTAGTGGCTGAGTATGTGGACCGTCATCACGTGGCGGAGTCGGAGATTGAACCGGGGGACATCGCCGTGTTTCAGGGACCAACGACCCGTCCTTACATCGGACGCGGGCTACACGTTGCCGCGTACCTGGGCAATGGTGTGTGGATCGACGCGGACGCGCGGCGCGGGTTTGTGAGCAAGTTTCGGCTGGCCGATCGGCCGGAGAGCGATCCGTGGTTCTTGGGAAAGGTGCGGATCATTCGGTGGAGTCACGAAGCCATCGGATCGTGGCACTTGACCGCGGTAGCAGACACGTTCTTCACCAGCAACTACGTGAATGATTATCGACTCACGGATGACTTCGCGAATCAGCGGATGCTAATCGCGCAGAACGTAGCCACTGCCCTACCATGAAGTAGCTGCGAGAGGATGTTATGGAAAGTGGAGGGCTCGCGGGCTCTTGCAATTCGGGTTGGCGTAGGATTTGAGGCAAAATGGACAACAACGGCGCAAGCATGTGCTAAGGCCTGGTAACGCCAGTTATTAGTCATCGCTGGGCAATTCGCAAAGAACTGTCCAGTTCGTTTGCCTAAGCAGCTCCGCGCTCGACCGATTTGAAAAGAGCTTTAGAATTGCGGCGGCAGGGCCTGTGAAGTATCTCTGCGAAGTCTCCAGTTGCCTCGCCGGAGCTTGGCGGTTAGCCTGTCGGACGAGCGAATCTTAATATGTTGAGCGCTGAGCGTTGAAGAGGAGGCGCTGCCATGAAGGTCTTGTGCATCGCGGTTCCGCTCATCTCATTCTCGTTTGTGATGCTCTCTTGCGGTAACAGTACGGGCAAGGGGGGAACGTCCATGACTTCGTCGAGAGCCTGCAAATGCTACGAGCAATATACTACGATAAGGACCCACTACCAGTAGCATAATCTGCTAATTATAGCCCCCCCTTATCACGCTTGCGCAATCGCGTGCCTGTTTGCTCGCGTTAGACTGCAGCCCATGGAGAAGCCAACCACCAAACTCATGGGCACAGAAAATAGTCGCCTTCGATGGAATCCAGTTCCCATCCGGGGGAGGCTCACAACGTATGTATGACGCCATTGTCGTGGGAGCGCGATGCGCGGGCTCGCCAACGGCAATGTTGCTTGCGCGCGCAGGATACAAGGTACTGTTGGTCGATCGCGCAACCTTATCCCAGCGAAATTCCCAACGGACACTTTGGAGCGCTGAATGCGCTTGGGGAATTTGGCGAGCGGGTACAGGCGGGGCGAAGGGAAGAGCGCTTGTATGGCACTGCCGATCTACCAAACTTCTATCGCAAAGGTTCGCCCCGGGTTGGGCGGTCGTGGGCCGTTTCTCTACCGATCGATTCTTTGCAATCGAAATAACAGTGTGCCCCAGGTGAGTTTGGCACGCATTTGCACGGGCGTGCGGTTCGTGTCGTCCGTGAACCACACCCAGATCTTGCCGCGACCTTTCAGTGTTCCTGCGGTCGCTTCCGAAGATACGCGAATGGTGTGGAATGTTCCGGCAGGAACCTTTACATCTTCTTTGCCTTCGACGTGGGCGGTGGCCTCGGCAGCTTTGCCACCGTCGCTCACAGGGAAAGTGTAAGACTCGCCCATGTGCAGCGGCAGTGACGCCAGATAGTAGAAGCCCGTAACTACGTCCGTGACACAGGGCGGTATGTCGTTCTCTACCTGCTTGCTTTCGCCCGTCTTCAGATTCTTCTCATTCAATACACTCTTTCGGCGTGCATAATCAAAACGCACCTGTGTGTCACGGCGATGCGGCCCTTCTTCGGTGTTTTTGGCGACCAGGCTGGAACAGAAAGTGGCGGGATCGAATCGCGCCTCGAAATGATCGTGCACACCATAGAGCAAGTTCGCTGCTCCGAGGGAATCAGCAATCGCAGTGACCTTTTGCTCGGTGCCTGCGGAGTCCATGCGCACGACGGCCGTGCCTGCGGTGAACAGGTGCCACTCCACGGAAAAAACGTACGCTTGGCCGTTCGGGAAACGATGATTGGCGGGCGGAGGAGTGATGTGCGCCATCGGCCCGATCGTCGGTACCGGAGACGCAGTCTGTCCGGTTTGGCCGGGGAGTGCGACGGACAATACGAGGACAAGGAGCAGGCAGAACTTCGCAGTCATGCCGGCGGGTTGGGTTCGCGAACCAATCAAACGCGATCTGAAATCCTGTGCAGCGGATCGCGCGAGCGGTGCGCGAGGGCCGTCAGATTGAACGCCAGTAAAGCTTGGCCACCAGGGCTGCCATCACGGCCGCAGTGCCCAGAACTGCATTGTACTCGCGATGCTGTGTGTAAAGAGCGGTTGAGAACGATCCGTGCGCATTGCCGTACGAGGTGAGACGCGGCAGTAGACGAGGCACGTTGCTGGCGTACTCATCAAACGCGGGGAAGGTCTTGCGAAGGTAATCCTCCTCGCCGCGGATAACAGGCAGATAAATTGCGAAAAACATGACCAGCATCAGGACCAGAATCCACGGGCTGCGCGCGGCGACGGCGAAGCCGACGGCCATAATCAGCGAACCCAGGTAGAGCGGGTTGCGAGTGTAAGCGTAAGGTCCCGATGTAGTGAGTTCTTCGTTTTTCTTGACGTGGCCGGAGGCGAGGGCGCGCAACAGAATGCCGGGAAAGGCGACCGCAGTACCCAGCCCGATCGAGCTCCACGAAGGGTGGGCGGGAACGATGTAGAGAATCGCCAGCACGAAACCGAGCGGCACGCGAATGCGGCGGGCGATCCGCGACCACTCAGCCACGGGCTTCTCCCAAAAGCTGGCGAGCTGCCTGGATCACTTCAGCGGGCATGATTTCGAGCAGGCCGGGATCGGATTCGTTTTTGTGAGAGAGAGAGACGCGACTGGCGGAGTTGCGGAGGACGATGCTGCGCGTCCCAAACGGACCGTTACGCGCGGGATCTGTCGGGCCGAAGAGCGCGACGACCGGGATCGCCAGGGCCGACGCCATGTGCATGGGGCCAGTATCTCCTCCAACAAATAACTTTGCCCGTCGCGCGAGAGAGATCAACTCCGAGATCGAAAACGAAAGCGCCACCGCGGTACCGGCGGATGCCGCTTCTGCCGTTCGCGCCAACGACTCCTCGCCGGGGCCATAGTTGAGAATCGCTCTTAGGCCATCCTGTGCGAGAGCTTGAGCAACTTCTCCGTAGCGCTGCGCAGGCCATTGTTTCGCGCCCCATCCGGCGCCCGGGTTGAGGATCGCGAAATCGTGAATGCCCAATTCATGCAGGCGCAGGTCGATGGCTGATTCGGCAATGGGGTCGCAAGGAAATTGAGCGAGTGGAATCGGTAGAGTCTCGCCGACAAGGGCTTCCACCAGCGCGCAACCCTGTTGCACTACGTGTTGTCCTCGCGTCAGCACATTGCGCGTATACCACATGCTGGCTGCGTTCTCGCGAGGCTGCATTGCGCCGTATACGGTCGGTGCCGCGGACCACCGCGCGAGGATCGCAGAACGCACTGCTCCCTGAAAATCGATCGCAACTTGATAGTTGACCGCGTGCAGATCGCTGAGACCGGCAGCAATTCGTTCCCAGGTTTGCGGGGAGAACAGCGAACGGCGCCAACGCCTGAGGCTAACGGGATGCAGATGATCGACCAGGGGACGTTGTGGGGACCGCTCCCCTGCACGCGGATAGGAGAGTGTGCAGAGCAACTCGGCCCACCGTTCTTCGACCAGCCAACCCAGGGTCGCGTGCGGGAACGCTTCACGCAACAGGGCCACGCCGGGCAGAGCGTGGATGACGTCCCCCATGGAACTCAGGCGAACAATCAGGATGCGTTCGGGGCAAGGATGCGGGGAGGCAGTCATGTCCGCCTTAGGGCCTCTTGAGCGCGGACTGAGCGCGCAGGAAGGCGGTCGCGGAGTGATCCTTGGGATCGCCGACAATGGCGACGCGCCCGCCAAATTCACGCACCAGATCGCCTTCGGGAACGCTTTGCTCCGTGTAGTCGGTGCCCTTGGCCTGCACGTCGGGATGAATCTCGCGGACGATGGCGCGCACGTCCGGCTCGGGAAAGATCACGACCGCGTCAACGTCCGCCATGGCCGAAAGAATTTCGGCACGTTCTTCTGCGGGCATGGCGGGCCGGCCTTCTCCCTTCAACGCGCGGACGGAATCGTCGGAGTTGATGGCGACGATGAGACGACCGCCCAGTTCTTTTGCGGCATGCAGGTAGCGAACGTGGCCAACGTGGAGCACGTCGAAGCAGCCGTTGGCGAGAGTTACACGTTCTC
>Ga0306926_10009815_pt1 | contig 10551 bp, 10 predicted proteins | sample flu12Cox44000178_FD_203759 | JGI IMG/M metagenome (GOLD analysis project Ga0306926, IMG submission 203759) | Lab enrichment of tropical soil microbial communities from Luquillo Experimental Forest, Puerto Rico - flux8day.12C.oxic.44.000.178 (v2)... | ecosystem: Environmental > Terrestrial >... | reverse complement strand
AGAGGGGCTACCGAATATCAACCTCCATCGACGGGGGCCTGACCGGACGCGGCGCCGACGCCATCATTCTCGATGATCCGATCAAACCGATCGACGCCTTGCGGGACCGCGTCCGCGAGCGGGTGAATAACGCGTTTGCGAATACCATCGTGTCCCGGCTTGATGACAAACAGAACGGCGCCATCATCATCGTCATGCAGCGCCTGCACGAGGATGATTTGGTCGGCCGCTTGCTGCGGGATCAGCCTGGGGAATGGACCGTCCTCAGCCTGCCGTCGATCGCCGAACAGGAGGAAACGATCCAGATCGGCGAAAACCGATACCATGTCCGGCGTGTCGGGGATGTGCTCCACGCCGCGCGTGAGCCCCTGCCCGTGCTTGAATCCTACCGGGCGCAGATGGGCTCAGACGTGTTTGCGGCCCAATATCAACAGTCCCCGATTCCGCTCGAAGGGGCGATGATCAAGCGGGAGTGGCCGAGACGCTTTGATCGGCTTCCGGACCACACGTCCGAGACGATGGTCATTCAGAGTTGGGACACGGCGACAAAGGACAGCGCGCAGTCAGATTATTCGGCATGCACAACGTGGCATTATACAGCTGGGCGCTATCATCTCGTCGACGTCGTTCGCGAACGAGTGGACTACCCAAGCCTCAAGACGCTGGCGGTCTCACATGCAAAACTCCACAACCCAAATGTCATCCTGATTGAAGATGCCGGCGTGGGCACCGCGTTGGCAAAGGAATTAAACGACGCGGGGCTGCCAACCGTCGCCGTCAAACCGGAAGGAGACAAGCGCACACGCATGTCGATCCAATCCGCCAAATTCCAAAGCGGGCAAGTGTTGCTTCCCGATGAGGCGTCCTGGCTCGATGATCTCGAAACAGAGCTCTTTAGCTTTCCCGGCGGTCGCTTTGACGACCAAGTGGACAGCATCAGCCAAGCCTTGGCCTATGAGATTCCCACCTATGGGTGGACAGACGACGCCCTTCGTGGACTTGAGCGGCTGACGGGTGGTCCGCTCTATGGCTTCTGGAGATAACGCCGGCAACGACGCCTCCGCGGACCCCTGATGGCAGCAACACCTTTTTTTGAGTCGACTTCCCCAAGTCAATCGTCAGCGGATCCAGTCCAACCGCTCGCGAACTGCAACGGTGTTAGACCCGCGACCGGTCCCTTCTCCGCTCCCGAAGCCTTACTCCAGCGCCCCCGCCATTCTCGTCGATGAACTCGACGCCGGCGTCCTCGAGCGTCCCCCGCACTACGATGAGGGTCGCCCGCCGTGGTTGAATTGAACCGGCCTCGAGCTGACGAACAGTCACGATCCCGACCTCAGCGGCGCGGGCGAGATCCTGCTGACTCCAATCCAGAAGTCCGCGGGCGGCCCTGCATTGCTCGGGCGTGATCATCAACGTTCTCCAGAACTGTTTTTTTAGTTGCTTCTATCGAAAAACGATTGACTTATCGTTAATGCGTCTATTAAGATCACTTCTGTCTAAAAACATCACTTCCGGGATTCGTTATGAGCTCGACAATACGTGCCTGTCACAGCCGCCGCTCCTTTATCGGCGGCTCGGATGCCCGGATCATCATGGGGGACGACGAGGCGGCGCTGCTGCGGCTGTGGAAGGAAAAACGCGGTGGCGTCGAGCCCGAGGATTTGTCGGGCGACCTCCTGGTCCAGCTCGGCACCGTAACCGAGCACCTCAACCGGTGCTGGTACGAGAAGAACACCGGGCAGATTGTTACCCAGGTGCAGCAGCAGGTTTTTCATGCGGTTCATCGCTGGATGGCGGCGACCCTGGACGGCCGGGTCGAGGCGACCGGCGCCGTGTTCGAGGCCAAATTCATGCTGCCCTGGAATTTCTCCGAAGAAGGGGCCGCAGAAAAGCACATGGCCCAACTCCAGCACAACATGTGGGTGACGGCCTCGCGCACGGCGGTGCTGTCCATCATCACCGGTGGCGGTAAATGGGTGGAAATGACCATTTTCGCCGACCCGCTCTATCAGCACCTGTTGCTGACCGCGGAAAAGAAATTTTGGCGCTGCGTCGAGAGCGGCGAGCCCCCTCACCTCTTTGGCATCGAGCCGCCGCGGCCGCGGGTTGATGCCGTTCGGGTCATGGACATGAGCGGATCGAACTCCTGGGCGGAGTTTGCCGGCATCTTCTGCCGGACCCGAGCCGCCTATCTCGAGCACGACAGCGTGAAAGCGGAATTGAAGAAACTGGTGCCGGAAGACGCGAAAGAGGCGGTCGGACATGGCGTGCGCGCCAGGCGTTCGAAATCCGGAGCGATCAGCTTTGACCTGGTGGGCGCCGAATGAGCGCCTCGCCATGGGCCGCCAAGGAGATTGGAGATATTTTGGATGCAGCGCTCAAGCGAGACCATCGGCAAGATCGCCGGAGCCCTGGCGAAAGCCCAAGCAGAACTTGAAAATCCGGAAAAGTCGCTAACCGCAACGATACCCTCGGTTTTTCCACGGGAGGAGAGCCGGACCTTTCGCTATGCCTCGCTCGCCAGCGGGCTTGAGATCGTCCGCAAGTGTCTCAGCCGGCATGAGATCGCGACGGTGCAGGCCACGGCCATTGACCGCGACAGCGGCCTGATCAAACTGACAACCACCCTGGTCCACGGCTCCGGCGAGTGGATGGCCTCGGAGTGGCCGGTCTGCCCGGTCAGCGAAACGTTGGCTCCGCATCGGATGGGCGCGGCGCTGACCTACGCCCGGCGTTACGCCCTGTTCACGCTGGTCGGAATTGCCGGAGAGGATGACCTTGATGCGCCCGACCTTGAAGCAGCTGCCGTTCATTCACAAAACTCCAGGCATAAGGGGCGACCGGACGAGAAGGTTGGCGGACCGACAGATGGCGAAGCGCCTGCAAAAACGGATAGATCCCGCCAATCTGAACGAAAGAAGACCACCGCGCTACCCGAGGAGGCCTCAGCGCGGCTGCGGGATCGCCTGATTGCGGAGATCGAAACGATCCGGCGCGAAGAAGACCTGGAAGCATGGACGCTGCAAACTTGGGCGAAAGTGAACACGCTGGCTCTGCCGGATGGCGAGCGAGTTCGGCAGGCCTTCGCTAGGCGACTTGCTGAGTTGCGAGGGGTAGAGGATCCAACCTCCCTGCCCATTGAACCGCAAGGCGACGAAGTTCACCAAAAGCTGCCAATCAAAAAAAGCGTCCTTTCTCTGCCGGAGCCACGTCGGCAGCGTGACCGCGACCACCTGCGGTTCGTGGCCAAGCAGCCGTGCCTCGTCTGTGGACGGCAACCCAGCGACCCGCACCATTTGCGTTTTGCGCAAGGCCGCGGGCTCGGACAAAAGGTCAGCGATGAGTTCACGGTGCCCCTCTGCCGCGCCCATCACCGCGAACTGCACCGAGCTGGTAAGGAGGTGGAGTGGTGGTCAAGAATTGGCATCGAGCCGCTGCAGCCGGCGCGAACTCTGTGGTGCCTAACGCACCCCCAGTAACGCACCTTGAACAGGCTTTAACGGCCGCGTTCCGCCGTCAATTTACGAAACCCCAAGGGTGGCGCGGTTCGAACACCTCTGTCGTGTAGCATACATGCAACAGAACGACGGAAAGTGCTGCGACCCCGCACGATTTGGCTCGATGAACTGGATTCGGTCTGCAAATCGGATCAGACATTGTTTTGGCCGCGGTGTGGCCTTTGGGGGGCAGCAATGCGAACGTTGATGCTTATTGCGGTTTCGTTCCTGGCACTTGGCCCCAGCGCCAAAGCTCATGCGGCGGACATGGCGGTCAAGGCTCCCCAACCTCCCCCGGTGCTTTGGAGTTGGACAGGCGCTTACATTGGCGGGCAAATCGGAGGCTCGTCGGGGACCACGAATTTCAACGATCCATTTGGTACTTCAATCTTCGGGGATCACGTCCGCACACCGGGATTCTTCGTCGGCGGCCAGATCGGCTACAATTGGCAGGTGCCGGGCTCGCCTTGGGTGTTCGGAGTGGAAGCCGACATCAGCGGGATGGACTCAGATGGCACGGTAACCTGCTTCGCCGCGTCAACGTTTACGCTCAACGACACTTGTCGCGTACGTCCGCAGGTGCAGGGCACTGCGACGGCCCGCGTGGGATACGCCTTTGGGCCCGCAGGACACACCTTGGCTTATGTCAAGGGCGGCCTGGCTTGGGTCAATGACCGCGTCGATATGGCGATGAATGGGGTGGTACTGTCGGAGCCGGTATCGAGCAGGCACTGACGCCCGCTTGGTCGCTGAAGGTCGAGTACGATTACCTCGGCCTAAGCAGGGGCAATATCACCAATCTCGGCAGCCCCTTGATCGACCCCATAACCTTCGGCCTGGTTGCGTTTGCCCCGCCTGGCACCTCCGGCGTGACGCAAAACCTGCACGAGATGAAAATCGGCGTGAACTATAAGATCGGGGCTGATCCCTCAGCGAGTTGGGCCGTGGGAGCTCCGGTTTATCCGGTGAAGGCCGAGGCGCCACCGCCGCCAGTATGGCTGCCGGGCTGGGAGGGCGAGGCCGGTGGTCGCTACTTCGGAGGCTGGGGTCAGTTCCACAAGGACATTGGACAATTGGTCGGGTCAGGCATCCCGAGCATTTCGAGTGTTTCGCGACTGACCTACGACGGCATGCAGACCAATGCCGGCGAGTTCTTTGGTCGCGTCGATTCGCCGTGGAACCTGTTCCTCAAGGGTTTCGTCGGCGGTGGCCAAATCAGGAACGGGCATATGAACGACGAGGACTTTGGAATCCCGTTCGTTATCCCTGGCCCACTCTTGATCGACCTTCCCTATTCGAACACCTTGGCCTCCCCCGTGACCGGCAACACGACATATGGCGCGGTGGACGGCGGTTTCGATGTCAAGCGCGGACCCGGCTACAAGATCGGCCTGTTTGCGGGCTACTTCTGGTTCGACGAGAAAATGAACGCGTTCGGCTGTACCGTGGTATCTGGATTCAACTGCATCCCGCCGGTTCCGGCCACGGGTAGTGCAAACATCACCGAGAACGACAGATGGCAGGCGGTCCGCCTTGGCGTCGCCGGTGAGACCATGCTGTTCGACCGGCTAAAGCTGAGTGGCGAAGTCGCCTATCTGCCGTGGGTGAAGTTGAATGGTGTCGACCAGCACTTCTTCGGCAACAGCGGCATTTTGGCGAGCGACAATCCCGAATCCGGGAATGGCCGTGGCGTACAGCTCGAGGCGTTTCTCTCGTACTACATAACCCCACATTTCAGCGTTGGTGTCGGTGGGCGGTATTGGGGCCTCTGGACGTCGAACAACGGGCAGGTCACTCGCGACTTCGACGCCACCGGCGGCCCCACGGGAGGATTGCAATACTTCAAGGGAGTCGTCGAGCAGGCCGGTGTTCTCGTGCAGGCGAGCTACAAGTTCGGCTCCCCTGGTGCTGTCGTCGCGAGATACTGATCGCCGGCGAGGCAAGGTATAGCCTCGGGATTTGCGGATTGCGGGGCCTTGCTCGTGGTTAGCGGGCACCAAACCGCAGGCTCGGCGCGAGCGGCATTGGTACTCCATTTCGGAACCACTGGCCGTCCCTGCACGAATCAGAGATCGGGGGAGTCGTACACACGAGCATCGGACAAACCCCGTTTGGGAGGCAGCGGCAATTCGAGACTATCCGCTTGAAGCCATTTGGAACCGCGATTCCGTCTGCAGTTACACAGCCTCCGCCTTGTTGCATGGCTCGGTTGCCCGCGGCCAGGCGGAGCGCTGAATCCGATCTGAGGGTTGACCGCTGCGGCGGCGCGGGTTGAGGATCCAACCAACCGCGCCCATTCATCTCCGTGCCGGCAGAGGCCAGCCCAGGAATGATCGCCACGGCGATCATACATCCGAGTTTGCAGGCTGTGCTTCGGGCCATCATTGGGGAATCCTAGCAAGTCCCAGACGGCCGAGCAGCAGATCCAGCGCTGCATGGGCATCGGCAACAATTGCCGGGCAAATTCTAAGTCAGACGCACCCTGCTCCGCTTATCGCCCTCGACCCTCGACTTGCCATTGGCGGCGCATAGCGTTCCCCTCGATGGGGTCGGCCTAGTCTCGTTTGGTCCTACTGCCAGATGCCGCCTTCCGCGAGACGGTAACACCGATCGCGCCGTTTTCCTCGCGAGCCAGACAGGACCATCGCTCTGCCATCGAAAGCCAGAGGTCGCGATACTGCTCATCCGTCAACGCATGTATCCTGCAGAGTGCCTCCTGGGCACGACAGTCAAGCAAGTTGGTCATTCCTCACCCCTGTGAAGGACCAATTCACGCACCAAACACTACTTCCTTTTGCGCTGATTCGCATTTTTGCTTCTTGCACGTGCATCGACTATCCAAGGGCAACGAGAGGGGTGGGTGAAGGATGCGGCATGGCCGACTTTGGTGGCGTTGACGGTGCCAGGGTGCTGGCGGACCTTAATGCACTGCGGAAAATCGGAGCCTACAGGAGCGGCGTTCACAAACCGACATTTTCCGAGCCGCATATGCGCTCGCTGTGGTGGCTGGTCGAGCAGCTCCAAAGCGCAGGGTTGACCGCGGAAATCGATGGTATCGGCAACGTGCTGGGCGTCACCGCAAAATCCGGACCGAAGCTCCTGGCAGGCTCCCATCTCGAGAGCCAGAACTTTGCCGGCTGGCTCGACGGCCCGCTTGGCGTGGTTTATGCGCTCGAAGCGGCACGGATCATCAATTCCGACCCAACGACCCACGCGGCTGTCGAAGTCGCCGCCTGGTGCGATGAGGAAGGCCATTTCGGTCATTTTCTCGGCAGTCGATCCTATATCGGCGCGGTGAGCGAGGCCGATATCGATGCCGCGCGCGACCGCAACAGCAATCGCTCGATGCGAGAAGCCATCGAGAGCGCAGGCCTCGCCGGCCGGCCGCGCCGCCACGCCGAGCGCGGACGGCACATCGGCTATCTCGAAGCGCATATCGAGCAAGGCGCCACGCTTGAAGGCGGCGATCTCAAGATCGGCGTCGTCACCTCGATCGTCGGCATCTGGCAATACCGGATCGCTTTTACCGGCGAGCAAAATCACGCCGGTACCACGAACATGGCCATTCGCAGGGATGCCGGCCTGGCCCTGGCGCGTTTCTGCGTCGCGATCGACGATTCGTTCCCTGGACTATGTGGTCCGCGCACCGTCTGGACCACCGGCAGCATCACACTTGATCCCGGCGCGCCCAGCATTATTCCGGGACGCGCCGAAATGCTGTTTCAGATCCGCGACGACGATCCAGCCGTGATCCTCCGCCTCGAAGAGCGCTTGCGGAACATCGCGGCAGAGGTCACCGCGCAGGGCCGCGTCGAGGTTGCGGTGGAACGCATTCGCACGGGCATGCCGGCCATGATGGATGTCAAATTCCAGGAAGCCATCGAGGCGGCGGGCAAGGCCCTCGCCGGCGGCAGGTCGCTGCGCATGCCCAGCGGCGCCGGTCACGACGCCCAGATTCTGGCCGCCATCATGCCGGCCGGCATGATGTTCGTACCCTCGATCGGCGGCATCAGCCATCATTGGAGCGAAAACTCCGCTGACGAAGACATCGTCCTGGGCGCGCGGGTTTTCGTTGAGGCGTGCCGGCGGCTGCTCGCGAGTATCTAGTGGAACCACCTGAACGCCGTGACCACCGTCAATTTCCACTTGGGATGCAAGATGCTCTTAAGCTATTCTTGCGCGAGCGAGGGAGTAGACGATGCGCATTCTTGTTGCCGCAATAGTAGTGATGATTTTGGCCGGCGCGGCTGTGGCGCAGGACCACGTGCAGCGATACGGCGAGCCCGACCACGAAAAGACCGCTGTGGAAAAGAATGCGGAGAAGGACGCCAACAAGGCTTACAGGAAGTCTCTCGACAACATTCCCGACAAGGGTCCCACCGATCCCTGGGGGACTGTGCGGTCGACCGACGCCCCAAAGCCAACAGCGACAACGACAAAATCCAAGAAGACCAAGACCGGAAGCGCCGACGGCAAGTAATCGGCAGCCGGAAGAGAGTGGACGTGGAGGCGTGATGGCCTTGTGGGCCGGTGTGGCGAAAAATCATCAAGCCCGTGATAGCCAATTTGAAAAAGTCCCCTATTTGCCATCCACATGAACCTGCTTGAGAGCCTTCCTACCGTGATGGGAACGGCGGCCATTGCGCCCGCCTTGTTCATGCTCTGGCTGGTGGTAGCGGCGGGCGAACGCCCCGGGCCGCCCCTGAAGGTCTGGACTGCTTTTGCACTTGGCGCCGCGAGTATCTCGCTCTTGGGCCTGCTGCGCGCACCGTTTGCTCACATTCTACTTGTCTCCGACAATCCTTGGCTCGCCCAGGCCATCCATGCGCTGTTCGGCGTCGCGCTGCCGGAAGAAACCGTCAAGATTCTGGTGATTGCCGCGGTGTCGGCGCGTCGCCGCCCGTTCGGCGATCCACTGGATACCGTGGTCTATGGCGCGGCTGCGGGCCTCGGTTTTGCCGCCTACGAAAACCTCGCCTATCTCGAACAGCACACCGACATGTGGCAATCGCTGGCAGCGTTGCGCAGTGTGCTCACCGTACCCTTTCACGGCGCGCTCGGCGTTATCGCCGGTGCCTATCTCGCGATCGCGCGAAGCGGCACTGCGCTTGGCGCCCACCGGTATCACCGCGATTGGGCGCGTATCTCGAGCTGGACACTGCTCTTTGCAGGCCCCATCGCGCTGCACGCGGCGTTCGATTTTCCACTGTTGATGCTGCAGCACGACGCGGACCTCGATTCCTCGGTTCGCCTCTGGCTCGGAGCCAGCAGTATTTTGATCGGCGCCTCGTCGATTGCTTTCGCGGTCCGCCTAGTGCAACGCGTCGCCCGCCATCACGCGCCACGAACGGAGCTCGACAGGGAGAGGTTGAGCCAATTGCGACGGATGTGGGCATTGCTGGTGGCTGGCGGCGGCGCCGGATTCGTCGGTCTGGCCTTCGTGCTGACGTCGGTCCACCACTGGTTACTAAACCCGGATCGCAACATCGCGATGGTGCTGGTTCCGATTGGTCTTGCAGCGATCCTGTTGGGCTGCGCACTGCTGGTTGTCACCACCGCCGTCTATATTCTCGGCCGCAACCGCATGCGCACCTCGGCTCAAGGCTTTTCGACCGGGGGCGGCTAAATAAGTACCCACTTCTCAGAGCGTGTCCTAAGATGAGTTCACGATATCCGGGCCGTCATCCGTTACAGCCGACCATCGGGAGATTTCGATGAGCATTCCGCAGGACGCCAGCAAGGAAATAGAAGAGTTACGGTCGAAAATGCGAGCCGCCGTGAAGGAGCATTGGAAGGCATTCCTGATCGAGGGCATCCTGCTTGTCATCCTGGGTCTTGCCGCGATGATCGTTCCGCCGCTGGCCAGCCTTGCAGTCACGATCTTTCTCGGCTGGATGTTCCTGATCAGCGGCATCGGCGGGTTAGTCGTCACCTACTGGGCACGGCATATGCCGGGCTTCTGGTGGTCGCTGATCTCGGCGGCGCTCGCGGTACTTGCCGGCGGAATACTGCTGGCACGCCCGGTCCAGGGAGTTCTCACCCTGACCATCGTGGTAAGTGCCTATTTCCTGGCCGAGGGCGTCACCACCATCATGTATGCGCTGGAACATCGCCGCGAATTGTCGGGTCGCTGGTCCTGGCTTCTGATCGCTGGACTATTGGACATCGCGGTCGCCTTTCTGATCATTTCGGGCCTGCCAGGCTCGGCGGAATGGGCGATCGGGCTTCTGGTCGGCATCAATCTGTTGTTCGGCGGCGCGACGCTGATCGGCATGGCGCTTGCCGCGCGCCACACAACCTGACCGTCCAGGACTTGATCGGTCGACGACAGCTATTTTCAGTACCAGCAATTTCATGATGACAAGCGCTGGTCCGTGCGCTATGAGAGCCGCCATGATCATCAGCGCCACCAGCTATTTTTGGTATTTTGGCAACGACAGCTCGCTGGCGGTGGGAGGATCGCGCTCAATCTGAGAGAATTGCAGCAAGAGTCCAAACAGCCGCCAGACCTGGCGGCTTTTTTATTGGCCGGCAGGTCCCGAAAAACAGGAGCCCGCCGTGTTGAGTACGACAGACGATCTTCGTATCCGCCAAATCAGGGAACTAAGTACGCCGGACGACGTGATGCGCGAAATTCCGCGTACGCTCACGGCGACACGCGTCGTAATGGCTGCTCGCAACGCCATCCACGCGATTCTGAACGGGACCGACGACCGCCTTCTGGTCATTGTCGGCCCCTGTTCGGTTCACGATCCCGCCGCCGCGGTCGACTATGCCGCCTGCCTGGCCGCCGAGCGCGAGCGATTGGCCGACAGGCTTGAAATCGTGATGCGGGTCTATTTCGAGAAGCCACGGACAACCGTCGGCTGGAAAGGCCTCATCAACGATCCCGATCTCGACGGCAGCTTCGACATCAACAAGGGCCTGCGGCTCGCGCGCAATGTGCTGTCCGCCGTCAACAATCTTGCTCTGCCGGCGGGTACCGAATTTCTCGACGTGACCACGCCGCAATACATTGCCGATCTGGTGGCGTGGGCGGCGATTGGCGCGCGGA
>Ga0306926_10009812_pt1 | contig 10552 bp, 7 predicted proteins | sample flu12Cox44000178_FD_203759 | JGI IMG/M metagenome (GOLD analysis project Ga0306926, IMG submission 203759) | Lab enrichment of tropical soil microbial communities from Luquillo Experimental Forest, Puerto Rico - flux8day.12C.oxic.44.000.178 (v2)... | ecosystem: Environmental > Terrestrial > Soil... | reverse complement strand
CATCAGGATGAGCATCGCTACAGCAATGGCGTAGCGAGTCGCGGCACTGCGGCACAGCGCCATGAGGACGTAAGCGAGAGCCGCAAGTGCCGCTCCCTGCCAAAGGAAATGCAGAAGGGCGAGCGCAAGCAGGCGCAACGTAGCCGGTGACAGCCAGTCCGCAAAGTGGGTCATCGCAGTTTCCTCTCGTAATCGTTCAGCAGGCGGCGCAATTCATCTACTTCCTCTTTGGAAGCCTTGCGGTCGGCGAGGGCATGCATCATCAATTGGCTCGCCGAGCCATCAAATACCCGCTGGAGCACGTCGAGTGCAAGCTGTCGCTTGGTTTTTTCGGCGGGCTGGACCGCTTCATAGACGTGCGCGCGCTGTTCCTCATTCCGGCGCAGCGTGCCCTTAGCGGTCATAATCTGCATGAGCTTTAAGACGCTGGTGTAGCCAATTGGTCTTTTGTCGCTGAGCGCCTGGTGCACTTCGCGAACGGTAGAAGGGCCACGTTCCCAGAGAACGTGGAGGATTTGGAGTTCGGAAGCGGTCGGTTTGGGAGAATGAGTAAGCATGGGGGGAGGCTACTACGAAGATATTCGTAGTGTCAACGAAAATCTTCGTAGTTTCCAGGCAGCCGCCCGGCGGCTTGAATCTCAGCAGCGTGAACACGCCTTTGAGAGGCTCGCCTTGCCCGCCGTCGTCAAGCCGGTTTAGGGCGCAACGATGTCTTTCAGTTGGGGCTTCACGTGCACCGCCTGCAGGCTGGCCGCATCCCAGCCGCCACCGAGCGCCTTTACAAGAAGAACGCTGGTAACCAGGCGCTGTCCCTGAATGATGGCTGCCTCCTGTTCGTTCGAAAGCAGGGTCTGTTGAGCGCTCACGACGTCGAGATAGTTGACGAGTCCCCCAACATAACGGGATGTGGCAATGTCCAACTGCCGATGCGATGAATCGACGGCTTCGGCCTGCGACTGGCGTGCGGCTTCGAGAACCTCTAATCCGGTAATATTGTCTTGCACTTCGCGAAAGGCATTGAGCACGGTTGACCGATAGCTCGCGACCGACGCCTCGTAGCCGGCTTGCGAGAATTGCACCTGCGCACGACGCGCTCCGCCGGTGAAGATTTCCTGTGTGACGTTGGCGCCGATGGCCCAGAAGCCGCTCTCCGCATTCAAAAGCTGAGAAAGATTCGCCGAGTTCCACCCCCCCTGGCCGTAGAGCACCAGGGAAGGATAGTAGGCGGCCTTGGCGACACCGATCTGGGCGTTGCTCACCGCCATCTGCCGCTCGGATTCCGCGATATCGGGGCGCCGCTCGAGGAGATCGCTGGGAAGGGATGTTTCGATATTCGGAGGTTCAGCCGCAAGTTCCCGTTCGGCGACTTGAAAGCCAGGCGCAGGTTTGCCGACAAGCACCGCGATCGCATCTTCAAATTGTTTGCGCTGCTGATGGAGCAGCGTGGCCTGCGTGCGCGTTGTGTTCAGCAGCGTTTCTTCCTGCGCCACGTCCAGGCCCGAAGCGACCCCGCCCTTGTGGCGTGAATTCACCAGATCCAGGCCTTTTTGCAAGGTTTGCACGGTGCGGTTGAGTATGCCAATTTCCGAGTCAAGCTGATGCAACGTGAAATAATCGGCGGCAAGCTCTGCCGTCAACACCAGACGAACGTTTTCGAGATCGGCTGCATTTGCCTGGTAAGAAGCTTGCGCCGCTTCGATGGTCCGCCGCCGCTTGCCCCAAAGGTCCACCTCGTAGCTCACGTTGAAGGGAATCGAGTAGTTACCCTGAGTGACAGGGCCGCTCAAAGGAACACTCGAGCCGGTTGACCGGGTTCCCGAAAAGCGCTCCCGGGCGGCGGTGGGATCGACGGAGAGAGTCGGAAAAAGTGTCGCGTTCTGGACCGCAGCAGACGCGCGCGCCTGATCGAGATGCGCGAATGCTACCTTTAGATCCTGGTTTGCGGCGAGCAGATCGGTTTCGAGCGAATTCAATTCATCATCGTGAAAGACCGTCCACCAAGACGTTTTGGGGAGGGAATCTTTGGGTTGCGCTTCGCGCCAGGGCTGAGCCACTTCCCACGTGCCGGGCACGGGCGCCGTTGCCCGCTTGTAATTCGGGCCAACCGTGCATCCGCCGAGGGCTAGAAAGGCGCAAGCGATGGCATTTGCGAAGAGGCGCTTCCGTGCGCTTGGGCCAGCCACCATCAGGGCTTTTTCTCCCCGGAGCTGGCAGGCGAATTGGCAGGTTTGCCCGTGGGCGCCGATCCGGCCGGAGGCTGAGTAGCGGGATTACTGACTTGCTTCACGTGGACCTCCTGCCGGTCTTCGAGGGAGTCGGGAGGATTGAGGACGATCCAGTCATCGGCCTTGAGGCCGCTCAGAACCTCCAGTGTGTTGCCGTAATCGCGGCCGATCACAATCGGCTGGAGATGTGTGCGGTGATTCGCGTCAATCAAAACCGCGCGCAAGCCCTCCGAGCGAAACAGGAGCGCGTTGACCGGAACCTGCATGCGCTGGCCGCTAACTTTCACCAGCAGGTGGACCTGGGCAAAACCTCCTGGCAAGAGTTCCCCGGATTTGTTAGGCACATCGACTTCCGTGAGCAACGTACGCGTTGAAAGATCAATCGCTTCCGCGCTGCGCACCACCTTGCCGTCGAATTTTCGGCCCGGGTACTGCGTGAGCTCGAGATAGGCCCCAAGACCGGCATGGATCGAAGAGGCATACATCTCGGGAACATTTACGTAGACGCGAATGGGGTCGGTTTGTGCGAGGAAGAAGAGCTGCTGGGAGGTTCCGCCATTACCGGCGTTGATCAACGTTCCGATGTCGACGTTGCGCCGGGTAATTACGCCGCTGAACGGAGCGTAGACATGTTTGAAGGATTCCAGCTCTTCAAGCCGCCGAACGTTCGCCTGGAAGGATTCCACGATCGCCCGCTTCGCTTCCAGATCGCCGTTGGCGTTATCGACTTCTTGTTTGGAGACACCGTCGCTTTTCAGCAACTCGGAATAGCGTGAGGCGGTGATTTGCGAGAGATTGGCATTGGCTTGTGCGGTGTTCAGGTCGGCACGGGCTTGCGAGAGCTGCTGGTCGACTTCGGGAGTATCAATGTCGGCCAGGAGCTCGCCCTTGTTCACGCGGCTGCCAATGTCGTGGTACCACTTTTTGAGATAGCCATTGGTGCGGGCATAAATCGGCGATTCAACGTAGGCCTGCAGTGTTCCGGGGAGTACGAGATTTTCGTCGCCCGGTTCCGGCGCGGGGTGAATCACGGCAACCGTAGGAACAGCGAGTGCCGCCGTGTTGCTGGCGAGCGCCTGGTACTCGGAACGGCGCTGGAACATTAGAAACGCGCCGGCGACAACAAGGCCAACCACGATGATCAGGAAGACCAGGAAGAGCGGGCTATTCGGATGTGAAGGTCCACCGGGGTCGTGAAACGGTTGAGTTGGTTCATCAGTCATAATCTGTTGCTCCCCGTAGACGGAGTCTGCCCACGTTACAGCGTCTGGGCACCGCGGTACGTGGCCTGGTAGCGCTTGCGTTCCAGCCGCCCGTGAATAATCGAGAATACGCAGGGCACAAAAAACAGCGTGGCGATCGTGGCAAAAAATAGACCGCCAATCACGGCGCGTCCGAGCGGCGCATTCTGTTCGCCGCCCTCTCCGAGGCCGGTTGCCATCGGCACCATACCGATGATCATGGCCAGCGCGGTCATGACCACTGGGCGGATTCTGACAAAGCCCGCCTCCAATGCAGCGTCGAGTGCGCTTTTGCCTTCATTCATCTGTTCGCGCGCGAAAGACACCATCAAAATGCTGTTGGCCGTGGCCACACCCATACACATAATAGCGCCGGTGAGGGAGGGAACGCTCAACGTTGTGTGGGTGAACAGAAGCATCCAGCAGATGCCTGCGAGCGCGCCGGGCAGCGCGGTGATGATGATAAAGGGGTCGAGCCAGGACTGGAAATTCACAACAATGAGGAGATAGGCAAGAACGATCGCTCCTATCAGCCCAATGCCCAGACCTACGAAGGAAGTAGACATCGTCTGAACCTGACCGCGAATAAAGATGCGGCTGCCTCGGGGCAATTCTTTTTCGACGTCGTGGACGAGTTGCGCAACCCGCGTAGAAACGGAACCGAGATCGCGGCCGGAGACCGAAGCGTAGACATTAATCATGGGTTGCACATCGTAATGCGCAATCGAAGCCGGGCGGGCAACTGTGGAAGTGGTGACGAGGTTTCCGAGAATTTGCGGCTGAGCCCCTTGAGTGCTGGCAGTCACCGGCGTATTTTGCAAGGCCTGGAAATTGTCAACGCGGTACTGAGGAGTCTGGACCGCAACCTGGTAGCTCACGCCGTTCCGGGGATCCAGCCAGAAATTCGGCGAAGTCTGGAAACTCGACGAGAGGGAGACAAGGACGTTTTGCGCTACGTCGCGGGCCTGCATTCCTACGTATTGCGCGCGCGTCCGGTCGATGTCCATAAAAAGCGTCGGAGCGTCAAAAGACTGCTGGACGTGAACGTCCACGGCACCTGGGATATGCCGAATTTCGTTCGCAAGCTTAAGACCGATCGCATAATCGGCCTGTTGATTCGTGCCTCTAATCTGAATGTCGATGGGGGCAGGCGTACCAAAATTTAGGATTTGCGTGACGATATCGGCGGGCTGGAAAAAGAACTGGACGCCGGGAAATTCCGCCGGGAGCCGCCTTCGCAGTTCATTGATGTAGGAGTATGTCGACCCTTGGCGGTCGGGTTTAAGCTGTACAAGGATCTCGCCGTCAGCCGTGCCGATCGTCCCGGCGTTGCTGTAAGTCAAGTTGATCCCGGAATAGGGAAGGCCAATATTGTCGAGCACCGTCAACAGATCCCGTTCCGGAATCGCCTGGCGAATTACACCGTTGATCTGGTCCGCCAGGCGTGCGGACTCCTCGATGCGCAGACCGGTGCGCGCGCGCATGTGCAGTCGGATCTGGCCCGCATCCACACTAGGGAAAAAATCGCGGCCGAGGACGAAGCCAAGTCCGGCCGATAGAATGCAGAAGGTCAGAAAACACGCCGCGAAGAGTCTTGGGCGTCCGAGGGCCGTCGTGAGCGCGTGCCGGTAACCTTCGCGGAAGCGCTCGAAAGCTTGCTCGAACCCCTGCTGGTAGCGCCGGAAGAACCCCATCTTCTGGCCCTTGTGTTCGTCCGCGCGATATTCGTCTTCGGCGCTCAGAAGATACATCGCCAGCGTCGGCACAATCGTACGCGACCACATGTACGACGCCAGCATGGCGAAAATAACGGCTTCGGCCAATGGCACGAAGAGGTATTTCGCGACCCCGGAAAGAAAAAACATCGGAATGAACACGATGCAGATGCACAGCGTTGAAACAAAGGCAGGCACAGCAATCTGCTGGGCCCCATCAAGAATCGCCTGAACCGTTTCCTTGCCCAGCGCCAAATTGCGGTTGATGTTTTCGATTTCGACCGTGGCGTCGTCGACGAGGATGCCGACGGCAAGCGCGAGCCCGCCCAAGGTCATGATATTGATGGTCTCGCCGAGCGCGCTCAGGCAGATGATGCTGACGAGAATCGAAAGAGGGATCGAAATGGCGATGATCAGCGTGCTCTTCCAGTTTCCCAGAAACAGCAGAATCATGGTCGCCGTCAGAGCCGCGGCGATGAGCGCTTCCCGCAGCACGCCCTGAATCGCGGCACGCACGAAAAGAGATTGGTCAAAGAAGGTAGTCAGATTCAGACCCTCGGGAAGAGACGGCTTATAGTCGTTCAGGGTTTGTTTCACGCGGTCGACGATCGACAGCGTTGAAGCGCTGCCGGTCTTGTAGACACTCATCAAAACGCCGCGCTGTCCGTTCGCGAGCACAACGTTGGTCTGCGGGGCGAAGCCGTCCCGAATGTGAGCCACGTCGCGCATATAAACCGTGGAGCCGTTGACCGTCTTGACTGGTAAATCGTTTAATTCGGCGATCACGCGAGGGCTGCCGTTTAACTCAACGTTGTACTCGAGCGCACCCATCTTGGCGGTGCCCGTGGGCAAGATCAGATTCTGAGCGTTGACCGCATTTACGATGTCGACCGGAGAAAGTCCCCTAGCCTGCAGAGCGGTGGAATCAATATCGACGGAGACCAGTCGCTGCTTCCCGCCGTAAGGGAACGGCATCGAAGCGCCCTGCACCGTAGCTAGTTGCGTGCGGATGAAATTGTTGCCGTAGTCGAATAACTGCTGTTCGCTGAGGCGGTCGCTCGTGAGGCCAATCTGAAGCACCGGTACCGTGGAGGCTGAATAAATGATGACCAGCGGCGGGGTGGTTCCCGGTGGCAGACTGCGCAGGAAGGTCTGCGAAATGGCGGTAACCTGCGCCATGGCGGTCTGGATGTTCACGCCCGGGTGGAAAAAGATCTTCACGATCGCAATTCCGTTGAGTGATTGCGATTCGATGTGCTCAATATCGTTGACCAGTACGGTGATGCCGCGCTCCACGTTGGTGGTGATGCGCTGCTCCATCTCCTGGGGTTGCAAACCGGTATAGGTCCACACCTGGGCGATAACCGGAATATTGATTTCCGGGAAAATGTCCGTGGGAGTGCGCATCAGCACTACGGGAGTTACAAGGATCACCACGAGCGCCATTACGACAAACGTGTATGGCCTCGATAAAGCTAATCGGACTATCCACATAGACTGAAGTAGGTACCTTCAATTCGGAGAACGCAGACGAGTTTGCCGACACTCGCAGCGCTTAGAACTCCAATTGGGGTAGCCCTTATTAGACTACCGCTGACCTCGTTTTAGGTACATCCCCGGGGCTTCACGCGGGGACGCGACGGCCAGCAGCCCAGAAGGCATTTCCAGTCACCAAAGGCTTTGCTGGTCTCGCTAAGGAAACCGAGGCAGGAGTGGAGAGGCAGGGCGCAAAGAGGGAGCGCGTTGCGAGCAGTGGAGCATGAACTGCGTTGGTTAAAGACTTGTAGAGCTACTCGCGGATCACAAAATTCATGCGAACCCCACAAATCTCGATCAAGTCGCCATCGTTCAACCGGACCGGGCCGGGAATGGGTGAACCGTTTACAACGGGGATTTTGGCACCGGTGCCAAGGTAATAGCCGTCGTCGCGCTGATTAATCTGTGCCGCGACTCGAGGCTTGAACCAGCCACGAAGCCGCACCGTTGCCATCGGAGACTTGCCAATAACCGTGAGCTTGTTGGTCAGCACGTATTCCTTTTGGTCCACTCGTCCGTTCAGCACGATGAGCGTCGGCATTTTCATACGGCCGGGAGAGAATTGCGAACGCTCGCCCATGGCGGCGGCTTGCTGGAGCATGTCGCGGCGTACCTTGGTATCGAGAACCATGGTTTCGTTGATTTTGGGCGCGGCGGTTTTGCGGCCCGAGTCCCACGGAATGGCCGTATCGGCGGTGGCATCCACTTTGATGTGATGCTTGCCAATCCAGATCGAGTCGCCATCGTGCAGCGTTGCGCGTTCCACGCGAAGATCGTTGACGAAGGTACCGTTCAGGCTGTCCAAATCTTCGACCACAAGGCGGGCGCCTTCGAAGTAGACGCGGGCGTGGTAATTGGAGACGGCCAGATTGTCCACCGGAAGATCGTTGTCCGGGGAACGGCCGATCGTCACCGGCCGGTTGCCGATCGGCACTTCTTTCACCAACTTTTGTTCAAACATCAGGCTGAGCTTTGCCATGGGAAGTTCCCCCCAGGAGCTTCAATCCTTCTTGCCCGAGTCCCGGCGGAGCCACGAAAACCACCCCTTGGACTCATCCTGCAAGCGGGCAACAATGACGGTGACGTTATCGAGGCCGCCACGTTCGTTCGCCAGATCCACCAGCTTCTGCGCTGCCTTTTCCGGATCGGTTTCTGCCTGCAAGGTACCGGCAATTTCCGGCTCGGTTACCATACGCGTCAGTCCGTCGGAGCACAGCAAAAGCACGTCACGAGGGAAAAGCTCGAACTCGTCCAAGTCCACGTCGACCTCGGGGTGCGCACCGAGGGCCCGAAGGAGAACGCTCTGCATTTCACTCTCTTCGGCCTGCTGCGGAGTGATAATCCCGCGGCGAACCTGCTCAGCCACCAGCGAATGATCGTTGGTCAATTGCTGCAGGCTTCCGGTGCGCAGCAGGTACGCGCGGCTGTCGCCCACGTGAGCGAGACTCAGCTTGCTGCCGTTGATCCAGCCGACGGTGAGAGTGGCGCCCATGCCGCGCTGCTCCGGGTGCTCTTGCGACGATTGGTAAATACCAAAATTTGCCTGGAACACAGCGTTCTGCAGAACACGCGTCGGCTCAGTCCAGTTCTCGCTCGTCGACGTTCCATCGAGCGTTACCTCTGCGTCCCCTTTCGACGACGAGCATATTTTTTCGATGGTATCGACCGCCAGAGAACTGGCAATTTCGCCGTGCGCTTCGCCGCCCATGCCGTCCGACAAAATGAACAGGTTGAGCGGTTCGACGATCCGGAAGGAGTCCTCATTGTTCGAACGGACACGCCCCAAGTCCGTCACGCCACCGCTGACGATCTGCACGGCGTCTCCTTCCAAGCTTTTCGTTGGCACGCGCGACACCCCTGCCGTGGACACCCCGGCCAAGTACCTGTATTCCACGCTAGCAGAGGCTTAAGCGCCGTGAAAGGCTTTGCTCCCAAGTGATTACCTGTTTGCAACCCACAACTGTCCCGATGGCCAGTCCGCAAGGATACCCGAAATAGGAGCAATACCCCAGCCCCCAAGCGGCAAACCGCTTCATTCCGCCGATAGGTTGTACCGGTGACTGGGCTTAGGCAAACACCTTGAACCGGCGCACTTCTGCGAGCCGGCAAAGTCCTCTACAATCCCCTTGTGCTTTCTCACTCGTTCAGGTTTCTCCGAGCTCGCTTGGGCCTGTGGCTCTTGGCGGTCACGGTTGGCGCGTGCATGGCCCAGCAGGCGCCGCCGCCCGCTGGAGCTCGCGTCCTCCTGTTACCCCGCAAAATCGTTTCGGGGGAACACGCGACTCTTGCGGTGCTGGATCTAGCCGGACGATTAACGCCGGGCGTGCATATAGAATTTTCGGATGGCGAATCGGTCACGACCGACGTCACCGGTCGGGCCCTCTTTGTTGCCCCCCTTAACCTCGGTACCATTTTTGCGGGGATCGAAGGGCGCTCGGGGCGCGTCTCGAGCAGCATTGTTTCTCAGGCAGAGGTGCCTTCGGCCACCTTGGACGTTGCGGCCGCACCGCGCTTAGCCTCGGTGTCTGATCGCTTCGAGTTGAACGGCCATGGCTTTTGCGGAGACGCCGATGCGAACCATCTGATCATCTCGGGAACGCCCGCGCTCGTCCTGGCTTCCTCGCCGGCTTCGTTGTCGGTGCTACCACCGGCGGATCTCGATCCCGGCCCAGCCAAGGTGCAGGTGAGCTGCGGTCAGAAATCCGCGGCTCCGTTCACAATGATATTCGTGAGTCTGGAACTGAATGCGAGCGCTGCAGCGCTCGCCCCGGGCGAACACCGCACCTTATCGGTGCGGGTGCGCGGAACCACCTCGAAGGTCAATCTCGAAGCGCGAAACCTCGCTCCCGAGGTCGCGGACCTGGTGGGAGGGAGTCCCCTGAAGGCCACATCGACGGGCGGAACGGACAACCAAGCGAAATTTGAAGTCGCAGGCAAGCGCCACGGCAATTTTATGATTTCGATCCGCCTGATTTCGGGTTTGAGCACACCACGACCCTAGGAGCTTCGCGCTGATGCCTCGAACTCTAAGCAGATTTCTTCGCGGTGGTTGGCGGCGACAGGGCGAGGTTTCCTTGAGCGTCGTCATACTCGAGCTGTTCGGCTTCGCCCGAGCTGAGCAGATTGTCCAGCGTGTTTGACGCCCTCTCGAAGCGCTTATCGGCCTCTGTAAAACTCTGCTGCGCGTTTTTCAGATGCGACCCGATCTTGTCGAAATGCTGGCCGAAGGTATCGAGCTGTTTGCGCATGCCGGCAAGGTTGGCCGCTAGGAGCCGGGCGTTTTCCTCGATCTGCATGCCGCGCAACCCCATCGCGATCACGGAGAGATGGGCGTAGAGCGTGTTTGGTGACACGGCAATGATTTGGCGGCTGCGGCAGTAGGCATCGACCGCTTGGCCCTTCGAATCCGCGCTGCGCAGTAGTTCATAGTAAACGGCCTCGCTCGGGACAAACATCAAGGCAATCTCGAGCGTGTTTTCATCCGGCACAATGTATTTCTTTGCGATGGAATCAGCGTGGACCTTCACCGCGCTCACAAAAGGCTTGCGCGCTTCTTCGCCTTCACTGCCAAGGCGCAAGTAAGCGTCGAGTGGAAATTTCGAATCGATGGCCAGAATCTTCTTGTCACGCAGATGAATCACAGCGTCCGCCGCCTCGCCGCTCCGAAAGCGATACTGCAGCGAATACTGCTTGGGAGGCAGGCAGTCTTCGAGCATGCGCTCGAGCGTGGTTTCGCCAAAGCTTCCGCGAGATTTGGTTCCGCCAAGAATGTTTTCGAGGCGCTCGGCCGTTTCATGCATCTGCTGGCCGGCTTGTTGTACTTGTCCGAGTTGCT
>Ga0306926_10009809_pt1 | contig 10553 bp, 8 predicted proteins | sample flu12Cox44000178_FD_203759 | JGI IMG/M metagenome (GOLD analysis project Ga0306926, IMG submission 203759) | Lab enrichment of tropical soil microbial communities from Luquillo Experimental Forest, Puerto Rico - flux8day.12C.oxic.44.000.178 (v2)... | ecosystem: Environmental > Terrestrial > Soil... | reverse complement strand
ACCGTGTTCTCCGGCGCCGCCGCGCCGACCGAGCGGATCTACACGCTGCGCCGCGAGGCCACCGACTTCTACCGCGCCGTCCACCCGCTGCTCGCCGTGGTCACCACCATCGAGCGCGCCACCGAAGCCCTGCAGCTGCAGCCGTACGTCCGGGACGTCCGGGACCACCTGCTACTGATCAACGAGGAGGTCGCCGCCCAGCGTGACCTGCTCGGCACGGTGCTGGAGGCCAACATGGCCGTGATCTCGGTCGAGCAGAACAAGATCAGCGTCCAGCAGAACGCCACCGTCGAGCAGCTCACCATCCTGGCCACGGTCTTCCTGCCGCTGACCTTCGTCACCGGGTTCTTCGGCCAGAATTTCGGCTGGCTGGTCAGGCACCAGGACAGCTTGGCCGCATTCGTCATCTACGGTATCGGCGGTCTGGTGGTGCCGCTGGCGCTGCTGACCCTATGGTTCAGGCTTCGCACGCCTCACACCAGCACCGCGGCCGCTCGACGATAGCGACACGACGGCACCGGCTACAGCCTCTCTCGGTTGCCGATCGGCTGGTGGGAACTCGCCCGCGCGCGGGCGGCCTGGCGGATCAGGTGGTCGCGCTCGGCGACGTCCGTAGCCCGACGGGCGGCATCCGCGTATGCCGTAGCGGCGGCGGGGAGGTCGCCGCTGAGCTCGTGCAGGTAGCCACGGACGGCATGCCACCGGTGCCGCTCGCCGAGCACCTCGCGCAGCCGGTCGGTCTCGCGCAGCCCGGCGGCGGCGCCGAGGACGTGGCCTACCGCGACCGCGCGCCCGAGCACTGCGGCGGGGTCCTGGCGCACCGGGTCGTCGGTGAGGGCGACGAGGTCGTCGTACCAGGCCAGGATCTGCGGCCAGTCGGTCTCCTCGGCGCTCGCCGCGTCGTCGTGCAGGGCGGCGATGGCGGCCTCGACCTGGTAGCGGCCGGGACGCTGAACGGCCAACGCCGACTGCAGGACGCGCACGCCCTCGGCGATCTCGCGGGTGTCCCACAGGCCGCGGTCCTGTCGGTCGAGCGTGACGATGCGACCCTCTGAGTCGAGTCGCGCCGGGAGGCGGGCGTGGTTGAGGAGCATCAGCGCGAGCAGCCCGCGCGCCTCCGGTTCTTCGGTGGCGAGGGTGAGCTGGCGGGCGAGCCGGATCGCCTCGCCGGCCAGGTCCACGCGGCCCGCGTGGCCCGCCGTGTAGACGAGGTAGAGCACGCGCAGCACGACGGCGAGGTCGCCGGGCTGGTCCAGGCGGCGCCCCTGCAGGGCACGCTTGGCCCGGCTGATCCGCTGTGCCATCGTCGCCTCCGGCACGTAGAAGGCGTCGGCGATCTCCCGGGTAGTGAGGCCGCCGACGGCGCGCAGGGTCAGCGCCACCTGGGAGGCAGGCGCGAGGTCGGGGTGGCAGCAGCAGAAGAGCAGGAAAAGGGTGTCGTCGCCCTCCTCGGCGGTGGCGGGCCGCGACTCGTCGTACGTCGCCTCCTCGCGGCGGTGACGGGCCGCCTCGCTGCGGCGGGCGTCGACGAGCCGCCGGGTCGCGACCGTCGCCAGCCACGCGCGCGGGTCGCGCGGCGGGTGCTCGGGCCACACCCGCAGCGCCTCCAGCAGCGCCTCCTGCAGCGCGTCCTCGGCGGTATCGAAGTCCTCGCCCCGCCGGACCAGGCCCGCGAGCACCCGAGGGACGAGGGCGCGCAGCGCACCCTCGTCCAGCCGTCGCGTCGGCTCGTCGATCACGCCGGGTCAGTCGTCCGAGGGCGCCTCGGACATGACCTCCCGGACGTCGATCCACTCGTACAGCGGCTCCCCGCCCGGGCCGGGCTCGGAAGAGACGTAGGCCGCGAGCTCGACCGCGCGCTCGTGCGACTCGACGTCGATCATGTACCAGCCCGCCACGAGATCGCTGGTCTCGGGCAGCGGGCCGTCGGTGGTGACTGGCGCGGCGTCCGGGCCGCCGTAGCGCACCCAGGTGCGCGCCGGCGTGAGCGCCTGCGCGTCGACGTACTCGCCGTTCTTCTCGAGCAACTCGCCGACATGCTTGAGGAAAGCCATGTGAGCCTCCACGTCCTCGGGGGCCCACTGGTCCATCGGGGGCACGGGACGGTGCGGCTGCGGACCGCCGCGGTAGTGCTTGAGGAGCAGGTACTTCGGCATGGTGGTCTCCTGGTGTCGTGGGCCGCGCCTGTCGCGGCCTTCACCTGGTGAGCGGAGCCGGTCAGAGCTTCTCGACATAGAATCACTCATCCAGTTCCGAGACCGTCGCGCAGGGACCCAATGGACGCCTGGCCAAGCGGAGCCGCCGGCCGCCGGTCCGCCCAGAACCCCGGTAGCGCCGGCGTGCCGCCGCGGCGGGCCACCATGCAGGCGCCAGACCGGTCATGCGTCACTCCGGCACCACCCGCACGGCCTGTACCACGTCCGTCCAGGCCGTTACGACGTGGATGCCACATCCACGTCGTACCAGTGAGCGACATGGCTGGGACATCCACGCCGTATGCCGCCGGGGCGGCCGGGAGGCGGGCGCGCACCACTAGTCACGGCGGCCCGCTGGGAGCGCAGCAGCACCGGGCCAGAGCCTGTAACTAACCCCCGGCAGCGCGTGCCTGCCGGAGCCGTGCGGGAGCTGACGTACGGTCAGCCACCGCGGACTGACGTCACGGCCGCTGCTCGATGACCTTAGTGTGAAGGAGCTTTCCGACGAGCTCGATGCGAAGACGAGGATCGGCAGCAGCGTTCGTGGAGTGGAGCTTGAGCTTGGAATAGGTGAGGTTGAGCCCGTCGGTGTCGATCACGACGCCCGGCGAGCTGACGATGAACAGCTTGCCGTGCACCATGTCCGTCTCGATCCGCAGGACGTTCGAGGTGATTACCGCGTGGGTGAAGTCGAAGGTGACCCGGCACTCTCGCGTGCGGAGCTCGATGCGCGCGGGTACCGGCCAGCGCCCCTCCCGTACGTACCGGCCGCCGCGTTGCTCGACCACGAGTACGTCTGTGCCTGTGGCTGCGGGCGCGACCGGCAGGTCGGCGGTGAGCCCGGCCAGCTCGCCGAGCGTCCGGGCTGAAAGTGCGCGCTCCAGCCGGGCGTCGAGTTCCTCGGCGCTGAGCCGGCCGTCGCCACCGGCGATCCGCAGCGCATCCACGACGCGGTCGCGATCCTCGTGCGATGCCCGCAGGTCGGGCACGTCATCCGGCATGGCAGCCACGGTAGCAAGGCAACCTGTACGCACCGGCCACTGGTGTGTCAGCGCAACGACTTGAACGCGGCGCGCATCTCGGCGGCGAACAGGTCCGGCCGGGCTGGCCGGGCAGCCGGGTGGTGACCTCCTGGACCAGCCAGGTGTTGCCGTCCGGATCGGTGAAGGAGCAGAACGACCCGTTACTGGTGTGGTCCGGGTCGGGGCCGGGCTGGCGGGCCTCGGCCGGGAACGGCGGGCCGTGCCAGATCGCACTGGTGAGGCCAGCGCAGAAGGGCGCGCTGGGACCATTGGTACGTGGCGGGTGACCGGGGCGGGTTACCAACGGCCGTTCGGCATAGAAGCTGCCTGCGGCGGTGCGGGAGTTACCGCGAGCCGGCGGGGCGGGACCGCCGCAACTGCCGCCGGGTGCTGACCCCGAGCTTGGTGAAGATCTTGCCGAGGTGCCACTCGACGGTCCGCGGGCTGAGGTACAGCGTGGCGGCGATCTCCCGGCTGGTGAGGCCTTCCTGGGCGAGGCGGGCGATTTGGGCTTCCTGGGCGGTCAGCTTGCCGGGCGTCTCTACCGTACGTTTGCGCAGCGTCTCCCCGGTCGCCGCGAGCTCGCGTCGCGCGCGATCCGCGAACGCCTCGACCCCCATCGCGACCAGCGCCTCGTGGGCGGTTCGCAGCTGAGCCCGGGCATCAACGCGGCGGCCTTGCCGGCGCAGCCATTCACCGTACAGGAGCTGCGCACGAGCGAACTCGACGCGAATCCTGGTGTGGCGCAGTCTCTCTATCGCCTCCAGGTAGAGCTCTTCGGCGGCGTCGTCGCGCAACAGGGCACGCCGGGCCGCCTCGATGCCGAGGGCCAGCTCGGTGCCGCTGGCGCGGGTCATCGCGGACAATTGCTCGAACGCGTCGGCCGCGACGTCGGTGTTGCCGCTGCGCACACCCGCCTCGACGAGCTCGGCGAGCGCCCACTTGGTGGGGCCGAGTTCCAGCGGATCGGTGGCTGCCTCCCGGGCCGCGGCCAGGGCGTCCTCGTACCGGCCCAGGCCATTGCACAGGACGGCACGGGCGGAATACATCATGTTCAGGGCAACGCCCTGACCTAGGGCGGTCGCCGCGTCCAGGGTGTCCTGGATCAGTTGCTCGGCATGCTTTTCGTGACCGCGCATGGCGGCCAGCCAGGCCTCGGGAATTGGCGTCAGCGTATTCTCACCGCCGGTCACCTCGGCCACCCACTGGCTCTCCGCGACCAGGGACGAGGCCGCGGCCAGGTTACCGCTGTGGATATCGAAGATGGCGCGGCTGGCGAGCGCGAGCGGAAGCAAGCTGAGGGCACCGGCCTGGCGGACGACGTCCAGATGACGCTGGCTCAGGACGTCCCAATGCACGTCGTCCCACAGGTCGACGGCTGCGACGGCCGCGACCCACGCGCTGCGGAAGGCTTCATCCAGGGTCAGGTCGTCGCGGCCGAACGCCTGCACGGCTCGGTGCAGCTGGGGTGCCGATGCCGCGTACCCGTCGGTGTACAGCACCGCCATCCCGTCGAGCAGCACGTCGGCCTTGCCCGGTGCCTGCGGCGGGGGCGCCTCCCGCACGGCTTGCGCCACCTGGCGCATGCCAGCGCCAGGGCCCGGGCCGGAGGCCAGGCGCCCGGCGAACAGCGCGGCGGACAGTGCGTCCAGGTAGGTCCCGCGCGCCAGACTCGGCTCCAGCGGCTCGAGCCGGCGGGCGGCGGCCAGCAGCAACGGGAGCGCCTCGTTGCCGTGGCTTGAGTTGTACGAGATCTGGGCGCGCAGCAGATCGATCCGGGCCTGCCCGGCTTCGTCAAGAGGTCCCGCCTCGGCGTCGGCGAGAAGGGACAATGCATCCCCGAACGCGCCCGCGGTCGCCTTGGCCTGCGCGGCGGCGAGCGAGCGCCGGGCCCTCCGGGCCGGGTCAGGCGTCAGCGCCGCGGCCGTTTGGAGGAAGGCGGCTGCCGCCGCGATCCCGCCGATCCAGACCGAGCGATCAGCGGAACGTTCGAGTTCTGCCGCGACCTGTTCGTCCGGGCCCACCGCCGCGCAGGCGCGGTGCCAGGAGCGACGGTCAGGATCGTGGTCCGGATCTGTGGCGTCGGCGAGCGCCTGGTGGACCTCCTGCCGTTCCGCCGCGGTAGCCGAGCGGTAAGCGGCCGAGCGGACCAGCGGATGCCGGAACCGGACCCGGTCGCGCAACTCGATCAAGCCCGCCGCCTCGGCGGTGGTCGCGGCGGTAGCACCAATGCCCAGTCGCTGCGCGGCGCGCCACAGCAGAGGAACGTCCCCGACGGGTTCAGCGGCCGCGACCAGAAGGAATTGCCGGGACGGCCGGGGCAGGGCGCTCAGCTGGGTGATGAAGCTCCCCTCGAGGCGGCCGATCAGGGGCGCGGTGCTGCGCGCCCCGGGATCGGTCCCGAAGGCCAGCTCGGTCGGTGTCAGCGCTCGCGGCAACTCCAGGAGGGCGAGCGGGTTGCCCTGGGACTCGGCCAGGATGCGGTCACGGACCAGGGAATCGAGGGTCCCGGGCACCGCCGACTCCAGCAGCGCGGCCGCATCGTCGATGTGCAGCCCGCGCACCCGGAGCTCGGGAAGCCCAGCCAGCTTGGGCTCCTCGTCGGTCTCGCGGACCGCGAAGACCAAGCCCACCGGTTCCGCGGCGAGTCGGCGGGCCACGAACTCCAGCGTCTGCGCCGAGGCCTGGTCCAGCCACTGCGCGTCGTCCACGACGCAGATCAGGGGCTGCTCCTCGGCTACATCGGACAAGAGGGTCAGTACCGCCAGGCCCAGCAGGAAGCGGTCTGGCGCGCTGCCCGGCCGCAGTCCGAACGCCGTGCCGAGCGCGTCTCGCTGCGGGGTCGGCAGGTTATCGATCCGGTTCAGATAGGGGCTGCACAGCTGGTGCAGGCCGGCATACGCGAGCTCCAGCTCCGACTCGACACCCGCCACCCGGCCGACCCGGCATCCCCTGGCGCGGTCGACTAGGAACTCGAGCAGGGCGGTCTTGCCGATCCCGGCCTCGCCACGCAGGACCAGAACCTGGCTGCGGCCCGACTGCGCGGACGTCACCAGGCCGGTTAGAGCCTCGCATTCGTCGTGCCGTCCCCGCAGCCCCAGCCAGAACCCGCGATGAGACATGCGTCACCGTCCAACCAGGCCTAACGGTGCTGGCGCCCGCCTGAAGACGCCGAAGTCAACGATCCATTAGTTTTGCACGGGCAGCTACGCCCGCCAAGGTCAGCGACGTCCATCACCCGGATCTTCATCGGGTCCTAGCCGGGCGAGGGCTCCAGCGAACTAGCGAACTCGCCCACCGCGCGGCCCAGGTCCAGTTCCACGCCGGCCGGAGTCTGCAGGCCGTTCTCAAACAAGTACCTGACCCGGACCACGTTCTCAGCGCGGCCGGAAGTGCGGAAGAAGGCCGCCAGCCCCGGGCCGAACTCCTCATCCGGCGGCAGCGAGGCCCAGTCAAGCAGCGCCTTGGTGCCAGCGACCGCCGCCTTGTCGAACCCGGCGATCCGCCGCGCGAACGCGTCCACGAACCCGTCCAGTCCAGCGTCCGGCAGCACCCGGTTGACGTACCCGTAGCGTTCGGCAAGCTCGGCGGGGATGTCGTCGGCGCCGAGGAGAATCTCGGCCGCGCGCCCACGGCCGACGAGTCGGGCGAGCCGGGCCATCGGCCCGCCGCCAGGCACCGATCCGACGCCCACCTCGAAATGACCGAGGATCGCCTTGTCGCCCGCGAAGCGGATGTCCGTGGCGAGCACGAACTCGCTGCCGGCTCCTCGCGCCCGTCCCCGGATAGCGGAGATGGTGACGGCAGGCACCTTGCTGAGCCGGACCAGATTATCCAGATACGGGTGCAGCCCGGTCGGACCAGGTGCCATTGCCGCCACTCGCGCCCGGTCGGCCTTCAGGTCCCAGTGTGCCATGAAGTACTCGGGGTTGGCGCTGTCGAAAACGACGACGGTGACGGCGGGCGACTCCTCGATCCGGGTGACCAGGCGGGCAAGCTGCTCAATGGAGTCGGCATCGATCAGGTTCACCAGCCCGTTCTCGAAGGTCACCTTCCAGTACGACGGCGAGACCTCGTCGACGATGAATTGCGCGGTGGGTTCGGCGGATGCTGTCATGGCTCCATCGTCCGGCAGGCTGACCGCGTTCGCGCCAGTAGAAACCCCTGGTCCCAACGTCGGCACTACCTATTTGCCTAGCTACTGCCGAGACGGCTGGCCTCCGCCCGCGAGAGCAGCTGAGCGGCCCTCACCGTCTGGTTGTGACGCGGCGACCCAGGCGGCGACCTGGGCGCGGGAGGTGAAGCCGAGCTTGGTGAGGATGTGCTCCACGTGGTTTTCGGCGGTCCGCTGCGAGACCACCAGCTCCGCGGCGATCTGCTTGTTGCTGCGGCCGGCCGCGACCAGCCGGGCCACCTGCAGTTCCCGCGACGTCAGCGCCGCCCCATCGGACACGGCCCGTGCCGGCGGCTTTTCCGGCGGCTTTTCCGTCGGCTGCTGCAGTGCGTAGGCGACGGCGACGGCGGCAGGCAGGTCCGCGCCGCGACGGTAGGCGGCCTCGAACGCCGTCTCGCCGAGGGTCTGCCGGGCCTGCCGCTCGCAGTCCCGCTGATGTTCCGCCAGTGGCTGGAAGCCGTCCAGGGTCGTGCCCATGGACCGCAGCAGGCCGGCGGCGGCGCCGAGCAGGACCGCGGCGCGCTCGTACTGGTGCCGCGACGCAGCGATCCAGGCCAGCGCCTCCACGGAGAAGGCGGTGCCCATCTGGTCATCGTGTCGCAGCCGCAGGCTCTGCTGGTGCAGCCCGGCGGCCCGGTCCAGGTCACCCCGGCGCCAGGCCGCCGCGCCCAGCGCCCACAGCGAGTACGCGGAATACCAGCTGCGGATGTACTCGCTGCCGGCCTCGGTCAGCGCGCCAAGCTCCCGGTGGCAGGCGGCGGCGCGGTCTTCGTCACCGGCCAGGCCCGCGGCGACCGCCAGGATGATCAGCAGCTGGGCCCGCAGGCGGCCGGGAACGGCGGCCGCGGGCAGGACCGCCAGCCCGTCTTCGCAGTGGGCGATGGCGTGCGGCAGGTCACCCGCGAACAAGCGCAGGTGTCCCGCAACACAGGCGGCGAACGCCCGCGTGGCCGGGTCGTTCAGCCGCCCGGCCAGGCCGGTGCCCTGCTCCAGCAGCGCCCGCGCGGCGCTGCGGTCGCCGCTCATGGCCAGAAAACCGGCCAGCAGCAGCCCCTGCGCCCGCCACACGGTGGGCTCGCCCGCCCGGGCCAGCACCTGGCCGAGCCGGTACCGGCCCTCGCTGACATGCCCCGCGCCCCAGTAGTAAAAGATCCAGACGTGCAGCGCGATGCGCAGCCCGGCCTCGGCCTCGCCCGGCTCGGCCTGGCAGAAGTCCTGCGCCGCCTGCACGTTGGCGTGCTCCCGGAACAGCCGGGCTGTCAGGTCTGCTATATGCGGGCTGAGCCAGCCGGTGTCGGCCCGCCGGGCCAGCTGCTCATGCCAGTCCCGGTGCCGCCGCCGCAGCGCCGTGTCCTCGCCGGACTCGCGCAGGCGTTCCTGCCCGAACTCGCGCAAGGTCTCCGGCAGCCGGTACCGGGCCACGCCCTCGCGATGCCCGGCGATCAGGACGGACTTGCCGGCCAGCGCGGCCAGCAGGTCCAGCACCCGGCCGGCGGCCAGCCGGTCATCGGCGCAGATGCCCTCGGCCGCGTCCAGCTCGAACCCGCCGGCGAACACCGAGCACCGGGTCCACAACAGCCGCTCGGCCCGGGTGCACAGCTCCCAGCTCCACTCGATCGAGGCCCGCAGCGTCTGCTGCCGGGCCGGCCGGCCGCGGCCGCCCCGGGTCAGCAGGCCCAGCCGGTCGGCCAGCCGGGCGTCGATCTGCTCCGGCGACAGCACCGGGGTCTGCGCCGCGGCCAGCTCGATGGCCAGCGGCAGCCCCTCCAGCCGGCCGCAGATCCCGGCCACCGCCGCCGCGTTCGCCTCGGTGAGGGCGAACCCCGGCACCACCTGCGCGGCCCGCTCGGCGAACAACCGCACCGCCGGGAACAGCCCCGCCTGCGCCGCCGTCAGCGGCTGGCCCGCCTCAGGCACCGGCAGCGGCGGCACCGGCAGCACCGTCTCGCCGGCGATGTTCAGCGCTTCCCGGCTGGTGGCCAGCACCCGCAGCCCGGCCGCCGCCCGCAGCAGCTGGTCGGCCAGCTCGGCGGCGGCGTCCACCAGGTGCTCGCAGTTATCCAGCACCAGCAGCAGCTGCCGCCCGGCCAGGTACTCCGCCAGCGTCTCGGCCGGGGCGTACCCGGCCCGGTCCTGCAGGCCCAGCGCACCGGCGATGGCCTGGGCCACCAGCGCCTCCTCCCGCAGCTGGTCGAGCTGGACCAGCCATACCCCGTCGCGGAACGCCCGGCGCAGTTCGGCCGCGGCCCACAGCGCCAGCCGGGTCTTACCCACCCCGCCGATTCCGGTCAGCGTCACCAGCCTGGACTCCGCCAGCAGCCGCCTGGCCTCGGCCAGCTCATCACGGCGGTCGACGAAGCTGGTCAGCTCCGCCGGCAGATTCCCCGTTACGCGCTCTCCCGGTGCCATGACGACTTAGCCTCCGGGATCAGCCACAAAAGATCGGCGCCGGCGCTTCCGCTGAACGCTCATGTGCTTCGTCATCGCAGGTGCTCCTGGCTCGGCCCGGACGATTACATGCAATCACGGTCCCGCCCCTAGCGGTCCGGCCGCGCCCGTAAAGTCCCTGGCCGACTTACGGGTAGCTGCTAGGCCCGCGACGATGAACGCGTACACGGCGAACATGATCGCCAGCGTGAGGACTGTGCCCCCAGGACAGGCGAACGCCATGATCCTGTGCCCGCTCATCCGGTGACGTGCACCACGGTCCATTCGGGAGAAATCTCTTAGAGCCGAACGGACCGTAGAACAGTGACACGTAACGACGAAATGTGCGTCGGCTGCTGTTGTGATCTTCAGCGATGGCAGGCCAGCGACACTCCACCGCCGGTGCGGGCGCTCATACCTCAGGGGCAGCGCGGGCGATCCGGGTTGGCGGTGGCAACCTTCATGACCCGGGCTGATCTGCCGCGCCTGGCCGCGTGCGCGCGGCGCTTCCTGTCCTGCTCATCAGTCAGCCAATCGTCGGCGTCGGTCTCGATGAACAACGCCACAAACAAGGGGTGCATGATATTCCTCCTGCAGTTCTCGCGTGTCACGCCGCGGCGGGCAGCCGGGTGTGGGCGGGGCAGTGCGGAGGAACCACCTGGCCGCCGGGCAGGATCTCGCCCATGTCGTCGAATACGATCACGCCGTTGCACAGCAGGCTCCATCCCTGCTCGG
>Ga0306926_10009807_pt1 | contig 10553 bp, 9 predicted proteins | sample flu12Cox44000178_FD_203759 | JGI IMG/M metagenome (GOLD analysis project Ga0306926, IMG submission 203759) | Lab enrichment of tropical soil microbial communities from Luquillo Experimental Forest, Puerto Rico - flux8day.12C.oxic.44.000.178 (v2)... | ecosystem: Environmental > Terrestrial > Soil... | reverse complement strand
CAGATTGATGAGAACCTGTATGCCTTTGACAATGATGTCGTGCGACCGGTGGCCCTTAATGTTGGCCACAAACCCAATACCGCAGGCATCATGTTCCAAGCGCGGGTCGTACAACCCCTGCGGCGCGGGGAACCCTTGACGTACACGAAGCTCACTCATGGTATTCTCCGTGGAATAGCTCAGTCTAGCAACTTCCGTAGTATTAGGCAATAGAAAATATCGGCCTTCTAAAATTAGTCGGGCTTATGATATGGTGGAGGCGTGGCCTTTTGGGAACTCAAGCTTTTCAGGGAAATAGCAGTGGCCCGCAGTATGAGCAAGGGCGCAACACATTGTGGGGTCAGTCAGTCAGCCGCTAGCCAGCACGTCCAGGAGTTGGAACGTCGCCTGGGGGTCACTTTATTCGATCGCAGCAAGCGCCCGCTCGAGCTGACTCCGGCTGGAAGGATTTACAACGACTTCTGCCGCGACGTGCTGCGGCGCGAAGAAGAACTCGCCTTAGAGCTCGGATCGCTCAAAGAACAGGTCGAGGGTGCGGTCGAGGTCGCCTCGATCTATTCGGTGGGGCTCTCCGAAATGAGCCACCTCCAGGAAGAGTTTGCCGCGCGGTATCCCACGGCCAGCCTGCACGTCGAGTACATGCGGCCGGAGAAGGTCTATGAGGCCGTGTTGAACGACACCGCCGATCTGGGACTTGTCAGTTATCCGGAGGCTAGCCGGGAAGTAGCCGCCATTCCGTGGCGGTACGAGCAGATGCAAGTGGCTGTTTCGCCGAGCCACGCGTTAGCGGCGCGAAGCGAAGTCTATCCCGCCGACCTCAACGGCCAGACCTTTATCGGCTTTGACGAGGACCTCTCAATCCGCCGCGAGATCGACCGCTTCTTCCGCGCCTCCGGCGTCGAAGTCCACCTGGCCATGCACTTCGACAATATTCAAACCATCAAGGAGGCCGTCGCCTTGGGCTCGGGCATCAGCATCCTGCCGGCGCGGACCATGCAGGCAGAGATCGCCCAGGGACGCCTCGTCGCCGTGAAGCTTCATGCACCCGAGCTCGTGCGGCCAGTGGGCATCGTGCACCGCAAGCGCAAGAAGTTCAACCGCGCCACCCAGGCGTTCCTGGAACTCCTTGCCCATCAGCCGGCGCCCAAGCCCGAACCGGTAGGCGTGTAGCGCGTGGCATATGCGACCTGGGAGGCCGCCCAATGCTATATGGGCGGCGAGGGCGGGACTCGCTCCAGGCTCAGCACAGTCATTTCGCTCACCGAGACCCGGGCGCGTCACCTCGCGAGACGGATCACCGGGGTCCTGGGGTTGTGATGGCATCCGCGTAGTCCGGATCCTAAGCCCACGCCGTTCTCGAGCCGCTGCGAGGTCCTTGCGATACTGCTTGACAAGCGCCTTTAGCTGTGTATACTGAGTATATTCAGATGAGCGGCGCGTTCGCCATTTCGCAATCCGACAAGCGGCCCATGTATTTCCAAATCATGGACCAGATCAAGCAACGGATCGCTGTCAGGGACTGGGCGGAAGGGCAGCCGATCCCCTCGATCCGCCAGCTTGCGGCCGATCTTCAGGTGAGCGTCATCACGGTCAAGCGAGCCTATCTGGAACTGGAACGGGAAGGCGTGATCGTAACGCACCAGGGCAAGGGTTCGCACGTGGCCTCGACTCCGGGTCTTGCGGTCAGGCTGCGCGAGCAGGAATTACGGCAGCACCTGGAGCAAGCCACGCGCCTTGCTCTGCAGCTTGGTATCGAGCCTCGTCAGCTGGAAGAACGGCTGCGGGAGGCCGGCGACCGTATCGCAGAGAAGGAGACCATATGAACCACCCCGCCATCGACATGAGCGGCGTCGGGAAGACCTATCGCTTTTTCTCCCTCGAGAACATCGAGCTCAAATTGCCGCGCGGCGAGATCATGGGCCTGATCGGGCCGAACGGCGCGGGCAAGTCCACGACGATCCGCATTCTCCTCGGGCTCGTACATCAGGACCACGGCGACGTGCGCGTTCTCGGTCACCCGATGCCGGCCGGACAGGTGGCGGCGAAGTGGGATATCGGTTTCGCTTCCGAAGACATGCGCCTCTACGAATCGCAGACGCTCGGCTGGCACATGCAATGGATGCAATCCATCTACCGAAACTGGGACAGCGGCTATGCTCAACGGCTCCTGAAACGTTTCGGGCTGCGCGCGGAGCAGAGACTCAAAGGCATCTCGCACGGGCAGCGAGTCAAGTCGACGCTCCTGCTCGTCCTCGCGCGCAAGCCAAAGCTGCTGGTTCTCGACGAGCCGACAACCGGCCTCGACCCGGTAGCGCGGCACGAGATTCTGCGCGAGCTGACCGACGTCATGCGTGACGAGGGCCGCAGCGTGCTGTTCTCCTCGCACAATACGCAGGATGTCGAGCAGATCTCTGACCGCATCACCTTCATCGACCGCGGCCGCATCATCGATTCGATGGATAAGGAATTGTTTCTGGACCGCTGGCGCCGCCTGCGGCTCGAAGCGCCCTTCGGCGTAACTTTGCCCGCGCTGCCGGGAGTTATCGGCGTGCGCCAGGAGGGTCGTATGGCGATAGCTACTACGAACGCCTTTAATCCGGGCCTCCCGCACGCGTACGAGCAGACCGGCGCAAGAGTCCAGCGCATCGAAAATATGACGCTTGAAGAAATTTTCGTGGCAAATGTAGAACGCAGCCGGGAGGAGGTGGAAGTATGAACAGGTCTTTGATCGGAGAGCTGGTTCTGAAGGACTGGCGGCTGTACCGCCCCATGATCCTTTCCTGCATAGTCGCCGGAGTGGGCGCGTTGGCGTTATCTCAATGGGGCAACGAACCAACCCTGGTAGTCGGCGCAGTGGGTTTTTTCATCGCCATAATTATGGCGGGAACGATGCTGCCGCTCGCCGGGATCATGACTGAACGGAAGAACAAACATCTTGCATTTCTGATGAGCCTGCCCATAACTTTCCTCGAGTACACAACTGCCAAGCTGATATCCACTCTGCTCATCTTTCTCGTGCCGTGGCTCACCCTGGTGATCCTGGCTATTTCCGTGATCGAGTTCCGCAACTTCGTTCCGCATGGAGTCATTCCGATGACCCTGATACTTTCTGGCCTGCCGTTCGTCGGGATGTGCATTATGATTGCGGCCGCACTGGTCGGCGAATCGGAGGGATGGGCAATTGCGGCGAACGTCTTCTGCCAGTCATCCTACGGCCTAACCTGGTACTTCCTCGACCGCATACCGGTGCTCCACAATAATGCGAGCAAACCGAAACCGGTTTGGGATCCGCTTACGCTGAACATTCTGGGCGGCGAGCTCGTACTGATTCTCGTGATTCTGGCGCTTACGTACTTCTTGCAATCGCGGAAGCGCGATTTCGTGTTCTGAACGCCCGCGCTGCGGAGATGCTGCGCAAGCGCGGCTAATTTGCAAAGCGAAAGGAAATGCCATGCGATACGTGTATCTTCTTGCTCTGTTGCCCTCGTCCCTGTTCGCACAGGATGGCGCGTCAATCTACAAGCAACGGTGTGCATCCTGCCATGATGCCCCCGAGGGACGCGTTCCCACCATCGCCACGATCAAACAGATGAGCCCCGAAGCGGTCTACATGGCGCTAACTAGCGGCGTAATGAAGAGCCGCACCGAGGGGCTGGCCACCCTCGATGTAATGGCATTGATCGCCTATATAGCCCCTACCGGAGGCGCCCAATCGGCCGCCGCCATCGAACCGACGTGCAAGGCTCCGGCGGCGTTTCAACCCGGCGCGGATTCTCCCCAATGGAACGGCTGGAGCACCAGCCTCAGCAACTCGCGATTTCAGGGCAAAGCTGCGGCAGCGCTGACGGCGGCCGACGTTCGTCGCCTGAAGCTTAAGTGGGCGTTCAATCTGGGCGAGGTGACAATTGCACGAGGGCAGCCCGTAGTGGTCGGTGGCCGCGCGTTCGTCACGTCCCAAACAGGCGTTGTGTACGCCCTCGACGCTGATTCGGGCTGCATTCGGTGGGGCGTCAAACCTGGCGGCGCGATCCGCTCGGGAGTGGCCTTTGGCGACGCCAACGGAAAACCGGTGATCTTTTTTGGCGACGGACCGAATGTCTACGCCCTGAACGCAGACACGGGTGAGCAGATCTGGAAGGTAAAGGCGGCCGACCACTACTCGGCAATGGCTACTGCCACGCCACGGTATTACAAGGGCGTAATCTATCAGCCGTACTCCTCATTCGAGGAGGCGCTGGGACCCGATCCCAATTTCGAATGTTGCACCTTTCGCGGCAGCGTGGTGGCCCTCGATGCCGCAACCGGCAAAAAGCTCTGGCAGACGTTCACCATCGCCGAGACGCCCAAGCCCACGCGCAAAAATGCAGCAGGGAAGCAAATGTACGGACCCTCGGGCGCTGCCGTCTGGTCGACACCGACGATTGACGAACAACGCGGAGTCCTCTATGTCGCGACGGGAGACAACTATTCGGACCCGCCAACTGCCACCAGCGATGCCGTGCTTGCGATCGACCTGAAAAGCGGAGAATTGCTCTGGTCAAAGCAAGTGACCGAGAGCGATGCCTATAACAATGGCTGTGTAGTTCCGGGAGGCACGAATTGTCCGGAATCGAAGGGCCCGGATTACGATTTCGGTCAGCCCCCCATCCTTGCGCAGTTGGGCGGCGGCAAACGTGCACTCGTGATCGGCCAGAAATCCGGCATGGTGCACGCGCTCGACCCGGATCGGAAAGGGGAGATCCTCTGGCAGACGCGCGTCGGCCAGGGAAGCGCGCTGGGAGGCAGCCAGTGGGGATCGGCCGCGGATTCCGAAAACATCTATGTCGCCGTCTCCGATATCGGCATCGGCGGAACGCCGGACCCGAAGTCGCCGCAGGGTTACCGGCTCACATTGGATCCGAACAAGGGTGGCGGACTCTATGCTCTCGATCTCGGGACCGGCAAAGTGAAATGGAGCGCCAAACCGGTGCCGTGCGCCGAAACGAAGACGGACTGTTCCCCGGCGCAGTCGGCGGCCGTGACGGCGATTCCTGGAGCGGTCTTCTCCGGCGCCGTAGACGGCCATTTGCGCGCCTACTCCACCTCAACCGGAGAAATCCTCTGGGACACCGACACCGCGCGCGAGTTCAGCACCGTAAACGGCAAGCCGGCTCACGGCGGCGCCATGGACGTGGCAGGCCCAGCTATCGTGAACGGAATGGTCTTTGTCAACTCGGGCTATGGACAGTGGGGAGGAGCGCCGGGCAATGCCTTCCTCGCATTTTCAGTGGATGGGAAATAGTCAACCGAACTTGTTACGGGAGGATGCGGAATGAAAACGTTCGACGAATGGTTGAAACAGGCTACTCGCGGTCTGACGAGTGGATCCGCCGATCGCCTGTGCGCAGAGAATCAGCAACACCATGACTCGCCGCTTGCGGCAGCAGCTCCGCAGCGCGCTGATCCCGCCGAAAGTTTCGCTATCTCCGTCGTTGGCGATGCGGACACTGCGAACTTTTGTTATCGCCGCGCCCTGCTAACCGCGATGGAATCAAGTATTCTTCGGCGGGGCGCGCGCCAAAGGGACTTCATAGTCTCGCATCCGTGGTTTCTTTTCTTGTTTCTGGCTGTCGCCTCGGCCTGCGTTCTCGCCAGCGAACTCCTGGTCATCGGCTGGGTTCGTCGAGGACGGCTGCTTCTCCCGCTGGGCTTGGGAGCGAAGCTAGCCGATGAGAACGTAGCCATCTGGGGTAGGATGTTTTGATGCGCTCATCGCGGACTGCGACCTGGATGATCCTGGGGCTCGCGAGTTTGACGATGATCGCTCATTTGTTCGTCGGGCCAGCATTTGGGTTTCATCGGGACGAACTTCAAACGCTCGATGACGCGCGTCACCTCGCATGGGGTTATGTTGCATATCCGCCGATGACTCCGTTCTTCGGGCGGTTGTCTTTGAATCTGTTCGGTATCTCGATCGTGGGGTTTCGGTTCTTTGCCTCACTCGCGCAGGCCGTGGCTTTAATCCTGACGGGACTTATGGCGCGCGAGATGGGTGGAGGGCGCCACGCCCAGTTGCTGGCCGCTGCCGCGTACCTTCCTTTTGCCCTCGGCGCCGGAGCGCTCATGCAGTATGTCTCGTTCGACAACGTCTGCTGGGTTCTGGCTGCCTATTCCGTTGTGTGTCTGCTCCAGTCCGGAGACCCGCGATGGTGGCTTGCGATCGGCGCCGCCGCCGGTCTGGGTATGATGGCGAAATATGCGATGGCGTTTTTTGCAGCCGGGATTTTCGTAGGTTTCCTAGTCACGGACGCGCGCCGGTACCTCGCGAACAAGTGGCTGCTCGCTGGTTGCGCGGTTGCGCTCGTCATCTGGGCTCCGAATCTGGCGTGGGAGGCAGAGCATCGATTCGTTTCACTCGACTTCCTGCGCTCGATTCATGCGCGCGACGTGAGTATGGGACGCGCAAAGAACTTTCTTCTGGACCAGTTGATACTCACAATCGCTCCACTCTGGATCGCGGGTTTGATTTATTGTCTGCGGGCGGTGGCCGCGAAGAGGTTTCGCGCAATCGGGTGGATGTACCTGTTTCTCTTCGCCCTGTTCCTGGCGGCACGCGGACGCGGCTACTATCTGATCGCCGCTTATCCCATGCTGTACGCCGCGGGCAGCGTCTGGTGGGAAGGTCGCCTGGCCCGGATTAGCGTGGGCCGCGCCCGCGGCAAGTGGCGGATAGCGTGGGCACTAGCTACCGCGTCTGCAGTGTTTGTGTGCGTCATCGCGCTGCCGGTTGCGCCGGTCGAATCCGCGTGGGGGAAATTCTCGCTAAGGGTGAGCGAGGATCTGCGCGAGGAGATCGGCTGGAAGGAGATGGTGGAGACGGTTGCCAAAGTTAGGGATTCGCTTCCCGCCGGCGACCGAGGGCGGCTCGCCGTCCTGACGGCGAATTATGGTGAAGCCGGGGCGATCGATCTGTATGGCGGTGAGTATGGTCTGCCGCTGGCGATCAGCCGTGTCAATTCGTTCGGAGAGCGCGGGTACGGAGCGTCGCCGCCGGAGACCTTAATGGTGGTGGGATTCCCGTCCGCTTACCTCGCGTTGCATTTCGCTTCGTGCAAGCTGGTCGCGAGAGTCCAGAATCGGTATGGCGTGGCGAACATGGAGACGAGATCTCCAGGTATTTTTGTCTGCCAAGGTTTACGCGAATCCTGGCCGGAGTTCTGGCGGGAGCTTCCACGGTACGCATGATTGGATAGGCACGCTGTTTTCTCATAACCGGTAAGTCCAGCCTCTCAAAACTCGGCCTCGAAAGCATGGCAAACGCCCACCATTCGCCCCCCCCGGATCGTGTTCGCAGCCAGTCCCAAAACCCTGCCCCAAAACTGGGTCTGATTTACCTGCCGAACGTCGAGCGAATTCATATGGGTAGTCCTACCGCGCGCCTCGCGCGCTTGCGGCTCGTCCCCAGTGGCTTGTCATCCGCTCCGGATAGGGTGCGCGCCTCCCCCCAACCGGATTCTCGCTTCGTCGCCACGGTTGTTGTTTTCTACACCGGTTGTCGTTCCGGCAAATAGTGTCGACGACATTGGGGGCTCAATGCGGCGGCTCAGTGCCTCCTCGGCCGGCGCCGCCTCGAACGAAGCCCAAACCAGCCGCGCGCGAAGCATCAACATTCGCCTGAGCAGCCTGGATATCCGCTCGAGCATTCCTCAACCGGTTGCCGACGTCTACGCGTTCGAAAGCGGCTTGAATTGGAAGGCCTGTGGTCGACAAGGGATCGGCCGCAAACAGACTGAGGAGGAGCTTGGATGGGGGTTGCCGGACTATAAGCCGGTTTCTGTACCCTTGCGGGCAGCAGTCATTCGTCTGGGCCGCCCATTGCTGAACGGCTCTAGCGACCTACCCGGAAGTCGAGCGGGACGGGCCGCCCCTCCTCCCCTATTTGGTCTTGCTCCGCGTGGGGTTTTCCCTGCCAGCGGAATTACTCCCGCCGCGGTGCGCTCTTACCGCACCTTTTCACCCTTACCGGGCATTGCTGCCAGGCGGTATTTTTTCTGTGGCACTTTCCGTCGGGCCTTGCGACCCGCCCGGCCGTTAGCCGGCACGCTGCCCTGCGGAGACCGGACTTTCCTCCCCCGGGAAGACCCGGGAGCGACTGCCCATCCGGCAACCCTACCCTCCCCATTGTCCCATGCCCGTACGGCAGCGCTTCGATTACAGTGGACAGATGGCCCTTGCTTCGGCCGCGATCGGCTTCCGGCTGCACACTGGATGGGCTGCCCTGGTGGTGGCCGCCGGCCGGCCAGGAAGAGTCGAGGTCCTGTTACGCCGCCGTTTTGAATTGTTGCCCTCCGATGGATCGATCCCCCGGTTCGCTTATCATGAGGCGGCGGAGCTGCCCGCGGCCGACGCCTCCCGGCTGGTGAGGCGCGCAGCGGCCGGCGCGCAGAAAGCCGCGTGCTTCAATCTGCGGACGATTCTCGAGGAACTCGTCGGAATGGACGTCGAGGTCAAGGCCGCTGGCCTTCCCACAGGTTCGACCGTGATCCCGGCCGATCTGTCCAAGATTCTCGGCGCTCACCCCCTGATTCATGCGGCCGAAGGAGAGATGTTCTCGAAAGCGGTGGCCGCCGCCTGCCGGGAGTGCGGGCTCCTGGTCGTCACGGCGCGGGAGCGCGACCTCTGGTCTCGCACGGCGGAAAACTTTGGCCTTGAAGCCGCGGCCTTCCGCCAATCGCTCGATGACCTCCGCCACTCGGTCGGACCGCCCTGGAGCGCCGATCAGAAGACCGCTACCGCGGCCGCCTTGTTGGCCCTGCGAACAAGGTAGAGTGCCTCCACGAGACCGATACGTTTCGACCGGTTCCTGGCGCTCCGGTGCCGAACGCGACGCCGAGGCTTGCTCGTGTGGCCCGCCAGGAGCAGCTTGTTCCTGGGTAACCCACACGCCGAGCTGAGATCAGCGTCCTTGATTCCTTCGAGAACTGGACACCTACGCCCTTTGCCCGCCCAGACGGAGGATCCGGTCTTAACGTTTTGCCGGTGCCTCCTATCGCCTCGACCCGTGTAAGTCAGCAAATCGAAGATCCGGCAGTTTCACCCACTCCCTTGGATATTCCTCGCGAGACAAGCCGACTCGGTTTCCGTTGGACTCTGGCACAGCCGGAAAGATGCGGCCTTCGAACAGCGCCAGCGGGGCTCGCGCCTGACCCGCTAGCGTCGCTCCTCCAGCCGATTCTCGAGCACCATCGACGCGTTGAAATCTTCGATTTTCAGATAACGGGCCGCCACCATTTCGAGCGCCTTGTTGGGTATCAGGCCGATTAACTCACTACTCACGATCCCCACGCCCTCGCGGGCCGCCTCAGCGCACACGGCTTCGAACGCCACATCGACCGGTGTCCTCTCAAAATCGGTGAGATTCATCGAGACCTGCGCCAGGTTACGGGAGGCCAGGAGCACGCCCAGGGCCTTGACCGCCGGCAAGCCACCTGACGAGAAGCGCACCTTGCGCGCGATGCGCCGCGCGATCTCCACGTCGGAGGTCGCCAGGTTGACATTGAAGGCGATCAGGAATTGGCGCGCGCCTACCACCACGGCGCCCGCCGAGGGGTGCAGCGCCGGACCGCCAAAATCGGGCCGTCGGGCCGGGTTGGTCAACACCTCCTCGCGGAGGCCTTCAAAATTGCCACGGCGAATGTCGGCCAGGTTGCGGCATTCGGGGCGTCGCGCAGCGGCTTCATAAAGATACACTGGAACACCTAGTTCTTCCCAGATGCGGCGGCCGGTCCGCTCGGCCAGGCGCGCGCAATCCTCCAGCCTCACGCCACGCAAGGGAATGAAGGGCACCACGTCGGCCGCGCCGATGCGCGGATGCCCCCCGGAGTGAAGCCGGAGGTCGATCGACGCCACTGCTTGCCGGACGCCCTCGAAGGCAGCCTCCTCAACGACACCGGCCGGCGCGGCGAAGGTCACCACCGAGCGGTTATGGTCGGGGTCCGACGTGCGGTCCAGAATAATGGCGCCCGCTGTGCGAATCGCCTCCGCAATCGCATCGATTTTCGCGGTGTCGCGGCCTTCCGAGAAATTGGGAACGCATTCGACCAAGGTCTCGCGCATAGGTCTTATCGTAAACCGACGCTCGCCGGGTACGTCCTCTTCGGTGCGCTTCGCCTTCTTCATCAATGAATTGACTGCGCTTCAGCGTCAGATGGACCAAGGCTCATGCCGAAACCCTGGACCAGCGTCCGGTGCTCGGACGCGTGAACGAGAATCCGGTCAGCCTATTGCTTGTATTCGAGCGATCCGATGGCTCGCCGTGCCACCGAGCGCGGGGGAGCAACCGAACGTGGCAGCCGAAAAGGGCGTTTTCTCGAGCTATGTGGCGGAACGCCTCACACCGGACGCGCCCGGCTCACCGGCAGGCCAACGCCTCCACGGTCTGCCGGGGCATGGAAAATGCGGGTGCCGGTGGTGTCGACAAGGTCGGGCACCTCCGTCGCGCTCACCTCGATCGCTCGCGGCCCCCAATTCAAATTCTCTACCCGCCCTTTCGGCTCCCCCTCCACGCCGTCAGG
>Ga0306926_10009806_pt1 | contig 10553 bp, 8 predicted proteins | sample flu12Cox44000178_FD_203759 | JGI IMG/M metagenome (GOLD analysis project Ga0306926, IMG submission 203759) | Lab enrichment of tropical soil microbial communities from Luquillo Experimental Forest, Puerto Rico - flux8day.12C.oxic.44.000.178 (v2)... | ecosystem: Environmental > Terrestrial > Soil... | reverse complement strand
TATTGGTCTCGACCTGTTGAACACCTTTGACGAAAACGGCGCCTTTGGATTATCCACGGGCCTGACCAATCCGGCCGGCGTCTTGCCCATCGAAAACGCTCCCCGCATCACCAGCGTGAATGTCATCCCCACCACGACTTTCGACGGTACGCAGCAGTTGTTTTTGCCGGCGCCTCCGGGAACGTTCCCGCAGACTCCCCCCTACACCCAGAGCACGGGAGGATTTGCCATTGCGTGGGGCATGGATCCCAACATCAAGAATCCCTACGCCTACACCTTCAACATCGGCTTTGCCCGCGATCTGGGGCACAACTTCTCCCTCGAAGCGGCCTACGTGGGGCGTCTCTCGCGTCACCTGCTGACCCAGTCGGAGCTGATGATGCCTTTGAACCTCAAGGACACCAAGTCGGGCATTGACTACTTCACCGCCGCGCAGGCGCTGGTCAAGCTATACAACGCCGGTGTACCGACTTCGCAGGTGACCTCAAAGACGCTGGGACCTACCGCCGCCTATTGGCAGAACATGGTGCAGGCCCTTCAGCAGGGCGGCGCATACTCGCTTTACTGCAGCGGGGGTTCAACGACCGACGTATCGCAGGCAATGTACGACCTGTATAGCTGCTTCAAGGGCAACGACACCACGTCGTTGTCCGTACTCGACACCTCAGGCCTCTCCGACGCCAATCTCTCGGGAGTCAGCTACGGGCCGAGCAGCGGATTGTACAGCTACTTCAATCGCCAATACTCATCACTGTACGCCTGGCGCAGCATCGGCAACGCCAGCTATAACGCGTTGCAGGTCACCTTCAAGAAGAACTTTGGACAGGGTTTACAGTTCGCCTTCAATTACACCTACTCCAAGTCGATTGACATCTCCTCCGACGCTTCGCGCATCGGCCCCTACCGGGGTCTGGGGGGACAGGTGATCAATGCTTGGGACCCGAACGCGCTGCGCGCGGTCTCCGACTACGACGCGCCGAACCAGATTAACGCCAACTGGGTCTATGATCTGCCCTTCGGGCACGGCCAGAAGTTCGGGAGCAACACCAGCAGGACGGTGAATGCGTTTCTGGGCGGATGGCAGCTCACCGGCCTGGCTCGCTGGACTTCCGGCTTCCCCATGAGCGTGGACAATGGTTACGCCTTCCCCACGAATTGGGAACTGGAAGGCAATGCTGTCCAGACCGCGCCGGTCCAGACCGGATTCTCGCGCCAGCCGGACGGTTCACCCAACATGTTTGTGAATCCGCAGGCCGCCCTGGCCGCTTTCCGCAACGGCATGCCGGGAGAGAGCGGTACGCGCAACACCTTCCGGGGTGACGGCTTTGCCGGGCTCGACATGGGGCTCAACAAGATCTGGAAGATGTGGTACGCGGAGAGCAACACCATCCAGTTCCGCTGGGAGGTGTTCAACGTGCCTAACCTGCACCGCTTCGATGTGCAGTCGCACCGGCCGGAGATCGACCAGGCTGCATCATTCGGCAATTACACCAACCTGCTGACCAATCCGCGGGTCATGCAATTTGCCCTGAGGTACCAGTTCTAGGCGAAGCTTAAGACCAGCCAAGGCAGCAGGCAAGCCCCGGGGTGAATACTCCGGGGCTTTTGTCGTCCTAATCAGGAAGATAGCGCTGACTATCCGATCGGATAGTTCTCCGTCCGGAAATATTAGGCTGTACGAACTGACCTGGAGTTCTAACTTGCTGATAAAACAGAGGGCGCCGCATGCGCTGGACAGGCACGGCCACCTCCTAAAGTTTTGGCACAGCACATGCAATTCCTATGGCGAAGCCAACTGGCAGCGGACGCAAGACCGAAGGTCGGGCGGCACACAACCAACTCGGGTTCCAACACCCGGAGCCCCCTAGCCAAGAGGAGGAGTTATGAAGCGCAACATGTTTGGGGCCCTGACGATGCTCGTCCTGGCTCTCGTGGTTAACGTCCCGGTGGTCAACGCCCAGTCCAAGGCGAAGGCGGATGTTCCATTCGCCTTCAACGTCGCAAAGAGTTCCTTGCCGGAAGGTACTTACACGATCAGCGTGGTTGATGGCAACGAAATGCGGATCCAAAACGATCACACTAACGCAACGCTGTTCATGATCGCTCAGCACGAAGAGAGCCTGCAGCGACAGAACCCGAGGCTGGTATTTCACAAGTACGGCGACAAGTACTTCCTCGCCGAGGCCTGGTGCGGATCGAACGCAGGTATCGAGATTCCCGCCAGCAAGCTCGAGCAGGAGCTGCGCGCCACTTCCAGCAACTCCCCCCACGCGGAGGAAGTTGTAGTTGCCCTGCGATAAGCCGCAGCCTCAGCACGAAATTGCAAACCCGGAGCCCTGGGCTCCGGGTTTTTCACTGGTGCGGAAATAACGTGGCGACGTTAGCGAGGTAGCTGTTAATACGCCCGTCTCGGCCCGCGCAGCACACGCGCCGGCAGCAGAATGATCGCCTTCACCAATTCGAGGACGCCTTCCACCGCGATGCCCAGGATGCGAAGGGGCAGCAGCAGCAGCCACACGATCGGATACAGAACGAGCGCGAGCAACGCCAGCGGCCAGCAGAAGATCAGCAGAATGCACCAGAAGAAGAACGTAAGCATAACTCCCCCTGAGTGATGATACGGTAGGAACGCTTGTGTCGTTCCGGATGGAGTTCTTGGCCTTCCATTTCGGGAAATTAGCAAAAATTGCTTTTTAGCCCATCATTTTGTTTTCAATCACTTGGCCACTGGCGGTGGCGCAGGAGGGTTTCTGCCACTGCCTTATCAAGGAGGCGATCAGCCGATTATCGAGTTGTACGCATACCAGGACGGGAAGCAGTCAGAGATGGCCGGAAAACCGGCCTTCAGAATCTCGATTCGTGCAAGGTTTGGCCACGCGCCGTGCCTCGTCGCCGCCCCACGGCTGGACTAGAGACGTTTTATCGCGGTAATGGCTGCAAGGCGATAGCCCATACGCTGCTGATAGAACGAGCTGGCGCGGACATTTGCGGTGTGATATTCCACAGATGCGAACTCCGCGCCCCGCCGGCGCCCCCGCTTGTAGCAGTCGTCCACCAATGCCTTGATTCTGGAGTCGGTCGCTTGAACCATCCTCTTGTACAACGTGGTCGGCCAGGGCTTCCCATCGGGGGCCGCCTTTCAGTTGTGGCAGGGGGGCCCCAGGCAAAGATCCGACGCGTCTGATGGAGGGCGTGAGTTTCGACAAACGCGGCGTTTTAGTTTGCTCAGGAAAGCCTGGCTTTTGCAATGGCGACGGACCTGACGACCCGATCAACATCCAGTCCACGGCAGCGCCTGGTGAGCCAAAGCGGGTCGCGGTGGCGTCGCCAGACGGCAAAATTGCAGGCTTCGCTGAGGCCATTCCATTTTCAATCGAAGCCAGTGACAAGAATTGCAAGCCGTCGGTTGTGCGCGCCAGTCCCTTGGCTGAACGTGTCGTGGCGAGGGCGACCGGCTTCAGTTCGCTCGAGACGCTGACGGTGACTACCAAATCGAATGACGAAGGCAGGACAACCGAGAATCAGGCGGGACGCGATGGCAATTGGTCTGGCATGCTGATCGTGCAGCTGAAGGGTCAGTCGGCGGGAAAGACTATGCTTACCGTGTCTGGGAAGTCCTGCACGGTATCGGTGACTTTCCCCTGGGGAGTCGGTAGCAACCACCCCCTGTGACTGACTTGTCTCCTACCCTATCGCCAAAAAGACGGCGATGGGATGGGGCATCCGCGTCTAGTGCCCCCCGCTATTGCCCGCCAGCTCCTTCACGATGTTCCCCACAAACGCCTTCGCATCGCCAAACAGCATCAGGGTGTTGTCGAGGTAGTAGAGCGGGTTGTCGATGCCGGCAAAGCCCGGATTCATGCTGCGCTTAATCACCATCACGGTGTGAGCTTTGTCCACGTCGAGAATGGGCATGCCGTAGATCGGGCTTGACGCATCCGTGCGTGCTGCGGGATTCGTCACGTCGTTGGCCCCGATCACCAGCGCCACGTCAGTCTGCGGCATGTCGCCGTTGACCTGGTCCATGTCGAGCAGCTTGTCGTAAGGGATGTCGGCCTCGGCCAGCAGGACGTTCATGTGTCCGGGCATGCGGCCGGCCACGGGATGGATGCCAAACGTCACATCCACACCGCGCTTGGTGAGAGCGTCGTAGAGCTCGCGCACCTTGTGCTGCGCCTGCGCCACGGCCATGCCATATCCGGGCACGATGACGACCTTGTTGGCCGCCGCAAGAATCGCCGCCGCTTCTTCCGGCGTCGCGCTGTGCACCGGACGCGCTTCCTGTCCCGTGGCTGCCGTCGCCTGCTCCTGCCCGAAGGCGCCGAACAGCACGTTGGTGAACGAGCGGTTCATGGCCTTCGACATGTTGACCGACAGAATGAAGCCTGACGCACCGTCCAGCGCGCCAGCTACAATCAGCAGCTTGCTGTCGAGCACGAAACCCATTGCCGCCGCTGAAAGTCCGGCGTACGAATTCAATAGCGAGATTACCGTCGGCATGTCGGCGCCGCCGATCGGGATGATCATCAGCACGCCAAAAATCAGCGGAATAATGATCATCGCCGGGAACAGGTACATCCTCTCGGGGTGCAGGGTCAGCATGACCGCCAGGACAATCGCGATGCCGAGGAAGCCAAGGTTGACGAAGTTCTGGCCTTTATAAGTGATGGGGCGCTGCGGGAGGATTTCCTGCAGTTTGCCCGCCGCCATCAGGCTGCCTGTAAAGGTCAGCGAGCCGAGAATCACCTCCAGCGACAGCACGCCCATGATGAACGGAGTCACGTTGGGCGCACGCAGGTAGAACTCTGCCGTGCCCACCAGGGTGACGCAGAGCGCGCCGAAAGCATGGCTGAGCGCCGTTCGCTGCGGAACCGCCGTCATCGCTACCCGCCCGAGCGGGACGCCGATGATCGAGCCCAGCACGAGGGCGATGGCGATCCACCTGTAATCGACGATGCCCTTGTGGAAGAGCGTGCCGACGATCGCCAGCAGCATGCCCAGCTCGCCCGCGAACACGCCGCGCCGCGCCGTGCCCGGCGAACTCAGCCATTTGAGCGACAGAATGAAGAGCCCTGCCGCAATAACGTATAGGACTTCAATGGTGTAGTCGCTGCCCGCTAGGTTGGTCATGGCTTCGGCGTTTTGCTCGCTTTGAACATCTTGAGCATTCGGTCGGTGATGATGAAGCCACCAACGATGTTGCTGGTGGCGGCCACAATCGCGATGGTCCCCAGCACCGTAGACAACGTGCTCTTGCCCTCACCCGCCAGGATGATGGCGCCCACCACGGCGATGGCATCCAGCGCGTTAGTGAGCGACATCAGCGGCGTGTGCAGAAGCGGTGAGACCCGCCGAATTACCTCGAATCCGATAAACGCGGCGAGCATGAAGACATACAAAAGTGTGATCAGGTCTGCCTTCAATTTTTTGCCTCCTTACGACAAATCCACCACCGAGGCAGGGAGAGCACGTAGGTAATTCTTTCTTGTGTCTTCTTCTCTCCGTGTCCTCTGTGGCTCGGTGGTGAAGAATCCTCTATGGCTGTGCGACCAGCGCAGGCAGCGAGAAGAACTCGCGTACGCGAGGATTTACGATCTCGCCGCCTTGGGTAACCAGGGTGCTGCGGATGATCTCGTCTTCCATGTTCAGTCGAAGCTTTCCATCCTTCACCATATTCAGCAGGAAGTTGGTCAGGTTGCGGGCGTACATCTGGCTGGCGTGATAGGGGACGGTGCTGGCCAGGTTAATCAGTCCGATGATTGAGACGCCATGCTCAACGATCTTCTCGCCGCTGCGCGTGAGTTCGCAATTGCCGCCCCGTTCTGACGCGAGATCGACGATTACCGAACCAGGCGCCATGCCAGCCACCATCTCGCGCGTCACCAGCAGGGGCGACTTCTTGCCAGGAACGACAGCCGCGGTGATGACCACGTCGTGTTGTGCGACAACCGTTCCCAGCAACTCGCGCTGGCGCTGATAAAACGACTCGTCCTGCGCTTTCGCGTAGCCACCGGCATCCTGTGCATCAGCGACCTCCAGCGGCAGTTCGACAAACCTGCCTCCGAGGCTCTGCACCTGTTCCTTCACCGCGGGGCGCAGATCGTAGGCAGAAACGACCGCGCCCAGACGGCGTGCCGTGGCGATCGCCTGCAAGCCTGCGACACCGGCACCCATGACCAGCACGCGGGCCGGAGTGATGGTTCCGGCAGCCGTTGTAAGCATGGGAAAGATGCGCGGCAGAGTGTCGGCCGCGACCACGGCCGCCTTGTATCCGCAGATGGTGCCCATCGAGGAGAGGGCGTCCATGCTTTGGGCGCGCGTTGTGCGGGGCATCAACTCGACCGAGAACGACGTCACACCGGCGGCGGCGATCTCCTGCACGGTCCGAAGATTGCCAAGTGGACGCAAAAATCCGATTAGGGACTGGCCGTGACGAAAAAGCGGGAGGTCCGCCTGGCCGGTAACGTCATTGGAGCCGTAGCACAGCACTTGGAGGATAATGTCGGCCGATCGAAACACTTCAGCCCGATCGGCAACGACCTTGGCGCCCTTGGCAGCGTAGTCCGCATCCGGATAGCCGGCTTCGGCGCCGGCGCCAGCTTCGATGACGACTTCCAGTCCAGCCTTATTGAGGTTTGGAACGACCGCAGGTGCGAGCGCAACCCGCCGCTCCCCTGGAAAGATCTCGCGGGGAACACCGACGACCATGAAGGACCCTCCACCAACCAGTGCAAAGTGGTGAACTCTGCATTCTAATTGCGGGGAAGCAAATGTCCATCGGAACCTACGGCTGGGGGGAATGCGAATCCAAAATGAAACCCCGGAGCCGGTGGGGGCGTCCGGGGTTTTTGTGATCGTTGAGGCAGGTTAACGCAAAGCGACGATCACAATCTCTTCACTCCCAGAGACTCCGCTGTTGGCAGCCTTGAGTTCCTTCTCCAGGCTGGACGGGGGAACTTGCAGCCCTTGGTTGCGGGCGCTGGTCCAGATCTGGCTCAAGAAGTAGTGATCGCCAATCTTCTTGAATACCATCTTCGTCTCATCGGACTTGGACGGTCCGGCGTAGTTGTAAAGGCCCAGCACGTGGTTACGGCAATCCTTGCTTTGAATCAGGGTTGCCCGGGCGCCCGCTTCACGGACCGCATAGGAACCCGCGGGAAGCTGACTCTGGCCAACGATGAAGGCGAACGGTACGTTTGCGGTCATGATGGTCGATTGGGCATAGACCGTGGGAGCTGCGATGGTGAAGGCCACGATGAGCGTCACCAGGGCCCCAAATGCACTGCGTTTCATAACTCCTCCTTGGGGGCTCTTGTCAGCGGAACCCAAGCTGAATTTGTGAGCTGGCGAGCTTGAAAGCTTTCTTGGCGAAAGCCTCAGAGCTGCTGCTTACGCGGTGAGATAGAGCACGCCGCATGCCAAACTGCAGGCCGGCTTTATAAAAACTAGTCATCAGCGGAATTAGGGACTTGCAGAATCTCCCACACGCCTGGCTATGCACGCGTCCGGTCGAGCTATCCGAACGGATAGCAAGAGCATTCAACTTGGATAGTTCGCCGGCGCAAATGGGGTGCACCGTATCACTCGGCAACCTGGGTTGACCTGCGCGCCCACTGGACTTGCTCACATGAACGTTGCGTGACCTGGTCTTTGTAGGCCGCTTGCTGGTAGAAGTGGGCGGCCCAAAACACTCGGGAATGGCGGGTTATTTGCTTGACTGATATTCGAGTCGTGGTACGGTTTGCAGACTTGGTAACGAATCCTAAACAGGAGGACTAAAATGATGAGAAGAAGTACAAGACTACTGTCTGCGGGGGCTGTGGTCGTGGCTGCAGTCGGATTTGTTGCATGTCCGCGCCCGTCGGGCAAGTTGGTAATTCCCGTCACCATCTCAGTAGACCACAACGGTGTCTGCACCATGCCCAACGTTGCGAACATTAAGAGCGGACACCAGGTGACCTGGTCGGTGGAGCCGAAACCGAACTCTTTCCAGGTCTATTTCCCCGTTGGGACGGCCTCCAATCCCGGCAGTCCCTTCAAGAAATTAGTGGGCAGCGGACACGCGGCGAGCTTTCCGTCGGCGAATGGGGATCCAGTGACAACCGGGCAGGCCCGGCGCACACTATTCCAGATAGGCACTTTTCAGTATAATTTCCCGATTCAGGCGGTTGCCGTGAATGGTACCTTGTGCTACATCGACAGCCCCACGCCGGATCAGAACATGAAAGTGCACGTTGACTGATCGATGTTAGTTAGGGTTTGACCAGAGCGCGGAAAGAAGGGTCCTGTTGGAGCTGTCCGAAATCGGGGGTGTCGCGGACCGTGGAGCGTGAGAATCCTCCTGCCGTGGCTTTGCGCACCCATTCCAGCGTCTGCTCTCGCTGATCGAAGTGGTTGTATACCAGGGCCGCTCGAAACATTACATCCGTATCGTTCGGGGAAATTGCGAGGGCCTGTTGGAGCGCACTCAAGGCGGGCCCGCGATCGCCCAGCATGGCGGAGTATGAGGCCACGCAAGCCAGAGCGCCGCTGTCTTTAGGATTCACTTGCAGCGTCGAGCGGGCCAGGGCAATCGCTTTCCGGTAGAGTTCAGATGCCTCCGGGCGTCGCCCGGGTGTCCAGTACAGCGTGTCGGCCAGGTTGCCCCAGTTCAGGTAGTCCTGATCATCCAGTTCCGCTGCCTTGCGCAGGGCTGCAGTAGACTCAGGGAACTTGTGAAGATAGAAATAGGCGGCTCCCAGATTGCTGTAGGCCTGCATCGTCGGCCGCAATGCGATGGAGCGCTGCAAGGCAGGGATGGCATCCTGGTAGCGGCCCTCGAGCAGATACATCGCGCCGAGATTGTAGAGTACTTTCTGGTTCCCCGGCGCCATCTCGGCTGCTTTGCGAAACATCGCTTCCGCCTCTGAGTACCGCGCCCGTCCGTAGTAAAAGACTCCTATCGAGTTATATACTGCCCAGTACTCAGGCCGCGCGGCGATGGCCTTCTTATAGGCTTCTTCGGCCGCTGCTACCTTTTCCAACCTGTCGTAGGCAAGAGCCAACCCATTCAAACTTGCCGCGCTGTCGTGGTCTAAGGTAAGTGCGCGCTGGAATTCGTCGACGGCTTCCTGATATTTTCCGGTGTCGTTGTACAAGTTCCCGAGACAAGTGTGCGCTTCAGCCAGTTGGCGCCCGGCCGCCAGCGCTTTTTCGCAATTGACTTTCGCCTTGTCTAGCCAATTCTTGCCGCGATCGGCCTTATAACCCCGCCAGTACGCTTCGCCCAATCCGGCGTAGGCCGGAGCGTAGTTCGGGCTTACCTTCAAAGCCTGGTCAAACTCCTTGATGGCTGCGTCGATGTTCTCCGACTTCTGGTACTCCTGCAAGTATCCCCTGCCTCGCACGTAATATTCATATGCGGCAGGCGCCGCGGCATGCACTTCCGAAGGTGTTGGTTGTTCCGACCTTGTGTCTGGCGGCAGCATGACAAATACTTCGGCAACGGCGTCGTCTTCGAGAGTAAACAGGTCGCTCGCGTCACCGGTCAACGTGCGCGCGTCCATCTGCTGATGCGTCCTCGGATCGACCAGGCTGCAGGTAACGCGCATTTTCTCAGCTTTCTCACCGGAGCGCTGCAGCGCCACCGTCAGCACCCGATCGACATTGAATGCCCGTCGCGCCTCTTCTGCCGTCTTCACTCCCTGCGCGCTTAATTCATTGGGCGGGATCAACTGTAACGCGCGTCCGTTCGTGCCCTGCGCGATGCGCGCGCTGACGGTCTCGGCGACACCCCGCACCAAGGCAACCTCCGACGGATCCTGGCTGCCACTCTCGATGGGCAGCACCGCGAGCACTCGATAACTGGCCTGCTGTGGCCCTGCTCCTTGCGGCCAGAAACGATGGGTTGCGTACGCCAAAATTCCAATGAGAACTGCCGCCACAACTACTATGACACTATTCCCTCGCAGCCACGAGTCGCCTTTGACATCTTGTCCGGCAGCGACTCGCGCCAGATCTTCGCGCAGGTCCTTCGCTGTCTGGTAACGGCGTTTGGGGTCCTTTTGTAGAGCCCTCAGAATCACGCTCTCCAGACTCTGCGAGATGGCTGGATTGAGCGCGGCGGGACGCGCCGGTTCCCGGTGCAGGATCGCATCTTTGAGACGCTGCAGTTTGGCCTCGGGAAATGGCCGTTGCCCTGTTGCCATCTCGTAGAGCACCACTCCTGCTGCCCACAAATCGGAGCGCTGGTCGCATAGGCCCTCGAACTGCTCGGGCGCCATATAGGGGAGCGTCCCGGTAAGGCTCATGTTGAGCGTCACCGTCTCGGCCGACGCCACGTCGATGCCGGGGTCGACCAACTCCGCCAACCCGAAGTCAAGTATCTTCAGTCGGCCGTCGTCGGTGATGCGAAGGTTTCCCGGCTTGAGGTCACGATGGATGATGCCCTCGCGGTGAGCGGCTTCCAGTCCACTCGCGAGTTGGGCTCCCAGAGCGCATACAGTTTCCTCTGGCAAGGGGCCATGTTTCACCATCTCGTCAAGGCCGTTGCCAGAGATATACTCCGTGACTAG
>Ga0306926_10009805_pt1 | contig 10554 bp, 8 predicted proteins | sample flu12Cox44000178_FD_203759 | JGI IMG/M metagenome (GOLD analysis project Ga0306926, IMG submission 203759) | Lab enrichment of tropical soil microbial communities from Luquillo Experimental Forest, Puerto Rico - flux8day.12C.oxic.44.000.178 (v2)... | ecosystem: Environmental > Terrestrial > Soil... | reverse complement strand
GCCGCGGCTGTCAGCGGCGTAGGTGGCGTTCTCGCCGCCGCCGCCGGGACGAGCCTGGTTCTTACCGTGTTCGCCGCGGTCTACCACGCGGAAGTGGTCGCGCATCGGGTTGGCGAGCCGTTCGGAACCCTGGTGCTGGCAGTCGCCGTCACGGTGATCGAAGTGGCGCTGATCGTCTCGGTCATGGTTGGCAGCTCTGCCGACAAGTCGGGGCTAGCGCGCGACACGGTGTTCGCGGCGGTCATGCTGATCTGCAACGGTCTGGTCGGGCTGTGCCTCCTTGTCGGTGGCGTTCGTCATTACGAGCAGGGGTTTCAGGCGCTGGGTGCCTCTGCAGCTTTGGCGGTATTGGCCGCCCTGGTCACACTTACGCTGGTCTTGGAGAATTTTACGACCAGCGCCCCCGGGCCGCTATATACGCCGCCGCAGCTGATCTTTGCCGGAGTAGTGTCGCTGATATTGTACGGCGCATTCGTATTCGTACAAACGGTGCGGCACCGCGGCTATTTTCTGACGGATTTCGAAGAGGACGAGGTCCCCGGGTCACCTCCCTCCGGGTCGGTTGCCTTGTTCAGTTTCGCGCTGCTGCTGATCTCGCTGGTGGCAGTGGTGGCGCTGGCGAAAGCACTGACACCTACGGTGGAAACCACCATCGATCGGTTTGGGGCGCCAAAGGCAGTCGTCGGCGTAATCATCGCCACGCTGGTCCTATTGCCCGAGAGCCTTGCAGCACTAAGAGCGGCTCGCCTAAACCACCTGCAAACAAGTATGAACCTGGCGCTGGGCTCGGCGCTCGCGAGCATAGGGCTGACGATACCGACCGTCGCCTTTGTATCAATTGCAATGGCTCAGCCGCTCGCCCTCGGGCTCGGCCCACGAGAGGAGGTGCTGCTTGGGGTCACTCTGTTTGTCTCGGTGCTTACATTGGGCACGGGGCGGACCACTGTGCTGCAGGGCGTCGTGCACCTGGTCATTTTGGCGACGTTTCTGTTCTTCACTGTCGTACCCTAACCGGCGATCCGGCGCTGGAAGCCCGTGGTGTCGTATGCGAACCACGCAGCACGATGTTGGTCATGCGTGCGCGCTTTCTTCAACCGGTGCTGCGCGCGCGAGCGATCGCCTCGGCATCGTACCGCAGCGCCCGGAAGACCTGGTTGCTCTGAGAGGTTGATGGGCCGCCAAAAAACGGCTTGCCGAAAAAGGGATTGACGTATTCCCAGACGATCTCTCCCCCATTGGTGACTTCGAAGAAGCGGCCGAAGGAAGACTCGTCGATCAACGTGTTGCCGTTCGGCAGGCGTTGTGCATTGCCCATGCGCGGCGAAAAAAAATTCCAGGCCGGCTTATCCTGGTATTTCCATGTGATCTCGTTTGTCGCCGGATCGACCTCGATCACCCGCGAATAGGGCATCGAGTCGTCGAGACGATGAACGCCGTTGTCGAATATCAGGATGTTGCCGTTCGCCAGCACCGTCGGAGCCTACTGACCGGCAACTGTCGGCGGGCCCAGCGTCCATAGAATTTCCCCGGTCTGGCGGGAGATCCGAACAACCTTCGAGATCGGCCGAAAGCTGGCAAGGATATCGCCATCGGGCAGCTCCTCGACACTGTTACCCTGAGCCAGAGGGTTCGCGGCGCTTGGACCTCGGCGATGCCGTCCGAGACCGGATCGAGGTGTTCCCAGGTCCGCCACTCCCAAACGGTCTTCCCGGCAGGCGTCAGTTCGGCCAAATAATCGGAGTACATATTGTCGGTTTCGTCTTTGGGCCGAGGCGCATAGCTGCCCGATTTCATGTTGCCTTCGATCATCCCGCCCTTGACCCGCCGGGCGATTTCGTCCGGCACCCTACCCATGCAATTCAGCAGCACGTTGCCATTGCACAGCAATATGCCGTGGTGATGATGATTTGGATGGCGAACTTCCCACAGCACCTTGCCGTCCCAGTCCGCTTCCAAAACCGCACCACCTTTGAACGGGAAGCGGCTGAGAAAGCTGCTCTCGGGTGTGCGTCCGTTGTAGAATAATGTCCCGCGCTCGGTAAGATAGCCGGACAGACCCGGCGGGTACGGCATCTCCCAGCTGTGGACTATCTTGCCCTGAAGGTCGATCAAGTAGACGTTTGTATTTTCCATGAAGAGGGGCGCGAACAGCGTGAACCCCGGAAAAGCGTGCTCCGGGTCGGACGCGCGCAGCCCGACACCCCGACGCTTGAGGGTATTCTGCTCGGCCGCCGCCATCGCTCGGGTACCTCCAATGACTGCGCCGGCGGCAAGGGCGGCAAAGCCGCTCAACAAGGTTCGTCGTCGCGGGAACGAGGGTTCCTGGTTGAGCATCGGCGAATGACGCCAACCGACAGAGCCGTTGCCACGGTTGGCGAGAGTGCTAGGCGGAAAGTTCGCAGTCCTTCCGTCGCTCATGGGCGCTCCTCCCCCAAGGGCCGGGGCAGCGCTTGGGACGGGCGGTCCTCGAGGACCGGGCGGCTGCATCAGGAGCCCGGTGCGCTTCTTCTTCGGAAGAGCTTCTTTATCATCGAGTGTTTGAAACCGACCGCAACGCATGATTCTTACGGTGGATATGAAAAACTCTAATGACCTCGGGGCGATCATCAAACCGGGACGACGGCACTTGTGGTCCGTGGCGCTGCGAACTAGATAACCGGTGTTCCGGGGGAAAGGCAGACTCCCCCTTAGGCTAAGCGGCCCAAGCTCTGCGCCCACCTCCGAGCAGGGAGTGCGAGCGCATGGACCGAGCTAAACCAAACCTTATTTCCGCTGACTGCAAGAGCTCCGCCCGCGTAGGGGCGCTAGGGCGCCCAGAACCATTTGTCGACTTCGCGCAGCGCCTCCTGTTGCGAGACGCCGATGTCTCTGAGCAGATGCATGTCGTTGCGCTTGGCGATCTCGCGCAGAGCCCGGCGCTGGCGAGACCGAGCGAGCCACTGGGCAATGGTCGGGCGCGCGTCGCCGATGAACTTCCAAACCGCAGCATTCGAACGGAGGAGCGTACTTCGAGTGATATCCCGGACCGAGGATTGGCGGGCATTGAGGGTGGCCATAGCGAAAGCTCCGGATCGTGTGACGGGCCGGGTCGCAGCCCGACCGAACGAAGCCGCATCAATAAGAGCGGTCGGATCCTGCCGGCAAAGCACCGTTTCTCGGGGTTGCCCGAGCTTTATTCATGGAGGCAAGGTTGCGTCGCTCTCTTCCACCGCTGAATGCGCTGCGCTCGTTCGAGGCCGCGGCGCGGCACCAAAGCTTCACCCGAGCCGCAGACGAGCTGTGCGTCACCCAGGGCGCGGTCAGCCATCAGGTCAAGGCGCTGGAGGCCGAACTCGGCCTGAAGCTGTTCAACCGCGGGCTCCGGGGGCTCGCCATCACCGAGCCCGGCCGCAATTATCTGGCCGCGGTGCAGGATGCCTTCGACAGAATCGCGCTCGGCACCGACCGGCTGCTGCAGCGACAGCAGGCAGGGATCGTCACCGTCAGCACGTCACCGGATTTTGCCGCCAAGTGGCTGGTCAGCCGACTGGGCAGGTTCAGCGAGGCCCATCCCGAGATCGAGCTGAAGATCTCGGCGACGATGCACCACGCCGACTTCGCACGAGAGGATGTCGATTTAGCGATCCGGCATGGCGCCGGCGATTGGGTCGGGCTCGATGCCGTCAATTTATGCTCCGAGGAGTTATTTCCAGTGTGCAGCCCGGGTTTCCTGCGCGACCGGCGCTGCCTCCGCGTTCCGGAAGACGTTCTGCAATTTCCGCTGTTACATTTGGACGACCGCAGAACCTGGTCGAGATGGCTCGAAGCCGCGGGCGCATCGGGGGAGGGGCTCTTGCATGGGCCGATCTTCAACCACGCGAGCATGTTAATCGATGCCGCCGTCGATGGCCAAGGCATCGCCCTTGCGCGTACCGCGCTCGCTGCCGCCGACTTGATCAACGGCCGCTTGATGCGGCCTTTCGAGATCGCCCTGTCGTTGAAAAAGACTTATTGGATCGTTTGCCCGAAGGCGACCTCGAGCATGCCGAAAATTGCGACCTTCCGGAAATGGTTATTGGCGGAGGCAGCAGAAGATGCGCGTCGCTTGAAGGCCGTCGCGTCGTAGAAGGCGCCATGACAGCGCCGGCCATCGGGCAGAGCGCCGCCGGGGCGGCGCTGCTGTTGCCGGGTTACTCAGCGGCGGCGAGGGTCGGGGTTTGCGCCGCGGCGAGCACGGCTCTGGCCTCTTTGGCGACCCGCGTGCCTTCGAAGAATTTCGGGTTCTGCGTGCCCCACAGCTTGACCGCGTTCGCAAACGTGAAGGCGCGGAAGTCGTCGGCAGTGATGTGGCCGTCTTCGACCAGCTCATAGGCTTCGGGCAACGGGTGGCGCATGTCGATCACGTCGAAATGCCCGATGTCCGAGCTGAAGATCGCGTTGAGCTTTGACCCGAACGGGTTGTTCTTCCCAAACGCCGTTGCGTTCATGCGGTCGTCGGCCTCGCAGCCGAAATAATAAGGCTTGGTGTAGAGCTCGACCCAGTCTTCCTTCTTGGTGATCTCGCAGGCCGAGAAATCATCGATGTTCTCGATGTTGCCGGTAAGATACGCCTGCTCGGGGTCGGGCAGCCCGCCGCGCTCGCGCAACGCCGCGGCGATGTCGTCATAGCCGTATTTCTCCACCAGGCTCATCAGTTTGGCGCGGTCGAGCTTGTCCGCGTGCATGCGCTCCAATGCCCCCGCACTGCGCCGCTCCCAATGCTCGATCAGATCGCCGAACAATTGCGAGGCCCAACCGACGCCGCCTTCGAGAAAGGCAAAGCGCAATTGCGGGAAGCGCCGCGTGACGCCGCCGAGGAAAATCGCCTTGGCGGTGGCATGCCCGGCCGCGGCGAAATGGCCGATGTGATTATAGGTGAAATTGGTCGGCGACAGGCGCAGGCCCTGGTTCGACGACGCGCTGTGGAAGGTCGGCGCAATGCCGAGCTCGACGCATTTCGCCCAGACCGGATCGTAGTCGTATTCGCTGTCGATCCCGAGCACGTCGTACCAGACCGCAAAACGCGCGGTGTCGGGGTCGTTGGCCGCGATCGCCGGCACCTTACGCGCCATGTTACTGCCAAACATCCCGACTTTCGAGCCCAGCTGCTTGGTGACGAATTCGAGCTCGGCGATCGCTTCGTCGGGGGTGTGCATCGGAATGATCGCCGCCGGCGTCAGCCGGTCGCCGAGACCCTTAAAATAATCGGCCGAGACGATGTTGTAAGCGCGGATCACCGCGCGCCGGGTCGCGTCGTCCTGAATGCGCGGAAAGCGCAGCCCGGCCGTCGGGTAGACGATAACAAAGTCGAGGCCCAGCTCGTCCAGACGGTCATAGAGCAGCTTTGGCATCATCGCGGTGGCGCGATCGAGCGTGTTTTCCGCTTGGCGCGCCCAGAAGGCCTGCTGTCCGAAGCGCTTGTTGCGCCGGTCGGGGACCGACATCGACAGCAGCTTGCGGGTCGTCCCCATCGCCTTCAGAAATCCGTCCGCCGCCAGATCGCCACCGACCTTGCGCATTTTGTCGCTGAACACCGGGTCGTATTCGACCCAATGACCGTCGCCATCGACGATCGGATGGTCGATTTTTGAACGGACCTGCTCGGGGGTCATGTGTGCGCTCATGCTCTGCTCCGGACAAGTGGCGGTTGGACACGGGTCATCCTGAGCCCGCCACAGGCGAGCGCCAAACCATGAAACGACAGATGAGCCCTGCGCCGCGCGCATGCACGACCCCGGAAAAGGCTGAGCAACCAGATTTTGACCAGCGTTCGAACTTCGTCCGTGCCGGCTCGTTGACAGCATAGCCGCGAGGTTGGCAAGCATAAGATCACGGGGGACAGATGCACGCTGAAGATAAAGGCAGCCTGAGGGAAGGGATCCGTGCGGCGATCCTCCCAGGACTGCTGGCAGCGGTCCCGCTCTGCCTCGTTGCGGTATCGGTGTCCGCCGCCGACAATCCAACACGCGGCCCCTCCGAAGTAACCTTCCTGCTCCAAATTATCGCGCTGCTCGTATGCGGGCGGCTGATGGGTGAGTTGATGCAGCGGATCGGCCAGCCGCCGGTCATGGGCCAGCTGATCGCCGGTATCCTGCTCGGGCCCTCGGCTCTAGGTGCCCTCTGGCCCGGGCTTCAGCACACCCTGTTTCCGACGAACCCCGAGCAGAAGGCAATGATCGATGCCGTGGCACAGCTCGGCATTTTGCTGCTGCTCTTGCTGACCGGAATGGAGACCGATCTGGCGGTGGTGCGCCGCTCGCGCGGGGCGGGATTCAGCGTGTCGATCGCCGGGATCATCGTGCCCTTTCTCTGCGGTGTTCTGCTGGGTGAGCTACTGCCCGACACAATGCTGCCCAACCCCGAGAAGCGGCTGATCACAACGCTATTTCTCGGCACCGCCCTGTCGATCTCATCGGTAAAGATCGTTGCCATGGTGGTGCGCGAGGTCGGCTTCCTTCGCCGCACGGTCGGCCAAGTGATCGTCGCAGCCGCGATCATCGACGACACGATCGGCTGGATCATAGTGTCGGTGATCTTCGGGTTGGCGCTCCACGGTGGCGTTGATCTCCCTGCCCTCGCCCAGAGCCTCTTCGGCACCGCCATCTTTCTCGTCCTGAGTTTCACGATCGGGCGCCGCCTCGTATTTCGGGTTATCCGCTGGGCGAACGACAGCTTTGTCAGTGATGTCCCGGTTATTACTGCGATCCTGGTGGTAACCGGGCTGATGGCGCTGACGACCAACGCGATCGGCGTGCACACGGTGCTCGGCGCCTTCATCGCCGGTATCCTTGTCGGCCAATCGCCGATTTTGACAAGACACATCGACGCGCAGCTCCGCGGGCTTATCGTCGCGCTATTCATGCCGGTCTTCTTCGGGTTGGCTGGACTGACGACCAATCTCGCTGTTCTCGCCAACCTCGATCTGCTCCTGCTGACCCTCGGATTGATCGCGATCGCCAGCCTCGGCAAATTCAGCGGCGCCTTTCTGGGCGGTCGATTGGGCGGGATGTCTTGGGCGCAGTCGCTGGCGCTCGGTTGCGGCATGAACGCTCGCGGATCGACCGAGGTCATCGTCGCAACAATTGGTCTGTCGATGGGCGTCCTCGATCAGGACCTGTTCACGACGATTGTCGCGATGGCTGTCGTGACCACGATGTCGATGCCTCCAATGCTTCGCTGGGCGCTGGCTCGGCTGCCGATGAGCCCCGAGGAGGCAGCTCGCTTGGAGCGCGAAGAGTTCGAAGCCAAAGGGTTTGTTTCCAATATTGAAAGACTGCTCGTCGCGGTCGATGCCAGCCCGAGCGGACAGTTCACTTCGCGGTTGGTAGGGCTCCTTGCCGGTGCTCGGCGCATTGCGACAACGGTCATTCATTTCGACTATGCAACCGCCGGCCCGTCGCGTGAGGGAATCTGGCAAGCCGAACGTACCAAGGCCGTCGTCAAGCAGAGCGCTGCGGAAGGCGACGACGCCGGTCCCGAGGAACCGGGGGGCGATCCAGCCGAAATCGCCACACGTGTCGAAAAGCCTAGCGAAGACGTAATCGGTGCCGAGGCCCAAAAGGGTTATGGGCTCTTGTTCATCGGCCGCGAGCCGGCCTCCGAAGGCGACACTTTTCACGAGCAGATCACCCGCAGCGCGATCGAGTTCGCCGGACCCTTTGCGATCGTCATCGCTCGCGGCATCGATCGACGGGAAACGCCAGGAGCCCCACTCAGAATTCTTGTCCCGGTTACCGGAACCACCGCTTCGCGGCACGGCGCCGAGCTTGCGATCGCGTTGGCACAAGCCTCGCAGGGGTCGGTGACCGCGCTCCACGTGGCTAGAGAGGAGAGAAGGGCTCGCTCTTGGCAGCGCCACGTTGGCGCTGCACTCGCTCCGGCGTCGAGCGCCGACGCTGTCATCCGTGAGATTGTCCGACTGGGCGATCATTACGGGGTCGAGGTAAAAGGCGCGGTGCGCAGCGTTCGCACGCCTCAGGAGGCCATTCTTCGTCAGCTCGAGGTCGGCGGTCACAATCTCCTGGTGATGGGTGTAAGCCCACGGCCCGGTGACGAGCTTTTCTTTGGCGAGGTCCCGGCGGAGCTTCTCGAACGGTCAGGATGCTCTGTTCTCTTCCTCGCGAGTGAGCCGCCCACCCAGGAGCCCGAGCCTCGCAAGGGCTCAGTGCCTGCCTCAAAAGTCTCCGTCGTCAATCATTGACCGCAACGGACCGCTTTTGAATCGGACACCTGCTGTTCAGCCTCGGCGGGAACGGCTCAATCGCGCCGCTAGTGCGCAGTCTCAAAGGCAAGATTCACCCTGTCGTCTTGGCCGCCCCCGGGCTACGCGTGCGACGGTCCGTCGGTGCTAAACCCGGGGGGGTGACCCGTGGGCCTTCAGCCCGGAGCGTGCCCCCGGGCAGAGCCCGGGGCCATGCACCGGGGTCAGACCCGGGGGGACTAGTTCCATGGGCATCCACGCGCTTCCGGCACGCCCGTTGCCGGGTTCCATGGATGCCCGGATAAAGTCCGGGCATGGACGAACGATTAACGTAGCGTTGGTGTATCATCTGTTTTGAGTCTGAGCACTAGCGGACCCTCGTCGCTTCATCCATTTGTTCGTTCGACTGCGGCTCCGAGTCCATTGGCGACGAACCTCCCAAGCACATAGAGGATCGCGGGCACCCGCGTTGATTGATCACTTATCATGTTCTATCGCATGGATCCAAAGAATGGGTTGGCCGCGAGTGCAGACGACAACCGCTCCCCCCGTTCCAACTGCATTGCATTCATTGGTAGGCACGATATAATTTCCTATCGGAACGGAAAGATCTCCCACTTGATTACGGCGATTAACAAGACAGCTCTGGCAATCGTCGTCCAGCGCGGGGGCAATTACCAGAGTTCACGCAGGAACGCTCGATCTACATAAGCAATACTCGAGCTTGGCCAAACCATGTCAAACATTGGTGATGCGAAACCGGACCTTCCCCGCATGTCTCCACACCGCATCGGGCTGCGCCTGATCTTGGAAACCGCTCTTGATGCGGTAGTTATTATGAGATCCGACGGTGTCGTCGATGATTGGAACGATCGAGCCGCGGGCATCTTTGGGTGGTCGCGAGAGGAGGCCGTCGGGCGGATATTAGCCGACCTCATTATCCCTGAGCGATACCGCAAACGACACAGATATGGGCTTGAACGATACCTCGAAACGGGCCGAGCAAAAGTCTTGGCCCGACGCACCGAGATGTTTGGCCTCAGAAAAAATGGCGAAGAATTTCCCGTCGAGCTTTCGATTTCACCGATTCAAGACGGCGAGAGCTTACTATTCGTCGGGTACCTGCGTGATATCACCGATCGCAATGCACTGAATTTGGCACGGATTGAGCTGGCGCACGTCAAGCAGATGATGGCGATGGGCGAGATGGCCGCCTCGATCGCTCACGAAATCAACCAGCCCTTGGCGGCCATCGCGACAAACGCCGCGGCGGGTTTGCGTTGGCTGGCGGCGGTGACGCCCGACCTCGATGAGGCGAGTAACGCCTTGACGCGTATAGTCAACGATGCTCGGCTAGTCAACGATGCTCGGCGCGCGAGCGAGGTGATCGGTGGTATCCGGTTAATGTTTAAAAAGGAGAATCAAGCTGCCGGTTTGCAGGATGTCAACGAACTGATCCGTGAAGTCCTTACGCTTGTCCGCAGCGAAGTGGAAAATCATCGTGTAGCAATTTATCCGGAATTATCGGACGATCTCCCACAAGTTCCAGCCAATCGCGTTCAGTTACGACAGGTAATCGTGAACTTACTCATGAATGCTGTTGATGCAGTGGACGCGGTGACCGATAGTGCGCGAGCCGTGTGGATTAAGACCGAAATCTATGATCCGAACTATCTGCGGATCGCGGTCGAAGACACAGGAACCGGGATCGACCCGCAGAACATCGACCGAATCTTCGACGCTTTTTTTTCGGCGAAACCCAATGGCATGGGCATGGGGTTATCGATCTGCCGGTCGATCATCAAGGCGCATGGCGGGCGTTTGTGGGCCACGACTAACGTACCCCGGGGTGCCGTCTTTCAGTTCACCCTGCCTCGGCAGAGGGAGGCCGCGTCGTAGGCAGGCGGCCGCCACGCACGGCGTGGTCGCCGAGGATACGCAGATCGGGTGATCGGCGTGCCCGGTTTGTCGAGCCAGCGTCGGGAATGACCCCCTCTCTTCCGGTCAGATATCAAGCGACGAACGGATACAGGTGAGCAGGTCGTCCTCGTCGAATGGTTTGCTCAGGTAACCGACGACCCCATCCTCCAGCGCGCGCTTCCGCACTGTCTCGTCAGGGTAGGCGGTGATCAGAATAGTCGGTATGGCCTTTCCCGATGCTACGAGGTGTCGATGCAGTTCGAGCCCCGTCATTCCGCGCATCTGCACGTCGGCGATCAGGCAGGAGGTGCGTGAAAACTGAGAGGAGTTCAAGAACTCCTCAGCGGATGCGAAGGTTTGGGCTGTATATCCCAGCGACTTCATGAGTCCCCTCATCGCCTCACGCATCGATTCGT
>Ga0306926_10009801_pt1 | contig 10557 bp, 7 predicted proteins | sample flu12Cox44000178_FD_203759 | JGI IMG/M metagenome (GOLD analysis project Ga0306926, IMG submission 203759) | Lab enrichment of tropical soil microbial communities from Luquillo Experimental Forest, Puerto Rico - flux8day.12C.oxic.44.000.178 (v2)... | ecosystem: Environmental > Terrestrial > Soil... | reverse complement strand
GGTCGAGCTTGTCATTGTCGCGGTAGAAGGCCGCAATCGCCGCGATGTAGTCCTTCTCGCGCTCGGTCTTGGTCGGCGCCGCCATCGCCTTTTCGACCGCTTCCGAGCCCGCCTTTAGCGCCGCCGGGCTCGGCGGATACCACAGCGGGTACCAGTGGCTCATCGCGATGCCCCAATAGCCGATCGCGCAGCCTGGATCGGCTTCGGTGACAGCGGTGAAATCCTTCAGCGCCTCGGGATACCAGAACGAGTGCAAGGTCCACACTGCGTGCCTGAGCGGCTGCTGCACGGCGGGACTGCATGAGGTCGCGAAATCGACTTCTTCGACGATCTTTGCGCCGGTGTCCGCCCGCGCCCCGGGTACCATCGCCAACGCGAGCAATGCGGCAGCGGCAAAAGCCATAGAAATTCGATGGTGCGCCATGGCAATACCCTCCCCAAAGCAGCTCTTGTGCCCGCTCGACCGTAAGGGCCCGAACAGCCTGGATGTGTGAACTAGTTCACACTCAGAAAGAATTGTCAGAATGGCGCTGCGCCCGCCAGCTTCGCCCAGAGGCGCTTGCCGCGGGCGCATCGGCGGTTCATCCTGACGGCGGAACGGCAGCGGGGTGGCACGATGACGGATCGGTTGCCGCAGAACGGTCTGGTTGCGGTTGTCAAGCGCGATTGCCCGACCTGCGTTCTCGCCGCACCGGTGCTCGGCGCTCTCGCGCGCGACAGTGGGCTCACCGTCTATACCCAGGACGACCCGTCTTTTCCCGAGACCGTGCCGGGGCGCATCGACGACACCGCACTCGATATGTCGCACCGGCTCAAGATCGAGATCGTGCCAACTCTGATCCGGTTCGAGGCGGGCCGCGAGGTCGGCCGGACCTATGGCTGGGACCGCGCCGAATGGCAACGCCTGACCGGCGTTGAGGGGCTCGGCCGCGATCTGCCCGAAACGCGGCCGGGCTGCGGCGCCAAGAATGTCGAGCCGGGGGTAATCGAGCGCCTCAAAATCCGCTTCAACGAGACCGGGCTCAGATCGCGCCGCATCGCAATCGGCGAGGATGAGGACGAGCAGGAGGCGATGTTCGCGCGCGGCTGGTCGGATGGCCTGCCATTGGCGCCGCCGACCGAGGAGCGGGTATTGCACATGCTCGACGGCACAGCGCGCGACCCGCAGGAGGTCCTGGGGCTGATCCCGCCGGCGCTCGCCGCTGCTACCGTCGAGAAGGTAGCGGTCAATGCCGTGATGGCCGGCTGCAAAGCGGAATATCTGCCGGTCGTGCTGGCGGCGGTCGAGGCTGTGCTCGACGAGAGCTTTGCGATGCACGGCGTATTGGCGACGACGATGTTTGTCGGGCCGGTGGTCGTCGTCAACGGCCCGGTCTGCCGGCGCATCGGCATGAATTCGAAGGGCAATGCGCTAGGCCAGGGCAATCGCGCCAACGCCGCGATCGGCCGTGCCTTGCAGCTCGTCATCCGCAACATCGGCGAGGGACGACCGCAGGAGGTCGACCGCGCCACCCTCGGCAACCCCGGCAAGCTCAGCTATTGCTTTGCCGAGGACGAGGAGGGATCGAGCTGGGAGCCGCTCGCGGTCGAGCGCGGTCTGAAGCCCGGCCAATCCGCGGTGACAGTGTTCGCCGGCTACGGGCTGCAGGGCATCGTCGACCAGAAGTCGCGCGACCCCGAGAGCCTGGCGCGCAGCTTTGCCGGGTCGCTCAGAGCACTGAGCAACGTCAAGCACGCTCCGTCTTGCGACGCGCTACTGGTGGTCTGCCCTGAGCATCACCGCACCTTCAGACAAGCCGGCTGGTCGAAGGCGCGGCTTTACGAAGAGCTCTATCGGTTGTGCGAGATCCCGGCTGCCGAGCTCGTCGCCGGCGCCCAGGGCATCGCCGAAGGCGGACCCGCATCGCTCGCCGGCAAGACCGTCAACAAGTTCCGCCCCGGCGGGATCATGATCGTCCGCGCCGGTGGCGATGCCGGTATGTTTTCCGGCATCATCGCCGGCTGGTCCGCGGGTGGCCCCCGCTCCAGCCTTCCGGTAACCAAGGAGGTGAGAAATTGACTGTTTTACTCGACCCGACTTCGGAACGAAGTCCGACCATCCGGCCGCGCCTGCCGCGGCCGGAGAAGCTCGACGGGCTGACGATCGGCATTCTCGACATCGCCAAATCGCGCGGCGATGTGTTTCTGCACCGGCTCGGCGAGCGCATCGGCGAGCGCGGCATCGCCGTCAAACACTACGCCAAGCCGACCAACACACGGGTGGCGCCCTTGCCTTTGCGGCAGCAGATCGCCGCTGAAGTCGACCTCGTCATCGAAGGATTGTCCGACTGAGGGTCCTGCATTTCGTGCTGTACGCATGACATGGCGGATCTCGAAGCACGCGGCATTCCGACAGTAGGCGTAGCAACGACAGAGTTTATCGAAGGGGCGGCGGCTCAGGCCAAATCTCTCGGTATTGACCCGGCGCTGGTGTTTATTCCCCACCCGGTGCAGGACCGCACCGACGACGAGCTCAAAAAGCTCGCCGACGACCATTTGGAGCCGATCCTTGCGATGCTGGTGAAGCGCGGCTGAGACGTCTGGCGCCGACCAGCGCGAGGCGTTCATCAGTCGTAGACCGTGGCTGCAACCGGCGCTAGAGTGGCCGGCTGATGTCGGCGGGCGTGCCGCCGCGACCACATCGGAGGCTCGAAATGGCGAGGACAAGTCTCACCCGCCGCACGCTGTTGCAGACCGCGGCGACAGCCGCGCTGGCCGCCCCCTTCGTCCACGGCGCCTACGCCGCCGGCAAGCTCTCGGTCGGCTTTTGGGACCATTGGGTCCCGGGCGCCAACGACGCCCTGACCAAGCTCTGCAACGAGTGGGCGGCCAAGGAAAAAGTCGACATCTCGATCGACTACATCACCTCGCAGGGCGACAAACTCAACCTGACCCAGGCGGCCGAAGCGCAAGCCCGCTCCGGGCACGACATCCTGACTTTCCTAGCGTGGGCCGCGGCGGCCCAGACCGACAATCTCGAACCGGTCGATGACATCATGGCGCCGCTGATCGCGCAGAATGGAAAGATCAGCCAAGGCATCGAGTATGTTGCCAAGCAGCAGGGCCACTGGATTGCCGTGCCGTCCTGCGTCGGCAGCCCGGCCCTGCCGTCGGCCGCCCGCATCGACTTGTTCAAGGAATATCTCGGGCTGGATCCCACCGAGATGTACCCGGCCGGCAAGCCACCCAACAGCCAGCTCGCCGACAAGTGGAACTGGGACTTCTTTCTGAGCGCGGCCGAGAAATGCTCCAAGGCGGGTCAGAGCCATTTGATCGGCGTCGGGCTCGGCGGCACCAACGACTCGGTCAGCTGGGTCGATCCGGTGTTTCGCAGCCATGGTGCCGCACTGGTCGATCAGGAAGGCAATATCACGGTCAATTCCGACGCCGTCAGGCAGGTGCTCGAGTGGTTCCAGAAGCTGGTGCCCTATTTGCCAAAGGACAACTTTGCGTGGGACGACGCTTCGAACAACAAGTTCCTAATCTCCGGTGAAGGCAGCTTGATATTCAATCCGCCCTCGGCCTGGGCGGTGGCGGTGCGCGATGCGCCGAAAGTGGCCGAGCAGGTCTGGCATTTTCCGCCACCAAAAGGACCCAAGGGTCACTTCGTGGCGGCAGTGCCGTTCTTCTGGGGAACCTGGAAGTTTTCGCCCAACAAATCGGCGGCGAAGAGCCTGCTGACCTATTTGTGCCAGCGCTCATCGGTCGAGCAGACGGTTGCGGCGAGCCATGGTTACGACATACCGCCATTCGAAGGGCTTCACGACTTCAAGACCTGGGCCGAGGAAGCGCCGCCAAAGGGTTCGATCTACAACTACCCGCCGCGCGGCGACGTCGTGATGGTCATCCCCTACAGCCCGGCGCCGGCCGGCGTCGCCAACCAGATTTACGCGCAGGCGACGGCGACCAAAATGATCGCCAAATGCACCATCGAGGGCAAATCGATCGACCAAGCGATCGCCTGGGCTGCCTCGGAGCTCGAGGGCTTCAGCCGGAGCTGAGCGGACGCTGGTTGCCCCCAAAACCGGCGCTGCCCATGGTCAGCAGCGCCGGCTGATCTACTGAAACGAGAGGCAATCGGACCCGGCGATCTCGACCTCTTTCCAGCGACCGCTGTGGACTTCGTCGGCGCTGATCGCCTCGATCGCGATCCGAAATTGCTGCGAATACGGGCCGTGTTCTGAAACCGTGGTCAGGAACAATTTGTTTTGAAAGTAGAAGAACGGCCTTAGCCGCCTATTCGATGCACCCGTGAAACGATAAAAACCTTCGGTCACCCCGGGCCAATGTGGCGACATGTAATCGTCGAGAGCGACGATCCCGCCCGGCACCAAAACTTCCTGCGCCAGACACAAATCATTGAAGGTATGTTGAACGCTATGGCCGGCATCGATCGAGAAAAACTTCACCCCTTTTTCACCAAACAGCTCGACCGCCGCCGAAATCGAAAAGCTCGTCGTGTCGCGCTGGACAATTTTGAATGCGTGGCGCTGGGCGGCCATCAGAGTTTCGACATGGGAGAGAAACGCCGCCAATGACCCGCGGCCGGAACTGTCCACATTGAGACGTTGCTCATCAAACACGTCAATGGCAAAACATATCTCGTCGGCGTGTCTCAGGGCATTCAACAAAAATAAAAAAAGTCCGTGATGTACTCCAAACTCGGCGATATTGCCGCGTACATCATTCGCGTCGAGGATGGCGCCGATCACGTTTACGATTTGCCACATCCGGTCGCCGAGCCATCCCTCGACATGGCCGTAGACGTGTGTGTTGAAGTGCTCCAAACGTTGTTGACGGGAAGCGTTCACAGCGAATTCTCTGTTCTGATCGCCAGCGGCAGCACGATGCGACCGTCTGGCCCACCAGGAGGCCAGTCGAGGCGCCCTGGCGAAGCCCAGCCCCATTGTGATCCCGAGCCAGGAATACCGCGCAGTCCGGGCCATCGATCAGCCATCGGCAGACCACGGCCATGTTATTGCCGGCGTCTCCTCTTGCGGGCCGCCCGGCCCGGTGATCAGCTGACCTCCGAACCTTATGGCCAGGCTGCGCTCCAGGGAGCGGAATTCGTTGGAAGCCAGGAGATCTTCTATAATCCAGGACTTTGACGCAACACCGTCTCGCAGCAGCCTCAGATATTGGTTTTTCTCGGTGCTATCGGGCGCTCTCAAGAGGATTGCGCGACACGCTGCTTCGACCAAATCGGCATCATCCAGCTCGACCGGCAACTCCACTTCGCAAGGCCACTGCAGTAGAAATTCGTGAAACGACAGCCGGCCGCTGGGCCATCCGAGATCGGGATGCGGGCCCAGCCGTGTAGGAGACAGTGTCGATCGCAGGCGTTCGGCCGTCGCCAGCAGCGCGTCTGGTGATGCCGGCCGGCTCGGATCGAGAGGCGGACCGCTCAGCCGACGCCGTGCCGACCCGACAGCCCGCGCCAGCGTCGCACTGTCGATCTCCAACTGCTGCCGACCGCACAACAAGCCTTTCAGCACATCCCCAAACTCGGAGGCATTGCCTTCTTTGGCGAAGTTTGCACAGCTCAGCACTTGCGAAATCAGCTGAAGACCCATTTCCGGTCCGCCCTGTTGCCGCAGCACCCTCAAGACCGGCTCGATCGCAGTCCAGCAAAACTGCCGGACCTGACATAACGAGCGCAAAACCGACCACAGTAGCGGACGAAAATCCGATTCGATGATTTTCGTGACCAGAACCGTCAGTGCAGATGAGCTGGGTGGACCCGCCGCGACGCAGTACATCAGCAATGGAATGGCGACTCGAGCCGGCAGGCCTTCTGCAGTGGATTGCAGGCCTTCCAACACCGCCCGGCGTGGTTGGTCCAGCTCCAGCTCGGGAAACTCGTCATAGGCACGGTCCAGGCGCTCCAGAGCATCGATCAACTCTCCGCCAATGCGCGCCGCCACGCTTTGTTGGACGGCGTCGACATAGGCACGGGCCAGCGCCAGCGAGCCGAACATGTCCGCCAACATCAACTCGCGCCGCTGAGTTCGCGCCGCAGCGCAAGCTCGATTCTACCGTTGGTCCACCCTAATCCTTTGAGCTCCAAGGTCGCATGCTCCAGCGCCGGGTCGAGAACGAGAGCACGGAGATAGGCGGCACTGGCCTCGATTTTGCGGCCCTGAATTTTCAGCACATGACCGAGCTGCAGATGGGTGTCCGCGGCCCCGGCGTCGAACTCGAGCGATTTGCGATAGGCCACCTCGGCCTCCGAGAGGTTCCCGGACTCCTTGAGGGCATGGCCGTATTGCACCCAGATGGGGGGGTTGTCAGCCTTTTGATCGAGCGCCTTCTGGTAATACTGCGCCGCCGACACCCAATCGCGAGAGTCCCGCGCGCGGTCGGCTCGGGAGACAAACCACGAACCGGTTCCCGGTATAAAGCCGGGCCCGTTCCTGATAGATTGCAAAACGCTTCCAGCCCGCGTGGCCGGCGGCGGGGGGAGATTTCTCGAGCCTGGTGCTCTAGCTGCGAGAAACTGTTGCGCCGCTACGAAGTCTTCGTCGGGCAATACACCCGAGGCTCCATGGGCATGCCCTGCTCGTTCGGGCTCCGGCGTCAAAACCGAGCCGACCCGCCTCGGTGGCCGCAATTCGACGCCACGAGCCTCCTCGACGCATCCCCGGATAATATTCGATATGCGAGCCGCCTGGGCAGCCCAGCTGTTGGCTGCCACCCAATCTCGTTGCCGCCACACGATCTCGCTCTTGCGGTCTTCGTCGTCGAGCAATGAGAGGACCCCATCGGCGATCTCCCAGGATGCCGTCCCGGGGAGTTGATAGACGATCTCGGACAGGTCGGAAAAGATCGGCAGCGGAGTCGTCAACACGGGGCGACCCGTGGCGAGCCCGAGCCGCACCGCGCCGCTTGCCGATTCCTCCGATTGTCGATAAGGGAACACGATCGCATCGCACGCACTCAGAAGTAGCAGCGTTTCCTCGATGTCGAGGAATTCGTTGATCAGCCTCACATGACCTTCGATCTCGAGCAGGCGAACCAGTGCCAGACAATGTTCGCGTTGCTGCTGCGACTCCGGGGTCGGGTAATCGGCGTTCAACATCAATAAATAAGCCGATGGATGCGCTCTCAGCATCAGGGCGAAGCCATGAATGAGCTCGGTCAGCCCCTTGCCGGGAAGCAAGAACCCGAATGTGCCTATGACCGGACTGAAATCCGATAAGCCGAGCAGGCTACGGGCTGCGTCCATGTCCATCGGCGGACGCTCGATCACGCCGTGGGTCAGCAACACGACGTTCTCTGTCAGTCCACACTCTCGCAAGCGATTGACGTCATCGAGACCGTGCACAAAGATCCGGTCACAGGTTTGCAACGCGCGGGTCAGCTTCCGATGCGAAAACAGCGAATGATAATTTTCCAGGTGCCTCGTCCGATGCAACATTACAAAGGTATTTACCCCTGCATCCGATAAAGCGACTAAGGCATCGGCAAAATAGTCGGCGTCAAAGAAGGCCGCGTTGTATTGAAAGAATGCAGCGTCAAATTTCTCGTTGATCAGATGATTTGTCACGCGAGCAAGCCCGCTGCCGTCCTTGCTCCACAACCGAACGATGTTGTCGGGGTCCGGCCCCACCGCCTCCTGATCGTCAGCGAGGATCGTGATGTCGAAAGCATCCTTGTCAAAGTATTTGAGCAAATGTTCGGAGTGCGTGGCGATTCCGCACCGCGCATTGTAGGTTGAAACCCAACCGAGGCGGAGCTTTCGGTTCATTGCCGGCCTTTTCTCCAGATATCCGACAAAGCTGTCGACTCGTTCGGCAACGTCGCGCCACTGGAACCGTGAGGCATCATCGCGCCCCCGTGAAGCTCTTGCAGCTGTTATCGTCGCTGCCGAGCGACCGTCTCGGTACGCGGTTTTCAGCGCTCCAACAAGCTGCTCGATCGACGGACGCGCCCAAAACGAATTCGGTATCTTCAGATGGCTAGCGGAAAACTCGTAGGCGCAATCTATCAAGAAGCAATTTTTGTCATTACAGAAATCCATATGCCCGCTGTGGCGGGTGACGATTACCGGCAGGCCGCGAGCCATTCCTTCGGCGGCCGGAAGATTAAACCCCTCTCCACGGCTCGGCAGCACGACAGCATCGGCGACATCGTGGAGAAAATCCATTTGCCGCTCGTCGAGTTCTTCGAAAATAGTCTGGATGGCGGGAGAGTGCCTAGACCTGCTCGTCAAGCGCGTTACCCAGCTGTCGATCGTATTGGTCGGGTTGTCGAAAGTCTTGATCATGAGAAGCACCGGATCACGGCTGGAGAAAGCCAGGCAATAGGCAGTGATCAGCTCCTCGATTCCCTTACGCGCGAGGCCGGAAGAGATGTGCAGGAAGGTGTACGGAAGAGCTGGGGTCACCGGCCCGCGCCCGGCCCGGTCGCCGATCATCCGCGGCATCAGGCGCGAGTGATCGATGCCGTGACCGATGACGGCGATCGGCAGCCGCACGCCGCTGTTGCGGATCGCGCACTTGCTGTATTGCGAGGGAACGAGAACCCCATCGAGATGAACATTCATTAGCGCGGCCAGAGCCTCTGGGATCGCGCTCTCTTCCCACGCCAGGTGAAGCAGCCGCATATCCCCGAGCATCCCATTGGGCCGCGGCGGATAGGTGTTGCGGATCGTGATGATCCGTTCCGCGGTGACCGGCGCCGGCCGGACCAGTCCCCTGATTTCCGAGGGCAGTTGGGCCGCGGCGGCCGTGTCGACCGAGTAGTCGGCAACGCCCTCAGCGGGTTCGATATAGGCAGCGCAGGCTTCTCTGCGATCGAGGGCGAGGGCGAGGTTGCGGTTGACTATCGCGAGGCTGTAGGAGGTTTCGAAGGGTCCTTCGATGACGTAATGGGTCCGGCGTGCATGCGGCGGACGGTCATCGATTTCGGCGTCGAGCTCAGAATCCTCGGCCGCACCGTCACAGGCGCCCACCCCGATCAGCCAGCGGCGCAACTCGCTCTCGATCCGCTTTCGGCCAAACCGCAGCAGACGTTGGCGCTGAGACCGGATGATCTCACCGCGAAAAGACCGGTCCTCGCATAGGCGGATCAATGGTTCGACAATGCTCGCCGGATCCTTTCGCGAAATTGTTATACCGGCATCCCCCAGCGTCTCGACGATCGCCGCCGACGCATAGGCGACGACCGGCAGATCGAAAGCCATCGCCTCGACGAGCGGTACGCCAAAGCCTTCGTGCTCGCTCAACGATACATAGGCGCTGGCCGCGCGGTACCAGCCAAAGAGTTCTTCATTCGTCACATGGCCGGTGATTTCGATGTGCCGTTCGAGCCCCGATCTGTGCGCTAAAGCGCAGAGGTGCGATTTATAGCCGCTCGCCTCATCGAACTTGCCGACCAGGACCAGACCCAACGGAACGCGCCCGATCGAGCGGACTTTATCGACGAACTCGATCAGCTCGTGTTGGCATTTGTGGGGCACGAGCCTTCCGACAAACAAAAGCCGGAATACGGCCCTCTCGTCATGGAACGGGATCTTTGAATGTGGCGCATATCTGACCGCGGTGAAATCTTTGAGCAGCGGTATGACTGTAACTTTGTCGAAACCGCGCTGGTTCAACTGTTGCCCATTGAACGACGATACGGCGATTGCCGATTCGACGATATCGCGGAACTGAGCGAGCTGAGAATATCCCTTCAGCACATAGGCGTGGGTAGGATCACTTTCGGCGAAGTATGGAGGAGGCGTGATATTGTGGTAGACGAAGAACTTGCGGCAGCGCAGATCGGCGAGCCGTGCGAATGCGTCGTGACCCATCGAATGGTGGATCAACAGCAGATCGCTCTCCGCTACTCGTAAATCTTCGAGCCGCCGCAGCCGTCCGGACAGCGCCGGATCCACGTGCTCGACAAAGATATCGGATTCGAAGCCGAGGTCTTGCACCATGGATTGCACAAAGAACATGCAATTCGTGACCGCATCGACGACTGACGAGCCCGAATGGAACTGATGAATTTTGATCCGGTCTTTACGAGCCATTGATCGCTCGATCTCGTCGCGTGTGCTCTTTTGCGCAACCCTTGCTATTCCGCCCGCGACGCGCCCATTCGGATGCTATCGTGGTGAGCTGCCGACGTCGAGATCAGACAAGACGACGGAGGCAGGTAGGCGGATGGTCTCGCGTCTGGCGTCATTATAAGAGTAGTGCCGCTGAGGACCCAGCGGCGCTATATTTACCGGTTCTCTTAGGGTTTGCCGGGTTCCGATACCGCGACCGCGGCACCGGAACCCGAAGCGAGCGCTCAGCGCGATTCAGCCGGCGCGAGTTGATTACTGGGCGCTGAACACCGCGATGCAGCCCTGCGCGCAGTTGTTGCCGGACGAGTCCCGGTAATTGTTGTTCGCCGGCAATGGCACGTAGACGTGGTTGTTGGCGGCGCTCGCCGCGACCGAGTGCACAGTGCCGGCGCTATGCACGACGGTGCCTGGTGTCGGGCCGGGCAGCAACGGGACAGGGGGCAGCGTCGGCACCAGCTGGG
>Ga0306926_10009798_pt1 | contig 10560 bp, 29 predicted proteins | sample flu12Cox44000178_FD_203759 | JGI IMG/M metagenome (GOLD analysis project Ga0306926, IMG submission 203759) | Lab enrichment of tropical soil microbial communities from Luquillo Experimental Forest, Puerto Rico - flux8day.12C.oxic.44.000.178 (v2)... | ecosystem: Environmental > Terrestrial >... | reverse complement strand
GTCGGGCTGCCGCGGCGGCGCAGGGATTCCGGACCACCCCCACCTTCGTTGGGACACAAGGGAATCCGACTCTGAGATCAATCCCGAAGCGACGCAACCGATTTCAATCATGGTATGCGGCAACAGATTACGAGCGACTCTTGAGCGTCCAGCTATTGTGACACGACTGGCAAAGCCCGCGACCGTACTGCGGATCGTCAGCGTCTAAACCTAAGCGCACCAACTGTTTTCGAGTCAGCGGGAAGTGATCGGCATGGGTCGCAGCATATTCGTTGCATAGCAAGCATATTGGGTCACGAAGCAATACCCCTCTACGAAACCATCCCTCGTGACGCGCCCCGTACCCACGTTCGGTACTCGACCCGCGCCTACGCTCCGACTGCCGGTAGTGCTCCCGACAACGACCGGAGCGCAGTACCGGCCGACCACACACTGTGCAGGGTCTAGGTGGTTTGTTCATTGAGCACCGCGAGGTATCGATCGCCGTGCGGGTCCTGGGAGTCGATCGGCAGCGTAACCATCAAGGCGTATGTGTCGTCCGTTCGGGACTCCTGCACGTCGCAACCGACCTTAGTCAAGAGCAGCATTGCCGCTTCAATAGCGCGCATTGCGACGGCGCGCGTGTATGGGGCTGGCATCACTCCGGTACCACGCGGCATATCTCGTGCTCCCGCTCAAGCGTCAACACTAGAGCCTCTGCTATCTGCCGGCGAAGCTTCTGTAAGCCGGGTGAGTCATGATCGAACATGACTAGGCGAAGTAAGCCAGCTTCGGGATGAATGAGCTTGTCTAGTCTCTTCTCTAGATAGTCGGCGGCGCTAAGGCATCGTATTTCGGTCATCAGTCCTTTCCTAACGGGCGATCGTAGAGTGCCTGGATAGGCAGTACCGGAGAGGCATGTTCGTAGCCCAGCGCAGGAGCTGTTAGGGTCAAATTGGATAGGTCAAGCTATTGCTTACGGCATACTGTCGGGCGTAAGCTGAGAGTATGATGAGCTACCCCGAATCGACTCGTGTCGACTGGTACCGCACAGAGGCGGACCGCGACCACTACGCCGCACAGCTGCGCCGTCTTGGTGATATTGTTATCCCGGTTAGCCGATAGGTGTGCGAGATGACATACCTCATGCTCTTCACAGCCTTTGCCCTAGCCCTAGCCTTTATGGCCATGTTTCTCTACATCGAGGGATGACTGTTGACCTTACCCGCGAAAACCTAATCGCATGATTGACCTTGATACCCTGCAACGTCGACAAGACGAACGCATACAACACTTACAGACATTACAGGCGTTGATTGACCGGGAACAGCGCAAGATAGACAACCTACGTGCTAACCAGCGCATAGGACGGACAGTGCATAGGTTTGCACTGGTACACGAATACGAGAGGTAACAGAAACAATGGTGTGGTACCGGATAGACGACGAGACACAAGGGCAGACCGTGCTAATTGAGGCACCCAATAAGGAAGAGGCAATGCACATCTATCTAGATGAGTATGGGCCTAATCTCTACGTTTCCGAAGCAGAACCTAGTTTGGTAGACCAATCGGCAATTTGGTTCCACTGATCGGAGAGGATTGACCCAATGCAAATTAACGTTCATCACCCAACAGTCGCTAACATCTACACCCTAAACCACGGCGATGATGACAAACCATTTCACATCATTCAGTTAGCGGACCTCCACGGCGGAGGGATACTGAAGCTATTCATCCGCGGCGACTGGTCAGATTGGGACCAACTAGTTACTGACGTAGCGGCATATCGCAGCTTACAAAAGTGGGCAGAAGACTGATCGGGAGCCATGACAGGGAACTGGGTCAAACTGTCATGGTACGCACCAACCAACCAACCAACCAACCAAGGGAGAGAGAATGATATGGCTTGGGATAGTCTTCATCGCCGTATCAATGGGGCTAATGATCAATGCCCTCATGCACTACGATGATGTACCCAACTATGATTGGGCGACAATGGAACGTATCAGCAATGGAAGGAAATGGAACCAATGAGTATCGAGTATTGGTATTGGGACATCTATTCCGGCGAGGGCCTATCGGACTATGACCTCCATGAGAGGTATGACGACATGCTAGACGAATGCTGCGACGAGGTACGTATCGGTTCGCTCTCATACATGCCTAGCCGAGCCCTAAAAGAAGTGGACCCTATCGCTTACCGAGTCGGATTCTCCGATTGGCTTGACTCGGAGCTGGGCGAGACCATCACAGATGTAGACCCAAACGAAGGAGAGACGGAAGAATGATCAAAGCACTGGCACTAGCGGGCATCGCGGCAGCACTCGCAACACCGGCATTCATCCCACCGGCCCACCAAGATCAGTGGTCATGTGTTGACGACGGAAACCGTGTGTGCAGCCCAGAGAACAACGAAGGGAAGCAAGCGGGGTGTTACGACGACGGGGGAGTTTTGTTCGCTCCCTGGCCATGTGAGGCTTGGCAACCTAGCTTTGGTTGGCATCACGCGGACGGTACGACCACATACCCCAATGACTCCTACGGCATTGGGTCGGGATGCATAGACGGTACGGTTCCCGTACCCGCGGGTAAAACATTCCAGTGTGTCGACCCGCAGGACCCGGACATTGACCCCGACATACCAGACGCTATCGTGGATGCTGGACGTCACCACGGACACGGACATAGGCGACGCTGATCGGCAGTACATCAGACACAACACTGTTTGTGTCTGGTCTAGTGCTATCAGAATAGGTAGCAAGGAGAGAGGGCACGGTGTCAATCAACACACGCGTACGGTTCCTAGAACCAATAGACCCGCGGGCAGTGTTCACGTTCGCCAGCGGACTAGTCGACGCGAGCAGGAGTCAACACTTCACGGCAGGTTCTGAACCTATGTATCCCGGCGACCATTGGCCACTTAACCCAAGAATTAGAACCACGGGCGATTCAGAGGCATCCATTAAGGTCGAATACGGCGCAGAGGGTAGCGCGCTAATCGAGGAGTGGGAGGCCTACCCACAGTATGCGGAGGACTACCCGCTAGAGCAGCGGGGCCCGCGCGCGTATGTTCTGTTAGATATCGAGAGTTCCGGCGGTTACCGCTATGAAGACCATCCAGCATGGTTAGCGGCTATCGTGGAGTGGTCGCCCGTGCCCGTGTCTATCGAGACCGACTAAGGGTAGGGTTACCCTGTCGCACACCTGTTCGATCGAACGCGTGTTCGAGCAGGGCTCGTCGAACACCTGTTCGACCCGGCCGCCCACCCCCAGCCAGCCGGCCAGGGCGCTCGGCTAATAAAAATTTTCTCAGCGCCACAAAAAAATTTCTACCACCACAAAAAATTTTTCAGGCCCCAGGAAAAAATAAAAAACTACACCCTACTGTAAGATGTAGACATGCAAGACAGAATCCAAGTCCCAGACCGCATCTCATGGAGAACCGACAACAGCAGACGAACCTTCGGCCATGTCGATCACATGATCCCCGGCTTCATCGTGGCAATATCAGACAACGGAGTGCGATACGCCCTCCGACCAGCTGATGTAACCAAGGAGTGCGGATGAGCAAAGCCCGAGACCCAGACCTCGAACTCATGTCCAGGCTACGGGCCAGGGTACGCATATGGCGCAGTGCCGAAAGGGCCGCCAACGACGAACGCGCCGCCGTGAACGCACTGATCGTGGAGGCCAAAGAGACAGGGCACTCCTACGCACAGATCAAGGAAGCGACAGAGTTCGGCACGGCAACCATCCAGATGATCCTGGCGAAGGCCGGGTTCCTCGGGGACTAACCCCGGCGTTCTCCGAGCGTTCGCGCCGAAATTTCGGAATCCTGGGGTAATTGGCCAACTTACTTTGAGTCTGCCAAACATTTTTGAGTCTGGCATTGCCAGACACAGTTGGGTATGCTTATGGCATACCGTAACCCGTAACAGGAGGGAAGCATGGAAAGAAACAAAGAACTGATCGAGCGGACGATGCAGCACATCGTTGACCACCCCGAGGAGCACGACCAGCGCACCTGGATAAGTAACGCCTGCGGCACCGTTGCCTGCTTCGCAGGGTGGGCGTTGCTGCTGGACGACGTCGAGGCACGGGACGTCCTGGCGTGGTCATGGGAATTCACAGGCGTAGCAGCCGCCGAACACCTGGGGCTCACCATTGACGAAGCCGGAGTGCTATTCCGGGGCAAAAACAGCCGCGACATGCTTCAACTCATGGTCAAAGACCTGCTCAACGGGGAGGAACTACGCTCAAGATACCAGTACGAATTGGAAGCACGCAGATGATGAACGGAGACCTCAACAAACTTGAAGCCAAGCTTGAACGCATATACGACCTGAGGGCGGCATGGGAGGAAATCGTAACCCAGCAGCACGACGCAGAGTATCACTACCGTATGGCCATCCGCGCCTGCCTGGTCGATCTACGGAAGGCACTGGAAGACTGATGGCCAAATACCGATTCCTGGGCCGCCTCGGCATCGACTACATCTGGCAATCAGTCGACAAACCCGACGAACTCATCCACCAACACGCATGGGCATTCTGGGGAGACTGCAACATCTCCGATGCCCTCTTCAAAGAACTGATGACAACGATCACGAGTGGGATGACATGACCCTTCAGTGCGACCGCTGCTGCGCACGGGCCCAAGTAGAAGCCATCCTCGCGGTGGGTGCCATATACCTCTGCACCCACCACTACAACCGGCACCGCAACAAACTCGACCCAGTCAGCTACATACGCATGCTCGAAGAGGTGACGGCGTGACCGATCTGGTTCCCGCTAAGGATATTGAACGCATCGTCGGAGTAGCACGGCACCCCATCGAACACTGGGGCCGCGCCGTTTCCACTGAACAAACAGTCTATATCCTGCACTCAAAAGAGTGCCTAGACAAGGGTGGCGAACTCCGCGATTGTCCATATTCGATAGCCCTCGGCCTAGGCATCGCAATGGGCCGTTGGGCCGGCTACGAAGACCGGCCGGTACCACTATGGGTATCGGCAGCCACCGGGCGCCTGGTTCCGCTCAGGAGCGCGTGACGGCGTGACACACTTAATGACCTAAATGATGCTATTGATAGATCGTGGCATCATTTAGGTCGAAGGGGATGGGCTCCCCGTTCAATTGCATCCTGAACACCACCGGGCCACCCTGAACACGCATCTGGTTTAAGTTCATGAGATCCCGCAACTTCTCCTCAAGAAGATCCTCACAACCATCCTCGGAATACTGAAACCAGACATCAGCCCGATAGTTAGGCATCGTCGTCCTCATCAGACTTCGGTACAGCGATCACAACAGACAACTCATCCAACCGATCACACAAAGCAAGCAGAGCATGGGCGAGAGCCGACTGCAACGCTGCATCAGGATTACCTATAGTGTGCGGGTCCGCCTGAAACAACTGTTGCTCAGCGATATCTCTATGATCGTCCATTCGGCACCCCGCGCAGGCAGTCGGTCGAGACGACCCGGTAATCATGATGGCCAGCGATAACGTAGGTTCGATTAGCCGCCTCCACCAACACGGTGACCGGCTCCCCATCGACATAAAGCTTAGTGCCGGGCGAATTAAGCGACATATCGTGCAGTTTCGGTAGCGTCGTAACGACCTCGCGCAGCCACCGGGGCGCTTCAGGGTGGGCGTTCAGCCATGCAACCGGATCGTTCACGTTCCCCGACTGGTCAAGTCCATCCATCATGCACACCACTGCTCAGCTATATCCCTGTGATCCACTACGAGAAGTCCAATCATTCCGGTAAAGCCAATAACTACCCTCGCGGGCATGAAACAACCTCGGCGCGTCCAAGCTCCGACACTTCGCCAGGTGCCAGTCGTCGCGCCGGCCACAGTCACACTGATTCATATCAACCGCACCCGCTCCTCGCCACACGTACGGCAACGCCGCCGCGTACGCCAAGACAGGTCATAACGTTGATAGGCGGGGGACCACGGTGACCAACAATGCCAATGGAAACGAATCACACCTGGTCACCTCCCACCACCTTGAGTAGCTGGCGCTTCTCTAGGGCCGCGACCAGGTAATCAGCGGCCTCGGGCAACACGATCGGTAATGCGTGCAATTTTGCACTTAACCACTCAATCTTCTTGTTTAGCGCCGATCTGGTGGCAACAAAATCCGCCGTGTTTGGAATATCCAACTTAACGACGTTCTCTTGAACGACTTCGTGAATCACCGCCTTGGGAACCTTTGTCCCGGTCGCAACATACTCCACCACGATTGTTTTTCGGCCGACAATGGCGCGAATCTCCTTACGCAGGCTAGCGTTGGTGGAATACAGATGGAGAACCCGGACATCCGGTTTCCCTTCAAGGTGTGGCGCGAAACGCCTAACCGCGAAGTCTATGAGGTCTTGTTTACGCTGCTCAGCTTCCAGTAGAAGCCGGTCGTTCTCTTCCTGATCGATCGCAAAGAGTGTCATCGTCTTCCAAAACATAATCGTGAATCTTGTCTATCCAAACCTCTGGCAACTCATGCCAGTACAGGCAGGCGGAATTGACCCATTCGGAATCATCGAGGATCGCGTTGCATGGTTCGCCCCGCAAGTGGGCGACAACGCTATTACGCGGGCCGATCATTTCTCGCCAAACACTCCTGACAATGCCAACCCAGCCAACAGCCCTCACACTCACACCGACAAGAGCTCTTAACCCAGCAGTCAGCGCACACGATCACGCATCCGCTCGAAATTCTCGGGAGAGACATTGTTCGCCAACGTGTCCTCTTTGTTCTGTTCGACATGCGCCCAGATCGAAGGCCACAAACTAGCTAGCAACAGCGGTATCCACAAGCCGGTGCAATTCAGCAACCTGCCTCTTCAATTCCTCAACCTCGTCCTGAAGTCGACGCACCTTGTAAACTAAATCCCAATCCTGATAAAGGGGGTTCACGCCGGCCTCACCCGGCCGGAACGCACCGCAACAGTCTGCTCAGGCATCACGCGAGCAGATGAGCTACCAAAATCCCAAAGCGGATCAGTGTGGATGTTACAAATCACGTAACCACTGTTCTCCACCCGGAGCACCTCACCCGGCCATTCATGGCCCTCGAAGTCAACGAGGACGTCATCACCGGGCTTCATGGTTTCCGAAGTCCCATCGACCTCGCCCAACTACGTTTTGGCCTGGCAGGTGGATCGGGCGGCATCGTATACAAAGTCATGGTCAGCTCGTAACGGGAGGGACCATGTGCGAAGAAGCCATCGCGATCAAATCGGGGGTAATCGGCATTCAGGCGCATATTCGCGAGCTGAAACGTACAACCATACGCCGTCACGCGATAGTCTTTCTCGCCGCGATGCTCAACGCTCAGAAACTCTTCAGGCTTCACGCGACCGGCCTCAACTCAGTGGTGTAAACACTACGCCGGCCGCGGGACCACGAACCACAATCCATACACCTGTACCTTTGAAAAGCGTAAGCCGTCGTAAAGAACAGGCCCCTCTTATGGATGTTCGAGGACTCACATTTCGGACACGCCGATAGTTCGGCATTGTCTCGATCGTAGATCGAGAAATTGATACCGGTCCAGGGGAGGAAGCGCTCAAACAACTGCTCCGTAAGCCTGACATCCTTGATGTTGTAACGCGTCATAGTCCGCTGGGCCTTAAGCTTCTCCGCAGCCGTTCCGCGGCGTATCTGCTGCCACAGCTCGATTCCGTCATGTTTAACCTTGCGGTCATCGAGCCACTGGCGGGCAAACCAATCCAGCTTCATGGACATCTCGCCACGCTTGAAATGTTTCTTCGCCAACTTTTGTAAATCAAGGCTGCGGTAGGGCGCCGGGGGGCCAAGCCCCAACCGGCCGAACGCAGCGTTTAGGTGCTGCAAATCAAATCGATCAGAGTTGACCCCCACGACCACATCGGCAGCATCCAGCAGGCCCCATGCCGCCCTAATCATGGCGGCATGGGAGTCGGCGTCGTCATCGTCCCACGCGGCATGAAAGATAACTGGCTTCTTTTCGTACCACTTGGCCGAGAAACAAAGGATGCGGGTGGGCACTAGGACCATGTCAATAGGCAGGTAGTTAGGGTAGAGATCCCACGTTTCAACAATTGCTGGCATCGTTTCAATGTCCAGCGTGAGAATAGCGGCCACCTATGCGGCGCTCCGGCGCTCATTGCGAGCCCGGTAAAGGTAGCCACCCCGATGATTGTGAGGCTTGCGAATCACGCCCCGATAAAAACGGCGTGCCCCACTGCGATCAATCGAATGTCTATCCAGGCTGCGCACACGCCCCTGGTCCGAGACTTCGTAGTGCCCCTCATACCCCGGCACAGGTAGCCAGGTTTCAGCCACGCGCATGCGCCTCAAGTCGGGCTATTTCCCTATCCAAATACCAGCGGCCCTTCTTGAGGTCCTTAAGTTCGGTCTCTTTAGACTTCCGACCAGCCCTAGCGCAGTACTTGATACAGTTACCCCTATTGAAATTGAGGTTCTCCACAATATCGATAACCTCGGCGCCGTTGGACCAGCCATCGGCATAGTGAGGTGGGGAATTAACCATGTCGACCTCATCCGCCTGCGGCGGCACATAACGAACATAATCATGAGGACTAAGCCAAGTCGGATCACTCACCGATTCCTCCGCCAAAAGTTCATAGACATAACGTCATACTTCTCACTCACCAGATTCGCGAGATGACAGATGATGATCTCACCAGCCGCGACAATAAAGACACGACCCCAAAAGGGGAAACGTCCAACCAACCTGTCAGCACCCTCGGACAACAGTTGGCCATCGCCGGTATGCTCAAGCTGGTAGAACAAAACATCCAAACTTAATTGCAGCCATTTTTGGCCTGCACTCATGAGTTCCCTCTAAAAGTTGTAAGCCGATATTTCGGGGGCGTCGGCGAAGCGCCCTGATAGGCGCATCAACCACTCAACTCCGGGCTAGGGATAGTCAAAGAGAAAATGCCGGCCGGGGAGCGCCTAGAAGTGGGCTCTACCCGATTTTGGGTAGAGTTGTCTTCCCCCCTAGCCTAGCGTGCTATCGGTAGCATTTTTAATAGCATGCTTTTGCCAAAGCCAACGCAATGTTGTCGAGACCTTTCCATCACGTTTGCGATGGCAAGTGTCGCAGAGCGGTTCATAATGGTCGGCATTGGCGCAGTTGCAAAACGCCAGTCGGTAAACTCCTTCGACCTTCTCGTTAGGGCAGTCATACACGTAGCTCCACTCAGTTGCCATATCATCACAGTTCATACATGGATACAACTTGGCGCTACCATACCTCTTTTTGACACGCTGATGAGCGGCACGATAAGTACCGCCCTCAATACGCCGCACCCTCCTAGGCACGATAGGCCAAAACTTCCCTAAGCAAATACAGCGCCTTTTCACCGCGTTTATGGGTGGTGATCTTTTCTGGATGCCGCCTAGCCCAGTCACGCACATTCTGTTGACTTAGGCCAAACCTCTCGGCTATCTCCCTGGCCGTCATCAGGGAATCCAGATCAAATGGCCTATCATCCGAAACCCACTCCTCGCCCGCCGCCCACAACTCATCATCAACCGCATGACACGCCTTCGGATTCACCTCCATGAGCTTCATCCGATACGCGTCTATGATCCTCCGGTAACGGGTATTCCAGTCAGCCATCAGCCTCTGAAGAAATCAGGTCCGGCCAGTGGGTGGCGATGAGGTAGTCCAAGACGCGATCCCATCCGCACCAGAGTTCGCACATCTCTTCGGATAGCGGGCATTCGTGATGCCAGTCGGCCTTGCTCATCTGTTGCGTTCATTGAAGGCACGAACCTTCTCGTACCACTCACCCTCAGTGAGATGCCTAGAGGTGTTGGGGTGGCCGCGGTATGAGCCGCAAATCCCGCCGCTGACGGCCTCGCGGCACGACTCACCAACACAACCGTGCCGGCAGTGGTCGTAGATTGGGGAATTGCATATCCCCAGGTGTTGGCATCCGCATAGGTCGCATACCACGCGGTACCCGCAGTCACTCATGGGTAATCCAATCCGCGAGGGCCTCGTCGCGCTCGGCGCGTGCGGCCGAACCGTCACCAGACGCGAATAACTTCAGCGTCCGCTCCTCATCCTGGCGGGAAAACTCCCACGCATCGGCGAAAAACTCCTTAGAGATGCCCTTCTGAACGATGACGACGCGGGTTAAATTCTGCAACCTTCTCATTTGTTCTTCCACCCCATCTGCATCATCTCGGGCCAGGTGGGGACAGTAAGCCCCTGCCCCCGCATGAACCACTCAAGGGCTTCGATCCACAACAGCGCCTCACACAGTGGCGCCTCAGCGTACTGCATCTCAACGTAGTGCATCTCAGCTTCACTCATGTGTGTATCTCCCTACTACTCTTGGTTATTCAGGAAATACGCATATTCACAGTCATTGTGAATATGGCCTGCGTAGTGAATAACGGCAGTATCTCAATTTGTACTGTTCATTTAATTTCCGCTGAGCGTAACGAATTTCCGAGGTGTCTCGGTTCTACGCGGCGCCACAGGGGCAGCCAGCCCCCTGACAGCCCTCCTTGAGGGCACCGGCCTCATGGAATAGGTCGACCGGGCACGG
>Ga0306926_10009797_pt1 | contig 10560 bp, 7 predicted proteins | sample flu12Cox44000178_FD_203759 | JGI IMG/M metagenome (GOLD analysis project Ga0306926, IMG submission 203759) | Lab enrichment of tropical soil microbial communities from Luquillo Experimental Forest, Puerto Rico - flux8day.12C.oxic.44.000.178 (v2)... | ecosystem: Environmental > Terrestrial > Soil... | reverse complement strand
AGCTACGAAATCGAGGTACCAAGCATACGGTAGGAGGCCGTTTTGTGGTGAAGACCTTTCCTTAGCCTCGACTGATTCTAAAGCACTTAACTGGCTCAGATGTGCTCAACTGCGAAAGTTCGGCTAAGGCGCCGCGCGAAAAACGATCTTTGGAAAAAAAACCTGTTGAAGAACCACCCGTTCCGGCTGAGTCACCGGTTCCCGTGCCCGCAACTCCCGCAGCGGATTCCCCCCAAGCCGCGCAACCAACCCCTCCACCTGCTCCGCCTGTGCCCGTCGCCCCGCCTCCGCCGCCTCCTCCGCAGCCCGTCACGGTCACTATTCCTGAAAGCACGATCGTAACGGTCCGCACGATCGATTTGATTGACTCTTCCACCAGTTCCACCGGCCAGACGTTTCGCGGCTCTGTCGACGCGCCGATCGTCGTGGGTGATCAGGTAGTCGTTCCCAAGGGCCTCAACGTGACGTTAAAGCTCGTCAATGCCAGTTCGGCGGGAAAATTCAAGGGGAGCAGCGAGCTTACCGTTTCTTTCGAGAGCTTTACGTATCAGGGAAAGACCTACACGCTTAACAAGCGATGTTCAAGAGAAGGGGGCTTCGCGCGGTAAGCGTTCTGCCGCGGTCATTGGCGGCGGCGCGGCTCTCGGAGCGTTAATCGGCGGCCTGGCCGGAGGCGGAAAAAGGTGCGGCGATAGGAGCGGGTGTCGGCGCTGGGGGTGGAACGGCGGTTCAAGCGATGACCAAGGGCCAGCAGGTGAAGATCCCGTCGGAGACACGCCTTGACTTTACTTTGCATGCGCCCGTTGCCGAAACGTATGTGCCACACCAGAAAGCCACGCGGGCCGCACCGGCCAGCACCGACTCTTCACAACCGGCGAATCCGTCCACGCCCCGATGATTTCAGCCATGCGGCGGAGTTCGGAGGTGCTTTTGGCATCCTCAATCCGTCTTGACTCGCCGTGCTGGCTCATTTCATCCTTTTAGCCCATGACACGAACCATTCCGTTTCTCTCTCGTCGTCGGTTTCTCCAGTCTTCGGCAGCGGCGTCCTCAATGGCCTTTACTTCGACGGTGCACGGGAAAACCCAGCAGCCTTCAGGGTTCGCCAACCTCAGACCGCTCGGCGATCGCGCTCACCCCATCACGCCGGACGAATTCCACGCGCGCCTCATTCACGCCCAGGAATTGATGTCGCAGCTCAATCCGAAATTCGACGCGCTCATCCTCGGGCCGGGCACCTCGCTTTATTATTTCACCGGCATTCGCTGGGGACTGAGCGAACGCCTTCTCGCTGTGGTTCTGCCACGCACGGGCCAGCCGTTTCTGATTTCTCCGGCCTTCGAAGAATCGCGCACGCGTGAACTCACGAGCTACCCTCTCGAAGTCCGGGTCTGGCAGGAGGATGAAAGCCCCACTAAACTCATTGCCAGCTCGCTTGCGGATCGCGGCATCCGGTCCGGCCGTGCTGGCATCGACGAAGCGCTTCCGTTCACTTTCTATGATCATTTCCGCGCCGCTGCGCCAGGTTTTGAATGTGTGTCGGCCGATCCCGTCACCATCGCTTGCCGCGCTGTGAAATCTACACATGAGCTCGAATTGATGCGTCTAGCCTGTGAAGCGACTTGCGACGTTTATCGACAGATTTTTGGCAATTTGCAGGAGGGAGTACCGGAAGAAGAGGTCGTACGTCTGATCAACGCGGGCTATGCAAAGATGAACCTACGAGGTTACGGGCTTGTTCTGTTTGGTGCTTCCGCCGCGCTGCCGCACGGCACACGCCAGCGGCAAACATTGCGGGAGGGCGACGTCGTTCTCATCGATGGCGGCTGCTCCGTCGAGGGCTACCAGTCTGATGTCACACGCACCGGCATTCTCGGCAAGCCTTCCGATAAAATCGAGCGCGCCTACGAAATGGTCCGCAAGGCCCAAGGTGCGGCCCTCGACGCGGCCCGCGCAGGCAAACTTTCGGGTTCCGTTGACGGTGCCGCTCGCGCGGTGATCACCTCCGCCGGCTTTGGCCCCGACTATAAATTCTTCACGCATCGCCTTGGCCATGGCATCGGCCTCGACGGCCACGAGCATCCCTATCTCGTGCGGGCGAGCAAAACAGTGCTCGCACCTGGTATGACTTTTTCGAACGAGCCCGGCATCTACGTTCCTGGTGAATTTGGCGTTCGCTGCGAAGACGTCATGGTCATCGTCGCAGAAGGTCCCGCGCAGATTCTCACGCCCAGCTTCCAAGTATCGCTCGAGAAGCCGATGGGAGAATAGGGGGAGAACCGAGGCAGGGACGTGTGGAAGACCCCACTTGCGGTGGCGATTGAAGTGGTCGTCAGGCGTCCTTACTTCCTCATTCCGTGCTTCCCGCCTTTGCTTCTTGTTCGACGAATTCAACAATTCTCTCCTCGGCCCAGAACCGTTCCTCGCCGCTCCACCTCGACACAAATCCGCAGTGTCCGCCGTGTTCCGGGGCGACAAATCTAACATGCGGATTTTCGTTCACCCGCGCCCGCAAAAGAGACTCGTAGGGCACGAAGGGATCGTCCTGTGCCGTGATCAAAAGGAGGGGCACTTTCACCTCCGCAATCACCTTCTTCGCTCCGGCCGCCTGGTAGTACTCTTCCGCGTCTTTGTAGCCGAAATACGGTGCCGTGATCGCATCGTCAAATTCCCTCACGGTTCGGATCGGTCCAAAGCCGTTGCGCGCATATTGCTGTGGAAATAAATTTGCTTTTCGGCGGTAGCGTGCCATCAGCCCGCTTACAAAATGCCACTGGTACAAATAATTTCTGGTTTTTTCGAGAGCATCCGCGCAGGCCGACAAGTCCAGCGCCGGGCACACTGCCGCGACGCCCCGCAACTGAGGCGGCGCTGTTTCGCTCAGTTCCCCAGCCATTTTAGTTACGAGATTTCCACCCATCGAGTAGCCCGCGAAGAAAATCTTCTCGAATCCCTCGCCGATCAGCTCCATCAACACCGTACGGCAGTCTCCACTCAAGCCGCTGTTGTAAAGCGTTGGCGTCAATTGTTCGGTGCCACCACAATTTCTCTGATTCATCCGAATGGAGTGAAATCCTCTGACAAGTGCTTTGCCGGCGATTCCACGCGCGTAATTTGAATCGCTCGATCCTTCAAGCCCGTGTACGATGACAATTACGGGCAGGTCGCGTCTCTTGCCCTCTTGCCAGTGGCAGATACCTTTCAGCTGCGTCTCACCGTCCACGCGGAAAAACCGCTCTGTTCCCCCAGATAATGCGAATTTTCGCGGTGCCAACGCTGCTCCAATCGTCTGCGCGTGCCCGCCCCGCAGCCATCGGTGCGGCTCAAACTTCCGAGATTCCAAAGCCATCGCTTGACTCTATTTCAGGTTGACGAAACGCGCAAACATTGCGCAGAACAAGACAACCTTCCGCTCAATATTTGCTTCTCCCCGTCTGTATTCTTCCAATTCTCATATCGATCGCGACGTGTACTACCAATCTTCGTAACACTTCGGCTCGTCTCTCTTTTGCACCCTGCTTGTGCTGAATCACTTACGAAGTTTCGCCGTCTCGGCCCGGAATTGCTTAGTTCGCCTCCAAACGAGGAGAGTTTTCTCTCAACGGTCGGTTGCGCAGGTTGCACTCCTCTGTTTTGTGTTAGCTCATCAGTATTTTTGCATCTGTGACGTGTTTAGGGGGCTCGCTCAAAGCTGGACAGGCATTTCTGTCCGCTGAGGCGTGGCGCACATTTGTACAGCCAAAGGTTTTCTCTGCGGATTTCATTGTCCTCTTCCATCTGAACGCTTCACAGGCCATCCACTAGGGTACGTTCTTTCCCCATTGAGCAGCCGCGGCGCATAACCAGCGCGCCGCTTGCCATCACGTTACCGTGAGCGGCCTTTGGGAACTGCCCTGGGGCTTCCAGCTCTCGCCCATGTTGCAGTTTGGTTCTGCCCGGCCGTATCAACTCGTCAACTCCTCGAACACCTTGAACACCGGGGATGGCACCTACATCTATCCCGTTGTCGTGCCGAAAAACAATCCCACGGACTGGTTTGCCTACGCAGGGGACAACACCGGAGCTCAGAACTGCTTCTACGGGCTCGGCGGTGCCGCTGCGAATTGCACCGTCGCCAAATACGATCCCCTGCGAGGTGACCCATTCTTCCAGCTTGACCGCGATTGGCCAAGAACTTCCGCATCGGGGAGCACGTCAACCTTCAGCTGATCGCCCAAGCCTTTAACCTGACCAATCGCGCCAACTACGACAATGACTACGGCAATAGTATCGCCAGCCCTTCGACTTTCGGGCATCCGGTCGGCTCATCAACCCGACAAGCACAACGATCCCTCGCTCGCTGTGGAGCGAATTCGGATTTCGCTTAACCTTTTAACTGACTCAAGCAGCAAAACATATTACCTTTGCCGGGCTGGCTCTTCCGAGTCAGCCCGTTTTTTTGAAGTTCAGGGACTTACTGCGACAACGCCCCGTACCACGGGAATTGCTGAAATCCCGGCCCTTCCGTCGTATTGTTAACACCACGCCGTTCTCGTACGTCTATCTGGTGAGGTAGATTCTCGATTCCGTCGGCGCAACCGTGGCTATTCAGCTTGAGTTACGCGGTCCACTCCCGGGTCGGATTGCCGTGAACGCCCCCGCGGGCCATCTTGGGGCTGACGAAGCGCTTGTCCGCGCCGCACAGGGAGGCGACCGCTCGGCGTTCGGGACGCTTTACTCGCGCTATGCCCGGATGGTTCACGGCATTCTCCTCTCGCGCGTGCCGCCTGCGGCGGCCGAAGACCTCGTCCAGGATGTATTCCTTCAGGCACTTCCCCGTCTCATCTCACTGCGCGACGTGTCTCGTTTTTCGGGCTGGCTTGCTGCGATCGCGCGCAATCGCGCCACGGATTTTCATCGCCAGTCTCACCCGCACGACGAGTTCAACGAAGAACCGGCCGAAGGCGGCGGCAACGCTTGCTCCGCAAACCGTCGCGCACCCGACACGAACATGGAAGCGCAGACCGTTTTGAATGCCATCCTATCGCTGCCGGAAGCCTACCGCGAGCCTCTGATCCTGCGGCTCGTTGAGGGCATGAGCGGACCGGAAATTGCCGCCCGAACCGGACTGACGCATGGTTCGGTGCGTGTCAACCTGCATCGCGGAATGCAACAACTGCGCGAAATGCTTGGCCACAAGGCCACTCAGGCCGCCTCGCCGGCCTCCGGCGGTGAGTCATGAAAAAAGACCAGCCCAACGCTAGGGAAGAAGGGATAATGCACGACCACTATTTGTGGGATGGCTCAGGCACGCCCGATCCCGAGACCCAGCGCCTCGAATCGCTTCTTTCCAGATTTCGGCATTCAGGGCAACCACTCGCTTTGCCGGCCAGTCTCCCGATGGCCCCGCGCAAACTTCTCGGCCCCTTCCTGCAAATGCCCTGGCTGCCTCGCCTCGCGGCGGCCGCCGTTGTATTTTTCCCGTTTGCGGTAGGCGTTTTCTTCACGCTGCGACCAAGTCGTTCGCCAGGAGCCAGCACGGGTTGGGATGTCGCAATGCTCGAAGGGGCGCCGCAGATTGGGTCACAAATTCTTTCTGACAATCACGTCGCGAGCAAACTCCAAGTCGGCCAGACGCTGGTGACCAACTCCGATTCACGCGCGTCAATCTCCGATAAGGATCTCGGCGAAATCAAGGTCGACCCGAACTCGCGCGTTCGGCTACTCGAAAGTGGCGAGCGGCGAAAGCGGATTCAACTGGAAGTTGGCACCATTCATGCCGCGATATGGGCTCCTGCAGGACAATTCGTCGTGGACACGCCTTCGGCGGTCGCTATCGATCTTGGCTGCGCATACACGCTTCAGGTCACGCCCGACGGCTCGGGCACGATCCGCACGACGCTCGGCTGGGTCGGCTTTCGCCTCAACGAGCGCGATTCGTTCATCCCGGCGGGCGCCATGTGCTCGACGCGTCCCGGTTCCGGACCGGGCATTCCGTATTTCGAGGATGCCTCGCCCTCGTTTCGCGAGGCGATCGCACGATTCAACTCTTCGCCAAAGAATTCGCAGGACCGCGACGATGCGCTTGGGGAGATTCTGTTGCAGGCCCGCACGCGCGATGCGCTCTCGCTCTGGCACCTACTTTCCCGCGCGGAAGGTGCAGCGCGCGAGAATGTGTACGACCACCTTGCCACGTTAGTTGCTCCGCCTTCAGGCGTTACGCGCGAAGGCATCCTTTCTCTCGATCGCCAAATGCTCGATCTTTACTGGAACGCGCTTAATCTCGGCGATATTTCCGTGTGGCGTTTCTGGGAGCAATCTTCTTCGCCAAGAGAGTGAATTGAGGATGTACTGGCTGAGGCTTCTCCCGCAATAGAAGTGTCTGCTCTCGATTTCTCGATTTTCAGCCCTCGATTTGGAATCTCTCGTTAACACAGCCTCGTCGATTCCGTCTTTCCCTTCGAATGCAGTCTTTGATCAAAGGAGGTTGTCAGGTCATGAAATGCAAACCATCTCTCGGTCAATTCGTGGCGGCTATGGCTCTCACACTTTTTCTTTCCGCCACGTCGGCTGTGGCCGGGCCCCCGCTCATCTGCCACGCGATCGACATCGGCAATGCCAGATCGCTTCCCTGGATCAGCCACAACTGGAATCTCACCGGCAACGAATCGTATGACACGAAAAATCTCATTTCGGATACCGTATCCATTCTCGACTCTGACCTCAGCCCCCTTGTCCACATGGAGACGCTGCGTCGCGCTACCCTCTATGCGCAGAGCGATTTCGGCACTTCAAAGCAACTCCTTCTCAAGCTAATCGCCCGTTCGAACGCCGCTCGAAACGACGCGGAAGCCGCGCTGGCTACCTTTGACGCCGGCTATTTCGCGGAAACCTTGAGCCAGATGCAGTGGATTCACAAGGGATCGGCCAATCCCGCACAGGGTTTCGGCGGATTGTCTTTAATCAAAAAAGGGCTTCAGCTTCGCGGCAACGACCCGGAAATGGCCTTCGCTGCCGCTCTGGTCACGCTCGACGGTCCTGCTTCCGAACATCAGGGCTATGCAAAAGCAGCAATCGCGGGAGCGAAGTCCGATCCCCTTCTCGCACGAAATCTGGCGACGCATTTCATGAATTCGCAATCGGAAACTATGGCCGAGATGATCTCGCACGCTCCGAACACAAAGGCGGCAAAGCCATGAGCATACGCATACCTGCGGCTGCTTTTACGCGGCGCGCTGCCTACAATCTTTTTTTTGGTGTCATTGCGGCGGCGCTGGTGTTTGTCAGTGGTTTCCCCCCGAGACATGCAACCGCCAGGCAAGCCTCGGAAAGCGGGCTCACCGCACACGAATGGGGCACCTTCACTTCCGTATCCGACTCGGAAGGCCGCGCGATTCACTGGCTCCCTCTTTCCGGTGCGACGGACCTTCCTTCATTCGTGGAACGTCTCGGCGACGTCAATTTTAAAGGTGGTCTGTTGAGCACCGTGCGGATGGAAACACCGGTGATCTATTTCTATTCGCCGCGCGCCACCACAGTGTCAGTTCGCGCCACCTTTTCCAAAGGCCTCATCACCGAGTGGTTCCCTCACGCCTCCGTCCCAGCCCTCGATCCTCGAAAAGACTTTACCCTTTTCTCGAAAGTCACTGATGGCAGCATCGCCTGGAATTCTGTCCATGTCGCTCCAGGCGGCTCCATCGATTTCCCCGCGGACGCTTCCGAAACCCACTACTATGCCGCGCGCCAAACTTCCTCTGCTCCTCTCGCAACCGACTCACCTTCCGGCGCTCAGCACGAACGCTTCCTGTTCTATCGCGGTGTGACGGCGCTTGCGCCTCCCCTCACCGCCTCGGTCACGAAGGACGGAATCATCGTCCTGCGAAACGCCGTTCCCAGCGATGAGGTTCCGCTTAGAGGTTCGAGCTTGCCCTTGACCTGCGCCGGGCACACAACTCCGCAAATGTCCAATGCCTCTCTTCCTAAGGGGTGGGAACTGCAGTTGCGGAGAACGCCGAAGGCTTCAGGTGCTGGCCTCAAGCAGGCCGAAGAGTCGGCGACTCCAGGTGAGATTCCCAATCTGATTCTCTTCGAGCGACGCGGCTCGCGGCTTGGCTATCGCATTGTCGGCCCACTTACAGACCAGGCTTCCTTTAGCCCGCTGGCGCTCGCTGGGTCGCTGGAAGCCCTGTTCAGCGATCTTGAAGGCATCCTTATTGCGCAAGGCCTATTCCCCGATGAAGCCCACGCTATGCTCGAAACCTGGAGGGATTCCTGGTTCGAAGAGGGCTCGCGCATCCTGTACGTCGTTCCGCGAGCATACGTTGATTCCGTTTTGCCCCTAACCATCATCCCAGCCCCCGCGCAACTCACCCGTGTTTTCGTTGGGCGGGTCGAACTCGTCACGCCCGTCACGCAGCAAGCTGTCGAATCCGCGTTCGCCTCTGGCGATCGGACCACACTTGCCAAGTACAATCGCTTCCTCGAACCCATCCTCAGCGCGATGATCCAATCCTCCGCTGACCCGGTTCGTCGGCGCCGCCTCGGCGATTACCTCGACTCTGCTTACAGACAGTCAAATCACTGACCAAAAGCACCACGACCACTTCCGGGGATCCCCGAGGCTCGTTGCAGATACGCCTGTGCCAGAAACTGAGCCTGAGGCAGCAGGCTCGTCGAGAGGAGGGCGACTGTTTATCCCTTTTTCTTGACGACGAGGTCTAGTTCGCCTGAACTCTCGTGGATGACCGCGGCCCCACAAGGCCTGAGGTTGCCGCTTGGATCAAACTTGCAGCCGAACAGTCCCGGCTTTTTCTCGCCGCATTGGCCCGCCATCAGCGCGACGACGTACCACCCCGAACCAACCGGCATTCCCGCCTGGTTCCCCTTGGTATAAATGGCCATCAGGACGTCGCCGTTTTCGGCTTTGCCGTCAGCACATTTGAAATCGTCTTCGCGGTACGTGTAGAGGATCCCGCGTTTGGAGTCAAACAGAAACTGGTTGTCCTCAACCATGCCGTCATCGTCAATGTCCACGAGATCGGTCCAGTAAGCAGACGGAGCTGAAGCTTTCACCGAGGCCGCACCTTTGCCGATGCTGGTTTGTTGGCCCTGATTTTTCGCAGTCGCACCGGGCGCAGGTGAGGCCGCTTTAGCAGCCACCGCTGAGCCAACCTTTACAGTCGGGGCGCTAGCGGCCGGGGGCTGGGTTTGCGCCGGAGCCGGAAGGGCGGCGCCGAGCGTTACAAGGACAGCGGTCAGCAAAGAGCGCTTCTTCATTCCTGCCTCCTTGAGCGAACACCCCTCACCCGGTCATCATGAGCAGCGCCGCTGGCGCTGTCAAGAAAGACAGTGTGTCACAACCGCAGGTGGACCCTTGCCTTTCAAGTCGGCGGCAAAAGCAAAGGCAACTAAGGTGTATTGGGTTCACTTGCTCTGGGCCCTTTTTCCTGTTTTGTTTCCCTGGTCAGTTTTGGTCGCGGGGATTCCGGCTCCAAGGTAGTCTCGAGCGGCAGACCTTCCGCTTTATTTCATCCTTGCTCTATACGACGTCCTGCTGATCTGCTTTGCGTCAACCGTACTCAACAGAAATGCCCGACAGTGCCCTAAGGCCGGTGGCTTGACCCTGTCTCCCCGCCACCCGTAAAATAAAGAGTTCACCGTGACTTATTTTTTCGATCGGTTGCATTTTCTCACCGGCCCAGCGCCAACCCGCTGGGCTGCGCTGTTTCTGGCGGTCTGCCCTTTCGCCCCCTATTCTGTCTCTCGAGGTCTCCATGATTGATGGCCCGATTCCCGAAGGTCTTACGTTCGACGACGTCCTTCTTCTTCCCGGCAAGTCTTCCGTACTGCCCACCGAAGTCGATACGACCACGCACTTCACGCGGAAACTCGCGATCAAGATCCCACTCGCTTCTGCCGCGATGGACACGGTAACCGAGTCTCGTCTGGCCATCGGCATTTCGCGCCAGGGTGGGATTGGCATTATTCACCGCAACATTTCGATTGACCGCCAGGCGGAAGAAATCGACCGTGTGAAGCGTTCTGAATCCGGCATGATCGTCGATCCCGTCACGATTTCACCCGACATTACCATCCGCCAGGCCCTCGAGATCATGACGAAATACCGCATCTCCGGGCTTCCGGTGACGCGTGGGACTCGTCTTACCGGTATCCTGACGAATCGCGACCTGCGTTTTGAGAAAAATCACGGCCAGCTCGTCGGCCAGGTCATGACCAAGGACAATCTCGTCACAGTGCCGGTCGGAACGACGCTCGAAGACGCCGAGAAGATCCTTCAGAAGCACCGCATCGAAAAACTGTTGGTGGTTGACCAGGATTTCAACTTGAAGGGCCTCATCACGGTCAAAGACATCCAGAAGAAACTGGAGTATCCGCGCGCTTCGAAAGACGATCACGGGCGGCTCTACGTTGGCGCTGCTGTGGGCGCAACGGGCGATTTCCTCGAGCGTGCCGTCGAGATGGCGAAAGCCAAAGCCGATGTGCTCGCGATCGATACGGCCCACGGCCACACCGAGCGCGTAATGGAAGCCATCAAGGCGATTCGGCAGCGTTTACCCGAAA
>Ga0306926_10009795_pt1 | contig 10560 bp, 8 predicted proteins | sample flu12Cox44000178_FD_203759 | JGI IMG/M metagenome (GOLD analysis project Ga0306926, IMG submission 203759) | Lab enrichment of tropical soil microbial communities from Luquillo Experimental Forest, Puerto Rico - flux8day.12C.oxic.44.000.178 (v2)... | ecosystem: Environmental > Terrestrial > Soil... | reverse complement strand
TTTTTCAGGACGAAATGCAATATGTGGTATTTCGTCCCTACTGGAACGTGCCTCCCGGCATTCAGCGCTCCGAGATCGTGCCGGCTCTTCAGCGCGATCCTGCCTACCTTTCCAAGAACAACTACGAGGTCACCAGGCCAGATGGGACCGTTTTTGCTGCAAGCACAATAAAAGACGAAATCCTTCAGCAGCTGCGTGCTGGAAAGCTGGCTGTTCGGCAAAAACCGGGAAACAGCAATGCCCTGGGATTAGTCAAACTGATATTCCCTAACGCGCATAACGTGTATCTGCATAGCACCCCGGCACAACAACTATTTTCGCGGTCGCGACGCGATTTCAGTCACGGTTGCATTCGTGTTGAGAAAGCCGCGGAATTAGCTGCCTGGGCGCTGGCTGAAAACAAGGAAGACTGGCCCTTGGAAAAAGTCCTTCAGGTAATGAAAGGGGCAGAGGACAACGTGCAGGTGAATCTGTCCAGACCAATTCCCGTTCTAATTCTGTACGCTACGGCCATCGTCGACGAGAACGAAGTCACCCATTTCTTTGACGACATATACGGATACGATGCCGACCTCGAGAAGGTGCTCGCCAAGGGATACCCTTATCCGGGGTAAGAGTTCCGAGAAACAGGCCGCCTAGGCAAACGGAAACGACTGTGGTGCCTGAACGGACAGACGCAAGACACTGCAAAAATGCTTGTCAATCTTTGGAGATGATGAAGTTTGTGAGTTTCCACGGATTCTGATAGGTCTCGACCTCAATCTGTTGCTTTTTCTTGTTTACCGTCAGTCTGCAGGCCGGCAGGACCGTCCCCTCGCCCTTGCCGTCAGGCGTCAGGACTAAATCGATCGCACCGACGCTGTAATCCCTTGAACGTGTCCCTTCATATAGCTCACCGAACGCAATATTGCGATCCGTGACCAGACGCAATCGCCGCCCGGACTTCGACGGCAGTTCAATGATGTACTTGACGTCGTTGCCCACACCACCGCTCGCAAATCTGACGCGTCCCTTGGGCTTCATATCTTCGAGCACGCCCACAAGACCATCTTGGCCCGAGCGCTTGAACCCTTCGATGAGCGCCTGTCTATCCTCAGGCGTTGAGAGCCTCTCAATGTGAATGTTGACGTTGTAAATTTTTCCCAGTTGCGTGCTCGTCCCCATCGCGGTCGCCTGAATGGTCATGGTCTCTTGAGCTTGAGCGATTGTGCCCGTCCACGCCAACCATAAGAAAAGGCACATAATACGAGCGCGAAGGGAAGATTTGTGGTTGTCAGTCATGTTTGTTCTCGCTCTAGTGTTTTGCACACGTTGCCGCACGCCCTTGCCTGTTTGCCATAATGGGGCTCGCGAGACCGCTGCGCTAGTAAACTAGGAGATCGTCAGAGCTGTGAGAACTGACAATCCTGACAGGGGTAGTTCTTCCTGAAGCTGAGCGGTCGCACCGCAGAGAGGAGCTCCAGGAGGCGGGACATTGACGGGGATATCACTCAAGCCCGACTTCTAACCCTAGCCTTGGCAACGAACAGCGTGGCGAACAGCAGAAAGCTGCCAAGGAGCAGGGCTACCGTCTCAGGCTCCGGCACGGTATCCACCGAAAGGTCTCCTGCTACCGGGATCAGCACATACGGCGCGAAGTGATCTGCGCAAGCAAACGTTAGGGAGGTCAAGGCAATATCGGTGACTGGGCCTGTTCAATGTTCAAGGTCCGGGTCGAAATACGCGAAAGTCGGGCCGTGGAAATTCGGCTTCGGCACCCAGTTAGTGTTCGGAGTCCCAGCAAATGTGTCTGTGACGTGCGTTGACATCGAGCCTGCGACGAGCTGGTTCGTGTCCAGATCGAAGAGAAACGTCGAGGAAAACACGAACTGTTGATTCGACCCGGCGTTTGGCTGCTGAAACACGGCGTAGGCCGTGACACGAATCTCATCAGCCTTGGCCTTTGCACCGAAGATAAGAAGGGACCGAGCGCCAGGAAAAATCTCGCAAATCGCATAGCTCGCCTTCCCGACCGCGCCGAGGGAGTTTACTCCCTCGCGGAGCACCAAGTCGGGGTGCCGCCTCTTTGCCCCCGATCACCGGAAACCGCCGGACAAACGAACCTTTTGTTTGCGCCGCTTCGCGATTCACGGCCCTACCGTTTGGGAGTTTCTTGTGGCCTGATGCTTCCCGCCGCTTCTCTCAGTTGCAGAATCGCGGCGGAAGGAAGTTGATAGAGTGTGGCTTCGTTTTCCCGTTGAGCAAGATACACGTCGCCCTTCTTGGCAACCGATACCCTCTCTACGCGCTTGCCTGCATCCGAAGTGACGGTAATTTGTAGCGTGGGCGCGGTAAACCCGCCTTCAGGGAAAAGGGTTGCCGAAAGATCGCGCAACTTGCTGACGAGAGCTTCTGAGTTCGTGTCGTCCAGCTTCTTGCCCTCAGGGCCCCACCAATCGGAACCGGAACGAGTGAGGAAATAAGACGTCGAACTATCGTGAATTTCAATTTTGTCGGGATCCTGATAGCCGAAATCGAACAGCCTCTTGTTGGCGAAATCATCCAGCTTCTTGTCCAGGCCAGTTCCGACGCCCGCAGGCACTTTATAGATCCCGGGAACCACGGACGATTTAGCGAAATAGGTATCTCTGATCTTGCGAACTTCGAGTTCCTGGACTCCGGATGCGCCGGTAACCGTTACGGACGTGAAGGGTCGCGCGGATTGGAACGCCGAGGCCGCTTTACCGGCATCGGGTGCCGGAGAAACATCCATCTTGGTATCACGGAGGGTGCGAATCAGTTCGTCGACCCTCTCTGCGTCGGCCCGCAACGGCTTTGGCTTGAGAATTTGCCATGTATCCTTGCTGCGCGCCAACGTGAAATCCAGTCTTTTGCCGCCGTTTTGATTGACGAACTCGATCTGGCTGACCTTGTCAAAATCTGCAGTAAGCAAGCGCTTATCGCGCAGGTCGTTGACGCTCTTGTCGAGAGCCGCTTTCGTGTAGCTCGAAAGCGTGAAGACCCGCGGATCGGCTTCCAACTTGGCGAAGACCGCATTGCCCGACGGCGTATCGTCGCCAACCACGAGCTTTTGCGATTTGTCCTTTTCGGTGACTGCGACTTCCGATCTCGGCTTTGTCAATCCGTATTGTTTGAGGTCCGCTGGCCTTTCATCCACCAAACGAACAGAGTCGAGAGAAGAAAGCGTGGAGAGCAGGCTCGAAACAGCTTCCTGATCGGCGGGCAGAGTCTTGGGCCCGGTGATTTGCCATTGTCCCGCGGCATCTTTCTCGAGCCGCACCTCGCCGCCTTCCTTCTTGATATCAAGCCCGGAAATGTCGTCCTGCTTCAACGTGAGAATCTTCGGTGCCGTATTCGGGGACGCCTTGGCGGTCTGCTCCGACGGCGGGTGGTGATTGGACCAGTACAACGTGGCGAGTAGTCCCGCCAGCACGAGGGTGGCGATAAGAAGTCCCTTAGTCTTCATGATTCCCGTCTTGATTGAGTTCTCTTACCAGTAGGAGCTGCCTGCCGGGCACAGACCGCTGTCGCGGCGCCGCAACCGAGCAACCACAGGTGCACGAAGGACTCTAGCGTCGACTCCACCATACGGAGACTCCTCCGGCAATGACCAATAAGGGGAGCAGAAACTGGCTGGTGATTTTGACCCAGCTCATCTGGGCGCTGGTGAGTGTGATGCGCCGGTCGTCACGGTCCTTCGGGCGAATGGAAATCAAGTCCTCATCCGAGGCCAGCCAGTTTACTGCATTCAAAGCCAGATCACGGTTGCCGTTGAAACCGATGAAGGAATTCGCCGCCCAGCTGGAGCTGCCGATGACCACAAAACGGCCCTGCGAATTTTCCTTCCCGGTGTTGTAGGTTCCGGCGGCAGCGATCGTAAAGGGACCCTTGGTGTTCTTGGGATCGCTCGGGTCAATCGCCGCACTGTTCAGTTTCGTGGTGGCCAGACTGGACTCCGATGAACTGAAGAGCTTTGTAACCGTACTCTTGTCGCTATTCTTGGTGTCCAGAGATCGCGCCAGCGGGAAACCGGTTGCCCGCCGGCTCATGTCATTGACGATGGCGTGCGATTCATAGCTGGTGACCAAGGCCACCTGTGGTCCGAGGCCGGCAAGCTGGCCAATCGGATTCAAGTCGAGGATCAAGTTCTTCTCCGGTGTAACTCCCCAGCTTTGCAGAACGGCGGTGAGGGCTTCGTTATCGGAGATCTCCGAACGTCCGATCTTTAGCGGTGGATCCAGCAGAATCAAAGCGCGTCCTCCCGCCTGGACGTAGTTCTTGATGGCGTCCACTTCCGGCTGTTGGTAGTCGGTATCTGGTCCGCCAACCAGCAAAACCGTGCAATCCGTCGGGATTTCCGCCTTGCTTACCAGGTTCGTCGCCTTGGCTTGGTAGCCATCCTTGCCGAGGAGTTCCTTAAGTCGAGAGTAGCCACTTCGCTCGGAGTCCTCGATTTGGTGTTCGCCGCTGCCTTCGATGAAGCAAACCGTGCGCGTCGTCGTCTTCAGATCGCGAATAAAAGCGCCGGTGATGGCTTCTTCGGTCAGCGTTTTGGCCTCCTCTTTCCGGTCGCCAATTTGCACGATGGTGGTGCCGTACTCTCTCACGCCCGCGGCTCTGGCCAATTCCGGCTTTTTGTCGGGATCGACGTATTGCACCTGCACTTTAGGAGAAAGACTGGCGTATTGTTCGAGTTGATCTCTGGCCTGCTCGAACTTGGTGGTTTGATCAAAGTGGGTGATGGTGGCGCTCAGCTTCAGGCCCTTCACGATTTTTACGGTCTGGGGAGAGAGACTGTAGCGCCGGTTGGAGGTCGAATCATAGGACTTGTTGTAGCGGTCGGCCAGGACATTTGCCACCACCAGGATGCTCAGGAAAACGAGCAGGTAGGCGGAGACATAGAACAGATACTTGGTTTGCCGGGCGTGAAGCAACTGGGTGTTCATTTAGGATCTCCAGCGCAGGGACTCGATCGAGCGGGCTGTGAGAAACAGACCCAGGACGATGGCGCTCAGGTAATACACAGAGTCTTTGATGGACAGTACGCCCTTGGCGAAAGAATCGAAATGCGTCAGCACCGATAGGTACGCCATCAGGCGTGCATAAGGCGCTGGATCGTACCCGCTTACCCACTCGAGTACCCAAAGCAGCAAGCAGACCCCAAATGTTGCCGCGCCAGCGATGATCTGGTTGCGCGTAAGCGTTGAAATGAATGTGCCAATCGCCAGCAGCGCTCCGGCTTGAAGCAGCAGTCCGAGATAAGCTACCAAGAGAGGCTTCCAATCGGGATTGCCGTAGCGGAATAGCCAGGCAAAATTGATGGCTGTCAGCAGTAGCATTGCGCCGTAAAGGATCAAGGCGGCCAACCATTTGCCCAGAATCACCTCGAAATCGCGAATTGGTGAGGTAGCCAGCAGTTCGATCGTCCCACTTCGTTTTTCTTCCGCGAACAGCCGCATGGTGATCATCGGGATAAGAAAGAGGCCCAGCACACTGACATTCGAAACCAGCGGGCGGATCACCTGCTCGTTAACATTCAACGGAAACATGGCTCCACGCATTTGAGCTTCCATGCCCGCATACACGAAATAGCCCACGGAGTTCCAAAAGAAGAAGCCGAAGACAATCGCAAACATCGCAAGCAACAGATAGGCAATGGGTGAAACGAAATAGCTGCGCAGTTCCTTCCGGCATAGAATCCAGACATTTCGCATGTGGCTACCTCTCGCCCTGCTCAGCTACGGCTTCAAGATCGCTCTCCGCGCCTTGCGCGGGAGGCGCTTTCGCTTCGTCCGAACGGGTGAGTTGCAGAAAGACCTCCTCAAGACTCACCGCTGCGGTGCGCAACTCATTCAGATCCCAGCCCGCTTCGACGATAGCTCGGGCGAGGTCCGCGCGAATGGCCCGGTCTGTCTCACCCTCCACTTCAAAAACAAAACGATTCTCGCGACTCTCCTTCAACAGAACGCGGCTAACGCCGCGCACCGTTTCAAGGCGTCGTTTCACCTCCGGCGTGTCTAGCGTTTCCTGGCGCCCTGCAATTTCCACCAAAACCGATCCGGCTCCGCGGGAGCGATTTTGCAGGTTGTTGACGGAATCCGTCGCAACCAGCTTGCCCTTGTTGATGATGATCACCTGCTGGCAGGTTTGTTCGACCTCCGGGAGGATGTGTGTACTCAGGATGATGGTGTGATCGCCGGCGAGGCTGCGGATCAGCTCGCGGGTGTCGTTGATCTGCTTCGGATCGAGCCCAGCGGTGGGTTCGTCAAGGATCAGAACGTCGGGATTGTGCACGATGGCTTGTGCCAGGCCGACGCGCTGCCGGTAGCCCCTGGAGAGCTTGTTAAGGACCTTGTCTTTGACGTCCGCCACCGCACAGCGATCGAGTACGTAGTCGACTCGTTTGACCAGTTCGGGGCCATGCAGGCCTTTGAGCTTGGCGACGAACGCAAGGTAGTCAGCCGTACGCATTTCGTCGTAGAGCGGTGGGGTCTCGGGAAGGTAACCGATGCGCCGTTTGACCTCCATCGGTGCTTCGAGTACGTCAAAGCCGGCTACGGTTGCCGAGCCCGACGTCGGGGGAAGGAAGCAGGTCAGCATGCGCATCGTGGTAGTCTTGCCGGCGCCGTTAGGGCCGAGAAAGCCCACGATCTGCCCCTTCCCTACCTCAAAGGAGACGTGGTCAACAGCCGTGTTGCGAGCGTACCTCTTGGTCAGCTCTTGGACTTGGATCATAAGATTTGTAGTTTTGGGCCCGGGCAGGAACGGTGTTGCTCGTCCCTCGGGACGCGGAGAACGTCGTCGTTGCTCACTGCAACCTTTCCAATACAACTAAATTCTAAGCCGCGACGCACAGGTTCGCAACAGTGACATGAGCGTGCCTGTAAGGCCGCAACAAGCAAGCTGCAGTTGCATCCTTCGCTAATGGCCAGGTGCCGGTATGAAGTTAAAACGTCCAACTCCCAGAGGACCAGGGCGACCCCTACTTGAGCGAATGCAACTTTTCCGCTGAAACCCTTGGCCCTTGGTCACGGGGCACAGACGCATGCAACTTCCTTGCATAAGCGCGACCGCTGATAAAACCTACCGTGCTTCGCTTTCATAGCGGTTTAAGTCGAAAAGAAAATAGGAAGCCCTAGCTCGGGATAAAAGGGGCCTGCTGGTACAAACCGGCGCTACCCGATGCGCCCGGGCGAACCGCTCGGGTTTCCTACCAAGCCCAGAAGAACGAGCTTTGGTTGCATCGGAAGCACGCGTCGAGCAAGCGAATTGATGGCGTACTCTGCGCGTACTGTGCTTCCGTTTTGCCGCTACTGCGCATTCCGGATGGCTGGAATGTTCTCGCATTTCCCATAATTTAAGGAAATGCGCGTCCATGTGCGCGTGTTCCGGCCCTAAAGTGACCGTCAAGGGAGGATTTCTCATGATTCATTCCAGACCGTTTAGAGCGCTGGCACTAGCGTTTCTCGCGGTGGCTTTTCTGGCCTTTGCTGGTTGCGGGCAACAAGCGAAAGCACCGGACGTAAAAGACACCGTCAAACAGGGTCTTAAGCAAGCGGGTCTTCGCGACGTAGATGTCGACCAGGATCGCGACAAGGGAGTCGTGACACTGACTGGAACGGTAGGCAATGACGCCGACAAAACCCAAGCCGAATCGATCGCTCGCGCCGCCGCGTCCGGTCAAGTGATCTCCAATCAGATTGCGGTCCGGCCGCCAGGCGAGGAGAGCACGGCGAAGGACATTCAGTCTGACACCGACAAGGCGATCGAAAAGAATGTGAGCGCCGTACTCACAAAACACAAATGGAATCGCGACGTAAGATACGACGTCAAGCAGGGAGTCGTAACGCTCAAGGGCAAGGTCGGCTCCCAGTCGCAACGTGCCATGGTCGAAAAGGTCGTCGCGGCAACGCCTAACGTGACTCAGGTCGTGAACGAGCTGGAAGTTAAAAACCAAAAGGCGACCTCGAGTTCGTCCTGACGAAATCCACGCCATTCAAGGGAAACAACTGACAGGGACGGCAGATTCCCGTCCCTCTTCCTTTCCGGCTTGCGGTGATGGCCGGGCCGCCGCTAATCTGAGCCGACCGGCAGCCCGTGCGGTCGTCACCTTCCATGAGGCTTCGCGCATTTTTATCGCAGCGAGTTGTGACTCCGGGCGGCATCGGTCCAGCGGCCATCCTTGTCCACGGCGAGGTAGTCCATGCCGTTGTTGCGCCCGATGAAGTTCCCGAGGGCACGGCCCGCACCGATTTTGGCAGCGCGGCAGTTCTTCCAGGTCTCGTCGATTCTCACGTCCACCTCAATCAACCAGGTCGCACTGAGTGGGAGGGCTTTGCCACGGGCACTCGCGCCGCTGCGGCCGGAGGCTACACGCTCATCGCAGACATGCCTCTCAATTGTCTGCCGCCGACCACGACCGTCGAAGCACTGGAGGAAAAGCGTCGCGGCGCCCAGGAATCGTCCATGGTCGATTGGGTGTTGTGGGGAGGTGTTGTCGCCGACAATCAGCAGGACATTGAACCGCTCGCGTTTGCTGGCGTTCCGGGCTTTAAGTGTTTCCTCGTCGACCCGGGGATCGACGGTTTCACCATGGTTTCGGTGCAGCAATTGCGCGCGGCGCTTCCCCATGTGGCCCGGACCGGCCTGCCTCTGCTGGTTCATGCCGAGCTGCCGGGCCCGATCGAAGCCGCCGCCAAGCAATTGACGGACGCCGATTGGAGTCGCTATGAAACCTATCTTCGCTCCCGGCCCGATGAGGCCGAGCTTGAAGCGATCGAGGTTCTGCTTGATCTCTGTCGCGAATTCCACTTTCCGCTTCACATTGTTCATCTAGCGACCGGTATGGCCGTCGATCGCCTCCGCAAGGCAAAATCCCTGGGGCTGGACGTGACCGTCGAAACCTGCCCGCACTACCTCTACTTTTCCTCCGGGGATGTTGCCGACGGTGCGACCCTCCACAAGTGCGCTCCGCCCATTCGCAGCCATGCGAACCGCGAGGAACTCTGGCAAGCGCTCCGCGAAGGCGTTATCGATCTGGTCGTCACCGACCATTCTCCTTGTCCGCCACACATGAAGCGGCTGGAAGAAGGAAGCTTTCGGACGGCCTGGGGAGGTATCGCGAGCCTCTCCGTCGCACTCCCCGTCCTGTGGACCGAAGCGCGTCGCCGCGGCTTTGACTTGAGCGATATCGCGCGCTGGATGGCCGAGGCGCCCGCAAAGCTCGCAGGCTGCGGCAGCCGCAAAGGAAAAATCGCAGCAGGCTGCGACGCCGACTTCATTGTCTTCGATCCCGATAAAGAGTTCACCGTCACGGCCGACGGCCTGCACTACCGCCACCGGGTTTCGCCCTATTTGGGTCACCGCCTTACCGGCAAGGTGCGCCGGACCTACCTGAGAGGCGAGTGCGTCTTCGACAATGGCGACTTTCCGCGTAAAGCGGCGGGCCGCGAGTACGACTTACGTCGCTAAACACTCCGCTACCCACAATTCCGCTGCAAAAGGGTACGTTCTCGGCCAGAATGGTACTGGTTGGACTTCAGATGCTCCACCCAGACGAGCCAAACGCCTTGTCCCACGTGAACATTGTCGGAACGCCAGTCCCTCGTAAGGAGGGACTCGACAAGGTAACCGGCCGCGCGCGCTACGTGGATGACATCAGTCTGCGCGGCATGCTGTACGGTGCCACCGTGCGCAGCACGATTCCGCGCGGCAGAATCCGTCGCATCAGCTTCGCTCCCGGCGTTGATTGGACCGAATATGTCATCGTTACAGCGAAAGACATTCCCGGCCGCAACTGCATCGCTCTCATTCTCGACGACCAGCCCTGCCTCGCCGACGGCATCGTGAACCATCCCGAAGAACCCATCCTCCTTCTCGCGCATCCCGACCGCCACCAGCTTTCCGGGGCGATCGAAGCGGTCGAGATCGCTTACGACCCGCTTCCAGCAGTCCTTGCGTTCGAGGAAAGCGAGCGCCAAACCGAGGTCATCTGGGGTACGGACAACATTTTCAAGACTCTTCTTGTGGAAAAAGGTTCGCTCGACGGTATTTGGGAACAAGCAGCCCACATCGTTGAAGGCGAATACTCCACCGGAGCTCAGGAACAGCTGTACATCGAAAACAACGGCATGATCGCCGATTTCGATGACCAAGCCGGCGTCACGGTTTGGGGATCGCTGCAATGCCCCTACTACGTCCACAAAGCGCTGATGGCGCTCTTCGCGCTGCCTGAGGACAAAGTCCGCGTGGTGCAAATGGAAACGGGCGGCGCATTCGGCGGCAAGGAAGAATACCCGTCGATGATCGCGGCGCATGCGGCTTTGCTCGCGATGAAGGCCAAGCAGCCGGTCAAAATCGTTTACGACCGCATGGAAGACATGGCTGCCACGACCAAGCGCCATCCGTCGCGGACCCGCCATCGAACCGCGGTGGACGCAACCGGAAGGATCCTGGGCGGCGAAATCGACATCACCATGGATGGCGGCGCCTACGCCACGCTGTCCTCGGTTGTCCTCTCGCGCGGAACGATTCATGCCGGGTGCCCTTACTACTGGCCGA
>Ga0306926_10009794_pt1 | contig 10561 bp, 12 predicted proteins | sample flu12Cox44000178_FD_203759 | JGI IMG/M metagenome (GOLD analysis project Ga0306926, IMG submission 203759) | Lab enrichment of tropical soil microbial communities from Luquillo Experimental Forest, Puerto Rico - flux8day.12C.oxic.44.000.178 (v2)... | ecosystem: Environmental > Terrestrial >... | reverse complement strand
GGAGTAGCACGCGTTAGCCGGGAACGATGGATTAGGTCCACCAATGCGGCAGGCGAGATCGCGCGCGGTCGGCCAATCATCCACCCGGATCGTGTCGAGCGGCATGTCCTGCACGCTCAGATCGCCAGCCTCGATGTCGACAAATAGCGTGCTCGCCTGATTGACGGTGCGAAGCAGGCTCGTCTTGCCGACGCCGGTTGGACCGACGATCAACGCCTTCACACCGCGCTGCTCAGCGAGCCGCTCGTCCGCGCCGATAATTTTCATCTCGACCTCCCCCCGATAAGCTTGGTTGGCGAAATTAAGATGCGTGACTGCGCCATCGCCGCGACGATCTCTCGGTCGCTCGGGCCGGCAGCGCGCAAAATTTCGCACAGCTTGGCGAGGTGCTTAGGGGAGCGCCGCAGCTGGCGAATGAGCTGGTCGCCGTCGATGAGAGGTTTTTGTGTCCTCGGCTGCATTACTCGCTCTCCACGGATTTGCGAGCGACCTCGTTACACAAGACGTTCAGCGCCGCGACCGCCTCCCGCAGCTGAGCTATCGCCTCACTTCCTCGCTGCTTGTCTAAAGTTGGTACCTCCATCTCTGACGTCGCGGTGCAGATGCTCTCGACGAACGAGATGGCATCCATGAACGCTTCGAGCCGCTTGAGAGCGCTATTCTTTTTCTTTGAAGGCTGCTTGTGGGCTTTGCCGTTGGCCCGGTGCTTCTGAACGAGGTGCTTGATCTCGGCTACCGGAAGCGGCTCGCCGGCCTGGGCGCGCTCAACGATCTCGATCTTGGCGGCTTCGGGCGTCGAGGGCGTCGCGAGCAGGTAGATCGCGCTGATGGGCAAATCCAAATCTAACAATTTGTTAGATTTGCTCATCTCGTACACGTTGATGAACCGAGTTGCAGTCATCTCGGTCCATCCGAACTCGCGTTCGAGCCACGGCAGCCAGTTGCCATGACCGCAGATGCGCTTGCACTCGGTCAGACGGCGGCCGATCTCGACGACGTTCTCGATGGTCTGCTTGCCGAGCCTGCGGATGGCGTCGGCGTGCTCGGTCATGACGGGCCGACCGAAATCTTGCATATCGACGGGCGAAGCCGTATCTGTCAGCATAGAACCTCCTGGTTCCCGCGCTGGCGGCGCGGTGAGGTGAATTAAGAGAAGCGGCGGCGCTTCGGCGCCGCCGTTTGCGTTGGCGAGTTTCAGGCCGCCGCGTCGTCAGCGGTTGGCTTGGTGATCGTTTTGGAGGGGCGGCGCCCAGCGCCGGCGATGGTGGCGGCGATCATGGTAAGGGCCTTGCAGGAGGCTTGCGCCTTGGCTGGGCGTCAGAAAGTGCGTCAGGGCGCCTCATCGCAGCTGCCTGGCCAGCTTCCTCAAGCCTCCGCTCTAGAGCTACGACCGGCGCACGAAGCAGTCGCCCGATTTGTATCGTCGGGATGTCTCCGCGCTTAGCCGCTGCATAAGAAGCATTCCGCCCAAGGCCGAAATATCTTCGACCTGCTTCCGGTATCGGAAGTGTCTTTGCCTGCCGTTCGGTGACGTTGTCGCTCATTCTCGTACTCTCAATGTTATAGCTATCATGAACGTACCATTTCGTTTGCTCCTCTCATCGAAGTGAATTACGATAGGTACACGATTTTGAAGACAAATAAGGGGCCCAAATGGCAAGGAAGCGAGCGCCAGGGGCGGGTCGAAAGCCGCGCGGGGAGTTCAAGGGCAAGACGGCCACACTTACGACTCGGATCACGCCGGGGACACGGAAAGCATTGGAGCGCGCGGCAAAAGAAAGTGGCCTTTCATTGTCGCAGGAGGTGGAGCGCCGGCTGGACCGTTCGATATTGAAAGAGCGTAATCGGGCGCCTGATGTTCTCGCTTTAGCTGAAGCCTTTGCGCAAATTATCGAGAACGTCCAAGAGAGAACCGGAAAGTACTGGCGAGAGGACGCCTTTACAGGGGAGGCCATCCGGCACGGAATCGATTTTTTAATTCGTCATTTCGCCGCAAGTGGCGTGCCCGTAATTCCATCGAGTGTCGAGAAAGCCGCCGAGGAAGCCGCAGCAAGAGGGCTTCCCGTCAACGAGAGAGATCGCAGTCCGGCCGGCATTGGCGCAAGTGCCACTGGAAAAGTTATTACGTTGATTGAATTTTTTTGGGGATGGAACACGGACCCGCTTCAACGTCTGGTCATGTCGGATGAAATGTACCGATACTGGCAGCTTCTACGAGACCTCGGGTCGGGCGCGGAACGTGCCCAAACATATATTCAAATGGAGCGACGTCGATGAAAGGGCATATTCGCGAGCGATCTTCCGGCCATTGGGCCATCGTCATCGACGTGCGCGACCCCAGTACCGACAAGCGCAGGCGCAAATGGCACTCTTTCAAAGGAACGAAACGGCAGGCGCAGGTTGAGTGCGCCCGCCTGATCTCTGGATTGCAGAACGGCACTTGTGTCGATCCATCCCGTATGACCGTGGCGGGTTATTTCGGGCATTGGCTTGACTACAGGCGCCCCCACGTTTCTCCGCGCAGTCTCGAATGCTACCGCGAACTCGCCGCAAATATCCTGCCCTGGATCGGTACCATCATCATTTCAAAGTTACGGCCGGCCGAAATTGCCGGGATGTACGCACACGCGCTCGAAACTGGACGGCGCGATCGATCAGGCGGGCTCTCGCCGCGGACCGTCTATCATATGCATGTTCTGCTCAAGAGTGCGTTGGCACAGGCGGTGAAGTGGGAAATGTTGGGTCGTAATCCTGCCGATGCTGTGAAGCCCCCCAAGGTCGAGCGCAGGCCGATGCGGGTTCTGGACGCCGAGGGCGCCATCGCTCTGATTGAGGCCGCCCGCCCTCGCGCCCTATTCGTGCCCATTCTGCTCAGCGTCTTGTGTGGCTTGCGGCGAGGCGAGGTGGCGGCCCTCCGCTGGCACGACGTTGATTTTGATCTTGGCAGACTTTCCGTTGTGGCGAGTATTGAGCAGACCAATGAAGGCATCCGTCTCAAACCGCCGAAGTCGGGGCGCTCTCGTCCTGTTGCCCTGCCTGCGCTTGCAATCGAAGAGCTACGCCGGCATCGATTAAAACAAGCAGAAGACTTGCTGCGGCTCGGCATCCGACAGTCGGACGAAATGCATGTTTGCCTGCAACCTAACCATCAGCCTTGGGCTCCGCGAACCCTGTCGGGCGCCTTTGTGCGGTTTATCAAAGCATCCGGCCTGCCGCGGGTGCGGCTGCACGATCTGCGTCATTCTCATGCAACACATCTGCTCGCGGCCAACGTGCATCCAAAGATCGTGCAGGAACGGCTCGGGCACGCCAATATAGGAATAACGATGGATATCTACAGCCACGTGATGCCAGGAATGCAAGACGAAGCCGCAAGTCGCCTTGATGCGGTTCTGCGCTCTGCGCTTGCCAAGCGCCGCAACACGAAAGGGTAGCAGTTCGGTAGCAAAGTGCCGTTTTTGTCTTTGAGTTCAATGCCTCAAGCCCATGCCCTCACATGGCTGCGCGGACCGAAGTGCGTGGCATCCTCCTCGCCGCCCGAGCGTATCCGGGCCAGCCTGGAAACCACGGGGCTGGCGAGGTTTTTCAGCTTTTTCTTCTCCGCAACCGACGTGGCAAACGGCAAGCCCGCACCCGATCTATTCCTGCACGCAGCATCGCGGATGGGCGTTCAGGCGGCCGACTGCATCGTAGTCGAAGACTCAGCGGCCGGCGTTACCGCTGCCACGACGGCTGGTATGACGGCGGTGGGATTTGTTGGCGGCAGCCATGCGGGCCCACAGCTTGGCGACGAGCTGAGATCGGCAGGAGCGCGGACGATCGTCGCCGACCTGCGCCATTTGAAGAGCGCTGTGGTTACGCTCCGCGGGTGGTAGGCAGGATCGTCGAACTTCTATTATTGTCGCGTTGTGGTCTTCTTCGCCGTCCTCGGCGGTTTCTTCTCGTTTTTGTCACCGATTTCGTCGAAACCGACATAGACCACGTAAGCGTCGAGTTCTGACTTCGACGGCAACGGAAAGTTTAGACCCTCCTCGATGTCGACGAATTGGACGTACGTCTGGGTCGGCGCAATCGTCACCGAAATCCGCTTGAATTTGGTCACGACGGTCTTGGGTTGCGGACCCTCGCGCACCACCGCATAGCGCAGTGGAACGTCGACATGCCCCGGGCTGCCCATTGGTCCGAGGATGACTCGGCCCTGAACACCGACCTTGATAGTTATCGTGGTTCCCTGCACCGCGCACTCGCGGGCCGTTTGGCCGAACGAAAGCTGGTAGCGCAGATCGCCGGCGGTTGCGTCGGTGTTTTTGGCGGCGATGTTCATGGTCGACGCGCCTGTGCGAATATCGACTCCCGGGCAGTCGACTTCCGGCGCCGTCGGCGTCGGCGAACGCGGCTGGGTGACGCCTGGCTTTGCGCCGGAGAAAAGGCTCGCGAACCGACTAGCGAACGAGGGCGAGTCATCGGACGAGCCCACGCTGGAAGCGAGCGAGCAGCCCGACAGAACTGCGCCGCTCACGATCAGCGCCGCCGCGCTGCGTCGAGCGCGCGTTCGTTCATGGTCATTTCCCCGACCCATTGAAAGTACTCGGCTTTTTGACGAAACCCGGATTTTTCCAAGCTTATAGCAACCAATTCGTGGCGTCCCCAAGGCCACGCGTTGCGTCTAATCGTCCTTGAGCCGGGCGAAGAGCAGGTGATCTTGCCAGATGCCATCGATGCAAAGGTACTGGCGGGCAAAGCCCTCGCGCTTAAAGCCGGTTTTCTCCAGGAGGCGGACCGACGCGACATTGGCCGGGATACAGGCGGCTTCGATGCGGTGAAGCCCCAGCGTGCCGAATGCGAAGGGAACAATGGCGTTCACCGCAGCCGTCATATGACCTTGGCGCGCGTAGGATGCCCCTATCCAGTAACCGAGACTGGCCGCCTGCGCACACCCCCGGCGAATATTGGCGAGCGTCAAGCCCCCCAGAAGAACGTCGTCGTGCTTGCGGAAAATGAAGAAGGCATAGGCGAGGTCGTTGCGCTGGTCTTCGGAGTAGCGCCTGATGCGGCGGCGAAAGGATGCGCGGGTGAGATCGTCGGCGGGCCAGGTCGGCTCCCAGGGCGTGAGGAAATCGCGGCTTGCTTCCCGCAACGCTGCCCATTCCGCGCAGTCGGACATCTGCGGTGCCCGCAAGACGATGCCCGCGCCTGTGACCGCGGGCATCTGATCGGACAAGCTGACGGTGCGGAAGAATGCCATGATGATCGGTGAGCAGACGGTAGGCAGGCGGAGGATACAGAGCGGAACACCGCTATGGGACTCCGTCGCCCGCCATCAAAGGTCACGCTGCCCGGCGTGCGAGACTGTCGGCGATCGTGGCGGCAGTTTCAAGTCCGGGACCGGGACCGAGCGCGGCGATGGCTGGCCGGCCGCGCGCAATGAGAGCGCGGCCAGCGGCGCGGGCGCTCTCGACCGTCACGGCTTCAATCTTTGCGACGAGCTCCTCGAGGGGAACGGGACGGCCCCAATTGAACAGTTGACGTGCGAGCTGCTCGGCGCGCGCGCTTGAACTCTCGAGCGCCATCAGCAATCCGGCCTTCATCTGCGCCTTCACGCGCGCGACTTCCGCCTCATTGACGCTCTCGGCTGCGGCATTGATCTCGCCTACCACGACGCGCATCAGCTCGGCGACATCGGCCGCATCGGTCCCGGCGTAGAGACCAAACATTCCGACGTCGGAGTATGGCGCATGGAACGCATAGATTGAATAGCAGAGGCCACGCTGCTCTCGAACCTCCTGGAACAGACGTGAGGACATCCCTCCGCCGAGCACATTGGTGAACACCTGTAAGCTATGAAGTTGCGGATCGCGATGCGGCAATCCATGCATGGCGAGCGCGATGTGGACTTGCTCGAGATCGCGAGTCTCGATATGGGAGCCTCCGATGAAGCGCGCGGGCTGAGGCGTCGGCGCTCGCGGCCCAGCAAAGCTTGCGAACCGCCGTTCGACTTCCGCCACCACGGCTCGATGCTCGACCGCGCCCGCCGCCACGACGACCATATCGGGACTGCGGTAGTTGCGGCGAAGATAGTCTGCAAGCCGGGGGCGATCGAACGATCGCACGGTCGTCGGGGTGCCGAGGATAGACCGGCCAATCGACTGACCAGCGAAGGCGGTCTCTTGCAGCTTGTCCCAGATGAGATCGTCCGGGGTATCTTCAGACGCGCCAATCTCCTGCACGATGACGTTCTTCTCGCGCCGCAGCTCCTCGGAGTCGAATGTCGGATCGGCGAGAATGTCGGACAGCACGTCGAGGGCGAGTGGAACGTCATCACGCAGAACGCGCGCATAGTAGGACGTTGTCTCGATTGAGGTCGCCGCGTTGAGGTCCCCGCCCACTGCCTCTATCTCTTCGGCGATTTGACGGGCCGTACGCCGCGAGGTTCCTTTGAACGCCATGTGCTCGAGCAGATGGGAAATACCATGCTCGTCCGGCTGCTCGTCGCGACTACCGGAGCCGACCCAGACGCCGAGCGCAGCAGTCTGCAAATGCGGCATCGCGTCGGTCACCACGATAAGACCAGCGGGAAGACGCGTGACTTCGACGCTCATGCAACGGCTCCTTCCTGTGCGGCACGACTGATGGAGAGGATATGGCGTTCGACCGCCATCTGGTCGACGGGCAACGTGGTGACGCGTTCCGGCCGCCGATCGATGTCGACAAGCCATTCGGGCAATTGTGGTCGCACGCCGCTCGCCGTCTCCACGGCGTCGGGAAATTTGGCTGGATGCGCCGTACCGAGCACGATCATTGGAATTGACGGATCGCGGATTTCCTTTTCCGCGACCGCAACCCCCACCGCGGTGTGGGGATCGATCAGGTAGCCGGTCTCCCGTAACATGGTGCGAATCGTTGCCGCGGTCTCCTCCTCGTCCGCCCGATCGGCCGAAAACACCGCGCGGAGCGCTGCGAGCGATCGCGCCGAAAGCGCAAACCGGCGAGATTGGGCAAGCGAGGCCATCAGCGAGCGCACCGCCCGGCTGTCACGGTCATTAATATCGAACAATAGCCGCTCGAAATTCGACGCCACCTGAATGTCCATGGATGGTGAGGAGGTGGGCACCACCTCGCGCAGCTCGTATGTGCCGGTGGCGATCGTACGCGCCAGGATATCGTTGACGTTGGTGGCCACCGTCAGGCGGTCGATGGGCAGGCCCATGCAGAGCGCGACATACCCCGCGTAGACGTCACCGAAGTTGCCGGTCGGGACGGTGAAGGCGATCTTCCGGCGGGGTGAGCCGAGCGCGACCGCGGCAGTGAAATAGTAAACCACCTGCGCAACGATGCGGGCCCAGTTGATGGAGTTCACGCCGGAGAGGCGCACCTGATCGCGAAAAATCTGGTGCTCGAACATGCCCTTCACCATCGCCTGGCAATCGTCGAACGTCCCATCGATCGCCACTGCGTGGACATTGTCGTCACCGACCGTCGTGATCATCCGCCGCTGCACATCGGAAATGCGGCCCTGCGGAAACAGAACGAAGAGATCGACGCGCGCGCGGCCGCGAAACGCCTCGATCGCAGCGCCGCCTGTGTCGCCGGAGGTGGCCACCACGATTGTCGTGCGCTCGCCCCGCGCCGTGAGCGCCGCGTCCATGAGTTGGCCGAGAAGCTGCATCGCCAAATCCTTGAAGGCGAGCGTGGGCCCATGAAACAGCTCAAGTATGAAATCGCTCACACCGAACTGTACCAGTGGAGCGACCGCCGGATGGCGAAACCGGCCATAGGCCTCGCGCGCCATGCGGGCGAGGTCGCCCTCGGCGACGGCGTCGCCGATGAACGGACGAATGATCTCCACCGCTACCTCAGCATAGGGTCGGCCGGCAAAGCCGGCGATCGCCTCCGCATCGAGCCGCGGCCAAGCCGCGGGCACGTAGAGCCCGCCGTCACGGGCTAGCCCTATGAGCATCGCCTCCGCGAATCCCAGCGCCGGGGCTTCACCGCGGGTGGAAACGTAACGCACGCGCCCGTAACCTCCGCTTCAAGGCTAAGCAGCCATGACGCTCGGCCTTGCTGGCCGAGCAGACATGTCGGCTAACCCATTGAGCTCGTTTAGACTCTCGGCGCGACGTCAGGCACCGAGAAGCAGCGAATTGCAAGATAGTGGGAAGGCGCCCGGTTCACAAGGAATGCGCCCGCGCGGCTCTCATGCCGCGCGTGTTGCTCGACCGCTAAGCCAAAACACGAACATCGCCATGACGACCAACGCGAGTCCGTACCAAGTGATTGCGTATTGCAGATGCTCGTTGCGCAAGTTCGCCTTGAGCGGGCCGGCGCGTGGCAGGCCGCCAGGCGGCTGTGGGCTTTCCAGTTCGATGTAGAACGGCGCAACTTCGCCCCAACCCTTGGCGGCTGCGATCGCCGCCGGATCGCGTACAAACCAAAGATTGCGGCTGGGATCGTCCTTGGGGGAGAAAACACCGCGGGATTCCGGCCAGCGCATGACGCCGACCAAGTCCGCCCGACTACCCGTGGTGCCATCATCGCGCGTGGCTACGTCCTCGCGTCCCTGCGGCACGAAGCCGCGATTGGCGACGACGAGCCCGCCAGCCGCGAGCCGGGCCGGCGCGAACACCCAGTAGCCGGATCCGGACACGTCGCTGCGCAAGGCCGAGCCGCTGGTGTAAACGAGCGCTTCCGCGCCTGGCACGAACATCGCAGAGAATTTCACGCGACGGAACTCGTCGTTTGCCGGATCAAGGTTTGCCCAGCGCTCGCGCGGCGGCAGATCGACCGGCGGCGAGGAAAGGCGCTGTTCGAGGCTTTCGATCAGCGCCTCCTTCCAGGCCTTGCGTTGGAGTTGCCAGGTGCCCAGCGCGATGAAGCTTGCAACCGCCACCAACGTAAACAGGATCGGCACGGCAAAGCCTCGGGACGACCGCCGCGCTGGAGCAATATTCACGGTGCTTCGTCGCCGGTAAAGCGGCTCTCCGCGGCCTTGTGATGGTATTGCAGCGCGATGAGAAGTCCTTTGACCGGACGCAATGGCAATAGCGTCGTAATCAGGATCAGCGGTCCCCATAGCAGCGCGTGCACCCAATAAGGCGGGGCATAAAGGATTTCCACTGCCAAAGCCGAGCCAGCGACAATGAAGCCGGCAAGGAACATGACGAAAAACGCCGGCCCATCGGCAGAGTCGGCAAACGAGAAGTCGAGACCGCACCGCTCGCAGCACGGGCGCAAGGCAAGAAACCCTCGGAACAGACGGCCCTCACCGCATTGCGGACAGCGCCCTCGAAGTCCGGCCACCATGGGCGACGATGGTGTATCAGATTGCTGGGTCACCACACGCATTACCTGCTAGATGGCCAGTCATGAGCCGTTTCTCAAGCTGCACCAGCGAAATTAGGGGGTCGCGCCGACAAGCGTTTAGCATGACGTTGTGCAGGTCGATGCGATGAATGACGATATAGGGATATTTGAAGCGAGCGCGAAACGAGGCCCCCAGCAAGAGGAAGCCCATGACCGTTACTGCTTCTCCCCCCTGCATCATGCCCTGCAGCGCGACGGCGTAGAAATACCGCTGCATCCAAACGGCGATCTTGTTCAGGTCTGGCTCGATCTTCTGCAGTTCGAAACAGACGAACACGTTCACCGGCGTTAAGAAACCAACGCTAGTGCCGCGGCCACCCAACCCGGTTCATCGAGTTCATTCCTGGTGTTTGCCACGCGGCCAGATGCCTCTTGCTTCTCTTGCCGCCGCGCCGCCGCAGTCTGAACTCGCGCCGCGTCGTGTCAGCCACGTTAGAAAGCATCGTGTTGGTCAATACTAGCATTCCGGAAGGGGGAGCAGGTGCGAGATTTGCTGCACGACCAATGTCCGAATCGGTCAAACCCTGTCTACGAGAGCGGCCCTAGAGAGGAACTCGGGCGGACAGCTCAAATGCGCCACCAGCGGACACAACGGTGATCGAACCACGATAAGGGGGTGAATCCCACAGACAACCCACGGGGGATGCCCTGATCAGAGCTCTAGCTCTTGAATCGTACCGTTGGCTACGCGGAGGCGCTTGCTAAGGTCGCGGCCGAGGCTCGCTAAGAGTTTGATGGCGACAGCGGGTTCCTCGTTAGCAAGCGCTACGAAATCATCTTTGCTAAGCGAATAGCAAATGAGATAATCATCGGCCATGACGGTCGCCGACCGCGGCCCCTCATCGAGCAATGCAAGCTCCCCAAATGTCGTTCCAGGTCCAAAGGTTGCCAGCCGAATCCTGCCGCTGCTCGGCAGTTGCACATAAGCGCTCGCTGTGCCCTTCGTAATCATCAGAAGATTTCGGCTGGGGTCCCCTTCCTGGAAGACAACGCTGCCCTTTGCCTTCTCCTCCCGGACCAACCGCGGCGCGATGGTCGCGATCTGAAACTCGCTGAAATTTATCAACACGCCGACTTCACTCAACGGCAGCTCTGCGCCATCAAGAATGGCCCGGTCGCTCAACAATTTGTTTTCGGCTTGTTCGATCGCACGGTCAGAATCAGCGAACACGTGGCTAGGACGGATCGAGTCCAGGATTTG
>Ga0306926_10009792_pt1 | contig 10562 bp, 16 predicted proteins | sample flu12Cox44000178_FD_203759 | JGI IMG/M metagenome (GOLD analysis project Ga0306926, IMG submission 203759) | Lab enrichment of tropical soil microbial communities from Luquillo Experimental Forest, Puerto Rico - flux8day.12C.oxic.44.000.178 (v2)... | ecosystem: Environmental > Terrestrial >... | reverse complement strand
TGGTTGCAACCTCATCCAGGTGCTTTTGAGGCAACTTGCTCTGCTCTTGGCATACGTGACCGTTAAATTGGTACCCGCGGTCAGAGTTGCACTCGTCGGAGGTTTAAGCTCCGTGTGTCTGCATTGCACCATGCGGGTAAAAGTGGAGCCACCAGTCGGACATGCACCAACCTCCTCTGCTTACTGAGCAGGAGCATCGCTTTCTATGCTTTGGCGGCGTTTGGCTGCGGGACATGGGTTCGCACCATGATAGACAGATTCAAAGTCTGTCGTCCTACTGATTAGACGATCCCGCAATAAATTGGTCGGCCCGGCCGGATTCTCGCCGGCAACCTTCGCCTTAGGAGAGCGCTGCTCGTTAACTCGAGCTGCAGGCCGGTTTAAAATGGTACCTCCGACAGGAATTGCACCCACATGACGACGTTCGAAGCGTCGCATCCTGAATCTGTTAGATGACGGAGGCATTGAATGGGTGACCGGTCGGTAACGCTCCGACTTGGTCGGTTTCACAAACCGAGGCATTACTTTTATGCTACGGCCACAGCTGGCTGTGGGGGAACGGTTCGCACGTTCATCGTCCAGTTTCAGAGACTGGTGACTTACTGTTTAGTCTACCCCGTAAAAGTGGAGCCATCGTCCGGTGCTGCCCCGGAGTCATCGCGTTACGAGTGCGAGGTCTTGCTAGTTGAAACGACGACGGCAGTGGTACGCCAGCTCGGTACTGCCCCGAGTTCACCTGCTTGGAAGGCAGAGATCCTACTTTTGAATGACTGGCGCATTTAAAATGGCCGCTGGAGCTGATACCGCCTCAGCCTTTCCGGCTCTTCAGGCCGGCGCACATCTATCTATGCCATCCAGCGAAAACTCCGCGTGCGACGAGTGCTGCCCTCGCTTTATGTTCCGCTCGACAGGCGGATGTTCATGCTGTTGAACTTCACACGCATTTTAAAACTTCGTGGCCCGCCGCGGTGCTGCCCCGCGCTCGATCGCTTAAGAGGCGATTGCATCACTCCCAATGCTTGCGGGCCATTGGTCCTCCAGTATGGTGCCGCCCCATCATCTGCGGGTTATCAACCCGCCGCTCTACTGCTGAGCTACAGGAGGATTAAATTTGGTGGCCCGCCAGAGACTTGCGCTCTGCCCGGTCGGTTAAAAGCCGACTGCTCCGCTATCAGAGCTTGCAGGCCGTTGGCATCCGTGACCGGTACTCCCCGGCTATCTTCGCCTTAAGAGGACGACGAGTCCTGGTAGTTCCTCCTCACGGACATAATTGGCAGCCTCGACCGGACTCGCACCGGCTCACACGAGATTGAAAGTCTCGTCGCACGACTACTTAGCGTTCGAGGCCAAAAAAGTGGCTCGCGAGGTTGGAGTCGCACCAACACCGTCACCTTTAACAGAGGCGTGGACTACTGTTATCCCACTCGCGAATTAAAGTGGTCGGGCATCTCGGTACCGCCCCGAGTCTTCTCCTGGTCCCAAGCCAGGCGGGTTCACTTTCTCCCTCATGCCCGATAAATTGGCGGATGGCGGAGGGCATTCTCCCCAAACCATTTCTGGTTCTACTTGTTTTCAAGACAAGGTACCGCAACGCAGTACTTCACCATCCATAAAGTGGCTATCCCGGCGAGAATTGCACTCGCGGCCTCTTCCTTCGCAGGGAAGCGCTCTGTGTTCTACTGAGCTACGGGATAATGGTGGAGGATTATGGTATCTCGCCGTACTCTACCGGGTGCAGGCCGGTCGCGTCGTATTCTGTCACTGATCCCCCAAAGTGGCACCCTCGCCAGAACTCTCATCTGGACCTCCGGCTTTAGAAGAGCCGCGCTCTGTTTTAAGCTACGAGGGCATAAAAGTGGACTCCTGTGTCGGCCTCGCACCGACTAATGACCGGGTTGCAGCCGGCCGCTTCGGCTTCTTTAGCTTACAGGAGGAAATGGTGCGGCGCCCTGGTAACGCTCCAGGCTGGAGTGATGCTCGACTGTTTTACAGACAGCCTCGGCTCTTTACCGAACTATCGCCGCAAAATTGGTTGCAGGGACGGGATTCGAACCCGTGAATGCCAGGTTATGAGCCTGGTGACTTAGGCCTCTTGTCTACCCTGCGATCTTTAAAAATGGAGCCACCGATCGGACTCGCACCGATGTTAATAGCGCTTTACAGCGCCCCTGTTGCTACTGAAGGCACGGTGGCACAAGTGGTCCGCCTAGAAGGATTTGCACCCTCACGCACAAATGGCACTAGTTTCTAAGACTAGCGTGTCTGCTGATTCCACCATAGGCGGGTTAAAATGGCATGCCGCCTCAGTGCTGCCCTGAGCCTGGTGGGTTTTGGAGACCCTCCTGCGCAAGCTGGCGCGCGGCATGTTTGCGACTGCCTCAGAATCGCACCCAGATCTCCTGATTGGCAATCAGGTACTCTGTCTCTTGAGATACAATCGCTTAAGCCACAAAGAACAAACACCCTCGGATTACTCCGGCCACAGGATTTCACTGGTGGAGCGTTTAGGAATTTTAGGAATTCCCTATCCTTTATAATATCGTTGTGTAAAACAAAAAACCCCACTCGGTTTCTCGAGTAGGGTTAGTAAAGTCTTTTTCTAATGTTGCTGTTTCTCTAAACCCTACTCTGGGCACGTCCTCCCGTAATTTTTCGGTTGTGGTTCGATCGCCCAAGCATAGTAACAACGATCAAATCTACCCGACCGGCAGATTGTCGCTATAATTAAACTATGGAGGCTCTGCATCATTGAAAGTAAGCCAGAGTTAACCATGACTTTGGAAAAACACAACAATAAATTTATGTAAATCGTACTTTTGCCGCTTCCTCCTATCGTGAATGTAGGCTTTTCTTTCATTGGTCCGAAGGGGGATTTGGCCGGCGAAACGGTAATACTCTGGTGGGGGGATCTTCGACAACGAGTTGTATGTCGAGCATGGTGACAAGCGTTTCGGTCCCTCTGCGCCACTTGGCGGGCCAATCCCTTTGTATCGCTACCGCACGTTTAAGAAATCTTATGCCGAAGTGCGCTTCAGCGCGTCGTTGGTTGTGGGCTCGTTCGAGCGGACCGGTTGTTCTTTGTTTCAAAGACGCTGATTCTTTTTTGCAACTTCCTCCGCGAAGTCTTCAATCGTGAAGCCTCCGGGAATTCTTCGTTAAGAAGAAGTAGGGCCTTTCTTACCGCCGCTGCTTAGAACGAAAGGCCTTGTGAACGCTCTTCCCCGATTACTTTCGGCCAAGACCCTCCCAAAAATGGTTCGTGACGATGAGCGTTGGCAGGATCTTCCGGCCAGAAAAGACGCCCCTCGGCGTCCACGTACAAGCATCCGGGAGTCTCGCGCGAGAAAGCTTCGACTTGTGCGAGAGCTCGACTGTGGATTTCGAGCCACTTTTGTTTCAATTCTGTTGGGCTTATGGGACGCGCGGCGATATGCCTCAATACCAGAGGATCGATTCGTGCATTTCTCGCCATCTGCTCCAAAAGAAACACTGGGGTAAATCCCGGGTCTTTGGCGCATGCGGCCCAAACTACTGCCTGGAGCGGCAAGAAGCTTTCATCCACCATGACAATGTCCAGAAGATCTCGCGTTTCGGAGCGCCCCCCCAAAGCAAGGGCTTTGTTTGTGGCAAGATCAGCGTCATGAAGGCGCCAACCCATCTCGGTATCTTGGATAACGGGAAAAAATCGATACGCGCTGTCGACTGCCCATTCCAGTTTTAGCTGTTGGTCACCACGCGTCACGACGGCGCGAAAAAAGTAGGGATTAACCGTTAACCAATGCATGGAGTATCCGTGTGATTCCAGTGTCTCGGCATCCAGCCGAGCTGAGCCTTCAACCAACTCCTGGGCATCATGGAAAATATCGATATCCAGACTGAAGCGGGCCGAGGCAGGAGAAGCATTTAAAGCCGTTCCCCCGGCTATGTGACTGTCCGGGGAACGATTCGATGCCAAAAGCCTAAGGACCTGTTTTTGAAACTCTGTCAATGGCATCTTGGATTTCCTGTGCTCTTTGCCAACCTTTTCGACCGCCATACTTGCGCAGCATTGCCGCGGCGAGTCTGGCCTCTTCCAGAGAGGTGACTCTGAAGCCCGGAATACTCCAGAACGCGGCAGCCCCGAACTCCTGAACAGCAGCTTGCGCTAAATTGATTGTTTGCGCGTAAGTCATTTTCGGCCCAATCACAGCCTACCGCGCTGCTGCAACATCTCAAACGCGGAGACACCCTGTTTAAGGAATTCCCAGAGACACTGTGCCTCGCGTTGAGATTTGAATGCAGGCCGGCTCGACTCGATCACGCCCAATAACTGGATTGGGGGCTCACATCTCCAACTGTATTCCCCTGAAGCATGAGCAATGTGGCGGCATCACAGCTATGCAACCGAAGGGTCCAGCATCCATCATCATGTAGTCGTCGCCGTCATCGTCTTCGAGCACGAAAGCACCGCTGACAGGAAAATCTTCTCCTACAAAATCGCTGTGGAACGTGATCGTTTTGCCGGCGGCTATCGCGGTATTTAATTGATCAACTATTTGAGCGATCATTTTAGGCGGAAGTGTTGCAACTTTGCAGTCACCCCCGTGATAGGCTGGCCAGATGCTTCTCCTAGCCTCTTTGAGTTTGCGGTCTGTTTAAGTGGCGCCAATTTGAACCGGAGGTCATCCTTCTGGCGGTGGGTTGGTATCTGCGTTTTTCCTTGCCTACCGGGACGTCGAGGAGTTGCTCGGCAACTGGCAGCCTTCTTCTAAAAACGGGCTAAGACTGAACTTCAAGTCGCACTCGCCGCTGCCACCGAGACCACCACCCACGCAAACCCCGCCCCCGCTGCGAGAACTGCGCTCGCTTTAAACCCAGCCAATTGCTTGTGCGTTACCGCCGCAACAATCATCCCGACCATCCCAAGAACACAACCCCATACACATATCCACTGGATGTAGCGCACATCATGCCGCGCCACCGTTGCGCACAGACTCCCGAACAACACCAGGGATAAAACGAGCGTCACGACAACAATACGCAGAATCCTAAAAAAGATTCGCTCGGACAGAGATAAAGGTTGAGGCTGATATTCTGGCCGGCCCAGCCCCTTCCTCAAAATTTCACAAAGTTCAATTCCAAGTTCTGTGTCAAGCTCTCCTGACTCCAGGCTATCAAACATCTCTTCTGCTAACTCTTCTTCGAGCTCTATTATAATGTTCTTTTTTGGACTCTGATCCATATTCATCGCTCTGACCGCGCGGTTCCGTGCTGGAACTATTGCTTGCCCTGGGCCCATCAGGTAACCCTAAAAAGACTCGCCGATGTACAGCCCCCTGGATGTTGATTTGTCGGCTTCTGGCACATTTTGGTCGAGGAGAGGATCAAACGCGGCCAGGAGCGAATATGCGCTCAATTTGCCAACCTCCACCCCAGCCAGCCGTTCGTCGCGGGCATTGTCATCACCATGGCCTCGTCCGTCTGATCGTCATAAAGATAGGGCGTCCCTTGCCGCAGGAGAAGGTGATCCCAGGCTGCAATGCCTATAACTTGCCGTCGCACTTTAAAGCGCGCAGTTTTTCCGCTTCAATGGCGGCGAGTCGCGTCTTTAATTCAAGTGGCTCGTCCATAAGTTTCAAAGTCTCGGCGAGTTCTTGGCGCCGCGACTCCACCCATGGATATGGCTTACCCGCCGTAGCAGACAAAAAAGCTTCGAAGTAACGTTGCGCCTCTCCTTTGGCACCGTCTTCCCCACACATGATGCATAATGCGTACGAGTGGGGCCAATAGTCCAATGAGCGCTCCAACAGATTTTTGATTTCCTTTAATGGAGGGGACCAAGAAGTGCTGGCCTGAACTGCTTCGTCATCTCATCGAAGACCTCCGCGGATGACTCGGCTATCTTCACCCAGCGCTGCGTGCTATTCGCATGATGCAACTCCTGTCCAAGGAATCCCCCTGTTGGCGTGCCAGGCATTTTAAGGAACTCGAAACTAGATCGCGGAACGTACGTGTCCGCGAAACGCGAAGGATTGAATCCAACGATTTGAACCCAGCTACCTTCGCATCTAAAAAACTCTCTTCCTATTTGCTTCCAAGGTGGAGGCAGCAATGGCGCAAAGGACTTGGCGATCTTGTTCAACTCGCCGGATTTCATAGGTGAATCACAGTAATTGGAACGCCGGGAGCTAAACCTGCCTGTGTCTGGATCTGCAAAATCCTGCTTGGAGAGAGCGTCGGGTTTGGATTGATCGTGAATTTAAAATCGAACAACGCAGATGGATTCGTTACCGCTCCCTCGATGGCATCGAGTCGAACGAAGCCGGGAAGATTTATCGAGCGCCCGAGCCATGTGCCACCAAGGTACGACTGCTCAGCCGAGAGTCCGCCTCCCACTGGCCCATACAGCCTCTGGAATCTATCAATCAGCTCCAGCCGCATTTTTCCGTACCGGCTACGGCTCCGGTCCCACCAATCTTACTCTCCGCACGAGCAGCTACTTCCTCAAGAAGATCCTGCGTTGCCCATCCTCCGCCGTCCGCTGTTGTCTCTGCGGCACTGCGCTAAAATGGCAACGACGTCGAGAGTAAACCTTCACAATGGATGACCTTTGAATCTGAAAAGTGACTTTTGAGCCTCTGATCCTTCATGAGGTGGGACACTTAGATTAGGATGCAGCAGCGTTAAACTGCCACGCCAAGGTGTCTTGAAAGATGTTGGCGACGATAATATGCTTGCCATCTGAAGAGCGGCGAAACGTCTCGGCAATCATTTACCACCGCCAGCTTGAATCGCCTATGGGTCTGGGGACTAAGAACCGGCAGAAACAAACTGCGGACATTTGCAAACAACATCTCCGGGAAAAATACCCGGACAAGCTGGGGTTGGTGGACGAGTTTATCGTAGAGATTGAGGGCCCTCCTAAAAACTGTGATGTGACTCGGTGGGGCCAGTTCACTGACATCAAGGACATCAAAAAAGAGATGTTCCAGCGCCTCGAGATTCGATTCGAGAACTGGCTCAACTCGTGAAATCGCTCGGTTAGCTTTGGCGGCTCTTCTGTGGACGGACAATCAGGTTTGAAAGCCGAATGAAGCCCGGCGGCCAATCTCGTGGAACTACTTCTTTACCCCGAGAACAGCGTCCTTCGCCGCCTTGGCGACTCGGAATTTGATTACGTCTTGGCTGGAATCCTGATCTTCTGTTGCGTTTTGGGATTGAAGCCCGTGCGCGCTTTCCTCTTCTGCTTCACCAGCTTCCCAAAACCGGGCAAGACAAATTCGCCGTTCTTTTTGGTCGTTTTGTAAGCCAGAGCGCTGAGCGTATCGAGGAATACTCCAGCTATCTTCTTATTGGTCTGGGTTGCTTCAGCAAGAGCGAGTTGAAGTTCTGTTTTGGTCATCTTCAGAGTCGTTTATGACAGCGGCATCGGACACTTTCAAGGGAATCGTAGCTCCCCCCTCCCCCTCCCGTGCGGCCGCCAAGCAGAGCGACGATCTTTAACCTGCGAATTTCAGGCAAGAATTGCCGAACAATGCTCGCTTGCCAGATCATGCAGTGCATAGCATTTGCGCCGTGCACCTGTTTCTCTTCCTCGGCATTCTATTGATCGCCTCTAATCGCTGCTGAGAACTTACTCATTGTCGACGTTTATGCGCGGATTCTGCCGGAAGGTCAAATCGAGCCCATCCCGGATCCTTTTATCGAAGCCATTCTCAGCGCTAAGCAGGTGTCATTGCCGGTCGGCGTTCAGCAACTGCAGGGAAAAACATTCCAGATTCGATCCGCTTCGCGTGATTTTCACGCCGTCATCCAGGGCGTGGACGCTCAGAGAGTCGAACTCTCCTTTACGGCGGCGGTCTTGCCGAATGGGGGTTGTGCGGTCACAGATTTCCAGCTGGGGGCCGCATCAGAGTCCTCGAGAGGAAACGTGCTGCCGTCAAATTCATCGCAAACGATGAGCCGCGGCGGGTTTACGGTTGCGCCCGGCCAGAGGATTCCTCAATCGGTGTCAGTCAGCTTTAGGGGCGGCCTCATCTTCTATTACTTGATATTCTCGGCAACAAAGGGTGTGCTTGAGTGAGTGCCTTGAAGAGTAAAACAAAAGAGCGGCAATTGGAGGTGCCGTCTTGGGCTTGCCACGCACTTCTAGCATGTCACTTTTATATACTGAACGCGGTCTGCGGCTTTCCAAGCACGCGGTTTATTAATCAAGAGACGCCAATCAATATTCGGAAGCTTCCGCTGCTTTCGCCGATCTTCGTCGTTGATAGCCAAGACGCCGAGCCGAGTGATGATATTTTGCTGTACTGAGAGTTGCCTATTGTAAGGAAAGGCACCTAGAGAAAAGTCCTTAGTCCTCGGCACTTCGTCCGCCATATCTACGACGGCCGCGAATGCCAATCGATCACTCTTCGTGTGACCGTCTAGCATTTCAAGATCAACTATCATCAATGAGCGCCACGCATAAAATCGGTTCTCCTTGGGTTCAAAATGAATGTAGGCCATCTCCATGCCTCGCATGACGTGCAGCGATTTTGGATTCAGCGATCCAGTGACTTGCGACGGATTTACAATGAAGCAGCCGTAAACAAGGCGTAGCCTTCTTTCCGGTTCCGGCTGGGGGTCAATCTCCGCCCAAAGGTTGTCTTCAGATCCGTGCTCCTTGCTCCAACCAACTTCGCCAGCGTCGATCAAAATCGGTCTATTCTTGATTAGCGATACAGTGTATTGGCCCATTCAGTATGAAGCTAAGAAACGACGCTGAGTCATCCTGACGCAAACTCCGAGTCAATGATGGCCGTGCCAGCCTCCGCCATGCCAACCGTGTCCGCCGCGCCCCACCTGTTCCAGCCACCCCACCTGCGCCAGCCACCATAATACCCGCCGTAGTACCGATGCCGCCACCAAGGCCGATAGTAGCCTCCCCAGCCATAGCCGTAGTAGGCCGGGTAGTAGCCATAGTACGCCCAGCCAGGATAACCGTAATAGCCGCCGTACCACGGATAATATAAAGGCGGACCAAAAGAGAAAACCACCTGAGCAGAAGCCGGGCGCTCAGAGGCAAAGAAGACCAATGAGCGCTTTCATGCATTGAATCTAAGGCTTGAGAGCGAGCCGCGCATTCGATTTTGATGGCTGGTACATTCGGGAGGCCTCATCTTCTGTTTGAGTGAATGACTTGAAGACTCACACAAACAACTAATCGTCCCAGACTTATCCAAGATATTCCACCGCATGATTCTTGTCTCGGACGGCAACGGACGAGCCCGGATCGGCCAGGCAGAGTGTCGCGCTCGAACCGTCTTCAAAATCGATTTTGAACCAAAACGCCGTCTGGCTCGGCCGTTGCGACCTTCACTGTTCGGCCGCCGATAACTTTCGTCAGTTTCTGGTTTCTTGGCATAATCTATTGTCCTGTTCCACCTGCCGGAGAATATCCGCGATCAAGGGCTTCCAACTCCGACATGAACTCGCCCTCTTTAGTTTTACCGTAAAATCGTGATCCTGGTTTCCAATATTTGCCGGAGCGCGTGTTTACCCAGACCTCATTGGCCGTAGTTGCCGGCGCGGTCTTTGTCTCATGGGCTACAGGCGTCGGAGGGGTTTTATGGACGTATTTCTGGTAGGCTTCGATCCAGTTTGACGCTATCTCGCGTTGGGCGGTCTTGAGGTCCAATTGGCCGGCACATACGAGTTTGTGGAGTTTCCTCTCGAGCGCATCTTTCACATACGAGTTCCAGGGCGCCGTTTTGGTTGATTGGGGCCAAAGGTTACGAATTGAATTGGATCCTCCCAACGATAGCGGAATCAAGTGATCAACCTCGTAGTCGCCGGTCTTGTACTGCGTGATTCCGTACTCGGCGTACGCCTGTCTTTTAAGCCATGCTGGCACCGCTCGCACCTTCTTTGCGTAGCCGGGAACGCACACGTCCTGGGCGGTTACCTCGAATGTGTCACCTGGCGTCAGCTTCGGATCGGGAAGAATCGGCGTGGGTTGCTGGGCGAGGACGGCCTGAGTGAGAAACAAGACGGCTAGTGCACGTAGAATGTACATCGGCGAGTCTTTTTAGGGCTTGGCAGCAGGCTCGGGCAAGCAACAATCAAACGGGGTCGTAAGGGGATTCTTTGCGACCCTCACGCCTCAACTCTCGTGCGCAGGAGGCTTCACCTAACTATATCGTGCGTTGTCCGAAAATACGAGGCTAGCAGCCACCACCCGAGGCCAATTTCGGGAGCTGCGGAATCGCTGAAAGTTCTTCAAAAGTAGAAGGTTGCGAAAAAATCCTGTGAGAGTTTTGGTACCTTTGTGGGAATTTAACCAGAAAGCGAAAACACCATGAATAAGAAAATGAAAATCGTCGTCATTGGCGGCAGCGGGCTCATCGGCAGAAAGCTCGTGAACAACCTTCGGCAGCGCGGCCACGAAGTTGTGGCGGGCTCGCCCTCCACGGGCGTCAACACCATTACAGGAGAAGGTTTTGCTGACACACTGGCCGGAGCAGAGGTCGTAGTCGATGTCGCAAACGCGCCCGTATGGGAGGACAAGGCCGTCCTCGAGTTCTTCGAAACGTCGGGCAGAA
>Ga0306926_10009790_pt1 | contig 10564 bp, 9 predicted proteins | sample flu12Cox44000178_FD_203759 | JGI IMG/M metagenome (GOLD analysis project Ga0306926, IMG submission 203759) | Lab enrichment of tropical soil microbial communities from Luquillo Experimental Forest, Puerto Rico - flux8day.12C.oxic.44.000.178 (v2)... | ecosystem: Environmental > Terrestrial > Soil... | reverse complement strand
GACGGCGCGGCGCACCTCGATGTCGTCGAACGGCGGGTTGGGGTTCATCAGGATGTTGGCCGCGACGTTCATCGGCGCGATCTCGCACATCGCGTCCGGCCGGTTGGCCTTGATGTCGGCGACCAGCGGCACCGTGACCTCGAACGGGAAGATCATGTCGAACTTGCCCGACTGGAAAGCCAGGATCGCCGTCGAGCGGTTGGGGATGATGGTGTACTCGACGCCGTCGAGATAGGGCTTGCCGGGTTTCCAGTAGTTCGGGTTGCGGGTGAGCTTGATGGTCTGGTTCTGCTTGTACTCGACGAACTTGAACGGCCCGGTGCCGATCGGCGCCTGGCGCATCTTCTGCGGCGGGACGTGGCAGGGATAGATCGGCGTGAAGCCCGAGGCGAGCAGGCCGAGCAGCGCGGGCTGCGGCGCCTTGAGCTTGAACACCACCTCGCTGTCGCTGGTGGCGGCCACGTTCTCGACGTTGGCGTACCAGCCCTTGCGGAAGTTGACCTTGAAGTTGTCCTTGGCGTTGCCCTGCAGGAGATCGAGGGTGCACTTGACGTCGTTGGCGGTGAACGGCTTGCCGTCGTGCCACTTGACGCCCCGGCGCACGGTGAAGGTCAGCGTCTTGCCGTCCTCGCTGAAGGTCCACTTCTCGGCGAGGTCGGGGACGATGTCGTCGAGGCTGTTCTGCTTCTTCCTGGGATCGAACATCACGAGGTTGTTGAACACGCCCATCATCGGCAGCACGACCGAGATCGTGCCTTCCTCGTGGATCGACATGCTGGCGGGGCTATCGCGATGGGTGATGCGCAGGATGCCGCCCTGCTTCTGGGCAAAGGCACCGCCTAAAGGCGCGATGATCAGGAACGCACAAACCACAAAACGCACGCACGACCAGGCGACGCGTACCATCATGGGCTTCCTCTCTACATTGCTTCAGAGCCTATGCGTTTCGCTTGCCCGACGCCATCGCGTCCGGGCACTCTTGTTCGCATGACGCAACGAGACAACTGGGGCACGCGCGCCCGCATCGGCCTGTTCATCGTCGGCAACGAAGCGGTGCCCGAAGCGGAATGGTGGGCGATGGCGCCGGCCGGCGTGTCGGTGCACGCCGCCCGCGTGACCGCCAAGGCGCCGTGGGCCGGCTGGCGCGCCGATCGCAGCGGCGTCGACCTGGCCGACGATCTGTTGCGCGGCGCCCGGCAATTCGCGGCCATGCGCCTGTCGGCCGTCACGCTCGGCCACACGTCGAGCAGCGTGGTCGGCGGCAAGGGCTGGGATGACGCTGCCGTCAAAGCCGTGTCCGCCGTGATTGGCGGCACGCACGTGACGACCAACGGCCTCGACACGATAGCGGGGCTGAAGGCGTCGGGCGTCAAGCGGCCGTTCCTGGTGCTGCCGGCGTGGTTCGGCGACGACTTCGTCAAGACGGCGCTCGGCTACTACGCCGCGCACGGCGTCGAGCCGGCCGGCGGCCTGCGCTACGACCCGGGACCCAAGTGGCGCGACCTGCCGCCGGGCGAGCTGACGGCCAAGGGCATGCACCTCGAGCAGGAGATCGAGCCGCTGCATGCGCAGATCCACGCCGCCTGCCCGACGGCCGCGGACGGCGTGCTGATCGGCGGCACCGGCTTTCGCTGCGTCGGCATCCTCGACGCGCTGGAGCACGACCTCAAGCGCCCGGCGATCTCGGCCAACCAGGCGAGCCTGTGGCATTGCCTCAGGCTGTCGGGCGTCAAGGAACCGGTCGCGGGCTACGGCGCTCTGCTGAGGTCGTGATCAGGCCGCGTCCTTCCAGTCGAAGGCGAGCGGCGCCTCGCGGAAGGCGAAGCGGTCGAGGTGGCGACTTACCGCGCCCTTCAGCGCGTCGAGCTGCCCGCTCGAGCTTGCTTCGAGGCGGCAGTCGAGTCCGTCTTCGTGCGCCAGCAGCCTGAGCGTCGCATCGCCCGGCCAGTCGGCGCCACGCGCGTTGCGCGGGAAGGTCACCGTGCCGAGGGTTTCGTCGAACTCGACGGCGAGATTGTGCCGCCAGTGCTTGCAGAGCTGCTGGAGATAGCGGCTGGCGTGCGTTGTCGGCACGCGGACTTGGGAATTCACACTCATGTCTGTTCCTTTACAGGCGCTCGATCTTCTGCGCCGCCTCGTCGATGAGCGCCGCCACCTCATGGACGGTTTCGCTCTTGATGCCCTCGCGCTCGAGCTTGTTCAGAAGCACCAGCCGGAGGTTCTGCAGGGCGCGGCGGACCGGGCCGCGATCGGAGCGCTCGCGCGCATCGCCGAGCGCCGCCAGGCGGGCGAACAGGGCGTCGACCTCTTCCTTGCGGCTGGCGAGATGCTCGGACCCGGCAGGCGTGACGGCGAACGCCTTGCGCGCGCCGTCGGACTGGGCTTCGCCGATCTGGCCCATCTCCTGCAGCATGGTGAGCGTCGGGTAGACGACGCCGGGGCTCGGCACATAAGCGCCGCCGGTCAGATCCTCGATCGCGCGGATCAGCTCGTAGCCGTGGCGCGACTGGTCGGCGATCAGTTTCAGCAGCACAAGCCGCAGTTCGTTGGAGTCGAAGACCCGGCGGCGGCGACCGCCGCGGCCCTCTTCATCGTCGCCCCAACGGCGGTGGCCGAAGCCGTGCCGGAAGCCGCGCGGGCCGAAGTGATGGCCGTGAGGGTGGTTGTGGGGATGGTGGTGGTGGGAAAAACGCATGGGCTTACCTTTGGCATGTTTGAACATGTCTAAGATATATCTTGATCGATCAAGATATCAATAACCAGACGCAAAAATTCATGATTTTGCCTTATTTGCGCTAGCACCGGGCGTGGGAGCGTCGGCCGATGAAAGAGATCGAAAACGTCTGGATACCGCTCAAGGACGGCACGCGGCTGGCGGCGCGGCTGTGGCTGCCGGACGACGCCGAGCAGCATCCCGTTCCCGCGTTGCTCGAGTACCTGCCCTACCGCAAGCGCGACGGCACGGCCGAGCGCGATTCGCTCACCCATCCCTGGTACGCGGCGCACGGCTACGCCTCGGTGCGGGTCGACATCCGCGGCTCGGGCGAATCGGAGGGCGTGCTTTCAGACGAGTACAGCCAGCAGGAGCTTTTGGACGGAGTGGACGTCATCGCCTGGTTGGCGGTCCAGCCATGGTGCTCGGGCTCGGTCGGCATGTTCGGCATCTCGTGGGGCGGCTTCAATGCATTGCAGGTCGCGGCGCTCCGGCCGCCGGCGCTGAAGGCCATCGTCACCCTGTGCTCGACCGACGACCGCTACGCCGATGACGTGCATTACATGGGCGGCGCCAAGCTCGATGCCGGCTTCGGCTGGGCGTCGTTCATCTTCTCCGACATCTGCCATCCGCCCGATCCGGCGCTGGTCGGCGAGCGCTGGAAGGCGATGTGGCTGAAGCGGCTGGCGACGCTGCCGCTGTTCCTCGAGCGCTGGCTAAACCATCAGCGGCGCGACGACTACTGGCGGCACGGCTCGGTGTGCGAGGATTTTGCCGCGATCCAGTGCGCGGTCTATGCCGTCGGCGGCTGGACCGACGGCTACACCAACGCCATCCCGCGCCTGCTCGAGCACTTGTCGGCGCCGCGCAAGGGCCTGATCGGGCCGTGGGCGCACACCTATCCGCACTTCGCCCTGCCCGGGCCGCAAATCGGTTTCCTGCAGGACACATTGCGCTGGTGGGATCACTGGCTGAAGGGCAGCGACACCGGCGTGATGGATGAACCGATGGTGCATGCCTGGATGACCGACAGCGTCAAGCCGGCGGCGCATCACGAGACCCTGCCCGGCCGTTGGGTGACCGAGCCGTCGTGGCCGCCGCCGAGCCGCACGATGCGGCGGCTGTTCCTGACCGACAGCGGGCTGAGTGCGGGCGGCGGCGCCCTGTCCGAGCGAAAAATCTGCTCGCCGCTCACTGTCGGCAAGCACTCTGGGCAATGGTGCCCGTTCGGCCGCGGCAACGATCAGGCCGACGATCAGCGCGAGGACGATGCGCTGTCGCTGGTGTTCGACACGCCGCCGCTCGACGAGACGGTGGAGATCCTGGGCGCGCCCGTGCTCACGTTGGAGATCGCCAGCGACAAGCCGATCGCCACCCTGGTGGCGCGGCTGTGCGACCTGCGTCCGGAGGGCGAATCGCTGCGCGTCAGCTTCGGCGTGCTCAACCTCACGCATCGCGACAGCCACACCGAGCCGACGCCGCTGGTGCCGGGACAACGCTGCCAGGTGCGCCTGCAGCTGAACGATGCCGGCGCGACCTTTCCGGCCGGCCATCGCCTGCGGCTGGCGCTCTCGACGACCTACTGGCCGATGGTGTGGCCGGCGCCCGAGACGGCGACGGTGACGATCCTGGGCGGGACACTCGAGTTGCCGACGCGGCCCATGCTTCCGGTCGATCCGGTGCAACCGATGCCGAGGGCCGAGACGGCGCCGCCCGAGCGCGCACGCCAAATCCGCCCGGGCGTGATGCGCTTCGACCGCATCGGGCTGGAGGTGGGCAGCACATGGAAGTTCGACCACGAGCTGAAGGACGGCGATCCGCTGAGCGCCGTCGCGTCGATGCAGCGGACCATGACGGTCGCGCGCGACGACTGGCCCGGGGGCTGGAAGGTCCGCATCGAGACCTCGATGCGCATGAGCTGCACGCGCGATACTTTCCGCCTGGCGGCCTCGATGCGCGCGTTCGACGGCGAGAAAGAAGTCTGCCACCGCACCTGGGACCAATCGATCAAGCGCGATCTGGTGTAGCGCACGCCCTCATCCTGAGGAGCGGCCGCAGGCCGCGTCTCGAAGGATAGGCAACAGACGAGATGAGCGTTTCCACCCTTCGAGACGCATCGCTTCGCGATGCTCCTCAGGGTGAGGTTGGCGTGATCTAATGCTCCAGCAAAGATATCGGGAGAACCGCCATGACCGTCGCCCAGCTCGACAGCCTGATCACCCTGCTGCGCTCGCGGCCGATGCCCGAGACGCCGGATGTCGCCGATTCGCGCGCGCGTTACGAGAAGATGGCGGTGCTGTTGGGCGGCGCGCCGGACGCCAAGGTCGAGAAGGTCGATGCCGGCGGCGTGCCGGCCGAGTGGGTGGCGGCGCCGGGCTTCGACGGCACGCGCGCCGTGCTCTACCTGCATGGCGGCGGCTACGCCATCGGCTCGCTCAACACCCACCGGCGCATGGCCTACGACATCTCCGCCGCGTGCGGCGCGCGCGTGCTGGTCATCGACTATCGCCTGGCGCCCGAGCATCCCTTCCCCGCCGCCGTCGACGACGCCGCCAAGGCGTGGCGCTGGCTGCTGCAGCAGGGGCTCGCGCCCGGCCGGCTCGCCATCGCCGGCGATTCGGCCGGCGGCGGTCTGACCATCGCCACCCTGATCAACCTGCGCGACCTGAAGCTGGCGTTGCCGGCCTGCGCCGTGGCGATCTCGCCGTGGGTCGATCTCGAAGGCATCGGCACCAGCATGACCGCGCGCTCGGCACAGGATCCCATGGTGCAGAAGGCGGGCCTCAAGTGGATGGCCGACATGTATCTCAAGGGCCAGAGCGCCCGGACGCCGCTCGCAGCACCGCTCCATGCCGACCTCAAGGGCCTGCCGCCGGTGCTGGTGCAGGTCGGCTCGGCGGAGACGCTGCTCGACGACGCCACGCGCATCGCCGAGAAGATGCACAGCGCCGGCGTCGAGGTGAAGCTGTCGGTGTGGCCCAACCAGCTGCACGTTTTCCCGTTCTTCGCGCCGATCCTGTCCGAGGGCCGCGACGGCTGCCTGGAGATCGGCACCTTCATCCGCAGCCACACGGCCTAAGGGACACCGCCATGAAATTCGGCGTCACGGTCGCTCCGCGCATCTCGGACTGGAAGCTGTTCGTCGACCTCGAGACCATGGGCTACGACTGCGCCTGGGCCGCCGACTCGCAGATGCTCTACTCCGACGCCTACGCGACCTTGGCGCTGGCGGCGGCCAACACGTCGAGGATCAGGCTCGGCACCGGCGTCTCGGTGGCGGGCGTGCGGCTCGCGCCGGTCACCGCGCATTCGATCGCCAGCATCAACCAGCTGGCGCCCGGCCGCGTCTTCCTCGGCATCGGCACCGGCCACACCGCGATGCGCGTGATGGGCATGGATCCGGTCAAGGCCGGCGCCTTCCGCGACTACCTGCGCGTGCTGCGCGGCCTGCTGCACGGCGAGGAGGTCGACTACGAGCTTTTGGGCGAGCGCAGCGACATCCGCTTCCTCCATCCCGACCGCGGCTTCATCGACGTCGCCCGTCCGGTGCCGATCTATGTCGCGGCCGACGGCCCGCTGGCGCTGAAGTCGGCCGGCGCCTACGGCGATGGCCGGGTGTGCTCGCACAACCAGACGCGCGCGCGCCTGCAGAAGAGCCTCGAGACCATGCAGCAGGGCGCCGCCGCGGTCGGCCGCACCCTGCCCGGCGACTTCCACACCGCGGCGCTCTCCTATGCCTGCGTGCTCAAGCCCGGCGAGCCCCTGACCTCCGATCGCGTGATCGATGAGATCGGCCCGATGGCGGCGGCGACCCTGCACTACTGGTGGGAGCTCTACCAGAAGGACGGCGACACCAGCACGGTCTCCAGCCGCTGCCGCAATCTGTGGGATGAGTACCTCGCCTTCACGGAAAAGATGGAGACGCCGCTCAGCCGGCGCTACCAGCAGGTCCATCTCGGCCATTGCGCCTTCCTGCCGGCCGAGGAGCGCCACTTCATCACCGAGGACCTGATCCGCGCCACCGGCGGGCTGGTCGGCACGCCGGACGAGATCATCACCATGCTGCGCGAGCGCGAGGCGATGGGGCTGAACGAGATCACCTTACTGCCGGCGATGGACGCCGCGCGCCGCAACCTCAAGGACTTCGCCGAGCAGGTGATCAAGCGGTATTAGGTTGGGACTGACCCACCCTGGCCTGAGCGAAGCCGAAGGCTCAGTCGCGCCAGTCTTGTCATCCTTAGCGCAGGCCCGTCAGTGCTCGGTCTGTTACAGTGCGTTGCATGAAAGGCGTTCTCTGCGGCCTATTGCTGCTGCTTAGCCACGCCGCCTGGGCGGGCGACGAACTCGTGTCGGGCAAGATGCCGGACGGCACCTCCGTGCCCTACGTGCTGACCACCGGCGGCGGCACGCCTGCCTATGCCGTGATCCTGATGCCGGGCGGCGTCGGGGTCCTGTCGCCACACCTCCACACCGACGGCAGCGTGGCGTTCTCGAATGGCGATAATTTCGCGGTTCGCGTGCGCGGCATGTTCGCCGAAGGGCCGTTCGTCGCCGCCACGACCGACCGCACCTCGACGCCCGACCGTATCCTGGCGATCGTGGCCGACCTGCAGCGCCGCTATCCCGGCGTGAAGGTCTATGTCCTGGGCTTCAGCCTCAGCACCCAGTCGACCATGGCGCTGGCCAAGCCGATCGACGGCAAGGTGGCGGGCTTCGTGCACTCCTCGTCGATGAACGCCATTGCGAGCCTCGATCCGCGCAGTCTCAAGAGCCGCCACCTGATCGTGGTGCACAAGGAGGACATCTGCCCGGCGACCAATCCGTCCAACGGCATGGCTTCCAACAGGAACTTCGGCACGCCGCTGATCGTGATGGAGGGCGGCAGGTCGGTCGGCTATGAGTGCGGGCCCGTGGCCCACCACGGCTTCTACGGCATCGAGCGCGAGACGGTGGACAAGATCAAGCAGTGGATCATCGCCGGCCGGTGACGCCCCTTGGTCAAGCTTTATGGCACGCGCGCCGCTATGTCTTGGTCTTGCCCAGAATCCGTTGGCGCGAGGCGCGCACCATCGCGGCGGCACGGTCGGCGTCGAAACCTGAAAGCTTGCCGCCCTTCATGCGCACTTCGCCGTCGACGAGCACGGTGTCGATCTCGCGCGGGCTGGTCTGCAGCAGGACGTGGGCGCAGGCGTCGCCGTCGATCGAGGCGCCGAACGGGCCCTTGTCGATCAACACGATGTCGGCGCGCTTGCCGGGCGTCAGCGAGCCGATGCGATCGTCAAGGCCGAGCACGCGGGCGGCGCCGATGGTGGCGATCTCGATCAGCTTGCGCGGCTTCAAGAGCGGCAGGCCGGGCCGCACCGCCGGCCGGCGGCCGGTCACCGTCGAGAAGCTGCGCTCCATGGCGCCGTCGAGGAAGCCCTGGACGTTGTACATCACGCGCAGCTGACCCAGCGTATCCGACGCGATCGAGCAGGGAATGTCGCAGCCGAACACCACCGCGACGCCGCGGTCCATGGCGCGGCGCACGATGTCGGCCGGCGTGCCTTGGGTGTCGGCGGTCGGCGTGAAGCAGAGCGGCATGCGCGCCCCAGCCATCAGCTCGAGCTCGGCGTTGGTGATCAGGTTGCCGTGGATCACCAGGAAGTCCGGCCCGAGCAGCCCGGCCTGGTGGAGCCGGCCGATGGTGCCGGTCTCGTTGACGTGGATGCAGCTCGGCGCCTTCAGCGCGCGGGCGAAGGCGAGCTGCTTCTCGAGCTCGGGCGCGCCGATTGAATCGACGCCGAAGCCGATGGTGGTGAGGCTCTCAGGGTCGTGGAAGCGGTCGAAGACGCGACGGGCGTCGTCGAAGCGGTCGGCCATGGCGAACTCGCCGGGCTTGGCGCTCATGAAGGAATAAGTGAACAGATGGCGGATGCCCGCGGTCCTGAGCGCCGCGATCGATGACGGCGCGAACTCGGGGCCGCGGATGTTATGGCAGTAATCGACGACGGTGGTCGTGCCGTAGGACAGCATCTCGAAGGCGCCGACATAGGCGGCGTTGTAGTTGTCCTCAGCGCTGTAGTGCTGCCTGAGCGGCAGCAGCGCCGAGTAGTAGGCGCCCGGCCAAAGATCGGGAACGTAGCCGCGCAGCACGGTCTGCCAGAGGCAGGTGTGGGTGTCGATGATGCCGGGCAGCGCGATCATGCCGGCGCCGTCGATCCGCTCGGCGTCGGCTGGCGCCTGCAGCGACGGCCCGACCGCCTTGATCGCGCCGTCCTCGATCAGGATATCGGCCGACGCAAAGTCACCCAGGCCTTCGTCCATGGTGACGGCCTGGGCGCCCTGAATGACAACACTCTTAGCCATGAATGCTCCCTGCGCCCCGGCCAGCTCATCGGGGGGCGCAGGGAGTTTGCGGCAGAATCAGGTGCGCTTGAAGCCTTCGAGCTCGTTCTCGGCCCAGCCGAACACCTTGTCCATCGACTCGCCGCCGCGGGCGTAGCGCGTGATCATCTGAGGCATGATCGCCTGCAGGGAGATCTGCGCCGCGATCAGCGGCGGCGCCGGCGAGCAGACGACGCCGGGCTGCTGGTCGCCGCCCTTGATCGGATAGTGCGACAGCGCGCCCTTGGGCGGAGCCTCTTCGTCCCAGGTCTTGAAGTCGTTGAACTTCACATAGGGCGGGAGGTCGTAGCCCTGACTCGCCGCCACCTGCTTCTCGGCATTCGGGCGCATGGCCAGGAACTCCAGCAGGCTCTTGGCCTGCTCCTTGTTCTTGGAGAAGTTCCACACGCCGTAGAAGCGCGGCAAGGTCGGATTGAAGCGGCCCGCCGGCCCCTTCGGGAAACCGATGAACCAGCACTTCTCGGCAACCTGCGGTGCATCGCGTTTGGCGACCGCCCAGGCGCTGGGCGGATTGAAGATCAAGGCGCCCTTGCCCGAGATCAGCCATTTGTTGTTCGAGGCGTCGTCCCAGGCCTGGGCGTCGGGCGGGCAGAATGCGGCGATCCGCTTGCCCATCTCCATCACCTGCTTGACCTTGTCGGTGCGGACCGTGATGTCGCCCTTGGCGTTCATCAGCTCCGCCCCGTAGGCCAGGAACAGCGCGCCGACCCAAAGGTAGGAGTCGGTGGTGAGGCCGAGCGGCAGACCGAAGCCATAGCCCGCCTTCTGGCACTTCTCGGCCGCCGCCAGGAAGGCGTCCCAGGTCCAGCTCGCATCGTTGGGCGGCTTGCCCGCCGGATAGAGCTCTTGCACGTCGACGCCGGCATATTCCTTCATCATGTCGAAGCGCGCGGTGCAGCCCATCAGCAGGGAGCCGCGGGACATCGGCACGCCGAGCCAGTGGCCGCCCTGGAAGCCGATTTGCTCGACCGCCTTGCTCACCGGGCCATTCTTCTCCAGCACCCGCTTGACCACGTCGTCCATCGGGTCGAGCGAGGCGGCGTACTGGGCGGCCTCCCAGTTGGTGAACTCCATGATGTCGTGGCCCGCCTTGGACTGCGATTCGGCGGCCAGCGTCAGCAGGAGCTTGTTACCCTGGCTGGTGATGTAGTCGATCTTGACTTCGACCTTCTCGCGGTCGGACCACTCCTTGATGATGGCGGTCTGAACATCATTGGCGCCGGGCACCCAGTGGTCCCACATCCCGATGCTCAGGCTCCCGGCTGCCCGGGCACTCTTTACGAACGGCGCACTTATCAGACCGGCGGCGACGCCTCCGGCCACGACTCCACGACGCGACAATTTGTTGGATGGCATGACATTCGTCCTCCCTGAAGGAACGCTGTGCACGTGAACAAACGCCCGAATTGTATTTTTTGGTACTGGTACTGCGGCCCGCCGCAATGGCTGGCGGGTAGGCAAAGC
>Ga0306926_10009788_pt1 | contig 10565 bp, 10 predicted proteins | sample flu12Cox44000178_FD_203759 | JGI IMG/M metagenome (GOLD analysis project Ga0306926, IMG submission 203759) | Lab enrichment of tropical soil microbial communities from Luquillo Experimental Forest, Puerto Rico - flux8day.12C.oxic.44.000.178 (v2)... | ecosystem: Environmental > Terrestrial >... | reverse complement strand
GACCTGGGGAATGATTGTTGCTGGCCGATACGAAGATGCGGCGCGAGCGCTGGACGGGACCGCGTGGGCTCACCAGACTCCGAATCGGGTCAGAGATTTCCAAGCTGCGCTTCGCAGGCTTCCTGCTAAGCAGTAAGCACTTGCGGTCAGCCCTGCTCTTTCTGGCTGTCGCCGGACTACTGCTCGGTCCGCGGCCAGCGGGATCGGCGGCTCCGGAAAGCTTCGTGTATTGCTCTAAGCAGGGGGGCGGGGCGAAGGTGTTCGCGGGGCGGGAAGACGTCAACGGAAACCTGACATTCGGCATCTCGGTCTGGTCTCCTGACGGCCAGAATATCAGCGTGTTCGGGGTTGCCACCCGCCATGGAGCGGGATGGCAATATACCGACAGCTTGCAGGCGGGCAGTGCGGTAGAGCGGTGCCGGCTGGATATCACGCGCGGCGCCGGCCGCGCGTTCCGAGTCGTCGCCGACCCGAACGCGACGTGCGAGAGCTATGGCGGCGTAGGCGCTGAGATCGGCACCGTTCGTTTCCCACCCACCGCTTACGAGGGAATCGTTTCCACCGAACTGGACGGCCCAGAGGCCTTTCAGAGGGCGGGGAGATGCATAAGCGCCCAGAAGTAGCCTGGGCACCACTTTTTTAACGCGCTGCTCAAACCGCTGCCCGGCCGGCCCCGCTGGGCGCCGGAGCGCCATAGAGGTCGCGGGCGCGCCTTTCGAAGGCGCCGACCATGCGCCGCACCGCCTCGCTGAACAGGATTTCGATGACCTTTTGCATCAGCCGCGACTCGAACTCGAAATCGACGAAGAAATCGATGCGACAGCCCTCCGGCACCCTTTCAAAGGTCCAGTGATTGTTCAGGTAACGAAACGGTCCCTCGGCATAGGTCACGTCGATATTCCGCGGCGGGTCGAGCGCTACGCGCGAGGTGAAGCGCTCGCGGAACACTTTGAACCCGATAATCAGGTCGGCGACGACCAAGGTAGCGCTGCGCTCTCTGATTCGCGCCCCGATGCACCAAGGCAGGAATTCGGGATAGCGCTCGATATCCGCGACCAGCGCGAAAAGCTGCTCCGGCGTGTAGGGAAGGACACGCTGTTCGGCATGGGTCGGCATCAGATCGGATCAGCCGGCGGCGGCGCGCTTGGCGGCGCGGGCGGCCCTCAACCGCGCGAAATCTTCCCCGGCATGATAAGAGGATCGTGTCAATGGCGAGGCTGAAACCGACAGAAAGCCCCTGCCGAGAGCCAGGCCGCGGTAGCCAGCGAATTCCTGCGGCGTCACAAAGCGGGCGATCGCGTGATGTTTTCGCGTCGGCTGTAAATATTGCCCGATCGTCAGAAAATCCACTGCGGCGGCGCGCAGATCGTCCATCACCTGCAGCACCTCGGTACGGTCCTCACCAAGCCCGACCATGATCCCCGATTTGGTAAATAATGCCGGATCAAGCCGCTTGACCTGATCGAGCAGCCGTAGCGAGTGGAAGTATCGGGCGCCCGGCCTTACCTCGGCGTAAAGACGCGGCACGGTTTCGAGATTGTGATTGAAGACATCGGGTCGGGCCGCGACCACGATTTCGAGCGCCCCCTCCTTGCGCAGAAAATCAGGCGTCAGGACCTCGATGGTCGTCGTCGGCGCAGCGGCGCGGATCGCTGCGATCGCGCGGGCAAACTGCCCGGCGCCGCCATCGTCGAGATCGTCGCGGTCGACCGAGGTAACCACGACATGGGCAAGCCCAAGCGCAGCAACCGCTTCGCCGACTCGCGCGGGTTCAAGCGGATCGACAAGGTCGGGCCGACCGGTGGCGACATTGCAAAAGGAACAGGCCCGGGTGCATACTCGGCCGAGTATCATCACGGTCGCGTGCTTTTGCTTCCAGCACTCGCCGATATTCGGGCAAGCCGCCTCTTCGCATACCGTGTTGAGCTCAAGCTCGCGCATCAGCCGCCGCGTCGCCTGATATTCGGGTGACCCCGGCGCCCTGACCCGCAGCCAGTCGGGCTTGCGCGGGATCGGGTGGTCAGGCCGGCCAGCCTTTTCCGGATGGCGCAACGCCGCTTCGATTGTGAGATACCGTGTCATTGCGAGGAGCGGAGCCGACGAAGCAATCTCGGTGGTTAGGGTCCCTGGCGCGAGATTGCTTTGCTTCCTTCGCAATGACGGCCTGGCTCTAGAAGTGGATGGCGCGCCCGTAAGCGTCAAGCACAGCCTCGTGCATCGTCTCCGACAGGGTCGGATGGGGAAAAATCGTGCGGATCAACTCGGCCTCGGTGGTCTCGAGGGTCTTGGCGATCGTGTAGCCCTGGATCAGTTCCGTAACCTCGGCGCCGACCATGTGCGCGCCCAACAATTCGCCGGTCTTGCTGTCGAACACCGTCTTTACCATTCCCTCGGGTTCCCCGAGGGCGATCGCCTTGCCATTGCCGATAAACGGGAAATGCCCGATTTTGACCTCATAGCCCGCGTCCCTTGCGGCCTTCTCGGTGAGCCCGACGCTCGCCACCTGCGGACGGCAATAGGTGCAGGCAGGAATATTCCGGACATCGAGCGGATGGACGTCGTTGACCCCGGCGATGCGTTCGACGCAGATCACCCCTTCATGGCTAGCCTTGTGCGCGAGCCAGGGCGGCCCGACAAGGTCGCCGATCGCATAAATCCCAGGCTCGCCGGTGCGCAGCCATTGATCGACCACGACATGGGTTCGCTGCACCTCGACGGAAGTGTTTTCGAGGCCGATATCCTCGACATTGCCGACGATCCCGACAGCCAGGATCACCTTGTCGACAGTCAATGTGAACGACTTTCCGCCGGCCTCGATTTGCGCGGCGACTTGCTCGCCGATACGCTCCAGCGCCGTTACCGTCGCCCCGGTATGGATCTTTATTCCCTGTTTTTCAAACGCCTTGCGGGCAAAAACTGAGATCTCCTCGTCCTCCACCGGAAGCACCCGGTCGAGCACTTCCACAACCTCAACTTCGCTGCCCATATCATGGTAAAAGCTAGCAAATTCTATGCCGATCGCGCCCGAGCCGATAACCAGCAGAGATTTCGGGATTGCCGGCGGCACCATCGCCTCCTTGTAGGTCCACACAGCATCGCCATCGGGTTCGAGGCCGGGAAGCGCGCGCGCCCGCGCGCCGGTCGCCAGGATCACGTGCGGCGCAGTGAGTTCGGCCACGGGCTTGCCATCCTTCTCGACCGCGAGCCGTTCCTTTCCGGCCAGCCGCCCCTGCCCGTATAAGACATTGACCTTGTTCTTTTTCAACAAATACGCGACGCCGTTGGAGAGCTGTTTTGCGACCGCCCGCGACCGGGCGACGACCTTGCCCGCGTCGAAGCTGATATCTTTCGCCGAAAACCCAAATTGGTCAAGGTGATGGAGGAGATGGTAAATCTCTGAACTGCGCAGCAACGCCTTGGTCGGGATGCAGCCCCAATTGAGACAGATCCCGCCAAGCTGATCGCGTTCGACCACCACCGCCTTCATGCCGAGCTGCGCGGCGCGGATTGCCGCGACGTAGCCGCCGGGCCCCCCGCCAAGGACGATCAGATCGAAGGAATTGTCGGCCATCTTACCGTCTCGCGTCACAGCAGCATTGTCAGCGGATCTTCGACGAGCTTTCTGAAGGCGGCGAGGAATTGCGCGCCGATAGCGCCGTCAACGGCGCGGTGATCGCAGGAGAGGGTGCAGCTCATCACCGTCGCCACCGCGAGCGCGCCGTCTTTGACCACCGGCCGCTTTTCGCCGGCGCCAACGGCGAGGATGCCGCCATGCGGTGGGTTGATCACTGCGGCGAATTCACGAACCCCGAACATGCCGAGGTTTGAAATCGAAAATGTCCCGCCCTGGAACTCTTCGAGCTTCAATTTGCCGGCCCGGGCGCGTGCCGCGAGATCTTTGCTTTCGGTGGCAATCGCCGCCAGCCCTTTGCGGTCGGCCTGCTTGATGATCGGCGTGATAAGTCCGTCGTCCAGCGCAACGGCGACGGCGATGTCGACCGTGTCCCAAAGGATAATCGCCTCGTCGCTCCACGATGCGTTGGCGGCCGGCACCTGGCGCAGGGCGAGGGCGGCCGCACGGATCACAAAGTCGTTGACGGAAATCCGGTAAGCTTCTGATTTAGCGTTCAACTCAGCACGAATCTTTAAGAGTGCGTCGATCTCGCAATCAATCGTCAGGTAGAAATGCGGGACATTCTGCTTCGATTCGGTCAGCCGCCGGGCGATTACTCGGCGCATCGCGTTGAGCGGCCGCTCGGCGTACGGCGGGTTGCCGGCCAGAGCCACCACCCGCTCCTTCGACCAGACGGGTGCGGCCGGGGACACAGGCGATGGCCGCACGGGAGCGACTGCTGCCTGACGCGCCGGCGGTGCCGCTGGAGGTGCGGAACGTGCCGCCGAGAGGGCGGCTTCGATGTCGGCTTTGACGATCCGCCCCTGGGGCCCCGAGCCGGTGAGGGCCGCGAGGTCGAGACCGGCCTGCTCCGCCATGCGGCGAGCCAAGGGGCTGGCGAAAATCCGCCCGTTCCCACCGTTCCTGGAGTCCGGCGGCGTCCCCGCCGAAGCGGACGGCGGTACGGGGGGCGCGGGGGTCAATTCCGGTAGCTTCTCCGGCGGTGTCGCTGCGGGGGTCGGCTTCGCAGCAGCCCCCGCAGAGGTCGCGAGCGTCGAAGCATCCTCGCCTTCGCCTAGCAACAGCGCGATCGGCTGGTTGACCTTGACCCCCTGCGTTCCTTCGGGGACGAGGATCTTGCCGACCCGCCCGTCATCGACGGCCTCGACCTCCATCGTTGCCTTGTCGGTCTCGATCTCGGCGAGCACGTCGCCCGCGTGAACCGCGTCGCCTTCCTTCTTGACCCACTTGGCGAGGTTACCCTCGGTCATCGTCGGCGACAGCGCCGGCATCAGGATTTCGATCGGCATGATCCCATCACCAAGACAGCGGTCATTTGCGGAAAGCACAGCGGCGAGGCAACCGAGAAAACATGAGTACCAGACGGCGCGAGATTGCGCCGTTGTGCTCGCACGACATTCATGCGGAGCTAACGGTAGGCGACCTCGTGGGCAGCCGAGACGATGTCCTCGACTTGCGGCACCGCCAAATGTTCCAGGTTGGCGGCATAAGGCAGCGGCACATCCTTGCCGGTCACCCGCCGCAGCGGGGCGTCGAGCCAATCGAAGCACTGCTCCATTACCAACGCCGCGATTTCCGCGCCGATCCCGGCAAACGGCCACCCTTCTTCGATCGCGATGACCCGGTTGGTCTTTTTGATCGAGGCCACAACCGTGTCGATGTCGAACGGACGCAGGCTGCGCAGATCGATAACCTCGGCCGAGATGCCGGCTTTTTCGAGCTCCTCTGCGGCCTGAAGCGCCAGTTTGACCATGCGAGAGAACGCCGTGATCGTGACATGCTCGCCCGGGCGGGTAATCCGCGCCTTGCCGATCGGCACGACATATTCGGGGTCGTCGGGCACGGCAAAGCTTTCGCCGTAGACAAGTTCATGCTCGAGAAAGACGACCGGGTTGGGATCGCGGATCGCCGACTTCAACAAACCCTTATGATCGGCGCCGGTAAAGGGAGCCACGACCTTGAGACCCGGGCAGTGCGCGTACCAGCTCGCATAGCATTGCGAGTGCTGCGCGGCGACCCGAGAGGCGATGCCGTTCGGCCCGCGGAAGACGATCGGGCAGCCCATCTGCCCACCGGACATATAGCGCGTCTTTGATGCAGAGTTGATAATCTGATCAATTGCTTGCATCGCAAAGTTGAATGTCATGAACTCAACGATCGGGCGCAATCCGGCAAACCCGGCCCCGACCCCCAACCCGGTAAAGCCCTGCTCGGTGATCGGGGTGTCGATAACCCTGCGCGTGCCGAATTCCTGCAGCAGGCCCTGGCTGACCTTATAGGCCCCCTGGTATTCGGCGACCTCCTCGCCGAGCAGGAACACCGTCTCGTCGCGCCGCATCTCCTCGGCGATGGCGTCGCGCAGCGCCTCACGCACGGTAATCGTCCTGGTCGGGCCGGTGTATTCGGTCTCCGCCATTGGAGCGGCGTGAGCGGGCGCGGCCGGAGCAGGGGGCTGCGACGGTCGCGTCGGCCGGGCTTCGGCAATATCCTCGGGATGCGCCCGTTCTCGTCCATTGGCCCCAGCCGGGGGTGCGTTCCCGGCTTGCCCGCCATCGCGGGCAACGCCCTCGCCGTTCCCGGCGATCAGCGCGATCGGCGTGTTGACCGCGACATGGTCGGTTCCCTCGGGGATCACGATCTTCGCCAGCACTCCCTCGTCGACCGCTTCGACCTCCATCGTCGCCTTATCGGTTTCGATCTCCGCCAGTACGTCTCCGGCCCTGACCGGTTCGCCCTCGCTCTTCAGCCAGCGTGCGATCTTGCCCTCGGTCATCGTCGGCGACAGCGCCGGCATCAGCACTTCGGTAGCCATGGTTATCGCAGTCTCCTGCGGGCTTCGCGGCGCGACGGGACGCGCCCGCAACACCTCGCGCGCCCCGGCAACAGAGTAATCGACAGCGACTCAGGCGTCGACCAGCACGTCGGTCCAAAGCTCGGCCGGGTCGGGCTCCGGGCTGTCCTGCGCGAATTGCGCCGCCTCTGCGACCCGGCTCCTCACTTCGGCGTCGATCGCCTTCAGCTTCGCCTCGTCGGCGCCGCCTTCGATCAGCCGGCGCCGCGCTTGATCGATCGGATCATGCTCGGTGCGCATTCGGTCGACCTCGTCCCGGGTCCGGTACTTTGCCGGATCGGACATCGAATGGCCGCGGTAACGGTAGGTCAGCATCTCCAGGATCAGCGGACCCTGGCCGGAGCGGGCATGCTCGGCCGCGGCGAGGCCCGCCTCGTGCACGGCCAGCACATTCATGCCGTCGACCTGTTCGCCGGGAATGCCGTGCGCGGTGCCGCGATGAAACAGGTCAGTCCGAGCAGAGGCGCGGTCGATCGACGTCCCCATCCCGTACCGATTGTTCTCGATCACATAGATCACCGGCAGCTTCCACAACGCCGCCATATTGAAGCTCTCGTAAACCTGACCCTGATTGATCGCGCCGTCGCCAAGATAGGTGACCGAGATCAGTCCGTTGTCGCGATAGCGGTGGGCAAAGCCGAGGCCGGTGCCGATCGGAACCTGAGCGCCGACGATCCCGTGCCCGCCGAAGAAATTCTTTTCGCGGCTAAACATGTGCATCGAGCCACCCTTGCCGCGCGAATAGCCGGTCCGGCGCCCCGTCAACTCGGCCATCACGCCCTTCGGGTCCATGCCGCAGGCCAGCATGTGGCCGTGGTCACGATAGGAGGTGACGATCGTGTCGCCCCCTTTCAGCGCCGCCTGCATGCCGACGACGACCGCCTCCTGTCCGATATAGAGGTGGCAGAACCCGCCGATCAGCCCCATACCGTACATCTGCCCGGCGCGCTCCTCAAAGCGCCGGATCAGCAGCATATCGCGATAAAAGCCGAGCAGCTCCGTCGGCGAAGTATCGAGTTCGACGATGCCGACAGGCTTGGCCTTTCGTGTTGCCGCCATCTCGCTACCTCCGGGAACCTGCCTGCCCAAAATCGTCGGCTGAGAATTGGACCGGAAGCATGGCGGCAAATCGCCGGGTTTGCAACCTCGGCCAGTTCAAATCGTTGTCGGCAAACCAGAATTCACCGACTGGGCGAGCCGGGGGGAACGCCTTCCGCGGGCGGTTGCGATGCGCCGGCCGCATTCTCCGGCGGCCGCATAATCACCAACTCGTTCGGCGCGACGAGGTTCAGGGTCGCCCGCACACGCTCGTCGAGCAGATCGGGATCGATATGACCGGGCGACAAATCCGACACCTTCAGCTTGAGCGCCGCACGCTCGGCGCGCAGCGCATCGAGGCGGTCGTTCTCGGCGCGGATCTCTTGGCTCAGCCGCGTCCAGGCGATGAAGCCGCGGTCACCCTCGACCAGGTTGTAAGCGAAGTAGCCGGTCAACGCCATTCCGAGAACGGGGCCGACTATGACCCGCGCCCTCCGGCGCAATTCGCGCAATAGGATCATCGCGCAACAGGAACACCGGTGGGCCGTCGCGTCAACTGCGGCGTGGTGGGGCCGCTTGGCGCGCGAGAACCGAGCGGCCGGCGTAAACAGCGCCGCTGCCGAGCTGTTCCTCGATTCGGATCAACTGGTTGTATTTGGCGATCCGGTCCGATCGCGACAGCGATCCGGTCTTGATCTGCCCGCTGTTGGTGGCGACCACGAGATCGGCGATCGTCGTATCCTCGGTTTCGCCCGAGCGGTGCGAGAAGACCGTGCCCCATCCGGCCCGCTGTGCGATCTCGACCGCTTCGAGCGTCTCGGACAAGGTCCCGATCTGATTGACCTTCACCAGCAGCGCGTTGGCGGCTCCACGCGCGATCCCGTCGCGCAGGCGCTGCGGATTGGTGACGAAGACATCGTCGCCGACGAGCTGGATCCTGCCGCCCAGTTCGCGGTTCAACAGGACCCAGCCGTCCCAATCGTCCTCGGCCATCCCGTCCTCGACCGACACGATCGGATAGCGTTCGACCAGATCGCGCCAATAGCCGGCCAAGGCATGCGAATCGAGCGTCTTTCCCTCCAGGCGATAGGCGCTGTCGCGGTAAAATTCGCTGGCGGCCGGATCGAGCGCCAGAACCACGTCGTCGCCCGGGTGATAGCCGGCGGCTTCGATCGCCTGCATGATGAAGCCGAGCGCCGCATCAGCCGAGGCGAGGTTCGGAGCAAACCCGCCCTCGTCGCCGACATTGGTGTTGTGGCCGGCGTCGGCGAGCTTTTTGCGCAGGGCGTGGAAGATTTCGGAACCGGCGCGGATCGCCTCGGTCACCGAAGCGGCTCCAACCGGCATTATCATGAATTCCTGGACGTCGATCGGGTTGTCGGCATGCACCCCGCCGTTGATGATGTTCATCATCGGCACCGGAAGGGTGCGGGCGAAGACGCCGCCGACATAGCGGTAGAGCGGCTGAGCAAGGTCGGCGGCGGCGGCCTTGGCCGCGGCGAGGCTGACGCCGAGGATCGCGTTGGCGCCGAGCCGGGCCTTGTTCGGGGTGCCGTCGAGCTCGATCAGCACCCGGTCCAGCGCCAGCTGACCGGAGGCGTCGAAACCGGAAAGCGCGTCGAATATCTCGCCGTTGACCGCCTCGACCGCCTGTAGCACGCCCCTGCCGCCAAAGCGCGTCCCGCCGTCGCGCCTTTCGATCGCCTCATGAGCGCCGGTCGACGCGCCCGACGGGACCGCGGCCCGGCCGACGACCCCGCTATCGAGCGTGACCTCGACCTCGACGGTCGGATTGCCGCGGCTGTCGAGTATCTCGCGGGCATGGATATCAGCAATCGCCGTCATGATTCTCTCCGTATCAAGGCCCCACGCAATCGCCCCACTCGCGGGGCGAGGGAGAGACTGCAGTCACGAAGCGGGCTGGATAGGATATGACTTGGCGAGCCGATCAAAGGCGATCAGCGTTTCCAGCAATTCCGGGAGCACCTTCAGCGGCAACATCGTCTGGCCTTCGCACGGCGCCCGGTCGGGGTCTTGATGCGTCTCGATAAACATCGCGGCTACGCCGATCGCCGCGGCGGCACGGGCGAGGACCGGGCCGAATTCGCGCTCTCCGCCCGAGCGATCGCCGAGACCGCTAGGTTGCGCGACCGAATGCGTGGCGTCGAACACCACCGGATAGCCGGTCTGCGCCATGATCGGCAGCGCCCGCATATCGACGACCAAGGTGTTGTAGCCAAAGCTCACACCGCGCTCACACAGCAAAATCCGCTCGTTGCCGGTCGACGCTACCTTGCCGGCGGCATGCTTCATATCGTGGGGAGTGATGAACTGACCCTTCTTGATATTGACCGGCTTTCCGGTCGCGCCGGCAGCGACGAGCAGATCGGTCTGGCGGCATAGAAACGCCGGGGTCTGCAGGATGTCGACAATCTCGGCAACAGGGGCGCACTGCTCCGGCGCATGAATGTCGGTCAGGATAGGCAGGCCCGTCGCCTCGCGGATTTCGGCAAGTATCGGCAATCCTGCCGTCAGCCCAATGCCCCGCGCGCCCGAAATCGATGAGCGGTTCGCCTTGTCGAACGAGGTCTTGTAGATCAAGGCGATCTTCAGCTTGGCCGCGAGCTCGGCAAGCGCCGTGCTCATTTCCAGCGCATGAGTGCGCGATTCGAGCGTATTCGGGCCAACGATGAACACCAGCGGCAAATCGTTGCCGAGGGTGATTTCGCCGATCCTGACATGGCGCGGCGGCGTCATCGGCCGATCCCTACACCAGCCGCGACTGATCGCGCGCGGCGCGGATGAACGAAGTGAACAGCGGGTGCGGTGCGAACGGGGTCGATTTGAGCTCGGGATGAAACTGCACGCCGATGAACCAGGGGTGGTCGGGCAGCTCGACGATCTCCGGCAGCACGCCGTCGGGCGACATTCCCGAAAAATGCAGCCCGGCCGTCTCCAGCCGGTCCCTGTAGCCGATATTGATCTCGTAGCGGTGACGATGGCGTTCGCTGATATGGCAGGCGCCGTAGATTTCAGCTACTC
>Ga0306926_10009784_pt1 | contig 10567 bp, 4 predicted proteins | sample flu12Cox44000178_FD_203759 | JGI IMG/M metagenome (GOLD analysis project Ga0306926, IMG submission 203759) | Lab enrichment of tropical soil microbial communities from Luquillo Experimental Forest, Puerto Rico - flux8day.12C.oxic.44.000.178 (v2)... | ecosystem: Environmental > Terrestrial > Soil... | reverse complement strand
GTGGCTGCCCGATCTGGTCCGGCTCGCGATCGCCGTCGGCGACAGGAGGATCGCGCAGACCGCCACCCGGGCCTGCGAAGCGGAGGCAGCCGCAGAGACTCAGCCGGCCCGGGCGGCCGCGGCAAGTATGCGATGCCGGGGACTCCTCGAGTCTGATCCGGCCCTCCTCCAGGAGGCCGTCGCGCACTACCGGGCGGTCGGCCCGGCGGTGGAGCTGCCCGCCGCACTGGAGGATCTGGCCGTCGCGCTAGCCGGACGCGGCCTGGAAGACGAAGCCAGAGCCGTGCTCAACGAGGCCGTCAGCTCGTACGAGGGCCTGCACGCTTACTGGGACATCCGGCGCGCCGACAGTCGGCTCCGTTCCTACGGCATCAGGCGCGGCGTCCGCGGCCCGCGCGTGCGCCGCGCCGCCTCCGGCTGGGAGGCGCTCACGCCGACCGAGATCAGGGTGGCCGCCCTGATCGCCGAGGGCGGCTCGACATCTGACATCGCCAGGAGCATGTTCTTGTCCCGGCGGACCGTGCAGACCCATATCTCGCACATTCTCGCGAAGCTCGGCGCGAAAGGCCGGGTGGAGATCGTCCGCGAAGTACTGCACCACGGCATCTCCCCGTAGCGGCGACGGCCGCGGCGGCGTCATCACCGGCCGCGTGGTGGCCGTCGAGACCCATGACAGGCCCGGATCGCATGGGCATAAGGTCGACACCAGGCCGGCGGTGAGCGCTAGGCGGGTCAGGTCGGCGCGACGGCGGCAGCCGGTCTTCTCCCGGATCCGGTCCAGGTGCGAGCCGACTGTGCGGACGCTGATGAACAGCTTGGCGGCGATCTGGGCGTCGGTAATGCCCTGGGCGACCAGGGTGACTAGCTCGCGTTCCCGGGGGCTGAGCCTGGCCGGTCCGGGTGGCGCCGGCGGCTGCGGGCCGTGGGCGCTGAGCGTGAGAGCATATTCGGCGGCGGCGGCCATGTTCATCGCCGCGCCGCGGTCCTCGGCCGCCCGGGCGCGGGCCTCGCCCAGCGTGTGCCTGGCCTGGTCCAGCGGTTCGGCCCGGCGGCCCTCCTCCGAGGGCGGATCGATGAACCCATGCTTCCGGGCCAGCGCGGCGCGCGCGGCCCACATCGTGATGGCCTCGGCGGGACGCCCGGTAGCGGCGCACAGGTGCCCGCAGCAGTCCAGGCCGCTGAACGTCTCAGCCTGGCTGCCGATCCGCCCAGCGACCTTGAGCGATTGCCGCAGGTGCTCCGTGGCGTCCTCCATTCGCCCGGTCTCCAGGTCCAGGAACGCCATCCGTACCAATAGCCTGGCCAGGTTCCGCAGGTCGCCCGCGTCGCGGGCCCGGGCCAGCCCGCCCGCGCAGCTGCGCTCGGCGGCGCCCAGGTCGCCAGCCAGGGTCAGCGCGCCCGTCAAGATGTTGTTGCCTGACCGGGCTATCCAGCCAGGGATGTCGGCCGGGAGCTCCTGTGCCTGCTGAGCAAGTTTCACCGCGCCGCCGAGATCGTCGGTATAAAACGCGGCGGTGGCCAGGTCCACCAGGGCCATCGCCTCTTCGGCCGGATAGCCGAGCTCACGGGCCACCGCCAGGGCACGGCGGGCATCGTCGGCTGCCTCGTCGAACCGGCCCAGGTTCGCCAACGCTCCTGATCGCCCGCTCAGGCAATCCGCCAGCACCCAAGACGGCGATCGGTCCCCGATGGCGTCCCGGGCGGCGGTGAAATGGTCCAGTGCCCCGGCCGGACCGGCGAGGTAATGCGCCATCCGACCGAGCCAGGACATCGCCGCGCACCATGCGTCGCTGCCGGGCTTCGCCTGCCCGACAGCCTCGCGCAGCAGCGGGTACCCGGTCACGAACCGGCCCCGCAACCGCCACCACGGCGCCAGCGCCATAGCTAGCCGCAGCGCGATGCCCGCGCCATGGTCCAGGGCCCAGGCCAGCGCCTGGCGTGTCGTGGCCTCCTCGGCATCCAGCCACCGCGCCGCGGCCAGCTCGCCGGTACCGGTCTGCAGCGCCGCGGCGGCCTCCTCCGTCACCTCGAGCGCGTACCCGGCCAGAGCGGCTGCGGCATCGGCGTCTTCGCCCGCCTCGGCCAGGAGCCTGTTCCCATAGGCTCGCAGCGTCTCCAGCATCACGTACCGGAACCGGCCATCAGGATCCGCCCGCGGCGGTACCAGCAGCGAGCAATCCACCAGGCGCAGCACCGCCGACCTGGCGCCCGCCCCCCCCACCGCCTCGGCGGCCTGCAGAGTGAACGGCCCCGGGAACACCGACACCGCCCGGAACACCCGCCGCTCGGCCTCATCGAGCAGCTGGTAGCTCCACTCAACGGTGGCGGCCAGCGATCGCTGCCGATCGGCCGCGAGCCGATGCCCCGTAGTCAGCAGGTCGAACCGGTCATCGAGGCGGTTCAGCAACTCGGTGAGCCCCAATGTCTCCACCCGGGCCGCGGCCAGCTCGATCGCCAGCGGCATTCCGTCCAGCCTGGTCACCACCCGCGCTACGGCCGACCCGGCCGGCCCGTCCAGCGCGAATCCTGGATCGACCAGGCGGGCCCGGTCCGCGAACAGCGCCACCGCCTCGGCTCTGGCCACGTCGGCCAGGTCATCGGGATCGGGCAGGGCCAGCGGCGCCAGCCGGTACCGGCCCTCCCCGGCCACGTGCAGCGGCTCCCGGCTGGTGGCCAGCACCCGCACGTCAGCACAGGCGGGCAGCAGCCTGGCGCACAGCTCCGCCGCCGCGGCGACCACATGCTCACAGTTGTCCAGTACCAACAGCAGCCGATGTTGGTACTGAGACAGCGCCGCCGCCAGCGCTTCTTCGACGGGCGCCCCAGGCAGGTCACGCACCCCCAGCGCTGCCGACACCGCTGCCGGGACCTGCGCCGGGTCCCGCACCGCGGCCAGCTCGGCCAGCCATACTCCGTCCGCGAACCGGCCCGCCACCCGCCTGGCTACCTCGCCGACCAGTCGGGTTTTGCCCGCACCGCCCGGCCCGATCACGGTCACCATCCGGTATTGCTCCAGCAGGCGTTCGACCTCGGCCACTGGCCCGGCGCGACCCACGAAACTGGTCATGGCTTTAGCGAACCCGTGTACGCCGCCCCTCACGGCGCTAGCCGCAGACTGACACACAGCGATAACCGTGTCCGCGCCCGAGCCGTCAGAGTACAGGTTCGGGGTTGGCTGGCCATCATGGACGATCACCTCGGAGGTAGCCGACGCAGTGTGCCCGCAGTGAGTGGCGGGCGCTCTACTAGCGAACACCTTGTCCGTGTCGTGAACATCGGTCAGGTGACGTCACCGGCGCGGCGGCGCGGCGGCGCGCCCGGCCAGACCGCGGCGGCGATAACCGGGATGACAGGAGCATGTCCACGCCAGGACCCACCTGCACCTTGTCGATCTGGCTGCTGACCGGCCCGGCAACTGACCTACGTCACCTGACGTATGTCTCGTTCGCGCTGGTCTAGGCATTGGCTGTCGGTGGGTCGTACGTTACTACCATGTGGCCTTTCGACCGGCCGCCGGAGTGGGTGGGCCGCGGTCAGGAGCTCGCGACCTTTCGCGCGGCCGTCGAGGCGCTCCGTCGCGGTGAGGGAGCGGTGGTATGGGTCGAAGGCGAGCCCGGCATCGGCAAGTCGTCTCTGGTCGCAGAGGGCCTGGCTGTAGCGAGCGACCTGGGATGGGATATCGGGTGGGGGGTCGCAGACCAGCTGACGGAGCGCCTGCCGCTACGCGTGGTGCTGGACTGCCTCCAGGTACGGTCAAATTCGCCTGACCCGCGGCGGGCGCAAGCCGCCAGCCTGCTGCGGAAGCGGCGGCAAGGGCTGTTCGCCGACGACGATCCGTCGGACGCCGGCATCGAGGTGCTGGTGACGCTGGTCGATGAGCTATGCGCGACCGCTCCCACCGTGATGGTCGTCGACGATCTGCAGTGGGCCGACGACGCGTCTTTGATTGTCTGGCACCAGCTAGCCGCCTCCGTTGATCAGCTGCCTTTGCTGCTGATCGCGACGTGCTGGCCCTCTCCGCGCCGGGCGGAAGTGAGGCAGCTGCGGGCGGCCGTGACCCGCCGGAGCGGTGCGGTGATCACGCTCGGGCCGCTGGCCCAGGCGGATGTCGCGGCCCTGGTGACAGCGATAGTCGGCTCGCCGCCGGGGGATGCGCTACGCCAGCTGACCGCTCAGGCCGCCGGCAATCCGCTCTACCTGCGCGAGCTTGTCGACGCCCTGATGCGCGAGCAGGCGCTGGAGTTTTGTTCCGCGACTGCCGAGGTTTCCGTGGCCAAGGAACAGATGCCGGCATCGCTGGCCACGGCGCTCAGCGACCGGCTCAGCTCGGTCTCGGTGCAGACGGCCGAGATGCTGCGCACCGCCGCGCTACTTCGCGGGAAGTTCGCCGTCACAGACCTGGCCGTGCTGCTGCGCAGGTCCGCGTCGAGCCTGGCCGCGGGCCTCGAAGAGGCCGTAGCGGCCGGCATCCTGGTCAGCTCAGGCTCCGAACTGGCGTTCCGGCATCAGCTGATCCAGCAAGCGCTGTACGAGAGCATGCCAACAGCGCTGCGCACGGCGCTGCACGCCGAGGCGGCACGGGAACTCGCGGCCACCGGTGCGCGCCCCTCGAGCGTGGCGCAGCAGCTTCTCGCCGCGAGGCGACCGGGTGAGGACTGGGCCCGGAACTGGCTCATTCAGACCGCACCCGCGCTGGCCGCCCGGGCACCGCAACTTGCGGCCGAGCTACTGCAGCGGGAACTGGATGAGACACCCGTCGGCGATGAGCACCGGGACGGGCTCATGGCCAGCCTCGTGTGGGCCCTGCTCGCGGCGGGATCCTGCGAGGAGGCGGCCGGGCTCGCCAGCACGGCGCTGACGATGATGACCGATCCGGAACGCCGGGCCGAGACGCACTGGGCGCTGGCTCGCGCTCAGCTCAGCGCGGGCCATGACGGTGACGCGGAATTGACCTTGCGGAGGTCGCTCGCGTCCACTGGCCTGCCCAGCAGGTGGCAGGCGCGGATGCTGGCCTTTCTGGCGATGCTCGAGCGGAACAGCGCCGGCGACCTTGACGCCGCAGACGCGACCGCCCGCGAGGCCCTAACCGTCGCCCAGAAGGTTGCTGACGCCTTCGCGACCGCCCACGCCCTGACCGATCTGTGGCTTACCCGCTCCATCAGGCGCGACCACGCCGACGCGCTAGATTACATCGACCAGGCACTGTCCGCGCTCGGTGACGACCGCGCCCATTCGGACCTGCGCTCGTTCGCCCTCGACGGCCGCATCTTCACCCTGCAGAATCTCGACCGCTGGCCGCAGGCCGAGCTGACTCTCCGGCAGGCCCACGAGCACGCTCACAAAAGTGGCTCTCCGGACCGCCCGACATCGGTCACCGCGGCCGTCCTGCGGTACTGGCTCGGCCAGTGGGACGACGCGCTGGCCGAGCTGAGTTCGTTTGACACCGACGCATCCAAGCTCACGTATTCCGGCCGCCGCGAACGCGGGCCCGCGTTGCTGCTGCATGGCGTGGCCGCGCTCATCGCCGGGCGCCGGGACCAGCGCACGACAGCCGACCAGCAGCTTCGCGAAGGCCTGGGCCTCCGCATCCTGACTATTTCCGACCGAGAGAACCAGGACTTCCTGGTCGCCGCGCACACGCTCGCGCTGGAGCAGAGCGGACAGATCCGGCGGGCCATGCAGGCGCTGACCGCTCTGTTGCCGCGGCCCGACTTCGAGATGACCCTGACCCACCAGTGGCTGCCGGACCTGGTGCGGCTCGCGCTCGCCGCCGGCGACAGGCCGATGGCGCGAACCGCGGCGCGGGCCTGCGAGGCGGAGGCGGCGGCGGAAACCCGGCCGGCCCGGGCGGCCGCGGCCAGCCTGCGGTGCCGGGGACTGCTGGAGTCTGACCCGGCCCTGCTGCGTGAGGTGATCGCGCACTACCGGGAGGCCGGCCCGGCAGTGGAGCTACCCGCCGCGCTGGAGGACCTGGCCGCCGTGCTGGCCGAGCGAGGCCAGGATGAGGAGGCCCGGGCCGCCCTGAACGAGGCCGTCGGTCTGTACGAGGGCCTGGACGCCCAATGGGACATCCGGCGGGCCGAGGGCCGGCTTCGCCCCTACGGCGTCAGGCGCGGGGGCCGCGGCCCGCGCGGGCAGCGCGCAGCCACTGGCTGGGAGGCGCTCACGCCGACCGAGGTCAAGATCGCCGCCCTGGTTGCCAGGGGCGACTCGACGTCTGACATCGCCCGGGGCATGTTCCAGTCCCGGCGCACCGTGCAGACCCACATTTCGCACATCCTGACCAAGCTCGGCGCGAAGGGCCGGGTGGAGATCGTCCGCGAGGCACTGCGCCAGGGCGTCTCCCCCTTAGCGGCCACGGCTACAGCGGCTCAGGCTGCTTTGCCGACCAGGCGGCTGCGTGTCCTCGCGGGCGGAACGGTCGTGCCTCCCGGGACCAGCGCTCCGCCATCGTCAAACAGCACCACGCCGTTGCAGAGCAGGCTCCATCCCTGCTCGGGATGGCTGGTCACGGCTCTGGCTCTGAAGCGATCCGCCGCCCGCGCGTCCGGGCACCGGGGCCTATGCTGGCAGGCGTGTTTCCTCGCGCGCCGGGCGGGGCCCGGCGGCGGCACTGGCAGGTCTGTCATCTCGGATCCTAGGTGAGTGCTGTCGATGCGGGCAGGCCAGACGCGGCAGGGATGAAGCCATGGTCTTGTCCTGTCTGCTCCGACTGGCCGGCTGTTCCGGCCCAGTCCAGCAGCCTTCCCTACGTGCCAGGCCGGGGGCAGGGGTAAGCATTCCCCTTTTCGCGCGCGGCGGCCGACGGGGTGGAATCACCCACAGCCCGGTGACCGCCGCGGCGCAGGCGCTGTCCGGGCGGAGCGGCACGCAGTTGCCTAAGACCACGCGGCCCGGCAGGGCCGCCTGTAGGTAGTTCTGCCCATCCCCTGCCGTCTCCGGAAAAGGGGTGGATCGTCCCCTGCCCGCACGCCGCCGCAGGGAGGAGCCTGCCCGTTAGGCGGGGATCGCGGCCAGCTACAGAAGGAGCATCTATGCATGTCCACTCAGCTTCCCGGGAAGGCTCTGAGGCCGGGGACGATCGCGGGCAGGTTCCCGAACGCGGGCTGTTCGCCCGGCTAGGCAGGACCGTGACGGCGCACCCTGGCCGCGTGGCACTAGGGTGGGTACTCGTCGTTGCCGCTTTGATGGCGATCAGCGCGGCGCTTGGCCAGTCGCCGCCACCTTCCGGCGAGGCGGCCCAGCTGCCGGCCGGGTACGAATCGGCGCGGGCCCAGGCGGCCATGGACAAGGCGTTCGGCGCGCCGAGCAGCGACGCGACCGCCGTGCTGGTGATCAGCCGCCTGGACGGGCACCGGCTGACCGGCCGTGACCTGGCGGTCGCCGATCACGCGATCGCGGGACTGACCGGGGTCGAGGGCCGCCGCCAGGCGGCTGGTCCGCAGTCACCAGCCCAGCCCGTCACGGTGCGGGTCAGCCAGGTCGCTCAGCCCTCGCCCAATGATGTGATCGCTCTGGCCCCGGTCAGCTTCGGCGGGCAGAGCGGAGCACCAGGGACCGACCAGACCGTGGCCAATATCCGCTCCGATGCCGGCCGCGCGCTGGCCGGCAGTGGGCTGCGCGCGCAGCTGACCGGGCAGGCCGCCGCCGACGCGGACAGCTCCCTCACCAGCCAGCTGGCCTCCTACGGCATGCTGGCAGCCATCCTGGTCCTCCTGCTGCTGCTGTTCCGCAGCCCCGGGGTGCCGTTCCTGGTGGTGGGGGTCGTCTACGCGGCCGGGACCGGGGTGAACGGGCTGCTGAACATCGCCTCGCACCTGTTTGGCTTCCACCTCGACCAGACCACCACCAACCTCTTGCCCGTCGTATTGTTCGGCGTCGGCACCGACTATGCGGTTTTCCTGCTGTACCGGTACCGGGACCGGCTGCGCGCCGGAAACGACCACCGGACCGCCATGGCCGCGGCCATCGCCAAGGTCGGCCACGCCGTGGTCGCCAGCGCGCTGGCTGTCGCGGTGAGCTTCGCCGCGATGCTCGCCAGCGGCCTGGCCACGTTCCGTGTCCTGGGCCCGTCCCTGGCCATCGCGGTGCTGGCCATGCTGCTCACCTCGCTGACCTTGCTGCCCGCGGCGCTGGCCATCGGATCCAAGAGGCGGGCCCGCAGCCACCGGTGGACCCGCGCCCGCCGCAGCCAGGTCACCGGCCGGACGGCCGGACTGGTCGCCAGGTGGCCGGCTCCGGTCGCGGCTGGCGCCGTCGCCGTGCTGGCCGTCCTCGCCGTCGGCGCCCTGCACTATCACGCCTCGTACGGCGACCAGCAGTCCTACCCGAGCGGAAGCCAGTCCGCCGCGGGCTACCAGGAGCTGCAGCGCGGATACCCAGCCGGGGCGCTCAACCCGACCCAGGTCATCATCACCGCCGACCACGCCGCACCTACCGCGGCGCGGCTGGCCGGCTTCGCCGCTGACCTGCGCCGGGTTCCCGGCGTCGGCCTGGTCACGCCGGGCAGGATCGCCGGGCACGGTCAGGTCACCGAACTGGACCTGCAGCTGTCGGCCAACCCGTTCAGCCGCGCCGCGTTCCGCACCGTGCACGCGGTCGAGGCCGTCGCCCGCACCCGTGCGCCAGCCGGAACCACGGCCCTGGTCGGCGGGGACACCGCCGCCTACGACGACGTGAGCACAGTAGTCGGGCACGACATGAGGGTGATCTTCCCGCTGGCCGGAGTGGCGATCTTGCTAATCCTGCTAATCATGCTCCGGGCCATGCTGGCCCCGCTTTACCTGATGTCCTCGGTAGTGCTCGGCTTCGCCGCCACGCTCGGTGCCTCCGTCGCGGTATTCCAGGGCATCCTGGGCCGCCCGGGGATCAATTTCACGCTGCCCATTATCGTGTACCTCTTCGTGGCCAGCATCGGTACCGACTACAACATCCTGATCATCAGTAGGCTGCGTGAGGAGATGCGGCAAGGCGCCGCGGCACGGCCAGCAGCCGCGGCCGCCATCCGCATGGCCGGCCCGGCGGTCGCTGCCGCGGGCCTGGTGCTGAGCGCCAGCTTCGCCTTGCTGATGATTTCCCCGCAGGTCGCCGACATCGGGTTCGCCGTGGCGACAGGCGTGCTGATCTCCGCGTTCATCAACGCGTTCCTGCTGGTCCCGGCGCTCACCGCGCTGGCCGGCCGGGCCGCCTGGTGGCCGTCGAGGCTGGTGGCAGGTCCGGATCGCCCCGCAGCTTACGCATACGACGCCCTGGCGGGCTGGGGCCAGAGCGAAGGATCCGCCGCTTAGACCAGGCCCGCCGCCAGGGCCAGACGGGTCAGGTCGGCGCGGCGGCGGCAGCCGGTCTTGTCCCGTATCCGGTCCAGGTGCGAGCCGACGGTCCGGACGCTGATGAACAGCAGGGCCGCGATCTCGGCGTCGGTGCGGCCCTGGGCGACCAGGGTGACCAGCTCCCGTTCCCGGGCGCTGAGCTGTCCCACGCCCGGCGCCGCAGCGCACTGCTGCGGGCCGGGCGTGGTGAGCAGGAGGGCGTACTCGCTGGCGGTGGCCAGGCTCATCGACGCGCCGCGGTCCTCGGCCGCCCGGGCCCGATCGTCCCCGAGCACCTGCCGGGCCTGGCGCAACGGTTCGTTCCGGCGTAGCGCATACGCAGGCTGATCGGCGAACTCGTCCTGCCGCAAGATCGCTACGTAGGCCGCCCACACCGTGAGGGCCTCGGCGGCGCGCCCGGTGGCGGCGCACAGGTGCCCGCAGCAATCCAGGCCGTTCAGCACCTCAACCCGGCTGGCGGCTCGCGCGGCGATCTGAAGCGATTCCCGCAGGTGCGCCGCGGCGTCCTCGAACCGGCCCGCCCGCAGGTCCAAGCTCGCCATGTCTGCCAGCATGCGCGGCTGGTTCCGCACGTCGCCCGCCTCTTGGGCCCGGGCCAGCCCGGCCGCACAGCTGCGCTCGGCGGCGGCCAGATCCCCGGCCGCCAGCAGCACGGCCGTCAAGATGTTGCTGGATAGCCGGGCTATCCAGCCGGGGATGTCGGCCGGGATCTGCTCGGCCTGCCGGGCCAGCCGCAGGGCGCCCTCGAAATCGCCGGCGTAGCACATCGGAATGGTCACGTCCGCCAGGGCCAGCGCCTCCCCGGCCGGGTGACCGATCTCCCGGGCCACCGCCAAAGCGCGGCGGGCATCCTCGGCCGCCTCACCGAACCGGCCCAGGTTCACCAAGGTCAACGACCGCCCGCCCAGGCAGTCCGCCAGCATCCGGGACGGCCGCCGACCGCTCACAGCGTCCCGGATCGCGGTGAAATGACCCAGGGACCCGGCCAGATCAGCCGAGGATAGTGCCGCCCAGCCGAGCCAGGACTCAGCGGCGCACCAGGCCTCGCTGCCCGGCGCTGCGTGCCTGGCGGCCTGGCGCAGCAGCGGATACTCATCGGCCGGCCGGCCTCGCAGGTACCACCACGGCGCCAGCGCGACGGCCAGCCGCAAGGTCATGTCCGCGTCGTGCTCCAGGGCCCAGGCCAGCCCGTAGCGCACGGTGGCATCCTCGGCGTCCAGCCACCGGGCCGCGGCCAG
>Ga0306926_10009781_pt1 | contig 10569 bp, 6 predicted proteins | sample flu12Cox44000178_FD_203759 | JGI IMG/M metagenome (GOLD analysis project Ga0306926, IMG submission 203759) | Lab enrichment of tropical soil microbial communities from Luquillo Experimental Forest, Puerto Rico - flux8day.12C.oxic.44.000.178 (v2)... | ecosystem: Environmental > Terrestrial > Soil... | reverse complement strand
AGGCACAAGTTTTTGGTAGGGACAGATTCAGGAAGGACAGATCAGGGAGAGACCGTCATCACTGCAGCCATGATTCCAGGCCAGCGTACGCCGAGCGGCTGCCCACAAAAATGAGTTGCAAACCGAAATAAAAAATAGTAAAAAGAAATAAAACGTAATCCACGAATCGAATCGACGACAGGGCACGCTCGATGCTCACACAAGAACGCCGCAACCAAATCGTTGCGCTCATCCAACGGGAAGGACGGGCCGTAGTAGCGGACCTGGCGCGGCAATTCGGAACCTCACACATCACCATCCGGAAGGACCTAGATTTTCTGCAACAAAAGGGCCTGATTGAGCGCACTCACGGCGGCGCGTTGCCGTTGGGGACGGGGGCCCTGGCCGACCCTAGCTTGAGGGAAAAAGGAAAGCTGCACCATAGGGAGAAGGTCAGAATAGCCGAGGCCGCCGTCAAAATGGTGCGGGAAAAACAGTGCGTCATCCTGGATTCAGGTACCACCACGAGCGCGATTTCGCGCGCCCTGCGCGGTTTTCAGGAACTGACTGTGATTACGAATGCCGTGAACATAGCGGCAGAACTCGCCGGCACGCACATCGAGGTCCTGCTGACCGGTGGGGCCCTGCGCAAGAATTCGTTCTCCCTCGTCGGTCCCCAGGCCGAGGACTTCTTGAGAGAGATCAGCGCCGACATCCTGTTTCTCGGTGTCGATGGTTTCGATACCTCCATCGGTCTCACGACGCCGAATGTGCTGGAGGCGCGGGTGAACCGTGCCATGGTGAAGTCGGCGCAAAGAGTGGTGGCGGTGTGCGACTCCAGCAAATTTGGACGCCGCAGCCTCGCCATGATCGTTCCTCCCGGCGCGATTCACTGCGTCATCACCGATCGCGGCATCGCAAAGCCGGTTGCGGCCGCGCTGAAAGACTCTGGAATCGAAGTGATTGCGGTATGAGCACGCAGCACACTCGGACTGAAACTCAAATGACTCAAGACCCTATGACTCTTTGCGAAATTCTCTCCCAGCCCCGCTGCTGGTCCGCCTGTCTTGACGCCTTGCAACGGCCGGGGCAGTTCGACCATCTGCGGGGTCGCGCAAATCCTGCCAGCGAATGGCTTTTTGTGGGTTGCGGTACCAGCTACTATCTCGCGCAGTCGGCGGCGGCCAGTTTCACTGCCCTGACGCGCATTCCCGCGCGTGCGGCGCCAGCTTCTGAAATCATGCTGTTCCCTGAGATCGCGGCACCGCGGTCCCGCGAACTGGTCCCCGTGTTGATTTCCCGGTCAGGACGGACTTCGGAAGTCTTGCAGGCCCGCCGCTACCTGGAAGAGGAACGTGGCATCCGCACACTGGCGATTACATGCGACGGAAACGAGCTTGGCCAACTGGCGAGCTGGACTTTGTGTCTGCCGGTCGAGGAGCAGAGCACAGTAATGACTTCTTCGTTCACGTCGATGTTGATGGCCCTTCAGTATCTTGCGGCGGTGCTGGCCGGCAATCAGGAGTTTACCGCTGCCCTGGAACGGTTGCCGGCATCGCTCGAAAAGCTTCTGGAAAGATACATGACCAGTCTCAAGAGCTTCCTGTGCGATGATTCCTTCGATGACTTTGTCTTTCTGGGGCAGGGACCGTTTTACGGTATCGCCTCCGAGGGAGCGCTGAAGGTAACGGAGTCGTCTTGCAGCTACTCCCAGGTTTTTCATACGCTGGAATTCCGGCACGGCCCCAAATCCATCGTCTCTGCCCAGACGCTACTTACGTTCATGATTTCGGAGCGCGGCTACGAGGCCGAGGTCGGCGTGCTGGAAGAAATGAAACAACTTGGCGGCAGCACGTTAGCCATCACGAATCAAGCCGACGAGCGACTGCGGAACTCAGCTGACTTCGTGATTGAACTCGATCTTCCCGGACCAGGGCTCTCGCGCCTTTGTGCTTACGTGGTCTGGGCGCAATTAATGGGCGTTTACAACGCCGGGCACAAGGGCCTGGATCCTGACCAGCCGCGTCACCTCAGTCGCGTGGTCGTTCTCGACTCATAGAGACCGTGCCCACATTCGATATCACGATAGCCGGCGAGATGAATCTCGATATCATCCTCGGCGGTCTGCCGCTGGAAATGGAGCCTGAGCGAGAGCTCATGGCCGACGGCTGCAGCATGACGCTGGGGAGTTCGTCGGCCATCCTGGCACACAACATCGCGGTGCTGGGAGCGAAAACCGGGTTCATTACGCGGGTGGGACCTGACATTCTTGGGCAATCCGCCATGCAGAGGCTGCGGGAGGCAGGGGTGGATTTGACCCGCGTCAGCCAGAGTCCGACCGCCACTGGGCTGACCGTTATCTTGCCTCACGGAAGCTATCGCCACATCCTGACGTATCCCGGCACGATGTTCGAGATGTCTTTGCGCCACCTCGACCTGGAGTATCTGGCCGACGCGCGGCACTTTCATATGTCCTCCTTGTTCCTGCATCGGGGACTGTTGTGCGACATTCCCGATCTTTTCCGCCGGATGAAGGACGCTGGGCTCAGCACGTCGCTCGATACAAACGACGATCCGGAAGACCAATGGGGCGGGATTCTTGACTACGTCCTGCCTTACGTCGATGTTCTGCTGCCCAACGAGCGGGAGGCCTGCAAGATCGCGGGCCTAGGTGATTTCCACGAGGCGGTGGCGTCGCTCGCACGGCGAGTGCCGGTGGTGGCGGTGAAACGCGGATCGCGCGGCGCCCTCGCCCGCAGCGGGGATGAGCAGATTGTCGTGCCTCCGCTCCCCATCGAGCCGGTGGACACGGTGGGTGCGGGCGACAGTTTTAACGCGGGGTTCCTGTTCGCGCGTCTGCGGGGCAAAGATCTCAGATCCTGCTTGCAGTCCGGCAACGTTGCCGGAGCGCTTTCCACCCTTCGAGCGGGCGGCACGGAAGCGTTTCGTGAGCGGCAGCTCGTCCGCGAGTTTCTGCAATCCTACGGTTGAACGTTCCCCTTCGAGGCGACACCGCGATATTGGGCAAGCACCTTCTCGGCGTTCAAGTGATAGACTTTTTCCAGCACGCCATCCGGCAAATCCAGCCCGTAAATGTGCCACCGTCCCTGTTCCGGATAACCCCAATATTCGAAGTACTCGTCGGCACTCTCGAGCCAGTGGAAGTAATTCTGATACATGCCTTCTTCGGCCGTGTCGTCCGTCCCAAACATGATGCGATCGGAGTAGTCGAGAAAGAACTGCCGGGCGCGGCGGGGTTGGCGCCCGAGTTCCGCTTCGCGCGCGCCGAACTCTACGTACACGTTGGGGTGCTGATCCAGCATCCGGCTCACGTAGTCCAGGTTTTCAGGCCAGTTGGCGACATGCAAGGCAATGAACGTGGTGTGGGGATGGCGCGCAAAGACTCGATCGCGGGCTGCCAAAAGCGACTCCTTGGACGGGTAGTCGTGGTCATTGAAACTCCAGTCGGGATGGCCGATGAGCTCTTCGTACCGCTCGTTGCTGCCATTGGTCGGCGTGAAGAAAGCCTCCGGATCGCTGGTATGAATCGCCACGGGAATTCCGAGTCGGCCACACGCCTCCCAAATGGGATCGAGCCTGGGGTCATCGACGGAGATCAGCTTCCCCGACTTGTCCCGCACTCCAAGTCCGAGGTCCTTCAGGACTTTCAGGCCACGCGCCCCGCGATGGACGGCATCCTCGAGTTGCGTTACCATTTGCCGGCTGAAGTCGGGATCGTCGATCTTGCTCCAGTCGATTTGCGTGAAGACGAGAAAGCGCCCAGGGTAAGGCGCGACCATCTCATTGAGTACGGCTTGCAGCTTGTCTCCCCACATGCCAGTAAGAATGACGATGGTCTTGATGTTGTTCCGGTCCATCATGGCCAGCAATTGCTGAGGCGAGACATGGACATCGTCGATGCCCATTGCGTCGTTGACATGCTGGTGCACGTCAATGACCGGATACTTCGCGCTCGTCACCGGGTGTTGCTCCGCGTGGAGCATGGTTACCGGCTGGAAGTCGCGCAGCAAGAGCGTCTTCTTCGCATCTGCGTTCGCGGCCGCCTGATAACCAATCTGCGCGGGAAGCAACGGCGCCACAGTAAGAAAAGACAGAAAAGTCAGAAGAAGACGCATCAGAGCCTCCATGCCCGTGTGCTAGCAGCTAGAACTGCACGTGGGCAGGTCCATCCCAGTGTGAAGATATTGTCCTTGACAAAGGTAATAAATAGAAATTAAAAGTAGCATATCGAAATATAATGATACCCGAGAAGACGTATTTCGTAATTTAACCCAAAGTTCCGTCGCCGATCGAGTTTTCGAGTTCAGGAGCACTGTTATGATGCATGGCTGTTTGTATTACGTCCAGGGTTTTCCGCTCGGCGCGGCACTCCGCGTCCGACGTATAGCGCCGGCGATGCTGCTGCCGCTGCTGGCGTTGTTTCTTGTGTCGGTCGCGCACGCGCAGAAAGATATGGGGAATATCGTTGGGGTCGTGAAAGACAGTTCAGGAGCCGTAATCCCCGGCGCACAGATCACGATCCAGGACGTGGAGCGTGGCTTCGTACAGAACGTCCTTAGCAATGCAACGGGCGATTACGTGTCCGGCCCTCTCAAGGTCGGCCAGTACAAAGTGACGGTCCAGAAGGAAGGATTAAAGAAGGGCACAGCCGATGTCCAGGTTGAGGTCCAACAGCGGGTGCAGATGAACTTCACTCTGGAAATTGGGCCGTCAACGCAGGAGGTGGTGGTAACGGAATCGGCGTCCCAAGTGGAAACCGAGACCTCTGAAATGGGCGAGATCGTGGGCCGCCGTCAGGTGTCGAGCCTGCCGCTGAATGGCCGCAATTTCGCCCAGTTGGCCCTGCTTAGCACCGGCACGGCGCCGAGCGAGCCCGGCTCGCGCGACGAAACCGGCTACGGATTCAGTGCCGGCGGGGCGCGCTCTTTGCAGAACAACTTCCTTCTGGATGGCGTGGACAACAACTCGAACCTTCCCGATCTGCTGAACGAGACCAACTTCGTCATCCAGCCACCGGTCGAAGCGCTGCAGGAGTTCAAGGTGCAGACGAACGCGTACAGTGCCGAATTCGGACGCGGCAACGGCGCCATCATCAACGCCGTGATCCGCTCGGGCACGAACCAGTTTCACGGGAGTGTGCACGAGTTTCTGCGCAACGAAAAGCTGGATGGACGCTACTATTTTGACCAGGTACGACAGCCCTACAAACAGAACCAGTTCGGTGCGACTTTTGGCGGGCCGATCATCAAGAACCGCACCTTCTTCTTTGTAGATTATGAGGGACTGCGGGTGCGCCAGGCCTCACCACAGGTGGCCAGCGTTCCCACACCTGCCCAGCGCAGCGGCGATTTTTCCAGCCTGATTGACTACACCAGCCCAGTGCTTGACTCGGGCACTGGCGCCGCTGTTCTCGACTGCAACGGGCAGCCTACCTACGGAGGGGAAATCTTTAACAGCCGCCTGGCGCAACCCAGCGCCGTGAATCCCACGGGAGTGTGCGGCACGCCCTTCGGGTACCTGGCCAACGGGCTGCCTTCGAATGTGATCCCCAGTGGGTTGATCGACCCCCTAGCGAGACGTCTGACCAGCTTGTATCCCCTTCCCAACGCGATCAACGCCGGGTTCAACTACATTGCCAATCCCGTCGCTCAGCAGAATCGGAACAATGCCGATATCCGTATCGATCACAATTTCACCAGCTCCAACACTTCATTTCTGCGTTTCAGTTGGGAGGACCAACCCAGCATCTATCCTTCCACGTTTCAAGCCACCGGGGGCGACGGTGGGGGCTTCTTTAGCGGCATTGAAGACAACACCTATTTCAGCCTCGCGGTAAGCGACACGCAACTGATTACCAAGAGCCTGATCAACGAATTTCGCTTCGGCTACAACCACATCAACTCGCATCGCTACCAGTTCAATTACGACCAGGACATCTCCGCCCAGTACGGATTCCCGGGTGTGCCATTCAATCCCATTAACGGAGGCCTGCCGCAACTCCTCTTCAGCGACGTTTCAACCCTGGGCAGCCCGACGTTCCTCCCGTCGAAAGAACTACAGAACACCTACGTGATCTCCGACAATCTGACGTGGGTCCGCGGCCGCAACACCTTCAAGTTCGGCACCGAAATCCGCTTCGAGGAGTTCACGATTTTCCAGCCGGCGCAATCGCGGGGCACCATGAGCTTCGGCGCCGACTTCACCGGTAACCCGGGGACCCAGACGCCGGTCGATGCCAACGGTGTTTCCCTGGGCTCAGGCTCGGGCTTCGCCTCGTTCCTGCTGGGCGCGCCGGACGGCGGCGCCATCAACAACATGGAAAATGTGGTGTATCACCGCCCGATTTACGCATTCTTTGCGCAAGACGACCTGAAGCTGACGCCAAAGCTGACGCTGAACCTGGGTCTGCGCTACGAACTGTTCACCACGGTGAAAGAAGCGAGCAACCGGCAGGGGACGTACTCCTTCGCCACGCAGAGCCTTATTCTGCCACGGGGCCAGACCGCCCAGTTGACTCCCTACCTGTCAACGATCATTCCCGTACAGGCAACTGGTACGCCCGGCTTGATCAACCCAGATCTCAACAATTTTGCGCCGCGTGTCGGCTTCGCCTACGCTCTCTACCCGACGACGGTGATCCGCGCCGGGTATGGCATTTTCTACGGTGGTCAGGAAAACGGACCGTACTCCAATCCCAGTCCCGGCTTCAATCCTCCCTTCTTCGTTACCCAACAGTGGACGACACCATGCTCCCTGTCGTCGACCAACCAGGCCCTGGCCTCGCAGGGCTTGGATTGCGCCATCCCGGATCTTCGCTACCTGCAAAATGGATTTCCGGCGTCGGCACTGGTGGATCCCAACACTCCAATCCTGTATTCGATTGACCCCGCACTGCGCACTCCCTACATGCAGCAATGGCATCTGACGGTGCAACAGCAGCTTCCGTGGAACACGATCTTCGAACTTGGCTACGCCGGCTCGCGAGGCTTGAAACTGTTTACGTTCCTCAATGGCAACCAGGCGACACCGACGGCCGATCCTACGATTCCACTGGCGGTGAGGCGCCCGGTACCGACAATCGATGGCGCGATCCAGTGGTTCCGCTCGGGCGGACAGTCGAATTACAACTCGCTGCAGGCCCGGGTGGAAAAACAGTTTTCCCAGGGACTCAGCTTCATCGTCTCCTACACCTGGTCGCATTCGCTCGACATTGCTTCGAACGCTAATCTAGGGGCGCAGAATGGCGGCGACTTCCGCGACATGCGCTACCCCAACGCGGAATACGGAAATTCCGATTTCGATGTCCGGCAGCGGGCGGTGATCAGCTACGTTTACGAGCTTCCCTTTGGACACGGACAGCGCTTCGGAGGCAATGCCACCGGGGCGCACAACGCGCTGATTGGAGGCTGGCAGATTGCCGGCATCCTGAGTTTCTCGACTGGAAACTGGTTTACCGTGACCAGCGCAGCCGGGGTTTCCAACGCGGACGGCGGCGGCAATGTGGGCACTTCCGACCGGCCCAATCTGATCGGCGATCCGCTCGCGAAGCCCTGTGTGGCGGGGACATATTTCAATACCTGTGCCTTCGGTATCGGCACTCCGGGAACTTTCGGCAATGTGGGGCGCAACACGATTCAGGGCCCCGGCTATGAGATCTGGGACTTCAGCATCTTCAAGAGTTTTGCGATCAAGGAACGCCAGCAGTTGCAATTCCGGGCCGAGTTTTTCAACCTGTTCAATCACTTCAATCCATTGTTTGCAAAGTCGGGACCACAGAACGCCAATAATGCGACGGTCTTCAATCCCTCGAATCCCGGACTGTTCGGCGTAATCACAGCAGCGCGGCCTCCGCGGCAAATTCAGCTCGCGATAAAGTATTCGTTCTAGCACTTTGCGGACATAGATGATGCGCAATCGGGGAACTTCGGCTCGGCTGGCTCTGGGATGCATCTTACTGGCGGCGATGACTTGCTTTGAGGTTGCCGCGCAGATGAGTGGTGGGGCGCCTCCGACTCAGCGAGTTGGATCGTCAGGGCTGGTTATCGAAGCGAGTCCTCAGACGGGTTCGTACGCCGCTTGGTCTGACGAAAACCATTCTGCCGGCATGCAGGCGCGGGTCGGGGCTCTAGTTGATCATAGGTGGCTCCGCTCCGATGAGTATCCCCGGCACGAGGTGGTCAAGTCCACATTCACTGACGAGCTTGGCGGAGGCGAACAACTCACCGTCACCAACACCGGGGCGCCCGGCCGGCCGGACCTGATCTATGAGCTGCGAAAGCACTCCCAACCCGTTTTCGGAGAGATTCGGGTTTTGGTTCGAAACACCACCGGCAAGCTGCTTCAGGTGCAGGGCTTCCGCGTTCTTGAAGCCGTGGGAGAGCCGCTGGTAAGGCTGAACGGGCCCGATGCGGCCAATCGCATTTTGTCCGACAGTTTCAGTGAAGACCGGCCCAACATGTGGATTTATGACCTGGTGACTCCATCCGTGGCAATGCATCGGGCCGTCGGCAGCCAATTGATCTACAACCGGGAGAGCAAGCAGAGCCTGTTGGTTGCCGCCCTTGCCTCCGAGCGCTGGCTGACCGTGCTGCGACTGCACGTTAACCCGGGCGAACGAAGAATCACGGGTTACGAGGTGGACTCGACAGGAACCACCGAGTTGACGAAGGAGAATTCCCTTCAGGATGCGCCGGCCGAGAACCAGATCGAGCTAAGCCTGCCGCTTGAACCCGGCGCGGCGTTGCCGGCTGAGCCGCTGCTAATCAGCCTGGGCAGCGACTACCACGCCCAATTGGAAGCCTATGGCGACATCATTCGTCGCTTGCACCACGCCCGCGTTTCGGCGCCCACACCCATGGGTTGGTGGAGCTGGACGGCTTACTATTTCGGCATCAATCAGGGCGTGGCCCTCACCAATGCGGAGTTGCTCTCGCAAAACCTGAAAGACTTGGGTTACACCTTCTTCCATCTCGACGAGGGATATCAATACGCCCGTGGTGAGTACACCACCCCGGATGCCTTCAATTTTCCGCAAGGTGTGAAGGCTGTGGAAGACAGGGCGCGCGCCATGGGTCTCGTTCCGGGCATCTGGACCGCGCCGTTCGAGGTCTCCGAGCGTTCCGCCGTGTACCGCGACCACAAGGACTGGCTGGTCCACAATGCCGCAGGAGCGCCGATTCACGCTGGCTACATCCTGGAAGAGGGAAAGCAGGACCCGCTGTATATCCTCGACAACACGAATCCGGGCGCGCAGGAATACCTACGGCAAACCTATCGCACCCTGGCCGACGATTGGGGCATTCGCTACATCAAGCTCGACTTCATGGACGATTCCGCCATCGAGGGCTTTTACCATCGCCCCAATACGACCGCTCTCGAAGCCCAGAGGATCGGTTTGCAAGTGATTCGCGAGGCCGTGGGGGAGGGCGTGCTTCTGGATAAGGATGGCAGCCCCATGCTCAACCCGGTGGGTTTGGTGGACACTGGACGAATCTCCTGCGACACCGGCCATACCTTCGAGTCCAGCAAAGGGGCTGCACCCGGCATTGCGGCCCGCTATTACATGAACCGCAATTTTTTCGTAAGCGATCCCGACGCCTTCACAGTATCGCGGCAAACGGTCGATGAACAGGAATGGCACGGCGGCAAGCGTCCTCTCACGTTGGACGAAGCCAGGGTCTCCATCGCCCTTTCAGCGGTATCGGGCGGGATGTACGAGATTGGCGACGATCTTGGTTACCTGTTTGCCGACCGCGATCGAGTGGGCCTGGTGAAGAACCAGGACCTGATCAATATGGTCAGATTAGGGCAGGCCTCGATACCGCTGGATCTCATGTCCTATTCGCCTGAAGACGGGATGCCGAGTGTGTTTTTCCTGCGGCAGAACCGGCGCCAGGCGATTCTGACCATCTTCAACTGGACAGACAAACCGCGGCAGCATCGGGTCGACATGTCGGACCTAGGGTTTTCTTCACGCGAGCTTCAGGTGAGCGACGTTCTGAATCCTGCGACACCGGTTTCCCGGGCAGCGGACGCGATCACGCTCGATATCGCGCCGCGCTCGGTTGCAGTATTGAAGTTGATCGATCCCTCGGTGGCGCCGGTAGCCCCGGCGCTTGCCGTCTCGGTTCCGCGCCCGATGGAAGTCGGCAAGGAGGCCGTGTTCTCCGCGAAGCCAGAGCCTGGCTCTGTCCCGGTGACGGCTTGCCGATGGAGCTTCGGCGATGGGACGTTTGCGGAAGGCAACGTCGTAACTCATACCTACACCCGCGCTGCCACCTTCACCGCAAAGCTCGCTTGCGATGGATTGGACGGAGTCGCCTTCGAGAACAGTTTCCTGGTCGCTGCTACCGGACACATGAACACACGTTTCACGCCCGGCCGGAATCGTCGGCACGAAGCCGACTGACCGGCCGAGACGGTTCGCCCCGGAGGTGAAGGCGGAGCCGGCAAAAGAGCGTTTGCCTGCGGATGAGCTAGTGTAGTGTCCTGAAAATAAGTGGACCATCTATTGCTTCTTTTTCCTGGTGCGCGGCAGGGTACAGCCTGGCTGGATCTTCTCCAGCGTTT
>Ga0306926_10009778_pt1 | contig 10571 bp, 9 predicted proteins | sample flu12Cox44000178_FD_203759 | JGI IMG/M metagenome (GOLD analysis project Ga0306926, IMG submission 203759) | Lab enrichment of tropical soil microbial communities from Luquillo Experimental Forest, Puerto Rico - flux8day.12C.oxic.44.000.178 (v2)... | ecosystem: Environmental > Terrestrial > Soil... | reverse complement strand
GTCGGTGGCTGATACTCGAACAGGCACGGGCGTAACTCCTCCTTCTTCGCAGACTTGCAGGTCGTGAAGCGGAACCTACGCCCGTGCTCCCTATTTACACCGGATTCCGGACACGACCCTGTGCATCACGCGCGGCGACAAATCGACTGCGCCGAAAGGCCCCCATAACAAGAGCATTGGGTTAAACTCCCGCGTGGCTGGGCTTGGCGCGCCTGCTCCGCGACTGTTTCGCACACACCCGAGGAGAATGCAGTGAAACGACCCCTCGGGGTACTCCCGAATTTAGTCTCGGCGGTCCGGGCGCGGGTCTCGGCGGTAACCGGCCACTCCGAGCGCACCATCATGCTGGGCACCATTCTGATGGCGTCGGCGGTATCGGGGGCGGTGTACTGCGTTCTCACCCAGTACTACAACGTCGACGTGTTTTCCTCTCTGACTTTCCCCCCGAATGACTGCTTTCCAAATTGGGCGATGAAGGTTGGTCGACACTGCTTCAACGACTACGGAATGTTCGCCCTCGTCGGTGTGCTGCCAAATCCGTGGGAGCCCTACCGAACCGCATACCCAGCTGGTGGATTGGTGCCGCTTATGATCTTCGCGAGTCCCGCTGCATGGCTGCATGCACCGCGGCTGGGGTTGTTCGGCTACCTGCTTGCTTTGACGATCGCGGTCTTTACTCCCGCCGTGTGGGCGGCTCGGGGTGCACGTGGTCTCGAGCGGGTGGTGGTGTTTGTGGCGTTGGGCGCGGCAGCCATTCCAGCGTGGATGACAATCGATCGGGGCAACTCTGTGGGATTCGTCGTGCCGATCGGCCTGGTGTTTCTGGTCGCGCTGTGCCGACGGCGGTGGGGCCTCGTCACGATCATGGTGGTCCTGGCAGCGCTGGTGAAACCGCAATTCGCTGTGCTCGGTGTCGCGTTGTTCGCGGCTCGGCAATGGCGGTTTGGCGGCATCGCGGTCGTCGGGGGCGTGATCTCCAACCTGGCCGCGTATTTGCTGTGGCCCCGCGACTTTCCCGAGACAATCGCGCAGTCCCTCCACTACGCCTACGACTACACCAGTTCGTTCCCAATGCTTGTCGGGGTAAATAACGTGTCCTTCGCGAACGGAGTCCTCCTCATCCCGGATCACGTCATGCGGTTGAAGCTGGGCTATGTGCCGAGCGACTTTCTCAATGGTCCACGATTGCTGATCGGAAGTGCCGTGCTCGTCGTGGTGGTCGGCTGCGTGCTTGTTCTCGGGCGACGCGTCGCCCCGGTAATGGTGGGTATCGCGCTGCTGTCCACCGCCTCGCTGTTCCCCGCCATGACAAGCCGCTACTACCTGGTGTTCGCCTTACCGGTCGCTGCGCTGGTGGCCCGGGAACCAGACGGCCCGCCAGGATCGGGGATCTTCGACCGGCTGCGGACCCTCGGTGACCGCCGTCGCGCGGTCGGCATCTGTGTGAGTCTGGCCGCGGCACTCACTATCGCCCAGATCGCGCTGCCCGGCGGGCCGCAGGAGGTTGTCGGCGATACCCGGGTCATCGCCACGACGGCGGTCCTGACGCCGTTCATCTGGCTGGTTGCATGCGCGGCAATCATCGTTTCATACGCGCGAAGACCGGCTTGCTGCGCTTCGACGGATGCCGTCACCACGTCGAGGCCGCGCGAATATATTTCGGTAGCCGCGTCCTGATCCTCACCAGGTTGCTGCACATCAGAATCCCAACGCCGCTATCGGCCGCCTTCTCCACGAGCCGACGACTCCGACCCTTATTGCCAGCCAGATGCCGTTGCGCACCTTCTTGTCGCGTTTGAGCGCATCCACCAGTTCCTTCCCGCACGTGGCGCAGGCGTTGACCCGCAACTTCGGTGAGCGCCAAGCGTTTTTATGCCGGCTGGATCTGCAGCGTATCGACCAGCTCACCGCGGCGCTCGAGGAATGTCTGCGCCCGTCGCCTGACGCCCTCTGCGCTGGTTCTCGCCAACTCGTGTATGAGCTGATCAAGCGCGGCCGACCACCCCACGGGCGGTGATCTCGATCTGACGGCCAAGGGACGCGCTCGCCAAATCCCACCTCTGACAACGCATTTCCCAATCTTGGCCGTCGGAGTGGTAATTATCTGGTTCGCGTGGGTCGGCCTCGTCACGGCTGATCACGGCGTCAGGGCGGACCACCGCGGCGATCCGCGCGGCGAGCTCGGCCATCTCCACCAGCTCTCCACCGCTGTCGATCGTGGCGGGCCCGACGCTGCCCTCGGCGATGCCCAGGGCGAGTAGCTCCTCGGCGAGCACGTAGCGGCGAAACACCGGATGGCGCGCGGTGATCCGGATCGCTCCCGAAGCGGCCGCCAGGATCATCGATCCCAGTGCGTAGCCCTGCGGTTTCTGCACGTGGGCACCGGATATGCTCCACGCGCGTGCCACGACGGGCACCGCCCCGCTTTCGGCGGCGGCTTGTGCAAGGCGGTGTTCCGCCTCACGCTTGAGGTAGCCGTACGGGTTGTGCTCAACTCGTCGGTCGAGAGCGTCGTGTGGGTAGACCGCCGCTCCGCTGGAAATCGTGAGCGCAAGACGTACCCCGGCCAGCTGCGTCGCGTACACCAGGCGTTCGGTCAGGGTGCGGTTGGCCGCAACATAGTCGCCGAGCGGCATGTCGGCAACTCGGTCCCGGGTGAGAAACGCGCAGTCCAGCACGACAGTCGGCGCGAAAGCTGCCACCTCCCGGTCCTCCCACACGCGGCACTCAATCTCACAATCACCGACTCGGATGATCCGCGCCCGGCTGGCAACGGCCAGCGTGGGCAGACCCAACGGTGCGAGCAGGTCTAGGGCAGTCCTCCCGAGCCAGCCCGACGCGCCGGTGACAAGTACTCGGTCGTTCCCGAGGGCCTGCGCCGCGAGCGCGCGTGCACTCGTGCTCACCAACCCCGTCACGTCGCAGGCCAGGGACCCATTGCCAGCAGCCTACGGCCTTGCGAGCTGCGCGTCGCACCGTCCATCCGCTCCACCCCCTTGCGCGCGATCGAGGGGGCTACGGCGATATGGGTCGGCGTTTCTTGCACGCGGTCGCCCGCCGCGCCGGACATGCTCCTGGACCTCGGCGTGTACGCGCACGGCGAGGGCAAGACGGGCGGTGGACGCCGAGCTGGCCGCTTGGCCGGGGCCCACCGAGGGCGACCGCGGCAACCGACGTCGACGCGGTTCGAGTTCTTCTATACGAAAGTCCACGACCGCCTTCTGCGGACTGCGCTTGCCACTGGCCAGCCGGAAATTCACTGGCGACCCTTGGTCATGCCCAAGCCCTCGGTGCTTTCCGAAGACTTGCCGATGCGCGACCGGCGCGGTGCATAACAGCAAATTCCATTAGTTGACGCCGTATAACAAATTAACAAATTACATTGCGGGCCAATCGGAAATGCTTCACAAGTCCCAATCCTAGGCGACGCCAGTTAACAGGGAATGACAGGAATATCTGCTGAACAAATGACGACTACGAACACGGAGACAGAACTTCTGTTGGTTCAGTGGTGCAGATTACTCCCGATCGCCGAGACGACGGCCGCGGCCGGTAGTTCAAGCACCCGGTTGTTGCCGGAGTCGGTGACGTAGACGTTCCCCGTGGCGGTGTCCACCGCCACTCCGGTGGGACGGTCAAGACCGGTGAACGGCAGCTCGACCTGCACGCGATCGCCGTCGTTGCGGCTGGCAGCCGACCCTGCCAGCAGTACAAGCACCCGGCTGTGGTCTTTATCGAGGCCGTCGGTGACGTAGATGTTGCCCGCGGTGTCCACGGCCACCCCGTTGGGACTCTTTAAACCGGACGACAGCCTGGTCGGGGTGTTCGCTCCCGCCGACAGTTTCCAGACACTGTCCTTGCCCGCGGCGTAGACGTTGCCGGCGTTGTCCACTGCGACCCCACCGGTCAACCCCTCCAGGTCGCCCCCGAATGGGACCTCAACCTGGGTGGTCGCCCATGCCGACAATTTGAGCACCCGGCTGTTTCCGCCCTCGGTGACGTAGACATCACCCGCGTTGTCCACTGCCACGCCCATGGGAACCGGGACCACGAACGGCAGCTCAATGGGGGTGTCCCACCGCGCCGCCAGTTTCAGCACCCGGCTGTTGTCGGTAACGTAGACGTCACCGGCGATGACCGCCACGTTCGAAGGGACTTGCACGTGAAGCGGCAGCTCGACCGGGTTGGTGCGCGTGAGGGGTGAACCCATCCCGTTCATCCCGGCCGGCAGTCTGAGCACTCGATTGTTGCCGTCGTCGGTGACGTAGACGTTCCCCGCGGTGTCCACCGCCACTCCGGTGGGACTGTTAAGGCCGGTAAACGGCAGCTCGACCTGCCGGGTGTAGTTGCACAAGTTCTGGAGATCTTTGGCGCCGACGTTGTTCCAGTCGATCTGGGACGCGGCGCCCCGATCGCAAGACAGCGTGAAAAGTACTGGTGTCTCTTTACCACGCATTGTCTTTACGGGGCCGCTCACCATGATGGTGCCGTTCTGAAACTGCGGATCGGTGAACATTGCCTTCCATATCTGACGGGTTGGAAGTATCAACTCGACCTCGTTGAGGAATCCGACTGGCTCTTGGACGGTGTAGGCGATAGTGCAGCGGGTCTCGCCTAAGCAGTTAACCGTCGGCCGGCCATCCTCTCGCGTAGCGAACGTAGTGCGTGTGAGCGCCTGCTGGACAACATGCGCGACAGCGTCGTTGCTGACGGTGAATGATGCCGGCGCGGAGTAATCATGTGTCGTCGAGCAACCCGACGCAACGACCACTGCCGCGGCTGTCGCAGATAGCTTGCACAGCATGGCGGACACGCGCATTTCAAGCTCCCTCGTGAATGTCGGACTAAGCGTAGGCACAACCGGGGAGGAATTTTCGTGGATTGGTGAGTTCCAGGCTGCGCCAAATCACCCGCGACGCATCCGGCCGCTGCGACACATGCCGGCGCGAGTACCAGCGGGAGCGTGACTCTAGGTCCGCGGCGACTCCACCGAGCGCGGCTATAGCGGCGACTGGCCGAAGCTCCCCGCGGGGGGAGAACCTTCAACCAGGTGCAACGGCGAGAGGCCGTGACACTTGCGTTACGGCGCGTCGAAATCGTCATGCGATCTTTGCCAAAGCCCGGCGCGAAACGAGCAAGAGCATTACATTATCGGCCATGACCGTGGTGTGTCGCCCGGCGGTCTCGGTAGTAGCGCCTTGCTTCGACGAGGAGGATGTGCTGCCGCTGTTTCTGAGCCGGGTTGGGGGTGTGCTGGACTCACTGGGGGCGACCAGCGAGTTGATCCTGGTCGATGACGGTTCCAAGGACCGGACCTGGGAAATCATCGAGAAGGCGGCCGTAGAGGATCCGCGCGTCGTTGGCGTGCGGTTGATGCGCAACCATGGGCATCAGCTCGCGCTGACCGCGGGGCTGAGCGTGTGCCGCGGCGAACGCGCGCTGATCATCGACGCCGACCTGCAGGATCCGCCCGAGCTGTTGCCCGAAATGATGGCGTTGATGGACGACGGCGCCGACGTCGTCTATGGGCAGCGCCGCCGGCGTGCGGGCGAGGGCGTCCTCAAGCGGGCGACTGCTGCGCTTTTCTACCGTGTCATCGGCCGGATGACCGATGTTGATATCCCTTGCGATACGGGCGATTTCCGCTTGATCACGCGTCGGGTGCTGGATCTGCTGGTCGCCATGCCCGAGCACCATCGGTTCGTGCGGGGAATGGTGTCATGGATCGGCGGCAAGCAGGTGCCGCTGGTCTACGACCGTGACGTGCGGGCCGCCGGTGAGAGCAAGTATCCGTTCGCCAAGATGTTGCGTTTCGCCGCTGACGCCATCACCTCCTTCTCGATGGTGCCGCTCAGGTTGTCGGTGTTACTCGGCTGGGTTATGGCGGCGATCGGTTTTGCCGCGGCTATCAACTCGATCCGCGGCGCGATTCTTGGGCAGACGGTTCCCGGCTGGAGTTCGTTAATGGCCGCGATCGGCCTGCTGACCGGTGTGCAGTTCCTGATGCTCGGCATCATCGGGGCTTATCTAGGTCGGCTGTATGACCAGAGCAAGGGCCGGCCGCTGTTTCTGATCCGCGACATGGTCGGTCGGACCGAAGAATCGGCCACCCCGGCCGAGCCTGCTAGTCAACCGGCTATCCCGCCGGCCCAGGTGCCTTCGTAGGTAGGCTGCTGATGACCTTCGACCCCTTTGCGGGCGACGACGCGCAGATCCGTCCGCCGGCAAAGATGACTGGCGTTCCTGGACCACTATTTCGGCTGATCCGGGACCAGCGGGTCGCCTTCCTCATCGTCGGCGGGATGAACACCGTAATCGGAACCCTCTGGTTCATATTTTTCCTGTGGCTCTTTCCGCACGGAGCTACCGGATATCTGGGCGCATTGGCCTGCGCACACATCGCTGCCGTGCTGTGCGCGTTCGTCCTCTACCGCCGATTCGTGTTTCGGGTCACCGGTCACGTACTGCGGGATTTGGCTCGGTTTGAGCTGGTGAATCTCTCAACGCTGAGTTTTAATTTCATCGCCTTGCCCGTGCTGGTAGAGGTTTTCGGCTGGCCGGTCCTGCTATCTCAACTGATCATCACCGGCGCAACCGTCGTGTACACCTGGTTTGCTCACCGCGGATTCTCATTCCACCGCAGCCGAGCTGAACGCGGCCTCGTTGAGCAACACCAAGCCTGACCGTGACGCCACGTGTATCGGTTGTCGTTCCGGCATACAACAGCGTTGCCTTCATCGACGCCACGATGTGCTCGATACTGGGGCAGAGTTTCACCGAGTTCGAGTTGGTGGTTTCCGATCACAGCTCAACCGACGGCACGTGGGAAGCGCTGCAACAATTCGCCGCTGACCCTCGGGTTCGCTTGAGCCGTTTGGCTTCTGACGGTGGAGCGGCGGCGAATTGGAATGCCGTCACCGACCTGGCGACCGGCGAGTTCATCAAGTTGGTCTGTGGCGATGATCTCCTCTCGCCCGACAGCCTGGCGGAGCAGGTGGCGGCATTGGAAGCGCACCCGTCGGCGGTGATGGCCGCCAGTCCCAGGCACGTCATCGATGCCGCGGGAACACCGGTGCTGCGCAACCGCGGGCTGGCCGGATTGCGCGGTGAAGTCGATGGCGCCGAGGCCATCCGGCGTACGGTGCTGGCCGGCACGAATATCTTCGGCGAGCCAGCCTCGGTGTTGTTCAGACGGACGGCGCTGGTCGATGCGGGCGGCTGGGACGCTCGGTTCCCTTATCTGATCGATCAGGCGACCTACTGCGCGGTGCTGCTGCGCGGAAGCCTTGTCGCGGTACCCCGCTCACTGGCCGCGTTCCGGGTCAGCCAATCGCAATGGAGTGTGCAACTGGTCCGCGCACAGGCCGAGCAGGCCATCGGCTTCAGCCGCGAGTTCGCCGCCGCACATCCCGGCCTACTCGGTCCGCGCCACCTACTGGTCGGCAGCTTGCGGGCCCGTGCGAACGCCTACGGCCGGCGCGCCGTTTACCGCTGGCTGGGCAGCCGCATGCGCGTCGATGCGGCACTGACGGTGGCCAACTTCAGTTCTCACGATGACCGCACGCATTCCGGCAAGTGAAGGGCGCCGTTAATTGAGGAGCCGATATCTCCAGGCGCTCCAATCGAAAACACCTCCTGGCGTTCGCGTTTCACCTCGGGACCACAGCGTGCAGATACCTCTGGACCACGGCGTGCAGATGGTTAACCACATCGATGCGCGGATCTTAGGTCGAGAGCATGGGATTTGGGTTACACTGCCAGGCGGCTGAGCCTTGGGGGGCGAGAAGGGGTCCCACTTTCCAATTGGTAGGGGAGATGCGTGTGAAGCGACCCATCGAGATGCTCGAGGGTGCGGTCTGGGCGCTCCGAAACCAAATCTCGGCCGTCGCCAACCAGCCCGAGCGCACACTCCTGCTCGGCACGGTGTTACTGGTTTCAGCGGTTTCTGCGGTGGTCGGCTACGTGCTCACCCAGTACTACTCGGTCGACGTGCTTTCCTCTCTGGTTTCCAACCCGGAAGACTGCATTATCAACTGGGGACCGCACTTTGGTAGCCACTGCTTCAGTGACTACAACCTTCCGGTGAGCTGGGGAATGCGGCCCAACCCCTGGGCGCCCTACCCGCTGTTTTGGCCGCCGGATTACCAGCCGGCTCACCCTAACTACCCGGCGGCCGCGATGGTGCCGCAATTGATTTTTGGCCTTTTAGCCAAATGGCTGAGCGCCCCGCAACTGGGTTTGTTGGGTTACCTACTCGCGCTCACGATCGCGGTCCTTACCCCGGCCGTGTGGGCGGCTCGGGGCGCACGTGGTCTTGAACGGATAGTGGTTTTCGTAACTTGTGGCGCGTCGGCCATTCCGGCCTGGATGGTTCTCGATCGGGCCAACTCGGTGGCGTTGTTGGCGCCTGTCGGGCTCGGTTTCCTGGTGGCGCTCTGCCGACAGCGGTGGGGCCTCGTCGCGATCATGGTGGTCCTGGCAACGCTGATAAAACCACAGTTCGCCGTGCTGGCTGTCGTGTTGTTCGCCGCTCGGCAATGGCGGATGGGCGGCGTCGCCATCGCCGGCGCGGTGACATCGAGCCTCGCCGCGTATCTACTGTGGCCGCGCGACTTTCCGGCCACAATCGCTCAATCGATCCACAGCACGCTGAACTATGGCTCTCCTCAATTGGCCGTCGGCTTCCGGAACGTGTCGTTCGGCAGGGCGCTCATGCTGATTCCAGATGGGGTCAAGGCATTCCAATCGGGCGGCAAGATACCCGACGGCTTCCTCGCTGGTCCGCGATCGTTTGCGGGGTATGCCGTGCTGGTCGTCATCGTCGCCGCCGTGCTGGCTCTGGGGCCCCGCATCCCCCCGGTCCTGACGGGCATCATGCTGCTGGCTTGCGCCTCACTTTTTCCCGCTCTGGTCTTTCACTACTACCTGGTATTCGTCTTGCCGGTCGCTGCGCTCGTTGTTCGAGACCCCGATGGCCCGCCTGGTGCAGGGATTTTCCATCAGCTTGCGACCCACGGGGGCCGCCGTCGTGCGGTCGGCATCTGTGTAAGCCTGGCGGTAGCGCTTAGCATCACTCAGGTCGCCCTCCCGGGCCGGCCGCTCCCCGAACCGATCTACGGACAAATTTTGGGACAGCCAGGAGTCATCGGGGTAATCGGTACCCGGCCGCTCGTATCCACCACGGTGTTTCTGGTGCCGATCGTATGGTTGATTGCGTGCGCGGCGATCATCGTCTCTTACGCGCGGAGACCGGCTTCCTTGGATCGCACTGACCGAGGGCAGACGCAGGAGTGTTCGCCGGATAGTTCGGATAGTGCCTTCAGCACGTCTTCATGCACGTCCGAGCCGGAGTCCCTACACAGGGCCCGGCGTAACTAGGCAAAACTTCCTGTGAGAAGGGACTTGGGCTGGTAGCCTGCCCCGCGCAGGTAGCCGGGACATGATGCAAACCTTTTCCAAACGCACAATGGGGTGCCGGGATCCTCGATAGAATCTGGTCCTACGGCGCGTGTTGCTGGGGCTGGCCTAGCGGGCGTATTCATTGATCCGGGGGATTCTGTGTCATTTCTGGTCGTGAATCCGGATGTGGTGGCGGCAGCGGCCCCGCATTTGGCGAGTATCGGCGCGACGATCAGCGATGCCAATGCCGCCGCGGCGGCCTCGACCACGGAATTGTTGCCCGCCGCCGCGGATGAGATTTCGGCGGTCATCGCGGGGCTGTTCGGTACCTACGCGCAGGACTTTCACGGCCTTGCGGCGCAGGCTGCAGGGTTTCACGACCGGTTTGTCCAGGCCGTAAGCGCCAGTGCCGGTTCCTATGTGACCGCTGAGGGGGCTAACACGGGCGCCCTGTTGCAGACCGCCCGGCACGATCTGCTCGGAGTGGTGAACGCGCCCGCCGAGGCGCTGCTGGGCCGCCCGCGGTTCGGCACAGGCACCGGCACGCCTGTCTCCGCTCAACCAGTGACTCCCGTGCAGTTGTACGCCGCCGGACCGGTGCCCGAAAACGCCTACCCGTTCGGCGGCGTCAAGCAACTGACCTTCGTAGACTCCACAAACGAGGGCGTTGCGATCCTGGACGCCACCGCCCAGCCGTACCTCGCGGCCGGTACCCCGATCAACATTTACGGCTACTCCCAAGGCGCGGTCGTTGCGTCGCTGGAAATGGCGAAGCTGCAAGCGGAGGGCGTGCCGGGTGGGCCGACTTCGCCGGTCAGCTTCACGATCGTCGGCGATCCGATGAACCCCAACGGCGGCTTCTACGAGCGATTCGCGGGTCTGCAGCTGCCGAGTCTGGGACTCAACTTCTACGGCGCGACACCCTCCAACGCTTACCCGACCCAGATCGTCACGATCGAATACGACGGCTATGCCGACTTCCCGCGGTACCCCCTCGACATCCTGTCCGATGTCAACGCCCTTTCGAGCCAAAACCACTTCTATTACCACGTCATCTCACCAGGGCTTCTAAGTCAGGCTGTTGTGTTGCCGACGTCGGGGCCGACTCAGACCCAGTACCTGATGATTCCCTCCAACAATCTGCCGCTGTTGAATCCAATCCGTGAAATCCC
>Ga0306926_10009776_pt1 | contig 10571 bp, 13 predicted proteins | sample flu12Cox44000178_FD_203759 | JGI IMG/M metagenome (GOLD analysis project Ga0306926, IMG submission 203759) | Lab enrichment of tropical soil microbial communities from Luquillo Experimental Forest, Puerto Rico - flux8day.12C.oxic.44.000.178 (v2)... | ecosystem: Environmental > Terrestrial >... | reverse complement strand
GTCGCCCACGTTGCGGCGCGCATGTGCCAGCCGTAGGCGGCATGCAAGTCACCGGCGGCCTCCAGGTGCTCGGCGATCAGCGCAGCATTTTCATCAGCCGAGGCCGAGCTACGGGCCTCAATCGCGCCAGCCAGCCGCCGGTGCAGCTCGGCGCGATCCGATTTGAGCTGTGATTCGTAGGCCACCATGCGAATCAGCGGATGGTGGAACACATACTCGGGTTGCCGGGTGAAGCGGACCTGATCGATGAGCTGGACCGCCAGCAAGTCAGTAATCAGCGGTTCGACCCCCAGGACGGTAAAAAGGTCGAGGCCAAACCGCGAGCCGATGACCGCCGCTGCGCTCAGCGTGTGCTTGGCTTTCGGGTCGAGTCGGTCGATGCGAGCGGCGATGGTCGCCTGCAGTGTGGCAGGCACCTTGGCTTCACTGACATCTGCGGTTGACACGTATGCGCCGGTCTGCCCCTGCAGCACGCCGCGCTCGGCCAGTTCGCGCACGATCTCCTCGGCGAAAAACGGGTTACCGGCGGCCCGCTCGGCGATCATGCTGGCCAACTCCGCGACCAAGGGGTCCGTCCCGAGCAGCTCGGCCACCAGTGCAGCGGTCTCTGGATCACTCAGCGGCGCAAGGGCGACGGTTTGAGCGCCGTGCACCCGAGTTAACGCCCCCTCATACTCCGGTCGGTAAGTGGCCAGCACCAGCGAGGGCGTCTGCGGGATCACCGTGAGGAAATCGGCAATCATTGACTCACTGACCTCATCGATCCAATGGGCATCCTCAACCACAAAGACCGCGGGCGTTTCCCGAGCCAACAACGCGGCATTCAGCAGTGCCGTCAACCGCCGCCGACGCGCATCGGGATCAATTGCCGGTAACGCAGTATTCGGGTCGGCGATGCCCAATAGGTCATCGAGCAGCAGCAAGTCCTCAGGGTCTGCGTCGGGAACGCGCTCGCCGACTTGGGCGCGAGCCGCCTCCGCGTCAAGACCCTCGACAGCGGTCGCCGTGCGGAGCAGCCGGGCCACGACACGGAACGGAACGTCGGTGGCGTGCGATTCGCAGAAGGTGGTGAAAACCTCCACGCCATGACGACCCGCCATTGCGGCAACCTCGCGCACCAGACGGCTCTTACCGATGCCGGGTGACCCCACCACGCCGACCACAGCGCCGTGGCCATCGATGGCGCGGTCCAACAAGCCCTCGACGGTAGACATCTCCCACCGCCGACCAACAAGATTCGACTCCACACGCCCGACGGCGTGATGCCCTTCCGACACGCCCAGCAGCCGATGGGCGGGCACTGGCGCTTCGCCACCCTTGATCTGAACCAGCTCAGATTCCCCAAGAGTCGCTGCGCCATTAACCAGTCGTGCTGTGGACGCGCTGAGCAACACCCCACCCGGCGGGGCCACCGATTCCATCCGTTGGGCCATACCCACCTGCTCACCAATGGTGGTGTAGCCCAGCGACCTGGAGCCGATCTCCCCAGCGATCACCTGACCGGAGTTGAGACCAACACGCAACTGAAGGTCCACACCGTCGCGGTCTTTGACCTCAGCGGCCAGCCGGGTGGTCTCCTCCTGAACGCCCAAGGCAGCCAGACAGGCCCGAACGGCGTGGTCCTCCAACGCCAGCGGTGCGCCGAACACGGCCATGATCCCGTCGCCGGTGAACTTGTCCACCGTGCCGCCGTAGCGCTCCACAACTGCGCCACAGCGGTCGGCGAGGTCTGCCATGATCTCCCGCAGCCGCTCTGTCTCTACAGCAGCCGCGAGGTCCATCGAGTGCACCACATCGGCGAACAGCACCGTGACCTGCTTGTACTCGGCATGGGTATCGTGGGCCGTTACCGGCGCACCACAGCCGTCACAGAATCGCGCACCCTCACGCGGCTCGGTGCCACACGTGCGGCACGCGGTCGCTGCCGTCACCCGACCTCCGCCAATCCGGCCCCCGCGTTAAGCGTGCTCTAAAGATAGCCGGTCGAAGACCTCCAGGAGGACCGTCGGCGTCATCGTGGATTACACACCGGAGCTTCGAGAGGCTCAGATTGCCTCTATTTCGACACTGCGTTCAGTACGGCTCGGGACTGGTCGCTTTGGTCGTAGGCGTACGTCGCCATTTCGGCTGTGGTCATCGCCTCGGCCCTTGCGGGCGAGCGATTCGTCGGTCTGGTCGCCGAGGATCCTCCCGCTGCCATCGGGTTTCCGTTCATGAGCGAGAGTCCCTCGGCTCGGACTTGCGTCCCCTCATGAAGGTAATCGGTCTGAACTCACGGCGCGGTTGCGGGCGTAGCGCCCACGAGGCAACGGTGAGCGCCACGAGTATTAGGGGACCCACTAGCGTTTTGGCGTCATCGCCGACCCAAATATGGGAGGCCGTCGCCCCGGTGTAGATGAAAATCAGGCCCGCATATGCCCACTCCTTGAGCAGGGGAAGGCGCGGTGCCAAAAGGACCAGGCCGGCCAACACGTAGCAGACGCCGAGAATGGTCATGAAGTACGGCGGATACCCCAGATGTGTCATGACGCTCTTAAATGGCTGCAGTCGCAAGGCGCCCATCACCCCACCCACAAAACACTCAGCGGCGAGCACGCCGGTTGTCGTCCAATAGGCGACGACATGGATTCGTGCGGATGAGATCCGATTGCGGCGACGGGAAGTGGACGGAGTCATTCGGCTGAGCCTCCATGGATGTGCGATTGAGATTCACCGGGCGGCTGACCGCGAGTGCGACGCGGCTTGCTTGTCAGAGATCTCAGAATCTCGACACCCCGCAGGCCCAAAGTGTGACCAAGCGCGGAGAAAAATACCGCCTCAGCTTAGGCGTTCATCGAGCTGTCCTCGCCAGGGCCAGTTGGCGGCGGTGGTGGTCGTAGTGCTTGCCGGGGTAGCCGTATACGTCGCTCAGCGTCATGTAGTCCAGGAAATACGGGTCCCAGCGGTTCGGAAAGTGCATGCCTCGGCTCAGTGTCCTCTGGTCCTGACGGGCCAACGAACGCTGTAGCGCGTCGATTACTCGGTCGAGCTTGGCGGCCATGCGGCGACGGTTGTAAACCACTGCGGCCAGGTTGGTTCCGTAATAGTTGATCCGGTCGAAAAGGGGTGTACCGGCATTGAGCGCCCACGCGAAACCTCGACTGGCACAGTCGGGTAGGCGGCTGAACACATACACCAGGATGAGCAGTCTCTGCACAACCATGTAGCCGAACACCATGTGAAACAACAGTTGCTCGTTAGTCCACCGAGTTCCCGATGATGCCTTGTCCCACTCCTCGCTGCCAACGAGGCTCAGCAGGTGCTGGAAGTCGGCGCGGGCGCGTTCAAGATCAGCCGATAAGGCGGTCATTGGTTCCGGCATGATGGTCCTCGACTCCTACGACATAGCCGACGTATTGGTGCGCCGCCGCTATATAGGCCAGCACCTGCACGAAAACGCCTTTATCTAGGTGATTGCTGCTCAGCAGCAGGCCGTGCTGGTCGCAGCCACGTCGGAGGATGCGTCGCTCGCGTTGTCCCCGCTGCAAGAGCAACCGCCAGTTCCCTCGGCGGCCAGCAAATTGGGGCTGGTGCCGAAGGTCTCCGAGTCAGACAGGATGGTGTAGACCTCCCAGCTCTCGCCAGCAGGTCCGGTGACCCATACCTTGTCCTGCGTGGCGTAGCAGCAGGTGGTACCGATCTGCTCCTCAGGCAACATCCCCTCACCCGCCAGCCGGGCGATCTCGGCGTGCACCGTGTCGCTCGAATCCACCTCGACCCCAAGGTGGTTGAGGGTGCCGCCGTGGCCGGGGTTTTCCAGTAGCACCAGCTTCAGAGGCGGATCGGCGACCGCGAAGTTGGCGTAACCCGGCTTGCGTTTGGCCGGTTCGGTGTTGAACAGCTTGGAGTAGAACGTGATGGCCTCGTCGAGGTCATCGACGTTGAGGGCTAGCTGCAGGCGCGACATGGTGGTTCCTTCCTCGGGGCGCGGGTTATGGGGTCGTGGCGGTGGGCCGAAGTTCGGTGATCAATGCCTGGATGCGGTCGGTGATCTCGTCGAGCTGGTCATAGCGGACTTTGGCCAGCACCGGGTACATCATGACCACCAGGCCGATTCCGATGGGCAGTGAAATGCCTCCGACCTGAATGGCACTCAATGCCGTTCCGAGGCGCGGAACGAGCCGGCCCAGGAATAGGCCGCCGGCCATCGCAACCCCGATCCATATCGGCAGGAGCCGGTCCAGTGTCGGGAGCCGGGTCACTACGCCGCCTTGGACGGATACAGACGTGGAGGTGTTGGTCAAGACCCACACCTCGGTGCAATCGCCGCGAGCTGGTCATCGGCGTACAGGACTGCCGAAAGCTGTTGCAATGCCGAGGGAATCACCCAGTAGTACACCCAGGTTCCTCGCCGCTCGCAGTCCAGCAGCCCGGCTGAGCGCAGCAATTTGAGGTGATGAGAAATCGTAGGCTGGGACACGTCGAAGGTCGCAGAAATTTCACATACGCAAGCCTCACCGCCGGGGTGGCTGGCGATCAGGCTCAGCAGCCGTAGGCGTACCGGGTCGCCCAGCGCCTTGAACATTGCCGCTAGCTCCGCTGCCTCCGACTCTCCCAGGGCAGCCACGCGCAGGGCCGGGCAACATGCGTTCATTGCCTGATTCGACATTCTTCTATATAAACATCCATCGAATCAGACTGCAAGACGTACTCGGGCCGCAAACCTCAATGCCGACAAAATTCACGGTGGGATCGTGTCAACAGGCGCACTGCTCACCTCGCCAGGCTTTGATGCCTTCCCGGAGGGCAACTGCGGAAATCCCAAGCCCGACAACGGGGTCCACCCACCACCCGCCGGGCCAGGACGCCACAATCGCCAACGTGATAAGCACGGCGGCGGCCTGTGCTGCACACAGATAGTTCTGCGTACCCTCCCCGGCAGTGGCCTTGGAGTTCAATCGGGCACCCAACTTGTGCTTCGCATAGCCGAGCAGGGGGATCGCCAACAGCGCCACAGCGGTTAAGGCGATGCCGATAAGCGTCGCTTCTGGTCGATGTCCAACCACGATGTTGTGGACCGATGCAGCGGCGATGTAGGGGGCTATCAACCAAAAGGAGATGGCAACCCCACGCTGCGCCCGGCGCTCGGCGGTCTTCGAACGGGTGCGGGAGCCGGTGAACCGCCACACCACGATCAGGCTGGTCAACCCCTCCACCGCGCTGCCAAGCGCCCACCCGATCAATGAGATGGACCCGGCGACAACTCCCTGCCACAGGCCGATCACGCCTTCCACGCACATCCACAGCAGACTGGCCCAGGCCAGCCAGCGCGCCCAGCGCGCTGCACGCAACCAGCCGGCGTCTCGCGCAACCCGCCCGGCGTTAGGTGAGGTGCACTCACACACGTCTTCAACGGTGAGGGGAAGCATCTCGCCGGCACCCGGCATGGGTCAATCATCTCGCTGTCGGTTGCCACTCACGACGCGCCAGCTTTCACGGCCTCGTCGGTGGTGGTGCCGTTCAAGCAGGCATCCGGGCCGGTTAAGGCGGGACTGAACTTCAGGGCGTCAACGAGTTCCTCGATGGCCGACGCGCCCCGTCCATCCAGCACGGCCTCCGAGAAGCAGGTCTCCAGATGGTTGTGCAGCATCACCCGGTTCGTGCGCTCCAGCGCCGACTGCACCGCAGAAATCTGCTTCATCACATCCACGCAATAGGCGTCGTTTTCGAGCATCTGGATGATCCCATCGAGATGGCCCCGCACCGTCTTTAGCCGGTTGAGCGCCGCACGCTGTTTAGCTGTCAGCTCCTGAGCCATCATCGTCTCCTTCCGGCAGTCACCGCAGGCAACGCAGCCCGACTGAACTGCGCTAATCACCAGTTTACCCCACCCCTCCCTGGGTGGGGTAGTATCGCAGTCATCAATCCAATCAAGGACCCAAAATGAACGACACGAAGGGAAGACACCTGACATGACTGAAGCATCTGAATCCAGCGCTGCGACGGGGTCGCCATCCGCTGTTGGGCCTGCGCGAGATGGCCACCCGAGTCGTCTGAATCAAGCTTTGGCTTGGGTGGGCATCGTCGCCGGCGGTTTGTTCATCGTCGCGGCAATTTTCTTCTCGGGGTTTTTCGTTAGCTGGAGCCTCGGCGGTCACGAAGACCAACACATGGGTCCGAGCAAGATGGCCTGCTGCAGCGACATGAAACTGGGCGAGCAGACGATGAAACCGGACGAGCACATGAAACCGGGCGCGATGATGCCGCCAGGCAGCCAGATGACACCCGGCGAGATGATGCCCGGCGGCATGATGGGACCGGCTGCGCACTCACCCGCAACCACAGCCCCAAGTGCCCCTCGGCCATGATGTGGTTCCACGGAACTGGGTGGAGTTGGGCTGGCTGCATCCAGGGTGGTCTGGTGATGGTAGTGCTCTGGGGCACCGTCATCACCGCCATCATCCTTGCAGTAGGTTTCCTCACCAGGCAACGAAGTGACCCGCCGGCCCCGACGCGCACCGGTTCTGTCCGGCCCGAAGGCGCGGTGGCGGCTCGCACTAGCCGCAGCGAGATGGACAACGACGAATGGCACCGCCGATTGATGTAGCGCGGACAGCGTTGATCGCGAAGCTGATTGCCCGCAGACACGTGATCAAGCTGCCAGAGAGGTCATCACATGGCTAAATTCACGCGGCGGGCCGCGCTCGCGGCGCTTGGCGCGACCGCGATTTTGGGTATCGGGTATGCCGTTCGCGGCGTCGGATCAAGCGTCCTGCGGATTCGCCTGACTGACGGCGGCATGATGGGTGTCGATATGGCGGACATGAGCCGCTACATGGACATGTTCAACCGGCATCAACAAATCAGCCGCACGGTTGAGGAGATACCCGGCGGTGTCCGCACCACTACCCAATCGGATGCCCCAGACCTTGTCGCGCAACTCCATGCGCACGTGTCAAGCATGTACTCGCACGTCGACCGGGGTGCCGAGGTCATGTGTATGAGCGGCAGCCTGCCGACACTGTTCCGCAACGCCGGCGGCTACCGCCGCCAATTGACCCTGACTCCCACGGGTGTAATCGCCGAAGAAACCTCCGACGATCCTGCCCTCACGGAAGCTATCCGTGCCCACGCCCGTGAGGTGAGCGGGTTCGTGCGCGATGGAATGCCCCCGATGATGCAGGGAATGATGGGAGGCTCCGGCGGGATGATGGGACCAGGCGGCTCCGGCGGGATGATGGGACCGGGCGGCATGATGGGACCCCACTGACGCCAGGTCGAGGGTGACGCCGATCATGCAGACCCTCATCGTGGCGACCGCACAAAGGGCACACGATTCAGCCGGCATCCCGAATGGGCTAATTCTCGGGTGACGGGCCGTCGGAGATTGCGGAGGATTCTCATAATCTGCCGCGCCGGCCCCGGCGTACCGGAGCTGGTGTGTGGCGGTTACTCGCTTACCGCCGTGCCGCCCTGGGTCAGCTGGCTCACCCACACGGGGCTGGGTGCTGGCTAGCGGGCTAGGCCTATCCCCGGCGGCCCGTGCGGGGGCGGATGGCCGGGCCTGGGCCTGTCGGCCCTCCCTTGTGCACAGCATTTTTTGTGTGTGGTTCTTCCAGTTCCCCAATTCCTCCGGGGTTCCAGTTCCTATAGGAACCCCCGGTTGGAGGAATTTTTGCGAGGTCCAAAACTGGACCTGGAAAGGAATTGGAATTTGGAATATCCACCTGGGCCTGCTCACGGTGGTGGGTCCACAGCAACGTAGCGGGGTCTCTTTTGGGTAGCGATGTTCTTGATAAGACACTGCTCTCTCAGCTCTTTTAGCGCCGCATAGGCAGAAGACTCGCTCATCCCGGTAGCCACAGCAAGCTTGACCACCTGCGTGGCGGTGAACCCGTCCTCGGGCGCAGAGTTCCGAATAATGTCCAGGACCACTTGCCGGGAGCGTGGGAGCAGATCGGAAATTCCAGCCGAACTTCCAACTCCAGACAGCACCAGGGTGGTCCGCTCCTTTTCGGACAGCCCCGGCATCAGCCGCTCGGCAACGGTGTGGATGCTGAACCTGAAGTGGTGGTCGCAGCCATCAGGAGCGTCCTTGTGCTTGGCGCAGTGCACCGTAGCCCGCATCCCGTCGCGCTCCATCCGCAGGTCCGACCAGACCGCACCGTCCCAGGAGTTCGATCCCCGCCCGGCCCCGCCGCTGCGCGGGGTGTGGTGTAGCGGCCACACCGTGCATCCGTTGGTCGCCGCCCGGATCGACTCGGCTGCTTCGATGGCCACCCCCTGCTCGGTGGCGCTGTTCTCCTCCAGGCCGACGGTGCAGCGGGCGCGGGTGTCGAGCACCAGCAGGTCGGCTTCGACCTCCCCAACCACCTCGATGCTCTGCGACACATCCACCCCTGAACCGAGCTGGATCGGCAGCGGCAGGATGTGCAGCCGCTCGAAGACCGTCATCGGATCGACGCTCCAGGTGTCGCACCAGGCCGCAATTCTGGCCGCAAGCCCGCTGGCACCTTCTGCGGCGACATAGACGACCGTCGCGGGCGTGGGGGCCACGAAGGAGCCGAGGTTGCGCCCGGTGGCCAGCGAGCAGGCCATCGCGATGGCGAGGAAGGACTTGAAGCACCCCGGCGGCCCCGCAAGCTGTGCGAGGGTGTCTCGGTAGAGCAGGCCGTCGATCAGCGGCACCACCGGCGGCAGTGCCAACAGGTCGTCAAAGCTGCGCAGCAGCCGATCCCGTAGGTGCGGCCTGCCGGTCGGGGCCTGCCCATCGGTGGACTCTCTGTTTTCGGAGTCGGTCGTGGTCGTCATGGCTTCCTTAGTCCGGTGATGTGGGCGACATGTGCGGCCCTGGCCTCACGACCTACCTTGCCCGCCCGGAACGTCCGCACCACGGTGCTGTTTTCCCTGTCCGGTACGGCCCTGGGGTTGGTGAATGCGATACGGAATGCCGATTTGACGGTGGCCTTCGCCGAGGCCACCCCTTCCTCTTCGGTCAGGCCGCACTCCTCGGCGGCTGCCTGGAGCGCCTTGATCACCGTGTCCCGGTCCATCCCCGCCCCGGCGATGTAGGACCCGCACTTCAACGCGGCGCGGTAGAGGGTGTCGTTGCGCCCACCCGGCTCACTGGCGGCCACCTTCTTGGCGCTGGCCTCTAGCACCTTGTCCAGATAGGCCTGCTGGCGGGCATCAGGCACCCCGCCGGTCCACGGCGGGCACACCTCGAAGTCGAAGACGCCCGATCCCCCCCGCTTCCTGGCCTTCTTCTCCACACCCCGATACCGCTGCTGCACCACCCAGGCCACCAGTGCCTCGCTCCCCTCGGGGTCACCCTCGGTGGCCAGCGCCGCCAGGTCATCGAACACGATGGTGTAGTCCTTGCCCGGATACTTGGGCCGCATGGTCGGGACCGTGAAGACGTTGCGCCCGTGCGACTGGATGTCCACGCCGGGAAAGTCCGCCAGCTCACGCTTCTTCCACGATGTGCTGGGCAGGTCCGCGTGCCCGGCGACGTAGAAGTGCCGGCCCCCGCCGGGAGTGATGACTTCAGCGAAGATGCGCACCTTCAGCCTGCCCAGCAACGCCCGCACCATCTCGATGTCCCCACCGTTGCGCGGATCGACATCGACCACCGCCAACACCGGGCCGCAGAGCACGCACAAGGCCATGTAGTAACGGAACTCCGAGAGGCGCTCGTTGTTGTCCTCGGCGCTCAGGAGGGTCCAGCCCATCGGGCGCACGAACTCCGGGTCACTGGGCTGGCGCAGCAGGACCTCGACCAACTCGCCCTCGCCATTGGGCACAGCGTCGATACGCCCACCCGGTGCGGCGGTGAACAGCGCAACACCGGCAGCAAGCAGGTGCTCGATGAACCCCAGCCGGCAATCAACGCCCTGCTTGGCCTCAGTCATCGAAGCCCCCCGAGGTCCGCCGGCGTCGATGGTGATCGGTCGTGGGGCGGAGCTACGATTCATATCGGAAGGCCTTTCGTCAACGGTTGGGTTTTTCCATCGGTGGTGGGCCGCCCTCCGGGGCGGCCTTACCTCATGGGGCACCGGCCTGGACCCCCGCCACGCTTTTGGCCGACTCCTCGGCAAACCACTGCGCCGTTTTCTCCCTGGAGTAGAAGACCCGGTTGCCCAGCACGACGAAGGGCGGCCAGGGCCATCCCGAAGCCCGTGCCCTTTTCTCGGTGCTCTCGTCAATGTCGTATTCGCGACAGAACGTGAGCCTGGCGATCTTGTCGCTCTTGTCCCACGGCACCGCTCACCTCCAAACCGGGGCAGACGACCTGCCTCCTCACCCTTAGTGGTGCCTCGGTGGCAAAAAACCCTTATTGGGCTTTGTCAGCGGCCCTGATCAGGCGTTATCGCCCTCGCCGCCGCTTCCTGGCCCCAGGTGATCCCGTGATGGCGGCCCAGCGCCTCGGCCCAGCGAGGGCCAGCTCGGTCATCTCGGCGTAGTCCAGGACCTCGATCAGATCGGCCAGCCGCGCCACCCAGCGCGGCCCGGCCACCGCAGACAGTGCGGTCGGCGATCAAGGGGCCGGTGGCCGCACTCATCCGGTGTCACGGGTCACCTCGGCGCAACCG
>Ga0306926_10009774_pt1 | contig 10572 bp, 10 predicted proteins | sample flu12Cox44000178_FD_203759 | JGI IMG/M metagenome (GOLD analysis project Ga0306926, IMG submission 203759) | Lab enrichment of tropical soil microbial communities from Luquillo Experimental Forest, Puerto Rico - flux8day.12C.oxic.44.000.178 (v2)... | ecosystem: Environmental > Terrestrial >... | reverse complement strand
TACATCGCGTTCTGCGATTCTGACGTCCTGCCCGAGGCTGGCTGGCTCGGCCTCATGCTCGCCCAGTTCGCTGACCCGGCAGTGGGCCTCGCCGCGCCCAGGGTCCTGACCGCAACCGGCGCCACTGCGGGGTGGCTTGACCGCTATGAGCGCGTCCGATCGCCGCTTGACATGGGCGACAGGGAGGCACCAATCATTCCGCTATCCTCCCTCGGCTACGTTCCAGGTGCGGCCCTAGTCGTGCGCAAGACAGCCATGGGCAACGGCTTCGCCGCGGAGCTGCGGTTCGGTGAGGATGTCGACTTGTGCCTACGGCTGCACAAGGCAGGGTGGCAGCTGCGCTTCGTGCCTGCCGCCAAGGTAACCCATCAGCCACGCAGCCACCTTGGCGGCTGGCTGGCACAGCGAGCCAGGTACGGCACCAGTGCTGCGGATCTGGCGCTCCGCCACCCAGGCCTGGTGCCGCCCTTGCATGCAACGCCATGGTCGGTGGCTTCCTGCGTGCTACTGCTCCGCGGCCGACCCGTCCCGGCTGCGCTCGCCGGTCTGCTGTTCGCGGGTTCCGTCACACGGCTGGCGCGGTTGATGCCTGACGCGGACAAGCCGGTGCAGGCCGCGACCATGCTGACTATGGCCGCGCTCCGCGGCACGGGTGAGCAACTGGGCCGGTGCGTCACCCGGCACTACTGGCCGCCGGCCATCCTCGCAGCGCTGTTCAGCAGGCGCGCCCGCTGGCTATTGCTCGCGGGCGCGGTGCTCGATGGTCTGCTGGACTACGAGCGCTGCGGTCGGCCGCAGAGCTTGCTGGCGCACGTGCTGCTACGGCGGCTCGACGACATCGCCTACGGCACGGGCTTGTGGGCCGGTGCCGTTCGCCGCCGTACCGTCGCGCCCTTGCTTCCGCGGCTTGCTGCGGGCGCGGCCCGCTCCACATCCGCCCTCGTGCCGGGTGAGCGGCAGCCCAGCCAGCCTCCCGGCGGGACCCGTGGGTAGGCCGGTCGCCGCGCTCGTGAATATGCGCTGGCCGGAGGTGGACACCGAACCGCGCCGGGTGCTCGTCGTGCCGGTCGGATCGCTTGAGCAACATGGACCGCACCTGCCGCTCGATACAGACACCAGGATCGCCCTAGCAATAGCGCGGAGGGCCTGTGCCGGCCAAAGCGGGGTGGCGCTGGCGCCAGCCATCGCCATCGGCGCGAGCGGGGAACACGCCGGTTTCCCTGGCACGCTGTCCGTCGGAACCGCCGCGCTCACAGGCAGTCTGATCGAGCTGGGCCGACATGCAAGTCTCCACTGGCGGGCGATGCTGCTAGTCAACGGGCATGGCGGCAATGCCGAAGCGCTAGCAACGGCCACCGGCCGGCTGGCCCACGAGGGCCGTACCTGCCGTGCGTGGCATGCTGGCCTGCCGGGCGGCGACGCGCATGCAGGCCGGTCCGAAACGTCGATCATGCTTGCGCTCGCCCCTCGGGCTGTTCGCATGGGCGCAGCCGCGCCCGGATGCCTTCTGCCGATTGAGCAGCTCATGCCTGCGTTGCGGGCCGGGGGTGTGCGGGCTGTCAGCCCAAGCGGCGTTCTGGGTGATCCGCGTGGCGCGTCTGCGGCTGAGGGTGAGCGGGTGCTCGCGGAGCTGACGGCAGGACTCAGCGAAACACTGCAGGGCCTGCTCAACGAGCTTTCGGCAGGTGAATCTATGCCAGATGATCTCGGCGCCCGGCATCAGGACAAGCGTCGATGGCTACACGGGTGATTACAAGCGTGAGAAGTCACCAGGCCTGGACGGTCAACCACACCGCGCAGACCAATCTCCTGGGGTCCGTACACGACGGACGCTAACCGCAGGACCTTTGTCACCGTTGAAAGCTGTCTTAAGGCCCTGGGGTTCCCGGTTCGTCCGCAGGACCCTCACCGGGACCAGTAAAGGCGGGTGAGCGGCATGAGCGAGGAAGCCGCGCAGGCGGTGCCGATACCGGCCGATCAGGTGGACTTCCTGATAGCCACGGCGGCGCGTGCGCCGTCGGTGCACAACACTCAGCCGTGGCGGTTCCGGGTGGGCGAGTTCGCGATTGAGCTGTATGCCGACACGCGCCGTAAATTGCAGACCGATCCGCTCGGGCGGGAGATGCTGATCAGTTGCGGTGCTGCCCTGTTTGGACTGGGGCTGGCAGTGCGGTCGCTGGGATACCTGCCCGTGGTGGAACTGCTCCCAGACCCGGCCAAGCTTCGGCTGCTGGCCCGGGTGAGGCTGGGCTCGCCTGTGCCGATGACCGCCCGGGAGCGCCAGATGCTGGAGGCGTTGCCGCACCGGCACACTCATCGCGGCCCGTTCGACCCCGGCCCGCTGCCCGCTGGGCTTCTGGCCGGGCTCCAGCACGACGCACTCGCCGAGGGGGCGGCACTAGCGCCGGTCGACCCCGGCATCGCCTACCGGCAGCTCGCAGACATTGTCGGCGCGGCCGGCCGCAGGCAAGACCTCGACCTGATAGCCCGTACAGAGATGCGGCGGTGGAGCCGAGCCGCCGCAGATTCCGCGCGGGACGGCGTCCCCGCGCACGCGTTCCCCGCGAGTTCTGGTCCGGAGCGCGAGCGGCTGCCGCAGCGTGACTTCGACCTAGGCCGCGGCCTCGGGCTGCTGCCAGCTGGTGGGCCGCCGCCCGCCGTCACAGCGGTGCTGCTGACTCCGCGTGATGGGCGGGCTGACTGGCTGCGCGCTGGCCAGGCGCTGCACCGGCTGCTGGCCCACGCGGCCAGCAGGTGGGTATTCGCGAGCCTGTACACGCAGCCGCTGGAGGCTGCCGCGATCCGCGCGCTGATCAAAGACCGCCTAGCATTGCCGGGAGCGCCGCAGATGGTGCTGCAACTGGGCCTCGCCCGGACCACTCGCTCCACCGCCCGCCGACCGCCGGCGGAAGTCACCGACCCATGACATCAGACCGCTAGCCGACGCAACGGCCCGGTGTGGTCGTAGACCATGACCAGGCCCGCGTTTGCCCGCAGCCAGTTCACGTCCTGCTCGCACCAGTACTTGCATTCGTAGGCGTGGCCTGACTGTGCGATGATCCGGCCGCTGGCGGCTTGCAACTGCCAGTAGTATCTGCCGTCCCGGTCCTCGAAGATCTTGAACTCCGCCCACCACTCTGCCTGGTCCACCCGCACCACCTTCCTCCCGTGCGATCAAGGCCACGCCTGCGCACCGCCACACCCTCAGGGCATCCCCGGCTCCGGGGCAGGTTGCCAGCCAAGGCTCGCGCTCTCGGCGGGATGCCCGGCTGGGGCAGGGCTGACGAGCGCCTCGGCCACGCTTTGCAACAAGCAACGCATCGTGGCAGCCGCCACCCGGTGCATGATCGCCCGGTCAAGCCCTGCCCCCAGACGGCCCAGCGGCGGCCGGTAGGAGCCCGCCAGCGCCAGCCGGGCCGCGTCGTCCCCCGCAGGCGAGATACTGATGTTGGCATCCAGCACCGGGAACAGGCCGCCCGCGGCACCAGCCGCCTCCCAGCGCAGCCCGACCGTCATGACATCTCCGCGGTACACCGGGTCAAGGAAGCTCACCAGGACCAGCTTCGCCGCGACCGGGCCCGCCGGACCCACCCTGAGCAGGCCCTCGGCCCCCCCTTCGCAAGCCGCCATGGACATCTCAGCCAGCCAGTTTCCGTGCAGCAGGTTCTGAAACCGCGCTTGCGCCGCGCGGGACCCGGTCTCGATGGTCAGGTCCTGGGCGACAAACATGACCTGACCGTCGTTCGCCCGCCCCCGCCCGCGCAGGGCCGAAGGTCCCACCTTTGGTCCCGTATGCCAAACCCGCAGCAGTCCGGCTCAGGCTCTGCATCATGAGCGGTGCGGCGTAGGTCCCCTGCAGGCCGGGCCGTTCGGATCTGGACATGAGTGCCCCGATGTCGTCTGCTGGGATTGCCGAAAGTGCACGCCTCGGCCGTGCGGTTGCTGATGGCACGGGCGTCTTCCCGGCTCAGCCCCGGGAAGACATGCCCGAGTTGTCGGCCTGCGGAGTGGGAACAGTAAGCGCCAGCAGTGGCTGACCAGGAGCAAGCGGTGGTAGTGAAGGACTTCGTCGTCAACCGGCATGGTCGGCTGGTGTTCCCCAGCAACGCATGGCCGCGGCTGGACTTCTCGGTCTTCGATACCGTCGGCCAGCTCAGCGCGGCGGTGAGCCGTGATTTCGAGGCGAAGGCGCCTAGCGCCAGCCAGATCGTGAGCCGCCTCGAGGCAGGGACTTACCCATCCCGGTATGAGTTCCTGCGTGATCTTGGACTGCACGCGTTCTGGGTGAACCGGTTCGCCATCACCATGTACGACAAACGGCCAACCCGGTGGCGGGACGTGCCGCGTGACCGGGACGACGTCTTCCTGCCACTGCTCACCCCGTGGCCCGGGTTCGAGCGCAGCAGCGGCATCATCCTCGCCGCCTACCAGGCGCTCTCGCCCAGTTGGGATGAGGAAGTCGAGCAGAAGATCTTCGAAATCATGTTCGCGGTGTTCGCGCATTTGAGGCACGACGCCGCGGAACTCCCGGCGATCAAGCCGACAGTGGCCGAGTTCCTGGCAGACCCGCGCAACCATACTTTTGTCTTGTCCGCGCATGAGCCGGACTGGCCGGTGTATTCCCGCGACGAGGTCATCGACGCCGAGGCCGACGTGCCCCAGCTTGAGGCGCTGCTGCGCTGGGCGATGGTATTGCATAACCAGTATCCATGGGCGGGCAGTACCACGCGCCTCGCGGCAGGTGAGGAGATCGGCGACGACGACTTCGTGGTGCTGTTCTCTCCGCGTGATGACGAGGTCGCAGATTTCATCCGGCGGGTTCGGGCGGGCGGCGAGGTCGGGCCGCCGCAGCGCGCGGCGCCGCCCCTTATGGCGCACCCCGTCGCGGACTACCCGCCTGTCGAGGTACGGAAGAGGTTCTCCGTCATGCCCCGGTTGGAATCGCTTGCGGGCGTGACCGGCGAATATGTCTGCACCAACGAGGACATCATCCGTAACTCCAGCTGGAACTGGTCGCCGATGACCGCGTCCGAGATCACCGCGAAGACCGGGATCGGCCAGCGCACCTACACGCACCGGGCGCTGGAAGAACTCGCCGCCGACGCCGCCCGTGCAGCGCTGGACAAGGCCGGCCGCACGGCAGCGGAGATCGGTGCCGTCTTGTGCTGCACATGCACCAGCCAGCGCCTGATCCCGTCGGTCGCGACCTGGCTTTCCGCCGAACTGGGGATATTCCAGACACATGCGTCCGCTGATCTGATCGCCGCCTGCGCCGGGCTTCCCTACGGCCTGCTGGAGGCAATCCGCATCCTCCAGGAAATCGAGCGCCCGGTCCTGGTGGTCTGTGCGGAGAAGTTCTCTGACAAGCTCGGCAACGTCCGCACCTCGCGGATGCTGTTCGGGGACGGGGCCGCAGCATTGGTCATCGGCCCGACGCGCCACAGCACCGACCCGGATGTCGAGGTCATCCAGACCTTCGCCAGCGGGCCCGCCAGCGAAGTCAGCGCGGTCATCTGGCCCAACCCGCAATTTGACAACAATCTGACCGTGTACGGCCCGGCGGTCAAAGCGTTCGTTAAGCGCTATCTAGCGCAGATGATCGGCGAGCTGCGCCAGTTGCCCGCACCGCCAGGCCTGCCCGGCTCACTTCTGGAAGCGATCGACGTCGTGGTGCCCCACCAAGCCAACAGGATCATGGTGGAGCAGGCGGCGGCCGACGCCGGGCTCTCCCTGGACCGGCTGTACTTCAACGTCGGCCGACTGGGGAACGTGTCGGCTGCGAGCATTCCGCTGGCGATTAGGGACGCGGTCGCGGACGGCGTGATCAGCGCGCCGGCGCGGGTGTTCACCCCGGCGTTCGGGGCAGGCGCAACCGCCGGGTACGCGGTGATGCGGGTTGACCCAGCCGTGGTGTCGCTGACCCAGCCGCCTGCCCGCGGGCCGTCCCGGGTGGGGGCCCCGGCGCAGGCCCAGGCCGGCGGGACGACGGAGGACATCCTCACCGGTTTCGGCGAGTAAAACTGAGCTCGCGGCATCAGCGTGGCATCATGCGCAGCCCGGCGTCGAGCCGGATCGTTTCCCCGTTCAGGTAGGCGTTGCGCACGATCTCCAAGACAAGGGAGGCGAACTCGGCCGTCTCGCCGAACCGGTGCGGCGAGGCCATCGCCTGGACGAGCGCTGCCCGGGTTGGATCGGGCACAAGGCCGAGCATGGGGGTCTCGAACAGCCCGGGGGCGATCGATACCACCCTGATGCCGCGCGACGCCAGGTCCCGTGCGGCCGTTAGCGTCAGGCCGACAATGCCCGCCTTGGAGGCCGCGTACGCGGCCTGCCCCACCTGTCCTTCAAAGGCGGCAATGGACGCCGTGTTGATGATGACCCCGCGCTCTGCCGTTGGTGCCTGACCGGCGCCTGCTAGCTCCTCCGCGCCCTGGGCCGGGTCGTTGGCTGCCATGGCAACCGCGGCGAGCCGCAGCATATTGAACGTGCCGACGAGGTTGATGTCCAGGATCCGGCGGAAAAGGGCAAGGTCATGTGGGCTGCCGCTCCTGTCCACGATACGGGCGCCCCAGCCCACACCGGCGCAGTTGACCAGCACCCGGAGTGGTCCCAGCACTGTTGCCTGGCCCACAGCCTTTTGTGCGTCGGTCTCGCTGGTGACATCGGCTGGTACGAACGTGCCGACACCCTCGTCCGCGAGTTCCTTCCCCGCCTCCCGGTTGGTGTCGACCAGCACGACCTTGGCGCCGGATGCGTGAAGGCGAGTGGCGGCCGCCCGCCCTAGCCCGGATGCGGCCCCGGTGACCAGCGCGACCGACCCCTCGATCCGCACCGCAGCCTCCGTCCTACTCGTGCACGTAGCTGCCGGGGGCCGGCCCGAGTGGTGGGTATTTCCGGTTTCCGAACGAGTTGCTCGGTGAATTTTCCGGCCCGGAACGCGCGGTCAGCCACTCCAGCCACTGCGGCCACCACGACCCGTGATGCTCGGTCGCGCCGGCCAGCCACTCGTCTGGGTCGCCGCTGGCAGGCCGGCCCTCCCAGTAGTCATAACGGCTCGTCGCGGCCGGGTTGACGAACGACTGGATGTGACCCGACTTGACCACGGCCAGCTCTTTGTCGCCTCCGAGCACCTGGGTCGATGTGTAGGCGGCCCGCCACGGGGTGATGTGGTCGGTGTAGCCGGCGATGTGGAAGCTGTCGCAGTCCACCTTCGCCAAGTCGACGGGCGTGCCCAGCACGGTGATTGGCCCTTGGCGCGCCATGGCATCGACGAGCAGTTCGGTGCTTTCCAGCGCGAACTTCGCGCTTACCGCGGTGGCGTCGTCATTCCAGGCGAGCACGTCGAAGGAGGGAGCGTCCTGGCCGAGCAGCCACCCGCTGACCAAATAGCTGAAAACCAAGTCGTTCGGCCGAAGCCAGGCAAAGCCCGTGCGGACGCTCCGGCCGGGAATGACCTGGCCGTCGGCCGCAGCCTTCCGCAGCATATTCCGCGACTGCCCGGTGTCCATCATGCCGATGATGTTGGGGCACCTGTTGGTCAGCATCGTCACAATGAACGTCGCTGAGCCGGCGGATGCGTCGCCCTTAGCCGCCATGTAGCCCAGCATGAGCGCGGTCGTGATCCCGCCGGCGCACAGCCCAAGCCAGTTGACGGTGTCGCTGCCGGTGATCTCCTTGACCACCTCTGCCGCTTGCGCCTGCGCCGCCAGATAATCATCGATTCCCCAGCGCCCATGGCCGAGCTCAGCCCTCGGATTCCGCCAGACGATCATGAACGTCTGGATACCGTTTTCCACCACGTACTCCACCAGGCTGCGCCCCGGCGCAAGGTCGAGGACGTAGTACCGGTTGAGCTCGGGCGGCACCATGAGCAGCGGCCGACTGTGGACGGCCGGGGTCGCGGGCGCATACTGCAGCAGTTCGAAGGTCTCATCGCGGTAGACAACGGCGCCCGGCGTGCACGCGAGCTTCTCACCCACCGGGAACGGCTCCCGGTTGACCATTTGGGGCATGCCGCCCCGGGCGAGGTCGCGCAGCATGTTCCGGCCGCCGCGCAGCACGGACAGCCCGCCGGTCTCGAACGCGCGCTTCAGTGCCGCTGGGTTGGTCCAAAAGAAATTGGTGGGCGACAGCATGGCGGTCGTGATGTTAGCCAGGTAGCGGGTGCGGGCCTGGCGGTCCCAGGGCCCATCCACCGCGTCGGCCATCCGCTCTGCCCATTCCTCGAAGAGCCGGTAGTTCCAGCCGAGCAGCCGGAAGAACGGGTTGTCCCGCCAAGTCACATCGGCGAACCGGCGATCGCCCTCGGCGAATGAGACACCGGAGCGGCCCAGCGGGACCTTCACCAGCTCACCTGTAAGCCATGGCATCTGCCGTGCCGCCGAGACCGGGTTCATCAGGTCGGCGGCCGACTGCAGCATCTCCAGGGGATCAAGCGCCCGACCAGGCGGGCCCCCACCGGCAGCCATGGATGCGTCCGGATATCCCATAACTCCTCCTGGCGAGGCGGGGATGTCTCATCACTGTGACTGGCTAGCACTACGGGGGTCAAGGCCGTTCGGCCCTCGCCGCGGGGGCCAACGTCCCGGCGGGCGCAAAATGTGAGGCCGGACGTTGGGCGTGCGGAAGTAAAGGCAAATGCGCGCTCCGCAGCCTGTCGTGACTGGCGTTCTTCGCGGTAACGGCCAATTGCTGCGTTTGATTCTATGCTGCGGAAATCGTGTGGATTTCGCATTCCCCTGCCGTCTTGCCAGCGCTGCAGTGCTGTCTCTAGACCAAGATCACAGACACGGCCCGCCATACAGTGAGCAGCAACTCTCAGCTACGTTAGGTGACGATCGAGCTTGCAGCGCCGATCAGGCTGGTTGGGCCACCTCATTATCCGGGCGGTTTGCGAAGCCATTTTGCTCCCCCAGCTGGCTCCCAGCCGTGAACATAGCAGCGAAAATCTATAGTTGACCTGCGCCCCGAGCAGGATTCGAACCTGCGACCTACTGCTTAGGAGGCAGTCGCTCTATCCACTGAGCTATCGGGGCTGGTGCGACCATCGCCACGCCGCGCACGGCTGAGGCTGAACCAGCCTAACCGGTATGCTGCCGGTCTCGCGCCCGGTGCCCGGCGCGAGCCTAGGGTGGGTGGCAGGCCCGGCGTCTGCTAAGGACAGGAGCACGCACGGTGCAGGTACGAGATGTGATGACCGAGGCGACGGTCACCGATTCGACGACGGACACGCTCCGGTCGGCGGCCGAGCGCATGTGGCGCGAGCAGACCGGCTCCCTACTGGTCCTGGAGGGGGAACGGCTCGCCGGGATCATCACCGAGCGGGACCTGCTGCGGGCGGTGGCGCTCGGCGCGGACCCGGCCACTGCCACCGTGGATGAGGCCATGACCACAGAGGTGTTCACGGTCCCGCCGGACATGCCACTGTTGGACGCGGCCCGGGAGATGGCCACGCGCTGGATCCGGCACCTGCCGGTGGAGGACAACGGCCGGCTGGTGGGCATGGTCAGTATGCGGGACGTGACCGGGATCTTCGCGGCGCTGGCACCCGGAGCCGTCACGGTGGAGCACAAGTTCGACCAGCTCGTTCGTGAGCGGCGGCTGGCCCGCATCGAGCACGGCGACCTGGACTAGACCCACCGCGCCAGGGCGGCACCCGAGCGGCCACCGAACGGCGGCGAGAGCCACGGCGGTATCAGGGCAGCTCGAACGGGAGGGGGATGCCGTCCAGCGCGTTCGGGCAGGGGCAGTCGCGCTGCTCGGGCAGCGTGGCGACGATGGCAAGAACCAGGTCACGGAGCCGGCCGACGTTCCGCCCGAACTCGGCGAAAACCTCCTCCTGGGTGACGCCCTCCCCCTCGGCTACGCCCGCGTCGGTGTCGGTGACCAGCGCGATCGTCGTGTAGCACAGGGCAAGTTCCCGGGCCAGGACCGCTTCCGGGTGCCCGGTCATGCCCACCAGGGTCCACCCCTGCGCGGCGTACCACTGGGACTCCGCCCTGGTGGAGAACCGTGGTCCCTCGATGACCACCAGCGTGCCCGACTCAACCGGCGCCCAGCCCGCGGCGCGGCCCGCGGCGATGGCCTGGGCGCGGCCGACCGGGCAGTAGGGGTCGGCGAACGGCACGTGCACCGCGCCGCCGGCGTCGTAGTAGGTCTGCTGCCTGCTCCGGGTCCGGTCCACGAGCTGGTCGGGAATCGCCAGCGTGCCCGGCTCGTAGGCCAGGGTCAGGGAGCCGACCGCGCTGGGCGCCAGCACCTGGCGGACGCCCAGCGAGCGCAGCGCCCAGAGGTTCGCCCGGTACGGGATCTTGTGCGGCGGGAACTGGTGGTGGCGGCCGTGGCGGGGCAGGAAGGCGACCCGGCGGCCGGCGGCCTCGCCGGTCACGATCACGTCGCTGGGCGGGCCGAACGGGGTGTCGACGCTGACCTCTTCGCCGCGATCCAGCAGCGCGTAGAAACCGGAGCCCCCGATCACCCCGATGCTGGCCGCGCCGGTCACGCGTGCTCGCCCGTAGCCGCGACGCCCCCGCTCATGGGTGCCCCGCCCATCGCGGGCCGGTCACGGGGCCT